>JAABUJ010003718.1_pt1 | contig 16827 bp, 15 predicted proteins | sample 5559131 | NCBI WGS metagenome assembly JAABUJ01 (sample SAMN10711875, study PRJNA513366) | rock metagenome | isolation source: Antarctica rocks | place: Antarctica: Victoria Land, Mt New Zealand nord | collected 2016-01-07 | reverse complement strand
AATGCCAATCTGACCCACCGCCAGGCCCGGCCAGCCGTGCAGGGCGAAGATGGCCTGTACGCTGTCCATCACGCCCTGGGCGCATAAGGTTTCCGCGCCGCCGACCGTTTCTTCCGCAGGCTGGAAGATCAGCTTAATCGTGCCACGGATGTGCTCGCGCAGGGCGGCAAGGATGGCTGCCGCGCCCCACAAACAGGCCGTGTGGCCGTCATGCCCGCAGGCGTGCATGAGGCCATCGGTGCGGGATTTGTAGGGCCAGTCGCTTTGTTCACAAATGGGCAGGGCATCCATGTCGGCCCGCAAAGCAACCGTGGGGCCTGGCTGCGCACCTTCCAATGTGGCGACAATGCCGTGCCCGCCGAAATCCGTTCGCAAAGACGTGAGGTTCAGCGGGGCCAAACACGCGGCGACATGGGCGGCTGTCTGCGCTTCCTGCCCGCTGAGTTCGGGATATTGGTGCAGGTGATGACGCAGGGCGACGGCCTGGGGTAAAATACGCTGCTGCGCTTGGCGCACGAAGTCAAGAGTGTTTGCGGGTATGTTGTCGTTGTGCATAGTAGTTTGATTATCGCACATTGGCCCTCTCGCCGTATAGAGACAGAGCGAAAACCTATATGCCTACAAAACCCATTGCCATTTACTACGAGCACCCCGACTGGTTCAAGCCATTGTTTGCGGAGCTTGATCAGCGAGGCACGCCCTATGTCACATTAGACGCGCGGCAGCATATTTATGACCCGTCGCAGACCGAAAGCGAATACAGCGTCTTTTTCAACCGAATGTCACCGAGCGCCTACCTGCGCTCGGAGACGCCCGCCATCTTTTACACACTGGGGTTGCTAGCGCATCAGGAGAGCCTGGGCGTGCGTGTGGTCAATGGAGGGCAGGCATTCGCCATGGAAACGTCCAAAGCCCTGCAGCTGACATTGCTGCAAAGCCTCGGCCTGCCATACCCGCGCGCCCGCGTCATCCACCATCCGCAAAGCGTAATGGAAGCGGCGCAAGGCCTGCGCTTTCCCGCCGTTGTCAAAGCCAACATTGGCGGGAGCGGCGCGGGCATCGTGCGCTACAATGCACCTGCCGATTTGGAGCAGGCAATGGCGGCAGGAGAAATTGAGTTGGGCGTAGACGGAACGGCTCTGGTGCAGGAGTTCGTGCCCGCGCGGGACGGGCATATCACGCGCGTAGAAACATTGGGCGGCAAGTTCCTGTACGCCATCAATGTCTACACCAACGGGGACAGCTTCAACCTGTGCCCCGCCGACATCTGCCAGACTACGGACGGCGTGTCTTTGGCGCGTGCCGCGTGCGCGCTGGACGCCCCCAAGTCCGGCATGCGCGTGGAAGGCTTCACGCCGCCTGTCTTAGTGATTGACGCCGTGGAGCGCATCATGTCGGCGGCAGGCATTGACGTAGGCGGCATTGAATACATGGTGGACGACCGGGACGGGCAGATTGTCTACTACGACATCAATGCCCTGTCCAACTTTGTCGCTGACGCTCCGCGCGTCATAGGCTTTGACCCATTCGTCCGTCTAGCGGACTATCTGGAAGCCGAGGCACGGGCAAACAGTCACGAAGCGCGCGCCGCGTCACCCCCAGCGCACGAAGAGTCCCGCGTGCCTGCCTTGTCCTGGGCGGGCGCACCCACGGCGTTTGCAGGAGACGGACAATAACAGGAGACAGAAATAATGCGCTATGGATACTGGCTCCCCGTGTTCGGCGGCTGGCTGCGCAATGTGGCCGACGAAGGCATGAGCGCAAGCTGGGAGTATGCCAAAACGCTTGCCGTGCGGGCCGAGGAAATCGGCTACGACCTTACGCTGATCGCCGAGCTTAATCTTAACGACATCAAAGGGCAGGCCGCGCCGTGCCTGGATGCGTGGAGCACAGCCGCCGCGCTGGCCGCTGTCACCAAGACGCAGGAGCTGATGGTGGCCGTGCGTCCCGCGTTCCATGCGCCCGCGCTGCTCGCCAAGCAGGCCGCCAACATTGACCAGATCAGCCAGGGACGCTTGTCGCTGAATGTCGTGTCATCGTGGTGGCAGGAGGAGGCCCAGCAGTACGGGGTGGCGTTTGACCAGCACGGCGACCGCTACGCCCGCACCAAAGAGTGGCTGCAAGTGGTGGACGGCCTGTGGCAAAGCGACGGCCCGTTCACCCATCACGGCCCATTGTATGAGATAAAAGGGGCGCAGCTTCAGCCCAAGCCTGCCTCCCGCCCCCGGCCTCTGGTGTATGCGGGCGGCGAGTCGGAGGCTGCCAAGACGCTGATTGCGCAGACGTGCGATGCGTATGTGATGCACGGCGACCCGCCCCACCGTGTTGGGGAAAAGATAGCCGACATGTGCGCGCGCCGTGCCCAGACTGGCCTGCCGCCCATGACATTCGGCGTGGCCGCCTACGTTATCGTGCGCGAAACAGACGATGAGGCGCAGGCGGAGCTTTCGCGTATCACAGACGTGCAGCAAAGCGCGGCAGGCTACGACAACTACCAGCAGTGGCTTGCGGGAACGCAGCTAGAGCAGCAGGTCTCGCTGCAAGACTACAGCGTGTCTAACCGTGGCCTGCGGGCGGGCCTAGTGGGGACTGCGGAGCACGTTCGCGACCAAGTGCGGGCCTTTGAGGAGGCCGGTGCGACATTGCTTCTGCTGCAATGCAGCCCTCAGATGGAAGAAATGGAGCGGTTCGCCGAGGCAGTCATCGCGCCATCCCGCAATGTCGGCAGCGGCTGGTAGAAGTTAAAAGCGCACGCGCGGCAGCAGGCTTTGGTCATACGCCGCAACGCTGTCCGGGCCAATCGCGTGCAGGTGCGCTTGCAGCTTATCGGCATTAGCAATCAATGCGGCCCAGTCCACGCCGTACCCGCAGGCACTTGCAGGCACAAATGGCAGCGTGCGCTCAATGCGCCGCGCGCCCTCGCCCAGCTTGCGCGTTGCGCCCACCCAGTTTGCCCGCTCCGCCAAGTGGAAGCACCCCACGGCAATCTGGATCACCCCTTGGTACAACTGGCGCACCAAGCCCGGTTCATGCAGCCACAAGGCTTCCAATGTTTCGTGGCAGGCAAAGTAATCGCCGCTGTTGAGCTGGGCAAGGCCAGCATAAAGCAGCGGCGGCAGGGCAGGGGGAAAGTCCATGGGCATCTTAAGTCCAGTGCATCTTAATTCCAGTACAGATCAAGTCCAGTACAGATCAAGTCCAGTACAGATCAAGTCCAGTACAGGATGCGGCCTTGCGGGAAGCGCGCCCTAATCTCGCTTTCAAAGAACTTGCGCAAATCGCGCATAGTGTCGGTGGGGTAAACATACTTGACGCCGCCGAACTTGTTGCGCTTCTCGGTGCGCTGCTCCTCGCTCATCTCCAGCGATGAATTGGGATACCACGATTGCAGCACGTCTTTGGAGCCGGGCGTGAAGCGATGGGTAATCATCTCAAACGTGATGTCGTCGGCAAATCCCACAGCCGCCTGCGCTTCGTCCAGCAGGGCCGTGTAATGCTCCCGCCAATCTTCTATGGGCATGATGGGAGCGATGACCAGTCCGATAGGATAGCCGCCCCCGCCCTCCGCGCGCGGCAAAGCAAGCCTGCGCAGGCCGCCCAGACGCGCCGACACAGCCGATGTGCCCCCCTCCAAGCGCCGCGAAACCGGGGCGGCATTCACCGACACGCGCGGGCGTGTGTGGCCGTTGTGGGGCAGGCTTATCAATGTCTCCACCTGGCTGAACTTGGTCACAAAGCGCAGGTACGCATCCTCGCGCGTACCAAACCACCGAATACACTCGGCGAGGCTGCCGGTCAGGTGCTCCAGCGACAGCGGGTCAGTGTAGCATGATGCCTCAAATGTCGTGCCCTGCGCCTCGTTGCGCCCCGCGCCGGGCTTCTCGTAGCGGGCGAGGTTGTCCAGAATGCCGGGCACATTGGCGAACGCCCGAATAATGGGCGGCCCGGCAAGGCTTCCTGCCAGATAACAATACTGGCAGTGGGCGGGGCAGCCCTCAGCGATATGAAACTGCCAATCGGCGCTCGGCGGGATCGGCGACAGCCGCGCGGCGGAGGGCGGCGCATTGACGACGGCCAGCGTCCGCTTGGCGCTGTTGTATGTGGAGCGCACGTCTTCGCCGCGCAGGTTGGTCAAACGGTTGGCGGCCATGACTTCCATCGGGATGCCTAACCCCTGCACGCGGTCGTGTATCTGACGGCCCCATGCCTCGTCTAGCGCGGCAGGCGTGAACAGGGCGCGGGCGGGCATCCACAGGCGGGATTTGGCAGCGGGGGCAGGTGTATCCAGAAGGAGTGTGCTCATGGTTTTAGAACACCTAGCGCGCCCCCCACGTTCCTGAAACAAGAGTAATTGTGCCCCTGTGCAGGAGAAATATCCAGGCAAAGCCAACAACTATGGCATGAATAACACCTGCCTTCTTTACGCACCCCGCGCCAAAAACAAGCGACGCAATGGGGTCGCCTTGGCTCTTGCCGCGCTCGCTGTTTTCTCGCTCCTGCCCGGCGCATCGGCACAAACCGGGCAGCTTTCTGTCAATGTAGGGCAGCCCGGCGCGAAGATCAACCCGCTCTTTTATGGCCTGATGACTGAGGAAATCAACCACTCGTATGACGGCGGCCTGTACGCCGAATTGGTGCAGAACCGCTCGCTTGACGACAGCGCAGACGCGCCTGTGCATTGGAGTTTAGTCACCGGGGGTGGCGGCGTGGGAAGCATCGCCCTGGACACGAACAACCCGGTTCCCGGCACGGCCCGCACCCATTGCCTGCGCCTCACCAGCACCGCTGTAGGCGGCGCGGCCCGCGTGGGAGCCGCCAACGACGGCTTTTGGGGCATTCCCGTCCGTCCGCATACCCGCTACCGAATGTCGCTGTATGCCAAAGCCGCACCCGGCTTCCACGGCCCGCTCTTTGTTGCCCTGCAAAGCGCCGACGGCAGCCGCACATATGCCAGTTCTGTTATTCCTGCGCTCAGCACTCATTGGAAGCAATACACGCTCACTCTTGCCACTACGGATGCCCTCGCTTCCACTACCAACCGCTTGGCGATACTCACGCAGGGCAAGGGCACGGTTTGGCTGACCCAGGTTTCGCTGTTTCCGCCGACATTCCATAATCGCCCTAATGGCAGCCGGGTGGATTTGATGCAGACGCTGACTGCCATGCACCCCGGCTTTCTGCGCCTGCCCGGCGGCAACTATCTGGAAGGCAACACCCTCGCCACCCGCTACCCGTGGAAGCAGACGCTTGGGCCTCTCGCCCAGCGCCCCGGCCACATGGGGACGTGGGGCTACCGCTCGTCCGACGGCCTGGGCCTCTTGGAGTTTCTTCAGTGGTGCGAAGACATGCATGCCGAGCCGCTGCTGGCGGTCTGGGCAGGCTACGCGCTGGATGGGGAGCATATCAATGCCGGGCAGGCCCTTCAGCCATCTGTGCAGGACGCGCTGGATGAAATAGAGTACGTCACCGGCAGCGCGCAAACCCCCTGGGGAGCGCGCCGCGCCCAGGAAGGCCACCCCGCGCCGTTCCCGCTGCACTATGTGGAGATCGGCAACGAGGACTGGTTTGACAAAAGCGGCAGCTATGACGGGCGCTTTGCGCAGATTGCCGATGCCATCCGGGCTAGGTACCCAAAGCTTCAGATTATCGCCACCGTGCCCGTGCAGTCGCGCCGCCCCGACCTGGTGGACGACCACTACTATCGCAGCGCCGTGCAGATGGAACGGGATGTCCACCATTACGACACGCTCCCCCGCACCGGCCCGCAAATCTTTGTCGGCGAATGGGCCACGACCGAGGGCAGCCCGACCCCCAACTTCCATGCCGCCCTCGCCGATGCCGCCTGGCTCACCGGCCTGGAGCGCAATGCCGACCTGGTTGCCCTGGAATGCTACGCGCCCCTGCTGGTCAATGTCAGCCCCTCCGGGCGTCAGTGGGGCACCAATCTTATTGGCTACAACGCGGCGGCAAGCTTCGGCTCCACTTCTTACTATGCCCAAACGCTGTTCGCCCAAAATCGGGGCGACGTTGTTTTGCCTGTCCAAATCACCCCCGCCCCTATAGCCTCCGCAGGCCAAAGCGCAGCCCTCCCCATCCCGCATGGCAAGGTCGGTGTCGGCACCTGGGTCACCCAGGCTGAGTTTCGCAATGTTGCTGTCACGCACGGCGCGCAGACTTTGTACCACACAAACTTCGCGCAGGGTGATACCGAGTGGGCACTAGGCCAGGGCCAGTGGCAAACCAAAGGCGGCACGCTTCAGCAGGCCGGAAACCTGGCCGGAGCCGTGGCGACTGTCGGCAGCCCCGCATGGACGGATTACACGCTGCACCTTCAGGCCCGCAAGCTGTCCGGCGGCGAGGGCTTTCTGATCCTGTTCCATGCGCTTTCGGACAGCCGCCGCCTGGTATGGAACATCGGCGGCTGGGGCAACACGCGCACCAGCATTCAGCGCGACCAGGACGGCGACTACGCCGAGATTGCCCGCTCCGTTCCGGTCACTGTCCAGACCGGACGGTGGTACGACATTCGCATTGTCGTTCAGGGGCCGCATATTCAGTGTTTTCTGGACGGTAAGCCCACCAGCGAGGCTCAGGACACGCCGCCGCCCGCGCCCGCCCCGCTGTATGCGAGCGCCGCCCGGCAGTCGCGCACGGGCGACATCCTTGTCAAAGTCGTCAACATCTCCGATACCGACCAGCCGCTCCTCATCAAACTTAATGGGGCAGGTGATGTCAGCCCAAGCGCCACCCTGATAACAATGACCGGCCCTAACGAGGCTGTCAACACGCTGGATGCGCCCACGCGGGTCGCGCCTGTTGCCACCATTCTGCACGGCATCGGGCCGCGCTTTGCGCACACGTTCCCCGCCCGCTCGGTCAGCGTCCTACGCATTCCCGCCCAGCCATAGCCGCTGACGCGTCCCCATGTTTGACCCCTCTGCCATGCGGACATAATCCCAACAGGCGCACGGAACTTATGCGTGCGCCCGCTCGTCACAAAAGAGAACACGGAAGGGCTGTCAAGGACGACAGCCCGCACTTCGCACGGATGCGCTGCGCACACACGGAGGAGAGTTATGGGAATACTTGGATGGATCGTGGTCGGCTTTCTGGCTGGCCTTTTGGCAAAAGCAATCACCCCAGGCACGGCGAATGAGCCGCGCGGCTTCCTCGGCACCACGGTGCTCGGGATCATCGGCGCAGTCGTTGGCGGCCTGATCTACTTCTTCGTTTCCGGCGGCAACCGGAGCTTCATTACACACTTCAACCTTGCCAGCATTTTGTGGGCCGCCATCGGGGCCGTGGTCGTGGTCTTAATCGCCCGCATGGTGCAGGGCCGCCGCGCCCTTTAAGGCAGAGCAAAACAACAACAGCACGCAAACTCAGCAAGCCCGGAGCCGTTTGGCTTCGGGCTTGTTTTTATTTGGCTGCGGACTTGTTTTTGTGCTTGGCGGCGTGTTGCCGGCATTGCTAAGGCGCATTGAAGGCGTTGCGAGCGCGTTGCAACGACGGACGGAATTGTTCCGTCGTTGGTAAGCCTTTGATCAGCCCTGAAAAAGCGAGGGCAACGGGCAAAATGCACGTTTGCGCGGAAAGAACGCCCGCTAAAACCGCTGGGGCGGCGGGGGCCACACCGTCGGGTCGTCAGGAATGGCAGAGGGCCTTGCGCGCTCCGGCCACTGCACGTCCCGGCCCTGCCAGGCATCCTGCGCCAGTTGAAAATAGGCCCGCGCCGCCTGCCTGTCCCCACCGAATGCTGCGATGGGCACGTAGCTGCCCGCCCCAAAGCCGCGCCAGAAGTACAGGTCGCCGTCATGCTCGCGCAGCTCGGTCGCGTCTGCCCAGCGGTAAAAGGCAGACTGCTCCGGCGTGATGACAACAAACCCGTCCGCGCGCAGCACCGATTGGCAGACGCGCGCGCCGCCATTGCGCGGCACGGCCTTCAGGATTTGCGCCCAGATGACTGCGAGCAAAAACGCATACCAGCCTGCCCACAGAACAAGCAAAGTTGCTACAACTGATGTGGGGCGCGTTCGCAAGAGTGGCACATAGACCAAGAAGGTCATGAGGAGCGGGAATATGGAAACAGTGAGCAATGTTTGCCACCGCCCAAACATGAAATACAAATTGCAGCGCCACCGGTCGGCCCGCGTGCTGTTGTAGGTCACTGAGGCGTGCGGAGCATTGGTGGCGGACAGGGAATTGACCGGGGACACGCCGTCAGGCGCGAGGGTGGCGGCGCGCTTGCGTGCGCTTTGCGTCCAGACTAGGCCTATCAGCCCGGCCACAGACACCGCAAGGTGAAACAGAGCAGCACGGTGGGCATGGGTGGCGTCAATGGCATGACCGCGCGAAAATAGGCCGTTCACGCACATGACGCTGAAAACAATTTGCAGCGTGCTCCACTTGCCGTCTTTCTTCATAGCTGCCCTCTAATGCACAAAAGGCTGTGACTGCGGCAGGCAGTCACAGCCTTTGTTCGCGTACCGGGGCACATTCTCCTGCTATGCCAGAGCGATACTGGGCATCCTCGCTGCCGCCGTTTTCTGTGCAAGGCTGTTTATTCCAAGCGCCACAAAAGATACGCGCCCTGCACGCCCACAAACCGGCCAACAGAAACATGTTCTGCGTTCATAACTTGGCTTAATCCAAATCGTTCGGCGCTTCCCAGTCTTCTAGCAGAAGGCCAGGGACACGGGCAAACTCACGCGTGTTGTGGGTGACAAGGGTGCAGCCGTGTAGGAGGGCGATGGCGGCAATTTGGAGATCGTAGGGGCCAATAGGGGAACCGGCTCGCTCCAGCCGGGCGCGCAGATGCCCGTAAACATCCGCCGCCGCGTCGTCAAAGGGGAAAGACGCAAACAAGGACAAAAAGCGGTCTTGGGCGGCGCGGGTGCGGGCCGGGTTCTGGCTCTTAGCCGCGCCCGCATACAGTTCGGCTTTGACTATTGCACAAACAGCAACGAGGGCAGGCGGGGTGCGCTGCATCCGGTCACGGACATGGGGGGCGCGCCCGTTGAGATAGCGAATACAAGTGTTAGTGTCCAGCAGAAAGCTCATAGCCAAAACGCTTAGGCCAGCGGCTCCCGTGTTTCAAGCTGTCCCTGCGGAAGCCGTACCAGCGGATCAGCAGCAAGGACGCCAAACGTCCCCGTAAAGAAGCCTTCGGGCCAGCCCAAGGCTTCTGGGGCGGCAGCCGAAGCGGCTTGTGCAATGAGGCTGTGCAGATACTGGGGCAGGGGCACGCCCTGCTGTTGTGCCTGCGCGGTGACCTGCGCCTCCAAATTAGGCTCCAAGTTCAGCAAGATAGCCATAACGCGTTGTTACTCCAAGCGCCACAAGAAGTATGCGCCCAGCAAGGTAAAGATAATGTCGGGCGACCAGGCGGCGGCGAACGGCGGCAGCTTACCGGATAGGCCGAGAAACTTGGCGAGCAGAAACGTGTTCCAGGCCACCCACACCAGCACAATGGACAAGAAGATGCCGGTATACGCCCCCTGCCGCGCAAAGCGCAGGGCCAGCGGCGGCGCGCACAGGGCGAATGCGAGGCAGATAAACGGCAGCGACAGCTTGGTATAATAGTTGACGGCGACGGCGGTGTAGTCCTGGTCGGTGCGGGCCAGGGCGGCCATCTGCGTGCCGAGCTGCGACATGGACAGCTCATCGGGCGTGAAGGCGGCATTCTCCGCAATGCCGGCCAGCGGCACCTTTAGGTTCAGGGCCAGCGTCTTGCCCGATACCTCAAAGCGCTCCTCGCCGTTGGGGGCCAGCGTGTGAATGACAAAGTCGTGCAGTGTCCACAGGTCGTGGCTGTAGTCGGCGCTCTGGGCGGTATACAAAGCGGGAAATGCGCCGGGGTCAATCGCGCTTTCGTAGATAGTGACGCCCAGAAGCTTCAGCTTATCGGTGCCGCCCTGCGGGTCTTTGCGTATCTCGCGGATATGGAACGCGTAGTTCTGGAAGGTAAAGACTTTGTTGGCGGCAACCGAGGGCGAGGCTTGCAGCGTATAAGCGATCATCTGCCCCTGGGTCTGCTGGAACTCATGCTGGGCGCGCGGCTGCACCTTGTCCCCAATCCAAAAGGCAACGACGCTTGCGGCCAGGCCCACCAGGATGATGGGGGCAAACAAGCGGCGCAACGACACGCCCGCCATGCGGATGGCAGTGACTTCCGAGTCGCGCGCCAGGCGGTTGACAGCCCACGCCGCCGCCAGCGCAACGCTCGGCGGCAGGGTTAATGTCAGCAGAGTGGGGATGTTAAAAACAACCAGCTTGGCGACAACAGGGAACGGGATGCCGTTTTTAACTATCGGCTCAATCAGAGGAAACAGGGTATTGCCCACCAGCATGACGACAATCAGCAGGATGCCCCCAAAGAGGGGCAGGATCATCTCGCCAAGCAGGTAGCGGTCCAGGCGTTTCATAGGTGCGGGGCCGAGGGCAGGTTAAGAGGCAGCGGCGAACTGAAGCTAAGCAGCAGCGGCGGCTTCGGCGCGGCGCCGGAGGTCGTACACGGCGGTGTGCAGGCGGACAAATGCCTCCACCACGCTGCCGTAGGCGGAGAAGTACTGGTGTACATCGCCGTCGGACATCGCCTTGCTGGAAACATAGTACAGGTGGTCGGAAGTCTGCATCAAGCGCCATACATGCAGAAAGTCCGGGCTGTTGGTGGCGCGAATAATCGGCTCCATGCGCTTCAGCTCTTCGTAGCAGAACTGCTGCATCTCGTTGCCAAGCCACGCCGAAGTATCCCGCTCCTGGTCGGCCCAGGAGATAGTCGCCATGACGGGCACGTCAATCTCGCCGCCCAGCGGCACGCGCGCGATGGCATCGGCGGGCGTGCTGTATTCTAATTGGGGGAAGTGGGCAGTCTGGGAGGGCAGTGCGCGCACAAAGTCAAAGATGCCCGTGTCAGCCCAGATATGCTCGCCCAGGGCTTCATAGTCCATCGCCAGCAGCACCAGAGGGTCGGTATTGCCCGCCAGCCAGCCAGCGAACTTCTCCGCCGTCAGGGGATAGCCGCCCCAGCTTTTGTTGGAAAAGCGATAGCCCACATCATCACTGAGCCTATAGTTGCGCAGCAGGACAGGCAGGCCGCAGGTGGCCTGGTACACAAAGTCCGGCGAGCGCCAGCCTGCCATCAGCCAGTCCACGCCTTCGGTGATAATTCCCTTGTAACCTAAGCTCTGCACTGCCGACGCGACGGCGTTGTTGTACATCATTTCCGTGTTGCGGAACACGGTGGGTGTCACGCCGAAGTGCTCGCGGATAGCGTCGCGATGCATCTCCACCTGCTGCCGAAACTCCACCCGCTCATCGTCAAACAGGCCTGCCAGGCTATGGTAGTACGTTTCGCCCGTAAACTCCACCAGGCCCGTATCGGCCAATTGCTTCCACAAATCCAACAATTCTGGGGCGTAGCGCCGCGCCTGCGCCAGGAGCGTGCCGGACAGGCCATACGCAACCCGGAACGGCTTATCGTGGTGCTGATGCTCGCGCACCATGTCCAAGATCATGCGTGTGGCGGGGAAATAGCACTTGCCCGCGACTTTGTGGAATATCTCGCTGTCCAGCTTGTCATCAAAGTACGAGTCTTCCAAAGCATTGGGCGGCAGGGCTGCGTCGGTGCGCCGCTGCTCGGCAGGCCTCAGCCGAAAGGGCTGATGGGCGAAAAAGAACGGGACAATCAGTGTCATGGGGGTATACTTTCTTCAGAAGCGAACTTTAGTCAACCACCTGCACTTGCCAGTTGACGATGTCTAAATCCGGCTCATTGACTACCTGGAATGTGCCGTTGCCGACCTGGACAACATCGTTTGGGCCTTCCAAGCCCTTGTCGCTGTTTTGGTACGTGGCGGCTTTGCTCACGTCAATAGAGATGTAGTCGTTGATGCCGCCCGACTGCGTGCTGTCGCCCAGCGCGTCAAACAGCTTCAGGCCGGTGTAGTTCGGGTCTACCGGCACCGTATTGGTGTTGACAAAGTTGATTTGCAGGTAACGAATGCTGGCGGCGGGAATGGCTGTTGTGGCTAGCTCGGACAGCGGGATGCGAAACTGTATGGTGCTCGTGCCGGTCGCGGTCTGCACGGGCGACGGCAGCGGCGTGAACGACCGCTGGTTGGAACCCGGCGTGACAGCGAACACTCCATACCCGACCGGGGCCGCGCTGCCGCCCCCGCCGCTGGCCTGCGCGCCATTCACCACGACAAACTGCGTAAATGTGCCTGCCGCAAAGCCGTTGCCGTAGGGCGGGGCGACCACCGGGATGGGGCCGCTTGTGCCGCTGGCATCCCCGCTGTTGCTGAACAGCACATAGTAAAAGTAGTCTGGGCGGATGACGCCGCGCACGGTCATGGACACGACAATCTGCGTGCCGACTGCGCTGGTGGGCACAGACGGGCTTTTGGCGCATCCCGCCAGGCTGACGACCGCGAGTGTGGCGCAAGCTGCCGCGCTGCGTGTGGCTTTTCGGAACATAGTAATTCCTATTATAGCAGGGTTTGCATCTTCTTGGCTATTACTCTCCCCATTGCTGCTTCTTCTCGCCTGCCTGCGCGGCGCGCGTTGTTTTCCCCCCTCTCGTTTGGCATGGCCGCGCTTTCCGGCGTGCTGCTGATCCTTTGCTTCCCGCACGGCGACTTGGGCTGGCTGGCTTGGGCCGCGCTTGTCCCTTTTTTGCTGACTTTTCCCCATGCCACTTTGCGCGCGGCTCTAGCGCATGGGGCGGTGCTGGGCTGCGTTTTCTTTGGCGGCCTGATGTACTGGATTGGGCTGTTTGCCGCGCATGCGGTCGGGCCTGTCCTGGGGAGCGTGGCGTGGCTGGGGTCAGTTTTTGCCTTGGCTCCCTGGCTTGTTATCTTTGCTGGGGGCGCGCACTGGCTTTCGCGGCGCGGCTTTGGAGTCTGGCTTTGGGGCCTGCCTGCCTTGTGGACTGTGCTGGAATGGGGCCGTCAGTTCGGCATCCTGGGGACAACCTGGGGCGATTTGGCCTTTACGCAGCACCGCATTCTTTCCTTGCTTCAGGTGACCAAAGCGACAGGCCCATGGGGCTTGTCTTTTCTTGTGGTGCTGGTCAATGTGCTGCTGGCGCAGCTTTTGCGCGGGCGCAGGGAAATAGTTCCTAAGCGCAAAGCGCATTTTGCGGGCGCGCTTGCTGTGTTTGCCCTGGCGCTTGGCTCCGGCTGGCACACATTAAACCGCGAGCATCTCCATCCTGCCTTTGTGGCCGCCGCCTTGCAGGGCAACATCAACCAGAACGTGCTGGACACTCCCGCCTACGAGCAGCGCGTGCTGGACACATTTGCCGCGCAAAGCCGCACCGCCAAAGCGCAGGGCGCGACCCTGACTGTCTGGCCCGAAACCGCTGTTCCCGGCTACCTGCGCCTTGACCCCCGCTTTGCGCAGCCGATTGCGCAATCGGCTGTTCTCAACCATCAGACCGCCCTGGTCGGCGCGCGCGGCTACCTTTTCAGCGAGAAGAAAGATACCAACACGCTGTTTCTTGTCACGCCGCAGGGGACAATTGCGGGCGAATACAGCAAGCGGCACCTGGTTCCCTTTGGCGAGTATGTGCCGCTCCGGGCGACATTTCCCGTCTTGGAACGCCTGCACCTGTCTGTCTACGACATGGCGCAGGGCGGCGCGCACCAGCCCCTCCTGGATGCCGGGCCGCCGATTGGCAAGATTGGCGCGGCTATCTGCTACGATTCTACTTACAGCGGCCTGATGCGCGCCCAGGTCGCGCGCGGGGCCAATCTCCTCGTTGTCACCACCGATGACACCTGGTTCGGGCGCACCGCCGCCGCCGGTCAGCATGCTGCCATGGCCTCGGTGGATGCCGCCGCCACCGACCGCTACCTGGTGCGCTGCGCCGCTACCGGCATTTCGCAGGTTTTAGACCCTGCGGGCCGCGTCATCGCTTCGTCCCATTTGTTCGTGCCTGCCGTGGTGTCTGTGCCTGTGCAGTCCCGCCATACGCAGACTTTTTATGTGCGGTACGGCGACTGGTTTGTGCTCCTGTCCACTGTTCTCGCCGTGTTTCTTTTTCTATCTCCTGCTCGGCAAAAAGCCCCGCCTGCCTGACGGCGGGCGAGGCTTTGTTTGTCTTGGCTTGTGCCGTAAAACAGACTGGCTTTGCCGACACAAACCCCCGGTGTCAGTGGCCGTGGTCACCCTCTAGGAAACGTTCATAATTTGGCCCGGTCACCCCGCAGTCCTTGTGCTCGCGGCCTTGATGCACTTCCAAACCAGCCCGCATGCCGCCCGGCGCAAACAGCGAGACAAACTGAAACAAGCCCTGCTTGCCGGGCTTCAGCACGCCTTCCGAAACCAGATAAGTCGGGCTGCCCGGCTCATCCAGGGCGACATGCCAGCGCAGGCGAGACCAGCCCGGCGGCACGTGCTTGTGCATCCAGAACGCCGACTCGGGGCCGCCCCGGCTCAGGCCCAGCATCAAGGGCCGGGGCCGATAGTCCGGGCGGAATGCATAGGGGCCGATGCGGATTTGGGTAATCGCGGGCTGGCCTTCAGTCGCCCGCAAAACCAGCTCATACAAAAAGCCGTCATTGTTCGCCGTGCAGGTCAGCATGGGGGCGGCTTCGGGGATAATCATGGTTGCTCCATCGGAAACGCGCAGCAGTTTGCGTGCGCAAGTGATTGTCTTGCTTTGCTGTTATTTTTGTCTTGCTTTGCTCCTATTATAGCATAAGAATTGTGCAGAAGATGACGCTTGCTTTTCCCGGCGGCGATTTTGGGCGGTGTCCGGCTTGGGAGCGCGACGTTATGCCGTCGCTTTGGCTTTGTTCTCCCGTCGCTTTGGCTTTTTCAAGGCGTGTCCAGCCCTCACCAACGACGGAAGAAATCCGTCCGTCGTTGGTGCGCGCTTAAGCCGCCCACGAAATCAAAGGGAAACCCCAATGCGCCGCTAAGACAACGCCGGTCAAACTGTGCGGGCCTCTTGCTTGTTGTTGACTTTGCGCCTTTGCATGCCTTATAATGACAGCACAACGCCACAGCAGCAGCCATGCCCTCTGCTCGCTTTTTGCCTCAAGAACGCCGGGAACCTAGCTTTTATGGAAACCAACGAAACCCTTTCGGTGCGCGAGCTTTGGCTGCGCGCCTTCAACCATGTCCGGGACACCATTGATATGGCAACCGTGTGGCTGGCGATGCAGGCCGCCGTGCCGATTGCTATTGACGGCTATTACTTTGTCGCCGGGCTGGCGGCGGACGATCAGTACCTCGCCTCCAATCTGGAAAGCAGCGAGGCGACAGCGGCTATTGAAGAGGCCCTGCAAAGCTTGACAGGCCGCGTGCTGGCCCTGCGCCTTATTGAAGGCACAACATTGGCCGACTGGCAGGCGCAAAAGCCCGCCGTGACCGGCCAATCCGCGCCTGCCGCCCCCGCCCCGGCGGCTGCGCCCAATGCTGCGCCGCCGCCTGCCTCGCCTCGCCCCGCCGCCGGAGCGCTTGATGTTCCTGCCCCTGAACCCTCGCCCTCGTGGGAAAAGCTCAACGAGCGCTTGCAGCAGGGCTACAAAGCCGCGCCGATCAAGTACGCGCAGGGGCAGGCGCGCTTTGTGCTGCGAGCCGCGCGCCTGATTTCAGACACCATGGACAGCCTGCTGCCCGCGCCGGGCCTGCCGCTCGACGATGCCGGGGAGCGCGCGCTTGCCAAAAGCCTGGAGCGTCTGGGCAGCATTATCAATCTAGACCCGCTGTTCCTGGCGTTGGAGGTGATGCGCTACCGGCAGGCGCAGGGCAAAGAAACATTCTGAAAAGAAACATTCTGAAAAAGTCATTCTAAGGCAACAGCGTGCGTGCGAAACGCAGCAGTGGGGGCCGCCATGAGTTTATGGGTGAGTTTGAGGACGCAGGCAGGCCGGAGTTTGCGCAGAGATTTGTTTCCGGCAGGCCGCGCGGCTGTGGGGATTGGGCTGGGGCTACTCTGCGCGGCAAGCGCGGGCGCGGCCCCGGAGCAGGCCCGCAGCGCGGACAGCTTTGCAGACAGCATCGGCGTGAACGCGCATTGGAGCTATCCCGATACGCCTTACGGCTCGCAGTACGAGGCGGTCAAAAAGCTGCTGGTCGGCAGTGGCATCCGCCATGTTCGGGGCGAGCTGAGCCGCGCGCGCGACCTGGCTTCCCTAGGCATTACCACCATGCCCTCGGTCGGCCCCGGCCACAATGAGGACGGCGGCCCGGCCACCATCGGGAAGATCAAAAGCCAAATCAAAGCCGCAAACGCCGGTGGACTGAATGCTGTGGACTGGGTAGAGGGGCCAAACGAGCCGGACTTGTTTTGGCAGAAGTCGGACAGCGGCGACAAAAACGGCTACGGAGCGGTCAGCTATCGCGGACAGGGCTATGCGGGGGGCGACCAGAGCATTATTAACGGGGTGGTCGCGTTCCAAAAAGACCTGTACGCCGCCTTCAAGGCCGACCCGGCAACGGCATCGCTCAAGATGATCGGGCCGGCCCTGGGCAAGACCTACGACTACAGCACCAAGTCGCCCTACGGCCCCCATGCGCTTTCACGCGCTGTGGACTACGGCAACTTCCACCCCTATCCGGGCGGCAATCCATTCAGCGACCGGGCAGGCTACGACACGCTGGATTGGTACATCGGGCATGGCACACAGCCATCGGCAAACATGGACGAGTTCCCGTTTGCCTTTGATGTCTACGCCCCGCCGTTCGCGCCAAAGCCGATGGCCTGCTCGGAAACCGGCTATTCCACGTTTACGAACGGCCAAACCGAAGCTGTGCAGGCCAAATATATCCCCCGCTTGCTGTGCGAGTACTTTGCGCACGGGGTTGTGCGCACCA
>JAABUJ010003716.1_pt1 | contig 16835 bp, 19 predicted proteins | sample 5559131 | NCBI WGS metagenome assembly JAABUJ01 (sample SAMN10711875, study PRJNA513366) | rock metagenome | isolation source: Antarctica rocks | place: Antarctica: Victoria Land, Mt New Zealand nord | collected 2016-01-07 | reverse complement strand
CGGTTGGGCCTGCTGCACGGCGGCGACCCGGTCCTCGCCCATGCGCACCCGCATGATCGCGAGCGTTTCCGGGCTGGCCAGCACGTGGGCATGCCCGGGGCGGGCATGGTCGGCATGGGCGTGGGTAATTACCGCGCGATCCACGGGGCGGATCGGGTCGATGTAGAAGCCGCCGGGGTCGCAGAACAGGCCTTCGGGCAAGACCTTCAGCCAGGTTTCCGGATGCGGCATGGGGTGTATCTGGCCCAGGAACGCCTGCTATGGAAGGGTGATGGCGGGAGCGAGGCGCTTATGACGACTATCACGACAATTGCGGAGCTGGATGCGCTCTACAAAGGCATCGCTCTTGCCTCGACCGTGAAGGTTGCCCACCACATTACCGCCCATTATGGCGCCCTCATCGAAGCCTCGCCGTTCCTGACCTTGGCGACGGCCGGGTCGGACGGGCTGGACTGCTCGCCCCGCGGCGACATGCCCGGCTTCGTGCGTATCGCCGACGCGCGCACGCTGATAATCCCGGACCGGCGCGGCAACAATCGGGTCGACTCGCTCCGCAATATCGTCGGCGACCCGCGCGTGGCGCTGCTGTTCCTGATTCCCGGCTCCGGCACCACGCTCCAGGTGAACGGGCGCGCGACCTTGTCGGTCGATCCCGAGCTGCTGGCGTCGTTCGCCGTCCAGGGCCAGGCGCCACGCCTCGTGATTGTGGTGGAGGTGGGGGAGGTTTACTTCCAGTGCTCATCACGCGCCATCGTCCGGTCCGAGCTATGGAGCCCGGCACGGCACGTGGACCCGACGAGCCTGCCGACCCCCGGGCAAATTCTCGCGTCGATGACGGATGGCAGCGTCGGTGGCGACGCCTACGACCACGCTTGGCCCGAGCGGGCGCGGCAGACGCTGTGGTGACCAAGGTGGCAAACGGGGCAGCTCGCCCGCTAGCGGGCGAGGGAGAAGCGCTGGTTTTCACCCGCGAGTCGCTTTATGTACGTCCTAATGCCTGGAACATTGCCAGAACGTTTCGCCGATTGGTTCGCCCGCCGTGGCTGGCAGCCGCGGCCGCACCAGCTCGACATGCTGGACGCGGCGGCGGCGAACGAAAGCGTGCTGCTGATCGCGCCCACCGGCGGCGGCAAGACGCTGGCCGGGTTCCTGCCCAGCCTCGCGGCCCTGGCGGAGTCGCCGCAGGACGGGCTGCACACGCTGTATGTCTCGCCGCTGAAGGCGCTCGCCACCGACATCGCCCGCAACCTCACGGCGCCGGTGACGGAGATGGGACTGTCCATATCGATCGAGACCCGCACCGGCGACACCCCTGCCGCCAAGCGCGCCCGGCAGAAGGTCCGGCCCCCCAACATCCTGCTGACCACGCCGGAAAGCCTGGCGCTGCTGGTCTCGCAGGAGGGCGCGCCGGAGATGTTCGGCCGCCTCGCCTGCGTCGTCATCGACGAGGCCCACGCCCTCGCCGGCACCAAGCGCGGCGACCAGCTCGCGCTGTGCCTGGCCCGGCTCGGCCGCCTGTCGCCGACGCTGCGCCGGGTCGGGCTGTCCGCCACCGTGGCCTACCGGCAGGACATCGTCGATTTCGTCGGCGGCACCGCGTCCGGCTTGCGGGTAATCGAGGTCGCGGACGATGCGCCACCGGAACTGTCGATCATGCTGTCGGAGGACCGGGTGCCTTGGTCGGGACGGATGGGGATCGCCTCTGCCTCCGTCATCATGGGGCGCATCCGGGCCGCCGGCATGTCGATCGTGTTCGTCAACACCCGCGCGCAGGGCGAGCTGCTGTTCCAGGCGTTGTGGAAGCTGAACGACGAGACGCTGCCGATCGCCCTGCACCATGGCAGCCTGGACATCGCGCAGCGCCGCCGGGTCGAGGCGGCGATGGCGCGGGGGGAGCTGCGGGCGGTGGTGGCGACGTCCTCGCTCGACCTCGGGATCGACTGGGGCGGCGTCGACCAGGTGATCCAGGTAGGCGCGCCAAAGGGCGTATCGCGGCTGCTGCAGCGGGTCGGGCGGGCCAACCACCGCATGGACGAGGCGTCGCGGGCGATCCTGGTGCCCGCCAACCGGTTCGAGGTGCTGGAGTGCACGGCCGCCGTTGCGGGGGTCGCGGCGCGGGAACTGGACGGCGATCCGCCTCGGCCCGGCGGGTTGGACGTGCTCGCCCAGCATATCCTGCTGATGGCCGCCGCCGCGCCGTTCCATCCGGATGAGCTGTATGCCGAAGTCGCCTCCGCCGGCCCCTACCGCACGCTGGACCGGGGGACGTTCGACGACGTGCTGCGCTTCGTCGAGGATGGCGGCTACGCGCTCGCCGCCTACGACCGCTACCGCAAGCTGTTCCATGACGCGGACGGACGGGTGCACGTCCGCTCCGACCGGATCGCGCGGCTGGCGCGGATGAACATCGGCACCATCGTGGAAATGCCGCTGCTGAAGGTGCGGCTGGCCGGGCAGCGCGGCGGCTCGCTCGGCGAGGTCGAGGAGTACTTCGTCAACACCATGCGCCCCGGCGACACGTTCATCTTCGCCGGCCGCCTGCTGCGCTACCTCCGCGTGCGGGAGACGACGGTGGAGTGCGCGGTCGGCGGCGGCGGCGAGCCGATGGTGCCCGCCTACGCCGGCGGCAAGTACCCGCTGACCAGCAACCTCGCCGCCCGCGTCCGCGGGATGCTGCACGACCCGGCGAGCTGGTCCGCCTTTCCCGACCAGGTGCGCGACTGGCTGGCCCTGCAGCAGCGCCGGTCCAGCCTACCCGGCCCGGACGACTTGCTGGTCGAGATATTTCCGCGCAACGGCCGCTGGTACTTGGTCGCCTACTGCTTCGAGGGCCGCAACGCTCACCAGACGCTCGGCATGCTGCTGACCCGGCGGATGGAGCGGGCCAGCGCCGGGCCGCTGGGGTTCGTCGCGACCGACTATGTGATCGCGGTGTGGTCGTCGTACGAGCCGCAGGACATCCCGGCGCTGTTCGAGCAGGACATGCTGGGCGACGACCTCGAAGCTTGGATGGCGGAAAGCTCGCTGCTGCGCCGGACATTCCGCAACGTCGCGGTGATCGCCGGGCTGACCGAACGCCAGATGCCGGGCGCCGAGCGGAGCCGCAAGCAGGTGACGGTGAACACCGACCTGATCTACGACGTGCTGCGCCGCCACCAGCCGGACCACATCCTGCTGCGCGCCACCCGGGCCGACGCCGCGCGGGGGCTGACGGACGTGGCGCGGCTGGCGGAGATGCTGGGCCGCATCCAGGGCCGCATCCGCACCGCACGGCTGTCCCGCGTGTCCCCCCTCGCCGTCCCTGTGCTGCTGGACATCGGCCGCGAGTTCGTCCGCACGGCGGAGGACGAGGACGCCCTGCTGGCGGAGACCGAGGCGCTGGTGGCGGAGGCGACCGGCGACGCCCCGACCTCGCAAGCGCCGATGCGGGTGCATCCGGTGCACCGGGCCAACATGTCCAAACGGGACCGTGCCGACCGGCTCCAGCGGCTAGGGTGACCGCGGTCCCGATCACGCTGGCCGGGCAGGCTCTGCTGCTCGACCCCGGCGGCGCGCTGTGGTGGCCGGAGCGCCAAGTGCTGGCGGTCGCCGACCTGCACCTCGAAAAGGGCTCGGCCTGCGCGGTGCGCGGCTACCTGGCCCCGCCCTGGGACACGCGCGCGACCCTGGACCGCCTGGCGCTGCTGCTGCGCCGCTACGCCCCGCGCACGGTGGTGTTCCTGGGCGACAGCTTCCACGACCGCGACGGCGCCAGGCGCTTGCAGGACGCGGACGCCGCCCGGCTGTCCGCCATGGCGGCCGCCCACGCCTTCGTTTGGGTGCTGGGCAACCACGACCCCCTGCCGCCGGAGGGATTCCCCGGCGAGGTCGCGGAATGGTGGGAGCAGGACGGCATCGTGTTCCGGCATGAGGCGGCGGGCACGCCGGCAGAAGTGTGCGGCCACCACCATCCCAAGGCGAGCGTCACGACCCGGGCCATGACCATCACCCGGCCCTGCTTCGTCGCCAGCCCGCACCGGCTCATGCTGCCGGCGTTCGGCGCCTACACCGGCGGGCTGGACATCCGCCATCCGGCCATCGCCTGCCTGTTCACACGCGGCGGGCGCGCCTTCCTGCTGGGGCGCGACCGGCTATTCACCTTCGCCCTCGACAAGCCTTAACCCGTTGCCGGAACAGGGGATCATGCACACATAACAGGTCTAAGTTTTTACACGGAGCGGAGATGGCGCAGACGCAGCCGGTTGGGGTTGCCTTGGTTTGGTTTCGGCAGGACCTCCGGTTGGCAGATAACCCGGCCCTGGCCGCGGCCCTGGCAGCGGGACACTCGATCCTGCCGCTTTACGTCCTGGACGACGACGCGGCGGCCCCATGGCAGCCCGGCGGCGCCCATCGCTGGTGGCTCCATCACAGCCTTCGGTCGTTGGCCGCCAGCCTTGAGAAGTTCGGTGCGCCGTTGGTGCTGCGGCGGGGAAGTGTGGCGGCCATCGTGCCGGAGGTGGCCCGGGCGGTAGGGGTGGTCGAAGTCCATGCGGGGACGTTGCCGGAGCCTTGGGCGCGCGAGCAGGCGACTGCGGTCGGAGCGGCGCTCGGCGATGTTCCGCTGCGCCTGCACCGCGCGTCCACCTTGTTCGACCTCGACTCCATCAAGACCAAGACCGGTGGCGTGTATGGCGTCTATGGGCCGTTCGCGAAAGCCTGCCACGCCCGCAACGACATCTCCCCGCCGCTTCCGGCGCCGGAACGCATCGACCCGGGGCCGGCGCAACCGTCCGACGACCTCGACTCCTGGGGGTTGCTGCCGACCAAGCCCGATTGGGCGGCTGGGTTCCGCGATACCTGGACGCCGGGCGAGGCAGGCGCTGCCAACCGCCTGACGCGATTCATGGCGAACCCGGTCCGCGGTTACGACATCGGACGAAACGTTCCGGGCGAGCACCTGACATCCATGCTGTCGCCGCATCTGCACTGGGGCGAACTGTCCCCGGCACAGGTCTGGGACGCGGCCCAGAAAGCCGGCAGCGGCCCGGCCCATGACGTGTTCAACGGCGAAATCCTGTGGCACGAGTTCTCCGCCTACTTGCTCTGGCACTTTCCTCATTTGCCGGAAAAGCCGCTGCGGCCCGACTTCGCCAGGATGCAGTGGCGTGACGACGCATCAGCCCTGCGCGCGTGGGAACGGGGCCAGACCGGCGTGCCGATCGTGGACGCCGGCATGCGGCAGCTCTGGCACATCGGCTGGATGCACAACCGCGTCCGCATGATCACCGCGTCGTTCCTGGTGAAGCACCTGCTCGTGTCGTGGCAGACCGGCGAGGCCTGGTTTTGGGACACCCTGGTCGATGGCGACCTGGCGGCGAACAGCGCCAGTTGGCAGTGGATCGCCGGCAGCGGCATCGACAGCCAGCCATTCTTCCGCGTGTTCAACCCGGTGACGCAGGGTGAAAAGTTTGATGCCACCGGCGCATATGTCCGCCGTTGGGTGCCGGAGCTGGCCGCCCTGCCCGACCGTTGGCTGCACGCGCCCTGGACGGCGCCGGCCGACGTGCTGGCCCGCGCCGGCGTGGCGCTCGGCGAAACCTATCCGAAGCCGGCCGTCGATCTTGCAGCCGGGCGCGACCGGGCGTTGGCGGCGTTCAAGACGATGCGCCAGGTTGTATGAGCGCTGACGGCGTCGTAGCTCCTATGGCGTTGGCGGGATTGATCCCGGCTGGCCGGCCAATCCGTGTCGTCGGCGACGTGCACGGCGACTCCCGCGCTTTCGCCATTGCCGCCGATACCGACCGCTTCGTCGTGCAACTCGGCGACCTCATCGATGGCGGTCCCGACAGCGCCGGCGCGCTGGAAACAGCACTGCGCATGCTGGACGAGGGCCGCGGATTGTTCGTGCTCGGAAATCACGACCGGAAGCTAGGCCGCGCGCTGGGCGGTCAACCGGTCCGGATCGACGCGGCACTCGAGGCCACCCTCGCGCAACTGCCGATGCGTTTGCGTGACCGTGCGCTGGAAGCGATCGAGCGCGCGCCCGCTTGGGTGGTGATGCCGCCACTGGTGTTTGTCCATGGCGGATTCCACACCGCCATGCTGGAACATGCGCCGCCTCCGGGCCTGGGCCGGGTCGATGTCGCGTTGTCTCGCGCGCTGTTTGGCGAGACCACCGGACGCATGCAGGCCGACGGCTATCCCGAGCGCGTGCTGCGCTGGGTCGATCGCATTCCGGCCGGCGTCACCGTTTATTGCGGCCATGACCGGCGCAGCACCGATGGCCGGCCCTATATCCGGCAGGGCTCCGGCGGGGGCCGCGCCGTGTTCTTGGACACCGGTGCCGGGAAAGGCGGGCATCTGTCGTGGATCGACCTGCCTCCGATCTAGCAGGATTGTATATCCCATTGACATATCCCATCCTTGGCCTAAGCTGCCTGTAGATGAGTAGGATGTGCCCCATGACCCAAACGACGTTGTTCCAAACCAACCGATCCCAAGCCGTTCGTTTTCCGAAAGAGGTTGCGTTTCCCGAAGGCGTCCGGGAAGTGACCATCCTGCGTGATGGGCCCCGCCGGGTCATCGTGCCGTCATCTGCGGTGTGGAACGACTTTTTCGATGCGCCCGGCGTCGATATCGGAGAACGTGAGCAACCTCGGTTCGAGGTCCGCGAATCGTTTTAGATGCTGTCCTACATGCTCGACACCAACCTGTGCATTCGGGTGTTGCGCGATCGTCCACAGGGATTACGGACCCGGTTCAACGCAGAGGCGGGTGGGATGTGCATCTCGACCATCGTGTTGGCCGAGTTGCTGCATGGCGCCGGGAAGTCTGCCCGGCCTATCGAGAACCGGCGCGAGGTCCAGCGTTTTGCGTCGCGCCTTGATGTTTTGCCGTTCAATGCGGAGGCGGCCAGCCATTCGGCCGAGATCAGGACGACACTGGAACAGCAAGGCCAGGTTATCGGTCCCTACGACTTATTGATCGCAGGGCACGCCCGCAGCCGAGGCTTGGTAGTCGTGACCGGAAACCTCGGCGAGTTCCGTCGTGTGGAAGGCTTGAGGAGCGAAGATTGGCTAGCTGCGCCGCCGCCGTGACGCCGCCGCGCTGCCGCCGGACGCGGCCGTCATGGCGCCCCCTGCGCAGATCAACCCCAAGGCGGCCGGGATCAGCCACACCGGCCTGGCAATCAGTGCCATCACCGGGTGGTCCCACAGCCAACCTGACAGATGCGCCCGGGTGAACGCTTCGGCGGCCAGCAAGCCGGCGCGATCCATCGCGAACAGCCCCTGCCCCAAGGTCATGTCCTGTGGGCCGAGCGTCGCAACCGCGACCGCGCCGACCAGAAGAACCGCCGACAGGATCGCCAGCACGCGTGCAGTGATCATCGGAACAACTGCTCGGTCTTCAAGTCGGCATACATTCCCGCCACGAACTCCCCATAGCCGTTCCAAATCTGTGTCGGCACGCGCTCCTCCGTCCCCAGCAACCGCTCGGTCGCCTGGCTCCAGCGTGGATGCGACACGGCCGGATTCACATTGGCCCAGAAGCCATATTCCTCAGGCTGGATCGCCTGCCAGAAGCAGGGTGGCTGCTTGTCCGTGAAGGTCACCTTAACGATCGACTTGACCGACTTGAAGCCATACTTCCAAGGCAGCGCGAGTCGGATGGGTGCGCCGTCCTGCTTCGGCAGATCGTGACCGTACATCCCCGTGGCCAGGAATGCGAGGTCGTTGTTCGCCTCGTCCATCGTCACGCCATCCACATAGGGCCAGGTGAAGTAGCCCGATCGCATCCCGGGCATGTGCTTCGGATCGTTCAGCGTCTCGAATGCCACGAACTTCGCAGCCGAAGTTGGCTGCGCGAACTTCACCAGGGCGCTGAGCGGAAACCCGGTGTAAGGGATCGTGATTGCCCAGGCTTCGACGCAGCGATGGCGATAAACGCGATCCTCGACCGGCATCTGCTTCACCAAATCCTCGAACCCGATCGTGCGGGGCTGGGCGACCAGGCCGGCGATCTCGATGTTCCAGGGGCTGACCGGCAGGCGTTGGGCCGCACGATAGATGCTCTTGTCGGTGCCGAACTCGTAAAAGTTGTTGTAGGTGGTGACGTCGGCTTCGGGAGTGATCGCACGCCTGGCGGCATACTTCGGATTGGCGGTGGCAGAGGCCGGCCCGGCTATCGCCATTCCCGCAAGCCCGCCCAGCACGCCGCGCCGGCCAACCACCAGCGCCTCCGGCGTCGCGTGACGGTCGTCGATCTCCCAGCCCTTGCGCGTCCGGATGAGCATAGCAGCCTCTCTGAAGGTGTCCGCACTCATGTGGAAGCGGCGAGCGACATGTTCAGTGTGCAGCGACATGGCAGCCGCCGTAAAGCATGTCGAGTTGCCTCACGGTCCCGTGTCTGCAAACCTTCTACCTCAATCGCCAGCGGTTTGTCTGCTTTTGAGTGAAATGGCCAAGCGCGACGTCACGAGCTAAGAGCGAGCAACTTTCATGTTCCTGACACATTGAACGGAACGCAGCTAGAACGAGGTCGCCACGGTGTCTTTGACGAGGAAACGCGTGCTGGTGACGGGTGGGGCCGGCTTCCTCGGATCGCATCTCTGCGAACGCCTGCTCGCGCGCGGCGACGACGTGCTGTGCGTGGACAACTACTTCACGGGCCGCAAGGACAACATCGCCCATCTGCGCGCCAACGCGAATTTCGAGACGCTGCGCCACGACGTGACGGTGCCGTTGTTCGTCGAGGCGGACGAAATCTATAATCTTGCCTGCCCGGCATCGCCGATCCACTACCAGTACGATCCCGTGCAGACGACCAAGACCAGCGTGATCGGCGCGATCAACATGCTGGGACTGGCCCAGCGCACCGGCGCACGCATCCTGCAAGCGTCCACCAGCGAGGTTTACGGCGACCCGACGCAGCATCCGCAAGTCGAGGACTACCGCGGCAACGTCAATCCGATCGGTCCACGGGCCTGCTACGACGAAGGCAAGCGTTGCGCGGAGACGCTGTTCTTCGACTATCACCGCCAGCACCGGGTCGAGATCAAGGTGGTGCGGATATTCAACACCTATGGTCCTCGGATGCACCCGAACGATGGGCGCGTGGTATCCAATTTCATCGTTCAGGCGCTGCGGGGCGAGGAGATCACGCTCTACGGCGACGGCAGCCAAACCCGCGCTTTCTGCTTCGTCGACGACTTGATCGAAGGCTTCCTGCGCATGATGGACACCGAGGCGGAGGTGCTCGGGCCGATCAACCTCGGCAACCCGCACGAAATTCCAGTGCGGGAATTAGCCGAGCGGGTCGTCGCCATGACCAAGTCCCCCAGCCGAATCGTCCACCGGGATCTGCCGCAGGACGACCCTTTGCAGCGCTGCCCGGACATCTCGGTGGCGACCCGCGTGCTCGGCTGGCAGCCGACGGTAGGACTCGAACAGGGGTTGCAACGCACCATCGCTTATTTCGACCGGCTGTTGACGGAACGGCATGACCGGGAGGAGGCGCCCGTCGTTCCGCTTCGCAGCGCGTGATGCTAGGCTGCTGTCGTCGTCGAACGAGGAGACCGCGCGTGCTCATCCGCACCACCCTGATCGCAGCCGCGCTGGCCTTGTCTGGTTGTCAGACCGTCAACGACCTTATGGGAGTCGACCCGAACCCGCTTGCCAGCGAGATACACCAGTATGACGGAAGCTACCAAGGTTTCATCACCCAGGTTGCCGCGCGCTCCGCGATGTGCCCGGCCGAGCATGGCGAGCGCGTGCTGATGATCGGTGATGGCACACTCTGGTACGCGTATACGCCCGATATCGTCTTCACCGCCCCGGTGGAATACGACGGCACCGTGCGCGGCACGGCGGGAGCCACGAACCTGGTTGGCAAGATCGATGGCAACCACTTCGACGCCCGCATCAAAGGCCCCGACTGCGAAACCCAGATGTCAGCGGATTACGTCTACAACCACTGACGTTGGGCACTGACGCCGGAAAAACCTCACGCCTTGATCAAGGTGCCGATGCCGCCCTGGAGGAACATCTCCAGCAGGCAGGCATGAGGCATCTTGCCGTCGAGGATCACCGCGGCGCGGACACCCCGGCGAACGGCTTCGACGCAGGTTTCCACCTTCGGGATCATGCCGCCGGTGATGACGCCTTCGGTGCAGAGGCGCGCCACGTCGGCCACCGTCAACTCCGGGATCAGGCGCTTTTCGGCGTCGAGCACGCCGGGCACGTCGGTCAGCATCAGCATGCGCTTGGCCCCCAGCGCGCCCGCGATCGCCCCGGCGACGGTATCGGCGTTGATGTTGTAACTCTGCCCCTCCTCGTCCACGCCGACCGGCGCGATCACCGGGATCAACCCGGCGCCGGTCAGCGCGTGGATCACCCGCACGTCGATCTCGGTCGGCTCGCCCACGAAGCCGAGGTCCAGCACGCGCTCGATGCGGCTGCCGGGGTCGCGGACAGTGCGTTGCAGCTTGCGGGCGCGGATCATGCCGCCATCCTTGCCGCAAATGCCGACCGCCATGGCGCCGGCGTTGTTGATCAGCTGCGCCACATGCTTGTTGACGGTCCCGGCCAGGACCATCTCGACCACTTCGACCATGGCAGCATCCGTAACGCGGAGGCCGTCGATGAAGGTGCTCTGGATCGCCAGGCGCTTCAGCATCGCGTTGATCTGCGGGCCGCCGCCATGCACCACGACCGGGTTCACGCCCACCTGCTTCAGGACGGCGATGTCGCGGCCGAACTGCTCGGCGAGATGCTGCTCGCCCATCGCGTGGCCGCCGTACTTCACCACCACCGTCTCGCCGGCATACCGCCGCAGGAACGGCAGCGCGTTGGCTAGGATGCGCGCCTGCTCGGCCGGCTCGGCCGCGATGATCTCGGGGATTGCGGACATGGGCCGGTTCCTGTCGGGTTGGGACGGCGCTAGGCCGCGAGGGTGGCGAGGCTGGCGCGCAGCGTGTCGATGCCGGTTCCGGCGCTGCTGCTCGTGGCTATGACGATCGGGAACGCTGCCGGGTGCTTGCGGGCCAGCGCAGTCGCTTCAGCCTGTTTGGCTGCGAGGGCGCGCGGTTTCACGTCGTCGATCTTGGTGAGGACCAGCTGATAGATCACGGCCGCTTTGTCGAGCAGGTCCATCGCCGCGTTGTCCGACGCCTTGATTTCGATCCGCGCATCCAGCAGCAGCACCACGCGCTGCAAGGTCGGGCGTCCGCGCAGGAACTCGAACATCAAGCCCTGCCAATCCTCCTTCACCTCCTTGGCGGCCTGGGCGTAGCCATAGCCCGGCATGTCGACGAGGGTCAGGCGGCCGCCAAGGTCGAAAAAGTTCAGCTGGCGGGTGCGGCCCGGCGTGTGCGAGGCGCGCGCCAGGGCGTGGTGGCCCGTCAGCGCGTTGATCAGCGAGCTTTTCCCAACGTTCGAGCGGCCGGCGAACGCGATTTCGGGCCCGGCGGGAGGTGGCAGCTGGTCCAGGCGCTGGGCGGCGAAGAAGAAGCGGGCCTCGGCGGCGAACAACAGCCGTCCCGCCTCGATCAGCTCCCGCTCTTGGCGCTCCGCGTCGTCAAGGTGCGGGTCGGTTCCAGCCGGGTCCGGCGCATGATCAGCCATTGTTGCAAGATCGTGAGGGTATTGTTCCAACTCCAGTAGATCACCAGGCCGGCGGGAAAGCGAGCCAGCATGAAGGTGAAGATAAGCGGCATGAACTGGAACAGCTTGGCCTGCACCGGGTCAGGGGGCGGTGGATTGAGCCGCTGCTGCAGGAACATCGTGCAGCCCATGATCACCGCCCAGGCCGGCAGGTGCAGCAAGGGCGAAATTACGGTGGGATCGAACGGGATGAGGCCGAACAGGTTGAACACGTTGGTCGGGTCGACCGCCGACAAGTCGTGAATCCAGCCGAAAAAAGGCGCGTGCCGCATTTCGATGGTGACGAAGATCACCTTGTACAAGGAGAAGAACACCGGGATTTGCACGAGCATCGGCAGGCAGCCGCTCGCTGGGTTCACCTTCTCGGCCTTGTACAGCTGCATCATCTCGGTTTGCAGCTTGGCCGGCTCGTCCTTCAGCCGCTCTCGCAAGGCGGTCATCTTGGGGCCGAGAAGCTTCATCTTGCTCATCGACTTGTATGACTTGTTGGCGAGCGGGAAGAACAGCGCCTTGGCGAATACGGTGAACACCAGGATCGCCAGGCCGAAGTTGCCCAACTGACCGTTCAGCCAATCCAGCGCATAGAAGATCGGCTTGGTCAGGAAGTAGAACCAGCCGAAATCCACCGCCTTGTCGAAGCTTGGGATGTGATCCTGGCTTTCGTAACGATCGAGCAGGTGCACCTCCTTGGCGCCCGCGAACACGCGCGATGGGTAAGCGGCCTCGGCGCCGGGCGCGACGGACTGGGCGTCGGTGGAAATGAAATCGACCTGGTAGCGATCCTTGCCGGCTAGCGTCGCGTGCCGGTACGACACCGACGCCTTGGTTGCCTGGTCGGGGATCAACGCGGTCAGCCAGTATTTGTCGGTGATCCCGGCCCAGCCGCCGTCGCCGCTCGACTCGTAGGCGGTGCCGTCGTGCTTGGCGCCTTCGGTCTTGGCCTTTGCGTAGGTGTATTCCTGCAAGCGGTCGCCGAGGACGCCGATCAGCCCTTCGTGCAGGATGTAGTAGCCTGCAGTCACCGGCTGGTAATCGCGGCGGATCACTGACCACGGATGCAGCGCCACGGCGGCGTCGGTCGTGTTGCGCACGCTCTGCACGACGTCGAACATGTAGTTGTCATCGACCGCGAGCTTGATCGCGAAGGTCAGCCCGGCGCCGTTGTCCCAGGTCAAGGTCAGCGGGACAGTCGAAGTCAGTTGGGAACCGCTGGCGGTCCAAACGGTGTCGTTGCCGGGGAGCTTCAAACCCGGCGTGTCGCTGGTCCAGCCGAACTGCACGTAGTTCGGCTCCGGCGTGCCCGGCGCGTCGATCACGTGCACCAGCGGCGACGCAGGATCGACCTGCTCGTGGTAATCGCGGAGGACCACGCTGTCGAGCCGGGCGCCGAGCAGGCTGACACTGCCCTGGACGCGCTGGGCGGCAATCGGCACACGCGGGACATCACGTGGCGGCGGCGTTGGGGCGGGTTCGGTGCCGGGCGACGCCGGGTCGCCGGTTGGACGGGGGGACGCCTCCGTGGTGCGGGCAGCGACCTGCTCGGGCAGTGGCGTGGGCCGCTTGGGCAACAGCAGCTGGAATCCCAGCAGGATCGCGATGGAGATCGCGATCGCGATAAAGAGGCGTTTCTGATCCATCGGAGGCGGTCAGCCCTCGCGGCTTGGGACGGGATCGAACCCGCCCGCGTTCCAGGGATTGCAGCGCAGAAGCCGGCGCGCGGCCAATGCAGTGCCGCGAAGCGCGCCGTGGGACGCCAACGCCCCAATGGCATAATGGCTGCAGCTCGGCTCAAAACGGCAATGTGCCCCGATGATCGGGCGCACCGTCCATTGATAAGCGCGAACCGCGCCCGTGAGCGCCGTGACGACAATATTCATGGCACGCCGGCCTTGGTCAGGGCACGGTCGAGATCGTCCAGCAAATCGGCAAATGGACGGAAGCGCGTGTTATCGCGTCCGATCACGACGAGATCCACCCCCCTGACGGTTCGTTGCCGCAATAGCAGGCGGGCGGCCTCCTTCAAGCGACGGCGGGTACGATTGCGAACGACGGCGTTGCCCACCTTCTTGGTGACCGTAAAACCGATCCGGGCGGGCGCTACGTCCTCACGCGGCATCGCTTGCAGGACTAAGCCGTGAACAGCTGCCTTGCGCCCCCGCGAAGCGACGCGAAGGAATTCGGCGCGACGCTTCAACCGGGAGGGAGACGGCGCCTGGTCGGGCGCCATCGCAAATTCCCCGCGCCGCTACGCCGACAGCTTCTTGCGGCCGATCCGGCGACGGTTGGCAATGACCTTGCGGCCGCCGACGGTCGCCATACGGGCGCGGAAACCGTGGCGCCGCTTGCGGACGAGCTTCGACGGCTGGTAGGTACGCTTCACGGCGGCTCTCCAATGACTCAAGGGCGCGCCGGGCGCGCTGCCTTCTCGGGGGCGGCTTATAGGCGCGCGCCAGGGCTTGCGTCAATCGCGATGGCGGCCAAGGCCAATCGGCCTTCTCGCGGCGGCGAGTTTCCGCCATGGTTCACCTTATGAGGCGGATTCTGCACTTCTGGCCCGCGCTGCTCCTGCTCGCATTCGCTGGACTGGCCTACGCGCTGGGGCTGCAACACTTCCTTTCTTTCCACAGCCTGGGACGCCAGCAGGCCACCCTGCGCGGGCTCGTCGCGGCCAACCCGGTCATTGCTCCGGCGGCGTACATGGCGGCCTACGCGGCTGCGGTTGCGCTGTCGATCCCCGGCGGAGTAGTGCTGAGCGTGGCCGGCGGCGTGCTGTTCGGGCTGGTCGCGGGGTCGGCCTACGCCATCGTCGGCGCCTGGCTGGGGGCGAACCTGGTGTTCCTGGCGGCGCGCTACGCCTTAGGCAACTTGCTCGAACGGCGGGCCGGCCCCCTGCTCGCCCGGGTCCGCCCCGGGCTGCAGCGCGACGGCTTCAGCTATCTGCTGGCATTGCGGCTGCTGCCGATCGTGCCGTTCTGGCTGGTGAACCTGGCGCCGGCGCTCGCAGGCATGCGGCTGGCGCCCTACGCCGCGGCCACGCTGCTCGGCATCGGCCCGGCGACGATCGTGTTCGTCTCGCTTGGCGCCGGATTCGGCGATGCGCTGTCGGCCGGCCAGCAGCCCGACCTGTCGGTCATCTTCCGGCCGTCGGTGCTGCTGCCGCTGCTCGGGCTGGCGGTGCTGGCGCTGCTTCCGGTGGGCTGGCGGCGATGGAAGCAGGCGCATGCCTGATTACGATGTTGCCGTGATCGGCGCTGGGGCCGCCGGATTATCCGTGTCGGGGGTCGCCGCCCAGCTAGGTCTCCGGACGGCGCTGATCGAGCGCGACCGTATGGGCGGCGACTGCCTGAACGCCGGCTGCGTGCCCAGCAAGGCGTTGCTGGCAGCGGCCCATGCGGCGCAGACAGCCCGGGCAGCGTCTCGCTACGGCGTCTTCCTGCCCGAACCGCGTATCGAATGGGCGGCGGTGCAGGCGCATGTGAAAGGCGTGATCGAGGGCATCGCCCCCCTCGATTCCGAGGCGCGATATCGCGATCTGGGCGCGGACGTTGTGCGCGGCGAGGCGCGGTTCGCCGCGCCCGGCACCCTGGCGGTCCGCCTGCCCGGCGGCGAGCGCCGCATCACCGCACGGCGCATTGTCATCGCCGCCGGCAGCCGCGCAGCCGTGCCTAGGCTGCCGGGCCTGGATGTCGTTCCCTATCTCACCAACGCCACGCTGTTCGATGTGCCGGACCAGCCCGAGCACCTGCTGATCCTGGACGGGGGCTCGATCGGCCTGGAGATGGCTCAAGCCCACGCCGCCCTTGGCAGCCGTGTCACGATGATCGAGTCGCATCGTCTGGCCGGGCGTGAAGATCCGGAACTGACCGACGTGCTGCGACAGGAACTGCTGCGGAACGGCGTGAACATCCTGGAAGGAATGGCCGTCGCGGCCGTCGAGCCCGGCCCGACGCTGGTGCTCGCCGACGGCAGGCGGGTGACCGGCAGCCATCTTCTCGTCGCCGTCGGTCGCACGCCGAACCTGGACGGCCTCGCCCTCGGTGATGGGCACGTCGCCGTGACCGAACGGGGCGTCGCGGTCGATGCCGGATTGCGGAGCACGAGCAACAAGCGGGTGTACGCGGTGGGCGATATCGCCGATCCGGTAGGTCTCGGGCCGCGTTACCTGACCCATGTCGGCAGCTATCACGCCGGCTTGGTCGTGCGCCGCGCCATGTTCCGACTGCCGGCACGGCTGGACTACGCCGCCCTGCCCCGCGTCACCTACACCGACCCGGAATTGGCGCAGGTCGGCCTTACCGAAGCCGAGGCGCACGCGGCGGGCCTCGCCGTCGACATCCTACGCTGGCGCCTGGACGAGAACGACCGTGCCCGGACCGAACGGCGGATGGAGGGCCTGGTCAAGCTGGTGGTCGGCAAGCGCGGCCGGGTGCTGGGCGCGGGTATCGCCGCCCCGCACGCCGGCGAGATGATCGGGGCATGGACGCTGGCGATCGCCCGGCAAGTTCCGTTGTCGGCCATGGCGAACATGATCGTGCCCTATCCAACCCGCGCCGAGGCCGCCAAGCGCGCTGCGGGCAGCCTGCTGCTGTCGCGCCTGTTCGCGCCGCGGGTGCAGTGGGTCGCGCGTCAGATCGCTCGTTTTGGCTAGGATGCGACAGCATAGCGGACGGCTGATCGTGTTCGGGGCCTTTGCAGCGCTGCTGTCCGGCGGCGAAGCGGCGGCATGGCTCGTGGGCGGCCTCGCGATGACAGGAGCCGGATGGCTCCTGTGCGGGACGCTGACGGTGCTGCTGGCCGTGCTTGGAATGCTGCTCGTGGACCGGGCCGTCCTCAAGCCCATCCAGTCGCAGGTGGCCGCGTTGACAGCCGAGCTGCGCGAGCGGTCGGAGGAGCGGCGGCAACTACGCCACGATTTGCGAGGGGCATTGTCACCAGCCCTGCTGACGGTGGACCGATTGCTGGGCAACGCCGACCCGTCTGTCCGGCGCGCCGGTGAAATGACCTTGCGTGCCGTTGAGCGGGCTAGCGCCCTGCTATCCGAGGGCAACGACGACGGCCCAGGGAAGCAGTAAGACGCAGTTTTCACAACTACCCTGGGTTGAGCTGATCTGACTTCTGGCTGGCCGTGCCGATGCCCATTTCTAGGGTTTGCGGATACGGAGGTAGCTTTGGACGTCAGGATTTTGGACCTCATCG
>JAABUJ010003714.1_pt1 | contig 16838 bp, 13 predicted proteins | sample 5559131 | NCBI WGS metagenome assembly JAABUJ01 (sample SAMN10711875, study PRJNA513366) | rock metagenome | isolation source: Antarctica rocks | place: Antarctica: Victoria Land, Mt New Zealand nord | collected 2016-01-07 | reverse complement strand
GTCAGCGGCTGGTGCGCGTGCTGCCATGGTGCAGGAAAGCGAGGGAGAACCCGAGATTTGGGATGAGCCGATACATCGCGCACACGTTGTCGATAGCGCACAAGTGCCGTGAACGCGTTCGGCGCAATCCTTTCACGACCATTGCGCAGGCGTACCATGAGCGGGTTGGCATGTAATAACTGACGTGCCAGTGTGAAAGAATAACAACAGTCACTGTAGCTACATCGCCAAATCCGCGAACACATGAAAGAACTGGACTATAGCCGCGATGATGGGCGCGGCGCTGAACTCGTGGAACACTGATGTCGCGATCACACCTGTCGCATCATCACGCCCCGGAGGAGTCTGATAAGACCACTGGGAGCCGTGTGTTGACCGTTTGCAGGGCAGGAAACCGCGCGTGCGGCTCCGTCTGATATCAGTATGCGGTGCTCGCGTAATCGTCCGCGCGCTTGTTGGCGTGGCCGTGCTCGATGGTCACGCGGATGCTGCGCTCGAACAGGACCGGGTCCTCGATGTGCAGCCGATAGAGGCTGATCTGACCCGACCAGTTGGGGCCGCCAGGCAACGGGATGCCGTGGTATGGGGTGCTGACGATTTGTGTGGGGCACCAGGCCGTGTTGAAATAGTCTTCCGTCCCCGTTCCGTGCAGACGCGGAGGCCACTCGCTCGCTTCCAGGATCACGTAATTGCCTGCCCCACCGATGTTTTGCACGTGTAGCTGCAACTCTTCGTTGGAGAGCGCGGCCGCCTCATCCAGCGGCAAGCCGTTGCACGGATTCTGACGCACCGCCTACGCGGAGGTGATCGGCGCTGACGGCATGCATCTGCTCACGGCGATCTACACGCCTGAGGCACCGCCACCGCTGCGGACGTTGCCGGCCGTCGAGATCCTGCGCCGGGCGTGGGTCCCTTGTGTGGCAGATTAACGACGATGCAGAGTACCTTGCGCAACACGCGTGCTTGGTTAAATGGCGCACCACACGAGTCGTTGTCGTGATCCTTGTTAGCTTAGACATGGTTCATTTGGAGCCTGTTCTGCTTGACAGTCTGAACAGTCGAAAACAGAGCGGCAGCGGCCATTTCACGCCTACAGCGGGCCATTTCGCACCCATCGCCGATTTAAGACTGTCAAGTCCGATTGAACCTTGTCTTACGGCAATAACGTGACGTAGCAGCGCGAGACCAGGCCAGCAGCACACCGTTTTGCTTTGTTTACCGAACACCTATTGACGGTAGAGCCAATTACTAGTAGATTGTAGCTCAGATAGGTATGTAAGAAAAATGAGGCCGTATGTCTGAGGTCAGGGTGGCAGATGAAGTGTGGCTTGCGACGGCCATGTTGCACTACAAGAACCCGCAGCAGGACGATTTCTCAACGACAGAAATCGTAGATCGTGCGTACCAAGAAGGATTGCAGCGGCCACTGCGGCCCGGTGTACAAATCCATGTCTCACAGCACTGCGTAGCCAACAAAAGACCCAATCCGGGCAATTACCGAATGCTATATGAAACAACGAGAGGGCGGCGGCGTCTGTTTCGGCATACAGACGAAACTCATCCCTACCGAAGTGGCAAGATAATGCCCGACCCGCAAGACATCCCAGAATCCTACCACTATCTTCTGAAATGGTATCGAGAGAGATATGACGGGGGGATAGTGGTCGAGCCTGCCCTCACGGCAGGACTAAGGCGGAAGCCGGATGGACTGCTCAAGGAGCTCATTGAGGCAGCGAAGGTAGATGGAGATACAACGGCCGACAAGCCCTCTAGGGAGGGGAAAGACATAGATCAGATCTGGGGCCGTGTTCGGGAACTCGAAGGTCGGACGTTGCGGACGACCGGCCAGGGAAGAAGTTTCGACGTGGAAGCCGTTACCGAACACTCTGTCGCTATATCTCCCCACAGCACCCACAGGTTACGGTCTATCTCTCGCCAAGAGTTCGAGCGTGCCGTTCGACTAGGGCTACGAGGTGAGAAGCTAACGCCTATAGCGATACGGCAGGCGAGGGCGTCCGAAGCGAATCCCGCATACGTGGCTGCAATTCTGCGCACGATCGGCCTGTGAGTATGACAGGATAAACGATGTCCGTGATGGCTCTCGTGCCGACAAGCCCAACCCCCGCGTCCGATGGCGCGCCGCGCCTCGAAGGCCTCGGCCCACGTCTGTACTTCCTCGACGTTGATTGGGCAGCCGTACCCGCCTGGGCGCGCTTCTTCGTTGAATTGGGCGAGATGGTAGGCTCCATCGACGCGTCGTCACGCGTCATCGTCCCTATCGCCACCCCAACGCGCGCTTACGCGGCCGCCCTTTGCGCCGTTGGTATCGTGCATGGGCGCCTTGGCACGCCCGTCGCGGGTGACGTCGAGGCGCACCTCGCGTATCTGCGGACGCTCCCTCCATACACGACGGTAACCTTCAGGCGCGGTGACCGTCGGCAGACGGGATGGCTAATGGGATGCGTGACCGAAAACGATAGGGAATACCTGGAAATCCGCCAGAAAGGTATCGGTCGCCACCTCATCCTGGCGAGCATGGTCCTGACCCAGGCGGTTCAGCCCTCGAAGCGACCGCGCGAGACACTCCCAACGAACGCGAGGGGCCGCGTTATCCGATTACGGTCCGGCCTGCTAGGCGGTGTTCTCGAACCCACGGTCGCGGTCGAGTTCCTGCGCCAAGATCGCCTCGACTGCATGATCGTCGGTAACGAGTCCATTCTCCACGACGAGATCCAGCAGGTGCGCTTCGCGATTCGAAATCTGGAAGGCGAGTTGACCGAGGGCATGTTGCAGGATATTTTGCGCGTGCGCAAGCTCGGCAGGGACGGTGACTCCTATCGCTCGGAGATCTTGTCCGCGATCCGCAAGGGTCCTCGACATCCAGGGGCGAGCGCGCCTCACGCGGTCATCTTCGATGGCGCCGCCGCTTTCCTGCGTTGGGGCTCGACGTGGCCGGGGTCACATTCGGTCGTCATTCTTGATCGCACCGACTATCGCTTCGACGAGGCCGTGTCCGAGATCGACGGCGCGTATCTCGCCCGGCTCGACGATTACCCGATCCCGATCGATGCCGTGGACGGAATCGAGTGCGCGGCCTTCCTGGCCAAACGGAGGAAGTCTTGATTTCGTTCGCCGAGGCCGACCGTCTGTACGTTTCACGCCAACACCGCGCCCTGGCTTACCATCGCGCTCGGCACTCGGACTTCGAGCGATTCTGCCAGGCGACGGGTCATATCCTGCACGCGATCGGCGAAGCGGCGATGGACGACGAGTGGCTCCGCCTCGTCAGGACGCTGAGGCGCTACCGGTTCGACCACTTGGCCGCGCCCCTCGCCTTCAGTGACCCCGCCAGCATGCCACACTTCGGAGTCGACCACCTGCGACAGTCCGTGGCCCTTGCCACGGTCGCCCATCCACACCTCACCGAACAGATCCGTACGACGATGGACCTACTGCTTACTCTGTGGGAACGCGACGACAATCCCCTCCTCGATCGCGTCGAAATCTTGACCGCGTCGCGTGGTGGCATGAGCATGGCCCTAGTGCTCGCCGAGAGCCGCCTTGTCGAACCGGTGAAAGAGGTACTCGCTCGTCAAGCATGGGCGAACGACCTCGATGTCGTCACGCCGGCCATGCTTCGCGGTCCGCGACGTCACGATCACCTCGTCGTGTTAGGTCCCGCCCGTTGGTTCCCCGACTATCTCTTCGCCGCCCCGCGCGCGGACGATATTGACGTGATCACCTTCGCGTGGATGGCGGGCACGTGGCGTTCGTCACCAGCGTTCCTGGCGACGGACACGGACTTGGCGTCGTCATCGCGCGACGAATGGGACGAGGGCGGTCCAACGATTCGCGAACGAGATAGTGACGACATCATCCCGGACCTCGATCGAGATTTGGTGGAGTACGGCCGGTCCTCGACGCGCGTCGAGGACGTCGAGGACGTCGACATGATCGAGGCGCGGCTCTACTCGCTCGATGGGGGCGAGGCCGTCTTCCTGGACGCGACGGGTGGGGAGACGACCTTGATGATCGATCCGCGAGCGGAAGATCGCTCCCGCGTGCGCCAAGGCGCCGAACGAGACATCGTGCCCGGCATGTATGTCGTGTTGCGCACGAACGACGGTGGCGACCACGTGGTGGAGGTCGCGGACCGGATCCTCGGCGACCGGCGCGACGCCTATCGCGCGGCGCAAGCCCGATGGAAAGAGGGTCTGCGGGCGCGCGTACGCGAGCACAAACTGGAGGATACGTGCCTAGAGTTGCTCTACCGCGGGGCAGCCCGCGCCGAGGAGACCAACGTGCGCCATTGGATGTCGGCGCGCAACATTGGGACAAGAGAGCGAAGCGACTTCGCGGGCATCATGACCCTGATCGGTATGGCCGACGAAACGGAGCGCTATTGGAAGATCACGCGAGCCCTACGGAGCGCGCATTTGCGGGCAGGGGTCATCATCCGCAAGAAACTCGTCGCGCTGGTACGCGACGCCGACCCGGCGGAGTTCGAGCGACAAGGCCGACTCTCCTTCGCGCTCCCCGAGTCCAATGGTGGACGCTTGACCGCCTATCGTGTCGAGGGGCGATCCGCCGGCACGATTCGCGTCCCGGCTTCGCGTATCGAGCGACCTTTCCGAAGAGAGGATTAGTGTAGACATGGCCACCATGATCCCCCCCATCATCGCACCGGGCACGCGCAGTGAGGGCGAGAGGGAGGTCTTTCGACGCCTTCGTGACGATCCCACGACGAGTGATTGGATCGTCCTACATTCCCTCGGCCTCGCCGTGCACGACGAGCGGGTCGCGGGCGAGATCGACTTCGTGGTCATCATCCCGAGCACTGGAGTGCTATGCCTCGAGGTCAAGGGCTGCTCGGCCACCAACCTCCACCGCGACGAGCGCGGTCTGTGGTACTACGGCCCGAACGATAAGGGCGACGCCCGCGGACCATTCAGCCAGGCCGCCAATGGCATGCATTCCCTCCATAGACAGGTGGTGAGGGACTATCCCGAGTTGGCGGGCGTCCAATTCTCCTCCGGGGTCATCTTCCCCTTCGCCCCTTTCAAACAACGTTCCGTCGAATGGCACGACTGGGAGGTGATCGACAGCCACCTCTTCCGCTCCGCTCCCATGGGACGATCGCTGCGTCACATGATGGAGTCTTGGCGCGTCCACCTGCTCGGCGTCCCCAAGCCCCCTCGACTCGACCACTCCGGCCCCTCGATTGACCAGTGCGAGGCGATCCGCGCCGTCCTGCGGGGGCGCTTCGAACTGCCGGTCGATCCGAAAGCGCGGGCCGAACAACTCGCGCGCGATCTGCGCCACTACACAGCCGAGCAATACGTCGCCCTGGATGCGATGGAGACGAATCCGCGCACGATCTTCTCGGGGCCAGCCGGGGTGGGCAAGACGCTGCTCGCCATCGAGGCGGCGCGCCGAGCGAGCGCGGAAGGTCGGCGGGTGCTGCTCGTGTGCTTCAACGCCTTGCTCGGGACGTGGCTAGAGAAGGAAGCAGAAGCGCTGCCCAACGTCGAGGCCGGGACCTTGCACCGTCACATGCTCGCGGTGAGCGAGCTCGGCCGCGCCCCAGACAGCGCGACCGATGATTTCTGGCGGACCATCCTCCCCGAGCGAGCCTGCGAGCGGCTTTTCGAGACGGACGACAAGTTCGTCTTCGACGAACTCGTGTTGGACGAGGCGCAAGACCTTCTCCGAGATAGCTACCTGGACTTCCTAGACTTGAGCGTGCGCGGGGGGTTGGCGGCGGGGCGTTGGCGACTGTTCGGTGACTTCGAAAACCAGTCCATATACGAGGCGAGCTCCATCCCACTTGGAGAATTCCGCGTGCGTAGGGCCGAGGGCGCGCCCGTCTACGGCCTGCGCGTCAACTGCCGCAATACGCCGCTCGTCGCCGAATGGGTGCGTCTCTTGGCCGGGCTCTCGCCCGGTTATGGGCGCGTCTTGCGCCCGGACGATGGCATCGTGCCCACGATCCTGTTCTATGACGACGAGGAACAACAGCGGGAACAGCTCGTCGGCGCGCTCGACGAATTGGACAAGCTCGGATTCCGCAGCCGGGACGTGGTCATCTTGTCACCGCGCGCCGACCAAAGCTCCGCCGCCGGGTCTCTGCGGGCTAGCCCCTGGCACGATCGTCTGCGTCCGTTCGCGCGTGCGCAGGGGGGCCATGTGGGCCACGGCACCATCCAATCCTACAAAGGGCTCGAGGCAGCGGCCGTGGTCGTCACGGACATCGAGACTATCGGTACCGCGCGGGACCGGGCGTTGCTGTACGTCGCCACGACGCGCCCGCTCCAGCGTCTCGTCATCCTCGCGCGCGCGCGCGTGCGCCGCGAGGCTATCGCCATGCTCGGGTCCACCGATCGGGAAGGAAAGTCCACGTGACCGATTACATCGCCAACCGCGACCTCGTTATCGACACCCTCCGCCGCGAACTCTTCGGACCGTCGCCGGCGGGCCACGAGATCGACGTCGCCAACGGCGTCATCCTCGATGATTACGCGGCGCTCAATCATCCATACCGAGAGGCAGGCACGGGCGAAGAGATACTCACACGCGACCCGCCGATCAAACGTTATGGTGTCGGCGTGTTGTTCCCGGTGGGCGAGGCCCTCGACGAGGAGGACGCGCGCGGCGACGAGGACGGCGTGGAAACTCCCGCACTGCCGGTTGACGCGGCCGGGGAACCCGTGTCGCCCGAACTCGACGCCCCACGGCTTGGCAACGAGCGCGACGACGACGACCTGGACCTCTCATTGGCCAACGCCTATCAGCAGAGCAGCCTGGGGATCAGCTTTCTCGTGGATTTATCCGAGGGGACGCGACTCGTGATCGAAGCTTCCGGCGGACGCTATCGTCGCGTCCCGCTGAAAGTAGGACCGAGTGATGGAAAGCAGTGGGTTCGCGACGCGTGGGTCCGGTCCCCGGTTTCCATGCGGGCGGAGTTCGACGCCGACGAACTCGTGAGAGACCGCCCCCGGCGGGTATCGGTCGCGTCGAGCGGCGCGGGGGTTCATCCCCTCTTGCACGGATCGAATAATCTTGACGGCCTGGACCTGCGCGTCGAGGTCTTCGCGCGCCCGCGCGAAGACCGGAAGTGCCTGGCGACCGTCTGTCTCGTCAATCGCACGCCCGCGCCCACCCGCGGGTTGCCGCACGCGGAATGCCTCTTCCAAACCCGGCTCAGCGCCACGGTCTCATCGTCCGACGATGGCCCGCGCATCCTCCCCTATCCGGTGTCCCTTTCTCAGGGAGACGCGGAGCAGGAGGGACTCGCGCTCTTGTATCGAGAGGCGCAAACATTCGCCACCGGTCACGGGTGCGCGGCCGACTGGGAGGTCGCGCCCGGGGCGGAGCGCGCTCGGGAGGTGAGCGCCGCTTGTCTACCCGTCGTCGAGACCCCAGGCACCACGCCCGACATCACGCGCGAGGACGGGTCGCGCCTCTCGGTGAGCATGGCGGCCCTCGCCGGACTGACGCCGGACGACGACGGACGAGCCGCGCTGCGCGAAGTCGTCGAGCGATACGAGGAGTGGATCGACAGCTTGGCGCTCTCGGTCGGTCTGGCGACTGACGGTGAGACGCGGCTTGGGCCTGACGAGATCGTCACGCGCTGCGACGCGTGGGCCAGGGGCGAACGCGCGTTGGCGGCGGACGCCGCCTTGGGCCAGCCCTACAGAAAGGCCGCCGTCGCGAACGTCCGCCAGTGTGCCGTAGCGGCAGGGCGTATGCGCGCGGGGATCGCCTATCTCGAGGCCGACGAGACCGCGCGGCGCGCTTTCCGGCTCGCGAACCACGCCGTTCTCCTGCAACAGATCGTCACGCGCGACGCGCCGCGAGAGGTCACGTACGACCCGGGGGCGAAACGGCTCGTCGTCGAGGGCGCCTACCAGGAGCCCGACCCGCTTTGCCCAGGGGGCCGCGGCACGTGGCGCCCTTTCCAGGTAGCCTTCCTGCTAGCCAGTCTCCGCTCGACGGTCGACGGCGCGGACCCCGACCACGAGCTGGTCGAGCTGATATGGTTTCCCACCGGCGGCGGCAAGACGGAGGCCTACCTCGGTCTCGCGGCGTTCGCCATGTTCAAGCGCCGCCTCGACGACAAGGCCGACGCGGGCGTCCACGTCCTGATGCGGTACACACTTCGCCTCCTGACCGCGCAACAATTCCAGCGCGCGTCGGGGCTTATCTGCGCGATGGAGCGCCTACGAACCACGCGCGCGCATGAAATGGGGGCCACCCCTTTTTCCATCGGCATCTGGGTCGGCGGGGGGACCACACCCAACTGGCGCGAGGGCGCGCTCGACGCGTTGCGGAAAATAGAGCAATCGCGGTACGCGGGCAATCCTTTCCTGCTGTCACGCTGTCCCTGGTGCGGCGCCGGCTTCGGCCGCGTCGAGATACCGGTGAAGGGCGGCGCGAAGGGTGGGAAGGCGCCAGCGCGCACTCCCGGCCTCCATCGCTCGCAACCCGAGGGACAGACGGACAAGACAGTGGCCTTCGTCTGCCCGGACGAGCAGTGTCCGTTTAGCGACGGGCTCCCCATCTACGTCATCGACGAGGACATCTACGCTCACCGGCCGACGCTCGTGATCGGCACGATCGACAAGTTCGCGGTGCTGGCCTGGCGCCCCCAGGCGCGCGCCCTTTTCGGCCTCGGGGCGGACGGCCAGCGGGACGCGTCGCCACCTGGCCTGGTCATCCAGGACGAACTGCATCTCATCGCCGGGCCGCTCGGCTCGCTGGCCGGTCTGTACGAGACCGTGATCGAGGAGTTATGCACGGATCATCGGGGGGCGCGGCCCATCCCGCCGAAGATCGTCGGGTCGACCGCGACTATCCGGCACTACCAGGAACAGATTCGCGACCTGTACGCGCGGCCGCGTGCCGCGCTGTTCCCCCCGCCGGGCATCGACGCCGGCGACAGCTTCTTCGCGCGTTACGACCGGGAGCGGCCCGGCCGCGTCTACGTCGGCGTGCACGCGGCCAGCCTCAGCTCCGTTCAGACGGAGTGGGTGCGCGCCCTCGCCTCGCTCCTCCAAGCGCCCGCGACGCTCGACGACGCGGAGCGCGATCCCTGGTGGACGCTCCTCATCTTCTTCAACAGCATCCGCGAGATGGGCACGGCGCACACGCTGATCCAGTCCGACATCCCCGATTACGCGCGCGTCATCTGGGAGCGCGAGGACGTCCCACCGGAGCGGCGTCGATACCTGCGCGTGGTCGACGAACTGACCGGTGGCCTCGGGAGCGACGAGATCACGCGTAAGATGGGCGCGCTGGAGACCACCACGACCGACAAGCGACGGATGCCCGTCGATGTCTGCCTCGCGTCGAGTATCATCGAGGTCGGCATCGACATCTCTCGCCTGTCGCTGATGGTCGTGGCGGGCCAACCGAAGACGACCTCCCAATACATCCAGGTCACCGGCCGGGTGGGGCGCCAGCGCGATAAGCCCGGCCTCGTCGTCACCCTCTATAGCCCGTCGAAACCGCGCGACCGTTCACATTTCGAGCGCTTCCGCGGCTATCATGAGCGGCTGTACGCGCACGTCGAGCCGACGAGCGTCACGCCGTTCTCGCCGCCGGCGCTCGACCGCGCCCTTCACGCGGTCATGGTCGCGTATGCCCGTCAGCAGGGGGGCAAAGACCTGGCTGAGAGGCCGTATCCCTTCCCCGAAACCGTGGTCGACGCGTTTCGCGAGCTCGTCCTAGATCGGGTCCGCGAGGTGGACCCGACGGAGACGGAACATCTCCGCCGAGTCCTCGAGGGACGGATAGCGGAGTGGCGCAAGTGGAAGCCCACCAAATGGGAAAAGGCGGTAGAGGATATCCCGCTGCTGCGGCGCGCAGGGGCATACGCGTCGACGGAGGTGAAAGCCCTCTCCTGGGCGACGCTCTCTTCGATGCGCAACGTGGACGCGGAGTGTGAGGCGGACATCACGACGCTCTACGCCACGGAGGAGGTGGATACGGAGGGGGTGGATAGGGATGCGTAGGAGACCTATTCGGCGGGCGCAACTCATCGCGCCCTTCGGTCCGGGCGCGATGATAGTAGCGCCGGACGGCACGAGCCTGATCGCGGCGGGCCTCGACCATTGGTTCGAACACCCGTCCAAGGACGACCACCGGGAGATCGACCCCGGCGAGTTCCGGTTCGGCGAATGGCGCTTGGAGCGCGAGTTGGGCGTGGACCACTTCCGCGAGCCGCCCGACTATCGGGAAGCGCCGATGCTACCGGGGCAACAAGTACCCCCGAACGTCGGCCTCACGATCCCGTATCTCCGCTTCCCCGAGTGGCATTCGTGCCCTAAGTGCTCTCGGCTCGAGCGTTTCCCCTCGACGATGAAAGACCCGCCACGATGCTCCGCGTGTGGGGCGAAGGCCGAGGCGAAAGGATACAAGCCACCACGAATGGTCCAAGTGCGCTTCATCGCGCTGTGCGAGGACGGGCATATCCAGGATTTCCCTTGGCGTGAGTGGGTCCACAAAGACGCGCGGCCCACCTGCGGTTTGCCTATGAAACTGCGCGCCGGCGCCAGCACATCGCTCGGCGATGTCCGAATCACCTGCGACTGCGGCGTCTCGAGGAATTTGGAACGCATCACCGAGGCCGACCCGCCGATCTCGTCTCGGTCGAACGGCGACGGCGAGGATGGCGACGACCCGGCGCGCCCGTCCACGCATCTCACGCGCGCACTCGCCCCCGGGCATCCGTATCTCTGCCAGGGCCGCCGCCCGTGGCTCGGGGAGGATGGCATGGAGGGCGGATGCCCACGCTCACTTCGGGGGGCGCTCCGGGGCGCGACGAACGTCTACTACGCGGCGACGCGGAGCGCCATCTACATGCCGCGTGGCGACGACAACGTGCCGTCCGACCTCATACGCGTGCTCGAGGAGCCGGCTCTCAAGGGGACTCTATCTCTCCTCGCGCAGCTCGGGCAGACGCCGACGCCGGGCCTCCTGAAGACGCAACATGAGCTGCTGCTGCGCGACTTCTCGAACGCCCAAATCATTGAGGCGCTCCACCGGCTGAGCGAAGGCGACACGGCCGAGGAAATCCCCCTACACGGTGACGATCCCGAGACGAGCTTCCGCCGCGCCGAGTACGCGGCGCTGCGCGTCGAGCGAATCGACGGGCAACTGCAAACACGACCCGTCCCCCGCGATCGCTACGCGGACGATGTCGCGCGGTATTTCGCCGGCATCACCCTCGTCGAAAAGCTACGCGAGACGCGGGTCCTCACGGGGTTCGCCCGCGTCCACGCCGAGGATCACCGGACGATCGAGGAGCGCAAAGCCATGCTGTGGCGGCGTCCGCCGACGGGGTCTAATCGCTGGTTGCCAGGGTATCGCGTGTTCGGCGAGGGCATCTACCTCGAGCTCGACGGAGCACTTTTAAGAAATTGGGAGAGGCAAACCGAGGTCACGAAGCGCGCGGAGAGGCTCGAGACGCAGTTCCTGCGCGTCCAAGCGCGGCGCGGCCTCCCGGGGCGCCCCATCTCGCCGCGCCTCGTGCTGGTCCACACTATTGCCCACCTGTTGATGAACCAACTCGTCTTCGACTGCGGCTACAGCTCCGCATCGCTCAGAGAGCGGCTCTACGTCTCAACCCACCCCGAGGCGCCGATGGCCGGTGTGCTGATCTACACGGCGTCCGGCGACGCGGAGGGAACCATGGGGGGCCTGGTGCGGATGGGCAAGCCAGGCTATCTTGAGCCCGTTGTGAGAGGGGCCATCCAGAATGCCCAGTGGTGCTCCGCCGATCCTGTCTGCATGGAGTTGGGCGGCGGCGGCGGCCAGGGACCCGACTCGTGCAACCTCGCCGCCTGTCACAACTGCGCCCTCGTGCCGGAGACGTCCTGCGAGCAGTTCAATCGGTTTCTCGACCGTTGGCTCGTCGTGGGCGACATCGTGGATCAAGCGCACGGATTTCTAGCTGGTCTGGCGTGACGCGGTGCTAGTCGCTCCCACGAAGATATCGGCTTAGTTCCACTACTGCTGGGCCGTTCGAAAAAGACAGAGGCAGCGATGTTTACGTCGAGCGAACTGGACCAGGGATGCGTGTACACACGCGATGACCTCAGGACGTGGTACGACATCGGCGACGCATCGTTGAACAAGGCCCAGAACTAGAGAACGTGTCACCAGCCGTAATGGATGGCACACCCCTGGAACTGCTCTGCTCCCTTCCATCTGTGCTTGCACACCAAGGATGTGCTGACGTACTGTTGACCGGTTCTGAGGATGCGGCCAGGTGGCATGGGGGGTGCGCCTGCTGCCCTACGCCGAGGGTGTGGAACTGGTAGTGCCACGCGACCAGTCCCACACCCACATAGGATAGGAGGGACGCGATAGCATGAGGGTACGAATAGAGCAATATCGCGCGCGTTACGGGCGCGGTCCCATCCCTCACCACGGAAGGAGCGTATGAGCATGCCCGAGCAGCCCGATTGGGACGCGGAGATCACGTTGCGGGAGGCCGCCGCCATCAGCGGCCTGTCGTATAGCTACCTGCGGGACCGCGCCGCCGAGGGCGCGCTGTGCACTACGAAGAAAGGCGAACGGCTGAACATGACGACGCGGCGCTGGCTTGACGACTACCTGCGGAGCCGAGGTTTTCGCGGCGGTGGCCGTGGCCCCACCCCCAAGCCGCTGTCATCGGGCTACCAGGTGCCGACCCGGTGTGGACGACGGCACAAGGTGAAGGTGCCGACATTACCCACTGAGTAGGAGAGGAGTGGCTCTCGTGACGAACGTGAACAACTACCGGGTGATCGCCAGATGAATGAGTTAGCATATGATGTATCCTGCCACGATGACGTGATGGACGAGGGGGAGCTGGATGCTAACACTCCTTTCGATGGCCTTGATCTCGATGTCCGATCGCTTACCAGTACCACTCGGGTGCCACGCGCAGTGGTAGCCGTGTCGTCGGAGGTTCAAGCGTCTGCTGTCCCTGACGAGATAATCGATGTCGCAAGGGATGCCGCCGACCGTACCGGCTTTCCTCGGCTAACCTGCCTTGAACTGTTCGCGGGACCAGGGGGGTTGGCCCTAGGCACGCATAAGGCTGGCTTCCGACACCTCGCTCTCATCGAGTTCGAGGCGACGGCCGCCGCCACCTTGCGGGCGAATTGCTCAGGACCCTTAGAGATGGATCCCGGCGTGGTTCGGCACAAGGACGCTCGTGTCGTGGACTACACGCCGTTCGCGGGTGTGGTCGACCTGCTCACCGCTGGCCCTCCCTGCCAACCTTTTTCAGCAGGTGGCCATGGACGAGGTGCCGACGACGAGCGCAATATGTTCCCAGCGCTGCTGGATGTCGTGGGCACGCTCCGGCCTCGTGCGGTGCTGGTCGAGAATGTCAGGGGGCTAACCAGGGACAAGTTCAGGGAGTATTTCGAGTATATCCAAGCGCGCCTGCGGTTCCCCTTTCATCGGCCGGGGAGGGGCGAGGATTGGCGCGCGCATTATCGACGCCTCCTAACTGTCCGAGATACGGAGTTCGCGGACGATGAGCAATACGTGGTCAAGACCCAGTTGGTGGACGCGGCCGACTACGGCGTCCCTCAGCACCGCCACCGCGTGTTTATCGTGGCCCTGCGGCGCGATCTCGGGCTCGAACCGTTCTATCTCCCCCCAACGCATAATCGTCACGCCCTTCTGTACGACCAGTGGATCACGGGTGTCTATTGGAAGCGACACAAGCTGGCGCCGCTCAGCTATGTGGACCCGAGCGACGCACGGATTGTGCGCGAGCTGCGCGGCGGTCTTTTCCCCCTCGAAGGACGATCTCCGTGGCACACCGTGAGGGACGCGATCAGCAATCTGCCGGAGTCCGTCGCGCGCGGTCAGCAGAAGGGGATGGCCAACCATGTCCAGCATCCTGGTGCCCGTGCCTATAAGGGACACACGGGTAGCGCCCTCGACGCTCCCGCCAAGGCCCTCAAATCGGGTGGCCACGGGACACCCGGCGGTGAGAATGCGATCCGTCAGGCGGACGGCACAATCCGTTATGTCACGATTCGTGAAGCCGCTCGTCTGCAGACATTCCCCGATAGTTGGCGCTTTAGCGGAGTCTGGGGTGCTTGCATCAAGCAGCTAGGCAACGCCGTGCCCGTGGATCTGGCCCACCTGTTCGCGAAGGCGATCCATGACCGACTCACGAGCGTTACCCATGTGGCGGTGCTAAACGACAGGCTCGCACCCGTCGTTATTCAAAAGACGGAGGCCGCTGCTATGAGCTTGCCGGGCCATTGAGCGGTCACCCAAGGGAGCGCGGCAGCGATGGGGTTGGCCGCTCGCTCGCTAGTGCCCGGTATGCGCCTTCTTGAAGAACTTACACTTGGCATGGACCGGGCACTGCTCGCACAGCGGGCGCTTGGCCTTACAAATCAGGGCAGCAAAATCCAAGATCGCCCAGTTCACCTCCAGGCTGTTCGGTCTGCGCACGACGTGGCAGGCAAGCGCGTGCAAGTACGGGTCATCGCGGATGTCGAAATGGGTACGCAGCCCGAAATAACGCTCCAAGACTCGCGCCATGTTCGCGTCCAGGAGCGGCTCGTCGTGGCCGTGTACCACGAGTAGGATCGCGGCCGACGTGTATTGGCCGATACCCTTGATGTGTTCGAGTTCTAAACGTGAGGCCGGTACCGCGCCACCGCCGGCAACCATGGCATGCGCTACCCGCGAGAGGATGCCGGCGCGGACTTGCCACAGCCCGAGCGGCTCGAGAAGCGGGCGCAAGTCCGTCGGCGTCGCCTCCGTTAGTGCTGACCATGATGGGAAGCGTTCCATGAACGCGTCGTACACCCGCGCCACGGTCGACGCCGGGGTGCGCTGTAGGAGGATTTCCGCGACGACAATCTCGTATGGGAGGCGCCCAGGCTCGCGCCATGGAAAGAAGCGTTTGTTGACCTCAAACCATGCTAGGAGGCGTGAACGAAACCAGGGGACGCGTCGCGTTAGGCTGGGCGCTAATGGCAACCGCGCTGGATGTCGTCTCACAACAATTCTTTCCCGTGTCCGTCGTGGAATAGGGCGATTGATAGTCGGCGCTCGATGACCCGATAATTAGGACGCGTTGAATAATTCACCCTGCTCGTGTACCCCTTTGGCCCGGCCGCGATGCACCTCGCCTACGTCTAGCCAAATGATTCGCTCGATACCAAGTCGCGTCGCCGCGTCCTCGATCATCGCTCTAATTCTTGGTTCACCGTATCGCCCCACGGCATTGGTTAGGACAGCCCCAGTTGGGTGGGCGGGCGGGTCGCCATGGGTCCGCTCGAACAATGCCATGAGGATAGCCTTCCAATCGTCGGCGCGCCCCCAAGAGACGACCCACCCGTCAGTAAACCTCCGGCCGTGGGGTTTGGTATACCTCTTTGCCACCGACACATCGGGCGTGATACCCAGCACCTGAAGAGGGCGTGCGTCGCTGCCTTGTCGATCGCGCGCGTAGCCTTTGAGTAAGGTGTCCTTAAGGTAAACGCGCACGTTTCCTTTGTCGATGTAGCGTGATAGCACCTCTCTGATCTCGGCGTCCTCGGTCCACAGTTCGTAGTACTTGAACTTGTCGCCATTGGTCAGTTGCTTGTGCAGGACAGCATTCTCCGCGATTAAGGCGGACTTGCTGCGGGTCAGATCGACGGATAGCGCGATGACGTGCCGTTCGGTGGAGAGGGTCGTCCACCGGATGAAACGCCTATTGAGTGCGTCAAAGTGGACACCGATGGCCTGTTTGATCCCCATGAACACACGCCTGATCATGACTACTCACCTTCCTGCGAGCCCTCGCTACCTGCGCAGAGGCCGCCCCCAAGCAAGCGGCCTGGAGCGATAGCATACCGCTCCGCCGCGATCCGGCGACGCTTGGGTTCTGACCTTTACAGGTTGTATGTCCTAACTGGCCAGGACAGGTGGTGTAGGCGCGGTTCACGGATGGTCCTGGTCACGGGATGACAAGACGATCGGTCCAGCCGGGTTGTCCAGCGCGACGAAGAAGGGCGCGAGATGCTGCTCGACCCAGGCGGTCAAGCGGGGCGTCGCGGCGTGCCACGCCTCCGCCGACGCCCACCACAAGGTGGCCACGCCCGTGTCGTCCCCCGTGCGCACAATCTCGCAAGCCAGAAACCCCATCTGCTGGCGCAGCAACGGCAGGAAGTTAGTCCGCTGCAGCGCGATGAAGGCATCCATGGCACCGGCGCGAACCGTGAAGACATTGATCGACGCGTAGCGCATGCCTTCTCCTCGGCTAATTGGCCCGTTCGCCCATAGCGGATGCGGCGACACCGGCATCCCTTACAGGATACTGCATGTGATCGACAGACAGCGGCGCAACGATTGGGTGTGTTGGTCCCCAAGCACGTCGTCGCAAGCAGCGCCACTGACAAAAGAGGCCACCGGCGATAGCGATGCGCGCCTCGCTGACGCCCGCATCCCACCGTTGCCAGGCCACTCACAGCCCATCCCAACACCGCTGTGTGTAAGCCGCCTATGCAAGCCTAGACCCGGAGACACATGCTCATCCGTTGGCCTGAGTGGTCACAAGATCGTCACGGCGGCCACCAGCCGGTTCGCGGCAGACACGGTGATGTCACTAACTTCTCTGAAGCCTTTTCCCTGTACTGGTAAGTCGGCGAAAGCATGCCGACCGGTTTATGGTGCGCCTTCACGGCGGGTCATGAAAGAGTTTCGCCGAACGATTACAACGACGTGTAAGTAAGGTGTTATTGGGTTGATCAAACGACGGTCAGGTCATCACCTGCTATTAAGCCAACGGTGATCACGATTGCATGACGTCCAACGCGTCGACAAGCGCA
>JAABUJ010003713.1_pt1 | contig 16840 bp, 5 predicted proteins | sample 5559131 | NCBI WGS metagenome assembly JAABUJ01 (sample SAMN10711875, study PRJNA513366) | rock metagenome | isolation source: Antarctica rocks | place: Antarctica: Victoria Land, Mt New Zealand nord | collected 2016-01-07 | reverse complement strand
CTTGCCTGCGGGGCGCCCGCGAGGCAGAACTAAGGTTTTCCATTTTGGTTTTTCCTTTGCAAAGGTGATTCGCCCTCATAGACCTAGATAGGGACTGAATAGGGAGTTAATAGAACAAATAATAATAATATATATTGTTCTTGCTTTACTGATTTAATTTCTGACTTTTAATTATATTTCTTAATATTATTAAGATTCATCAAATCTTCTTATATTCTGATGATAAATCATTGTCTTTACATTCTTAAAGCTATATAAAATTCTATCTTCTTCATTCATCATTCTCATTGTTAACTATCAATGCTAATAAAGATATTTATCATTTCTTAAAGTTCTTTAAGACAATCTTATTGTATTATTTTATTTTTAATAAACTTATTTAATTCTTAATAATATTGCAATATTAAGACATCATCATCTTAATTTATTAAAATCATAATGCACTGAAACTTCACTAAGTACTTAACTGCTGACTTATTCATCTTTAATGTATAAAGTTATTGTTTCACTGCTCTTTTCTCATTAATTACTTTAAAAATCTTTTAAAGTTCTTTTTTAAACTTCTTAAAGTCATTAAAAATTGATTTTTTATCAACTTTATGTTTTCTTAATGACTTATTTAGAAATTCATACAGTTTAAAATTGACTCAATTGAACACTGCATTCTTAAAATAAATTACTGTATATAAATCTTTATTCATTTTAAAGTTAAACTTCTTCTAATTGAAATTTATGTATAAATTAAGCTTTATCAAGAAGCTTTATAACTTCTTACATTCTTTGCTGAATACATTTAACATCAGTATTTTCAGTATATTATTTATTTTTTGTAGATCTTTAAAACTTTAAAAATTAATTATATTGATAAAGACTGCTTTCTGTGTGCTGAAAAACATTACTTATATTGTAAAAATATTTAATATATTACATTCTGATTAAAGATTTCTCTGATATAGAGTTTAAAGATTAAAGCTTATGATATAAAAGAGTTTTTAAACATCTTTAGAATTAACTGATAGATAGTAGATGTTAAATAATGATTGTCATTGAATATAATTGTTTTTATAAAGAAAATAATTCTATTATATAATAAGTTTACTCAACAGTGCATGTCTATGCAATCTGTTAAATTCATTAAGCTATACTCACTCTGCTCATCTTGCACACTGTTAAGTTCATCAAGCTCATTGTACTTATACTTAGATATATGCTTCTGTCTTAATAGCTTACATACTGATTGCATCAGTAGTTCTTTCTCAAACTATAATTATAACAAGTATCTTCACTGTTGCTTGCACTAAAGTGATATCAGAGTCTTATCAATTATTAAGTGTAGATTTTATTAAACTTCAATAATGATACATAAAAATTCTTGTTGAGTCTATTCACAATTAAATAATAAATACAAGATGTTTAAGTTATTCTTTTAAACAAAAAGAAAACTTTTCACAGCAGACAAGATGTCTCTTATTTATTGATAACACTTTTACTGTAAGCAATATCAACAGCAATGATTTCTTTTTAGACAATCTTTAAGCATTTAATGAGAAATGAGAAACTCTATATAGATAAAACATTAAGTTCTTAATCATTACATCTAAGAATATGTATCTTATTCTGAGACTCATCTTAGCTGTTATCTATTCTTAAATAATGACTAATCTAACAGACATATTATAAGATTCTGAACAATTCTTTGCAGATTATATTGCTGTAGTTGCACTAACACTATATGCAAGTGCTTAAAAAGATCACATTCAGAGCAATTTACAAATGCACTATGCTGTTATTTATATGTCTTTTTGTTTTAAGCAGTTGCTGAAATTCTATAGAAAGAAACTTAAAATGACAAGATGTGCTAGATATTGTGATATAAAACAAATAGTAATGTAAATCAGTCTGTAGAAAGTTGTTTTTATTTGTTTATGCTATGTAGAGTATATATAGAAAATGATGACTAAGATATAAATAGAGACACTTAATAAAAGATAAGTAAGTAATAATATTACATTCTTTTCTACTGTATAGTCACAACAGTTCACTGATGTGAGTGCAGAGATTTGCTTAACATTTTATAAAATTTCTGTCTACAGTTTATATTTACATTGTTTTACTTCACTTCACATTACTATTATCATTCAGTATAAATAACAACAACTTAAATTGAAAGAAGTCTACTTTTAATTGCACTCATAAAATTACTGACTATTTCTATTTTAAGAAAAGCTCACAAAACTCTTTTCTTAATATGTTGTTGTCTCAATTTCAGTTCAAAAACTAACAATACATAAAGCTAATTAAGCATTCTGCTTCTGATATTATCATTTTCTAGTTTATGAGAATCTTTTTCTTAAGTCTTTTACATAGATTATATAAGCTCATATTTCTTTTACAGATCATCATCAAATCACTGTTAATCATTATTAAAGTTAAGACTTTTTAATCTTTCTTTTAGCTTTATTACTTGTTCACTTCAACTTTAACTCATCATGTCATTATTGCAAGTTTTTATTAAGTCATTTTTAATCATTCAGTTTTTTCTTAATATCATATAATGTCAAAACTTTCACTCTCTTCTGATTACATCTCTCTTCTATCATAAGTGTTAAAGTCAAGTCATCAGCATTTCTTTAGCTTTCAATAATTTTCTGTAATGTATTCATCACATTACTTACTTCAGTCAAGATCAGTTTAAGAAAAGCAATGCTTTAATGTACTTTTAAAATATTCTGTAATGAGAATACAGATAAATTTATTTCATTTATAACATTTTTATATCTTATAAATTGTCTTTTAAGAAAGATTTTCTCTCTTTTTTACTAAAAACTTATGTAGCTCTTTCTTTTATCTGTGATCTCATTTGACTCAAGATATAATTGAGAATTCTTTATAAAAAGATAATAATGACTTTTTCTATTTAAGAATCTCATCAACTTCAGAACTTAATTACTGTACAGATAATTTAGTTTATTTTAGACTGCTTTGCAGCTCTAAACTAGCTTAAAATTTATTGACATTAAAGATATGTGCTTTTACAAATTAATTATTATGAATTAAATTTCATAGAACACACTCTATAAACATTTCTAATGCATAAGTTTTTAATGAATGAGTTTTCAATATCTTATAAAATTTAAATTATTTAACTTTAAACTTTTAAGACTCTTCATTTTATATAAACACTCAGTCTTCTTTCTTTGTAGTGCTTAACTGCACTGTTTCATCATGAATTGTTTTTAATTCAATAATCTTTTATAAAAGAATTTTATTAATAATTACTTAAATCATCTATATCTGTTTAATTCATTTTAACTGATCTTCAAAGTCAGTTTCTCTCAGTAATCAGAGATTGTTTAAGTCATCTAATAGTTATAAATTTACTTTATATAATAGACAGAATGAGCTCTATTTAGTTATACTATGAGCTCAAATTTAAGCTGCAAAAAGTATTTGTGATAAGTATTTGTTTTATAATTAAGTTGATTTACTCATAAGATATTTTGTAAGCATAAAGCTCAACATTTTATTTAGATTTTTTATCTTTTCATTTATGCAGAGATAATAGAAAGTCATTGTTTTATATTGAGTTCTGAGCTTTTTCAAATAGTAAATTACAACATAACTGAAAAAGTTTGTACTGTTATTGAATAGTAACTCTCTCAGTGAATTATAATTTATAAAGATTTTGTTATACAGAAAATCTGCAATTATTATTTTCATTGCATTCAGAACAGCTTTAGTCACAGATCAATCTGTAATATAGTTAATTGCTGTTATAATTCAGCAGTTTTCTCAGAGTGTTTAAGATAATATATTTATTATATTAATTTCTTATCTTTTAAATAGCAGTAAGTTCTTATAAGTTAAATATGAATATTCTTTGATCTCTTGATGTTTTCAGAGTCATTGAGTAACTTAACAGTTAAAACAGTGTTTTATAAATAATTTAATATTTTATAATAGTTCATGTCATTAAGCTTAAAGTTAAATGACTTTTAGCAGTCTTAACACTTCTAGATGTTCATATTTAATGTATATATGTTTCAAAAAGTCTACATAGTACTGAAACTATAAAAATGACACTTTGCTGTTGTCTTATTTCTAAATTAAATATAGATTGTTTAATTTCAAATTGTAATGCAGTCAAAATTGATTCATCACATTATTTTTGTATACATACTTGCAAAGCAGTGACTTTTCAGATTCTGTATCATCTTTTAGATACAATATCATTGCTTTTTCTTATTTCACATTGTCTAGTTCTCACAGAGCATTTAAAAACACTTTATTTACTGAATTTTTCTTTATAAAATCAGATTAACAACTAATTAAATTAAATATGACAGTCTGAGCTTCAGATTGATATTAAATGTTGAGATTATACTGCTGAAATTCATCAATTCATTGAGCTAGTCATTTAAATGAGTGCAGTGTATTCTTTAAATATTGTAGATCTTCATAATTCATAATGATAGTTATAGTATAATCATTTTCAATATAGTACTGTCAAGTTCAAAGTGCATGCTTAATGATCAATAACTTCTTTTTATAAACAGAATAATTGAACTCTGCATCTTGTAACTTTTAATTATTATAAATAACTGAATAAAGTTTCTCATCTATTTCATTCTGCATTAAAGCACAGTCAATTGCTCATTTAAAAGTGTCTGTTTTGATAGTAAATGATTTGTATACAATTACTTAAATAAGTATTAATTTAAATGTAAGTGCATTCTTAAGCTATTGAAAGACACTGTTACATAATATATTTCAGACAATGAATCAATTCTTCTTTATACACAACTCAACATCATTCTTCTTAAATAAATTCAATAGCAGTACTGCAATCTATGCAAATTCTTACACAAACTGTCAGTAATACAAAGTCAGTTTAAGAAACTGCTGTATATAATGTGCTGTCTTTGAGACAGATCAATTCTTAATGACTAATATCTTAATAGAGATTGATCATAGTGTATTTTATTTCATAATATATTTACAAAACTTAAGAGTTTTCATCTCAACAATGCATTTATTAAACTTAACATATAGCTTATATTTCTTTAAGATACTGAGAATGATTCATAAGTGTTTTTGATGATTTAAAACTGAGTTAGAAAAGATCAATATGTTGTTGAGATATATTAAATAGAATTTATTGAGTAAGTTTCATAATATAGAGTTTATCATTGACTGAAATGTTGTCAGAACATTGCATAGTTTAAAGAATATAGTTGTGAATTTATATTTGTTATAATGAGTGTTGAAGACAGTCTTTTTTGTATCATTTTCAGTTATATAAACTTGATAATAGCTCAAAGTAAGATTAAGCTTGATTAAATATCAGATTTTGCTGATTAGATCTAGACAATTTTGAATTTAAGAAAGTAAATATTCATTTTTAAGCTGAGTGCACAGATTACCTATAGGTTGTGTGAGTTTGAGTTGAGTTTGAGTGTTAAGTTAAGTAAAGTAAACTTTTTTTGACTTAAGTTAAGTATAAATTAACTCAACTTAACTCTGTGTAAGTTATAAATTGTTTGCAGATTAAGTAAGCAAGAATTAGTCTGACTAAGCAAGTATAAGTTAATATAAATATGTAAAAGTTTTTGTCAGTTAGTTTAATAGTGTGAATGTTAAAATTATGCATTAGAAATGAAGATTTTATCTTAAATTATAACATGTATTATTCTTTAAAAGTGCATAATGATGTTGTCATTAACTATGCTATAACTCTATGCTATAAAGTCTAATCAGCACTTAAAATAATCATCATCATTTATTGATGAGAATTTATCTTCATTTACTGTTCAAAGATCTATATCTTTTAACATTAAAAGACTTAAAACACAAACAATCATTATTTAACATTACTTTATTAACAAAATGATGTTAAACATCACTTTATCAACAAAATAATGTTAAACATTGCTTTATCAACAAAGATTGAGAGCTTCTGACTGTGTGGTTTTACTGAAAATTGAGAACTCTTAACTATGTAATTTTACTTAAGATTAAGAGTTCTCAATTATGTGATTTTACTGAAGATTGAAGATTCTTAACTGTGTAATTTCACTGAAGATTGAGAATTTCTGACTGTGTAATTTCACTGAAAATTAAGAACTCTTAACTATGTAATTTTATCAAAGATTGAAGACTCTCAATCATGTGATTTTGCTGAAGATTAAAGACTCTTAACTATGTGATTTCACTGAAGATCAAAGATTCTCAATTATGTAATTTCATCAGAGATTGAAGACTCTTAACTGTATGATTTCATTAAAGATTAAAGGTTTTTGACTGTGTGATTGAGTAATGTGATGAATGATGAAATAATGAAGCATGAAGAAGAAGTAATGTAAATGAAGACAATATAATTAAAGTTAATTTAATATTCACTATTAAGAGTTAACATTATTTACTGTTAAATTATTCTCATACAAATTTACTTATTACTTATCTTTCTTCATTCTCTTCTTTCTTCTCACTCTTCAAATGCAAGTGTTTTTTTTAACACACAATGTATTTCTCTTGAAAGCAGAGAAGTTGACATTGTGTTTTGAATAGATTGTAGTTTTATAAATTTTTTATATTTATTGATATAATTATTAAGCAAATCTCTTCTAACTCTCTTTTCAGAATAAGCTGAGAAAATTGATAATGTAATTGATTGTAAAGATGCTGTAATATTGACTGATTCATTCAGATTGTAACATTTTAGTCTTTTAACAAAAAGTTCTAATATGCATGCATCAGTTAGCTGTCTTCATAGATATTGAGTCTTATATCTTTGTTTAGATCATTAGAGTTATCATTTAAAGTATTGTGAGAATTGCATTTTAAAATGTTATAAATGATTTAATTTAAAGTATCAGTTAAGCTATTATCTGAAATGTTAAAAGAGTTGTGATTCAAGATAAATACATAAGATAAATGCTTCATATCTATATTAACTTCATTTAAAAACAAGTTTTCTGCAGTGTTCTTTCTTTCAGTTATAGGCTGAGTGTAAAGTCAAGTCAAATCAGAAAAAAGTGCATCTAACCTGAATCTGAACTAGAGTTCAGGTCAAGTCAAGTCAAGTTTGTGTATAGATTAACTTTACTCATATCTGCATAGATTAAATCTGAGAACTTTAAGCTAGTCATTATGAGTAAGATCAGAGCTAAAGCTTAAAAATGTGAAAGCTTATTGATATATTAGTTATAATAAATTACACCTTAACTAGTCATATAGAGATAAATTACATGGTTGCAAGATATATTACTGAATAAGTTATGAAAATCATGACTTTTTGCAAAGGTGTGTGTTAGAAACACACATTAGTAAGCATGTGTATGTGCTTACTAAGACTATATATAACTCATAAAAAACTCATAACTCTATGCAGATTAAGTTAGGTTAATCTGCACTTAACTTAACTGAATAAAAGTTAATTTAACTTAACTCAATACTTAAACTTAACTTTAATCTATATAATCTATAGACAACTTGCACACTCAGTCTATTCAGTTATAAGATAATTCAGTTTTTAATGTTAAAGTAAATTGAACTTAATCATTATAATGATCTTAATGATGACTTTATTTAATTAATCTCTTCAATAAATAATGACATCTTAAGCAAGATTGAACAGTCATTCAATCTCAACATTAGCAATAAATATAGTAAGAACATTCTTAATCATTGTAATTAATGCTGAAAAGATCATGATCTGTAACTTTTAATATTTTAAAATGTTAAGATTATTCTCATTAACTGAGTACAGTGAAGAATTTAAGTATTGATTAACTTTCAAATTAATAGTTATAATGTCATTAAGTTGAGTCTTAAATTGCTGTGCTTTTGTAATGAGATTTATGAATGATTTAATGATAGATAATATTAAATTTCAGATATGATTATATGACAAAGCATTCTTATATAAACAATAATCTAAGATTTTTCATTTTGGTTTTTTCTTTGCAAAGATGATTCGCCCTCATAGACCTAGATAGAAACTGAATAGAAAGTTAATAGAACAAATAATAATAATATATAAACAATAATAATCTTTATAATAAGTTTAAAACTCAATTTAATACTATGCATAATATGTTTAATCTCATCTAGCTGACTGCACACCTCAGCAATTAATGATACACATTAAAAATATATGTTAAAAAGATCAGTAAAAAATGTATTTAATATAGTGAAAGTTTCTGTGTAGAATTAAGAATGATAACAATGTTATATAATAAGTCATTCTCATTTTCTATCTACACATAATACTTCTTTATCTTAATTAATGCTTTCTCAATAGCTATCTTTAGCTTCACTATTTACTTTAAAATTAAGTTTAATTTCTTTATGTTATTCTGATTCTTTAGATGATCAAAAAGATTGATGTATATAAAAAATATCTTATATATAATTAAATTATACATTTAATTCATTGACTCTGTGTACTTCTTAAAGAATTAAAGAAGTATTATTATATATATGATTTGCTGTCACTTCTACTCAGATATATATAGAGTCTTAAGCTTCTTACTTAATTTTGTAATTTTATTATATTCTTGACTGATTCAGACACATATATCATTGCAAAGTTGATAGACTCTTTACATTATATTATAAATAAAGTTTCATTGTGTTTTAACATTCTGTATAAGTGTCAGAACAGAATATAAATAAATGAGATACTAAATTCTTTTAAATATTTTATATTACTATAAAGAGAAATTTACAGCAATAGCAAGCTGTCAAATCTAGATATTTAAGAATGTATTAGTCATATCTGTTAAAACTATCTGTTAGAAACAAGACAGTAATATATTTTGAATAGAGTGTTAAATAGAATGATTTTCTTAATAATTTATATTAAATTATTCTTGTTAAATGATAAAGTAATCAGTTTATTATATTATATCTTTTCTTTTTAAAAGCTTACTTAAAGCTCTCTACATAAATTCATTATTGCTGCAGTTATTCATAATCACTACAAGAAGATACTTCTTCAATTTATATTCTTAAAGAATTGCAAAGATCTCTGTAGTCATTAATTGATCAGTATGTTGACTGTAAAGTAATTAAAAAATAAAAAGAATTTTCTGATAATTTTAGTTCTTATTAATAAAGTAAGCAGTAACATTTATAAAGATTAGATGACTGAGATTGATTTAGTTGTTAAGTGCAATTAAGATTTTAATAGTTCACTTAAGCTTAGTGAAAAGTGTTTCTTAAATATTTTAATGTTATATCTTTACTAAATTGTCAAATCAGTATCTATTAGACATTAACATATCTAACTACAGCATTTAAATGAGTTTTTGAAATTTAAAGTTCTTAAATGCTTAAAAAGAAAGATTTAAAGAAAGAAAGCTATTTAAAAGTTATTTAGTAAAGTTTTTAACATTAAAATACTTATTTGTTGATTTCTTGTTAAGTTTTGTTTGCTGTGCTATGTCAGAGATATGCATTAGAAATATATGTTAAAAAAATTAGAAATTAATATTTTTGAAAGTGAATTAAATATTTATGCTTAAGTAGATATTTATAATGATAACTAAACAGTTCTTAATTGATCTATAATTTTAAAGAGAATTTATATCACTGTTAGTTGATGTTAAATGAGTTATATTTTCATCACAATGACAACAGATTAAGTAAGATACATTAATATATTAATGTGCTGTCTTTAAATACTTTTATTATTCATTGCTGACATAAAAATAATTATCTCATTACACAGTACAGTGTTTTCAATTAGATTTGTCAATACTAAATTAACTGTCATCAATGTTTTTTTATTTATAATTAATTAAAATTCATCACTCTTTAAATTTACTCTGCAGCTTATTCTTTCTGACTGAGTCATCATGTTCTGAGTATTAAATTAAATGTCTTTAAAAGTCAATGAATTTTAAGTTTAAAGAAGATTTCAGAAATGATTTAATTGAAGTATTTAAAGATTCTGTTTAAGAATTGATGACATTATCATAAAGTATAGATGATGTTAATTAACTAAAAATCATATAAATAATTAAGCTATAGAAATACAAAGCTTTGAGAATTACTCTGTAAAGTGTATGTAATGTATTTATAGAATTGTGATACATTTAAAGACATAAACATACTTCATAGTTAGAAGTTAAGAATTAAATACAATTACTATTTAATGTTTTTAATGTATTTTTCTAACATATAATGACTGCAGAGAGCTCTGTCTTCATTTTAAATATTTATTAATTGAAAAGAACTCTTAATTTAACTACTGAGTGAGTTACTCTTAGTTAAATTAAGAAAAATAATATAATTTAATTGTTACAGTAATTACTTCATCTATCTTATGTATTTGCTGCTCTTCTTCAAGAAGAAATCAGAAGATAAGACAGAAGTTATATTAATGATTTTGCTACAAATATATTTAAAAGCTATACTGTATAATTTATGAATATTATAGATTATCTTTACTTTTACAATATTGTAACACATTTAAACACATTTAACACATAACACTCATCATTGTAATTAAAGAAATAAAGTTAAGAATTAATATTTTTAACAGACTTTTCTAACATATAATCTTCTCATCTTTTTCAGTTTAGATATTATTGAATGTGATTATTTTTAAAGTGCACTAAAAGAATTAGATAGTGAGAGCTAATCTTTATACAGAAAGAAAAAGTGAAATTATTTATTTATTTATGATTTATGCAGTAAATTAAAGCATTACTGACTGCTTTTCTTTTTTAACTATTTTAAAGTCTTTCAGCTCTTACTTAAGACAATATAATTACTTTTATAAACTTTATCTTATCAACAATCTGTTTCTTAAATCATAATGTGTATAATGCTAATAAAAATCATATTATAGAATTTAGCTCTTCAGAGATTCTTCTTAAATTATTCTTTACATCTTCAGAAGTCTGCAATTGACATAAATATATTAAAATTATCTGTTAAAATTCTTTTATCTTTATCACTATCTCACTAACTACAGCATTTTCTTCATTAATATTTTTCTTCTTAATTTTGTTCTCAGCAACATCTTCAATCACAACTTTCTCTTTAATAACATCATTCTTCATAACTTCTTTCTTAATTATCTCTTCAATCATAACATTCTCTTTAATCACAACTTTCTTCTCATTAAAATTTTTCTTCATAACTTCTTTTTCATCAACATCTTTAATCATATCTTTCTCTTCTTCATTAACATCTTTCTTCACATGTAAACTCTCTTTTAATAAGATAACAATGACAAATTTCTTAAGCTTGATCATCTATAATAGTCATTAACATATTAAAAATAACTGTTAAAATTCTTTTATTTCAATTATGAGTTCATTAAAATATTTATGTTTATTTAAATTTAACTTTATAATTCAGAATTCATCATCATTCTCTATGCTCAGTGTCATGACAGAATTCTCATTATCAAAAAGCAAGATATATACTCTCTTTAAGATCTTAAGATCTTTAACTGCACTGAAGAATTTAAGCTTTAAGATATGTTTTTTTGAATTTGAAATTGTGTAGTTATTAATGATAAGTAGATACACATTAAAATGAACTGTTAAAACACTTATTTCATTGTTATATTTATGATATTATCAGAATTCATCATCTATTATTAAAAGTATCTTATATGCATTTCTGACTTGAGATCATCAGCTATCTAAAGACTGTGTTTTTCTCTTAAATAATTTATTTATTCTTAATGTCAAATTATAAAATTAATGTTCTGCTCTGCTGTCTCTTCAATTGTCAAATAAATCTATTATATAATGAGTAAGTTTTAATGAGTTTTTCTAACATATATATATGATATTTATTTCTTCAGTAATCTTCTTCTTCATTAAAGACTTCACTTTCTTCTTATTCTTCTTTGTAATTACAAGATCTTCAATTTTCATTTACATCTTTTATTTCTTCTGTCTTCTCACAACCTTCTGTCTCTCTCAATTAATCTTTAACTTCAGTCACTTCACTAATGTCTATTAGCAGTATCAAACTCATAAAGCTCATAGATATATCACTTTACTGAATATAATATTAATTTTTCATAATATTTTCTGTTAAATTCTTCTTTATCTGCTTTCTTATCTCTACATTGACTTTAATTCACACTAATATCAGTTTAAGCTTATTTAAAACATAATGATGTGTCAATCTGTCACAATCATTTGCTTAATTAAAAAGATAAGCATTGAGAAACAGCTTACTTTAATGTTTTCACTTTGCAGTAGTATAAAAGTGTTGAGAATATTCATTTTTCTTTTTGTACAGACTGTCACTTTTATCTTTAATATGTCATTCAGCTTTTCTTAATAATTCAACTTTATGTATTTCTATCAGTCATTATTATAAGATACAGACTTCAATTTCAGACTTCTACATACTTAATGTTATTAATGCATTAAAAATAAGCATTAAAACTTACATTAATGTTAGCATTGTTAAACTTAATAAATAAAGAAATATTCTTAATGATAGTCTTAAACAGCATAATATGTAAGATGATGTCTTTTTATATTTTAAATATTATTAATATGATAGATATAGATATTTTAACTTATTTTAAAGTTCTCATAGTATTTTATAAGCATATTGACAACAACATTCATGACAGAGTCTCTTTATACATTAAATATTATTAATGTGTTAGAAATAAACATTAAAATATATCTTATCATCATTGTTGTGATGCTTATTTGAAGACAATGACATTAATAAAAATGTAACATGACATTTTAAAGTTTCAGAAGATGCTATGATACATATTATTTCTATTAGATAATTTTAATGTGCATATCAGTTAGAAAAGAGATATAAATATTGAAACTTATATTCTTAATGATGTTAATGAAGATGAGATGTTCAAAGTTAAATAATTATGTAAAGAAAGATAAGCTAAGCTTTTAAGTTTGTTTTATTTACTCAGTGAATTTCTTAATAACATTATGACAACAACATAGCTTCAGTAACACTACATTGATAATTTTAGATTGAAATAATACATTTTATATTAAAACAAAACACTTACATTTACTAAAAGTCTTCATCTTAGACATTATATTTACAGAGTCAGCAGCAACATCAAATATATTTAATTCTTTATCTTTAATGCATCATTTTAACAGTTTAATTAAAACAGAAACATCTTCATTATATTTTTATAATAAATCTTATTTTTATAAGATTACAATCATCATCAAATCATCTATTAAGTCAAAATCATTTATCTTATTTCTAATAAATGATTCTAACAGTTCTAGATAATATAATCAGAACAAAGTAAATCTTAAAGATAGTAAAGTTAAGTAGAGCAGCAAACTACAATAAAATGAGAAATATAGTTAAAGAAGAAGACTGAGTAACTGTAAAGTTAAAGAAGAAAATAACAGCTGAGATTACATTATAATCATTAAAGAAGTAGAGATTCAAGACTGACAGTATGTACATACTTTATTTATTTTTTAACAGTACTTTTTAACATATCTATAGTGATCATACTTAGAGAGATCAAACATTATTAAAAGAATGTGAAGTCTCTGATTTTTAAATTATTATTTCAGCAACTGATTAAAGAAATTGTACAGAATATCTTGTTTAAATCTTGTTTTCATAAATTAAATATATTTACTTACTGATAAAGCTCTGTTATTTAAGCTGTACAAGAGACTATGAAGACATTCTTGATAGAATATCTTAAGAATAATACTTTACATATTGATGTTGAGATCAATTACTAATAAATATTTAGACATTAATTTGTGTATAATTTATGTGAAATGCATAACTATTTAAATAAAGAACATAAAATTAATTCATTACTTTTATTACAAATTAATGTTATTTAAGTTCTTCTTAAATCTTTAAAAATAATATTACAGTTATAGTCTGTAAACTACAATGCATGTAGCTTAACTTGTTATGATAAAATTATACTTATTCTTAACTCATTATAAATATACATTAAAAATATAACTGTAATATAATTGTGATGTTGTCTAAATTTATACAGTAAACTTATGCTATATATTAACTCAATAAAGTATAAAATTGAGATCAGTGTAACTCATTATGATTAGTCTTATCTGTATGTGAATATTTACACAAATTGTAAATAAAGTTAATTTATACACAAATCTGACTTGATCTAACTTAAACTTTAGCACAGATTCAGGTCAAATGCACTTTTTTTAACTTAACTTAACTTTACACTTAGTTTATTCATTTTTAACAGTATCATTATTTAATGCTTTATAATCAATATATATTTATCATGTACTCTTCTTCTTTTTAATGAACAGAATTAAAAAGCTTTATAAATTTACAGATTTACAAATTAAATCTTTATTCAATAACTTTATTATCTATTTAATCTGTTCATTTAGCTGTAGCTGTGACAGAGAATAAGTATTTATGTTAATAAACTTAATGTTATTAATGTTAATAACAGTTTATAATTATTCATTTATAATAATTAACAGTTTAACTTCTAGCTTCTTTAAGTTCTGTTAAATCATTAATAAATACTCAATAATTCTATACTTTTAAAGTGTCTTCATAGCTGCACACTTTTCAATTACATTTAATGTTGACTCATTTACAGCTCATTGTCACTTTTTTAAAAACAGATAATAATGTTTCTATTGTTAATCTTAAATTATCATACAATTCATAGCTTAATTAATCTGAGAATTAGTAACTTTTAATTAAATTAATCTCAGAATGAGATTATATTCTTAAAGATTTATAATTTATGCTTTTAATCATTGTTGAAAGCTATTTATCTTGAGATGAAAGATCAGCTTTGCAGTTAATTAAATGATTTATCTGTTCAGTAAAAATATCTTAAGTAGTTTAATTTCATATTGACTATTAATTGATATTTAATTGATAACTATTAAAAAGATATATATTTAATTTACATTTAAATTAATTAATACTTTTATGTTTATCTTGTTCAATCTGTCTTGAATGTGATCTGTAAGAATATATAAATTTAAATTAAGAATGTTGATTTAATTAAAGATTATACTTAATAATAAGAATTTTAAATCATTTAGTGTAAATGTTTTACTCAAATCATTATTAAATTGAATAAAAGCTTCTGTCAACTTATTTATAAATACTTATATATCTATAAATAACTTTAGTTTTTTAAATCATCTAAATTAACTTTAATGATCTTCAGCTTCTTCTTATCTTTACTTTTTTTCTTATTCTTATCTTAACTCTTATCTATATTCTTGTTGTCTCAGCAGTCTTTAGCTATATGCAAGAACTTTTTATAATAAAAGCATACTTTATTTTTTTTACATTAAATTCAATAAGTTTCTGTATTTAACTTATTTAATTTAAACATGATTGATCTCTTATAGCTTTAAGATCAATCTTAAGAATTATTTAATAAATTATTATAATTTAAATTTAAGTTACTGAAGACATTAAAATAATCTTTATTATATATTTCTTAAAGACTTTGTTCAATTTAATTAACTCATTGAATTAACTCATTAAAAGTAATTACTTTAGTTTTTAAATACTTTTAAAGTTTAAATTAAATCTTTTACTTTAAATCTTAAATAAACTGTCATTTCTGTTTATATTTAACTGATATAGACTGAAAAAGTTGTACAATTTTTGTAAACTTTACTTTATATTGTTAAATCAATTTTGTTTGTTTCAGTGTCTCATAACAGCAACATTGATGTTTTATTTTATTAACATTTTTAAAGTTCAATAAAAATGCTAAAAAAAAGTTATTTATATTTTAAAATTTAATGTTTAATGAGTCTTCTTCAGTTCAAAGTTATTTTTCTTTTTAAAGTCATCATACTTTAACAATATCTTTTAAATAACTGACTATAACAGTAATCTTTGTTTTGTCATTTAGAAGTTAATTTATTAACATTTTGTAAAATTAAAAATAAGTTTTCATTTTAAGAACTTACATCTTTACAGTGTTTGCTTTTTGACTATTCTTATAAATAGATGATGTCTTTATCTTCAAAGAATTCTTAAACATCATTATAAAAAAAAATATTATTACATTAAATATTTCTTGAGTCTCTGAAGCTGCACTAAATAAAGATATAATCTTAAACATAAAATTAAAAATTAATTAATTAACATAAATATTTCTTAATTAAGTCTGAAGAAATGCAATTTAACTTATCATTATTTTATAATTAATTTAAGAAATCATTTCTAACATTGTTAACTAACTAACAATAATGAGTTTATTCATCATTATAGAAATAGAATTAAGCTTTATACTGAGAGATTGTAAATGATTAAAAACATTAATTAATAAATTAATTTTGATTTAATTTAAATTGCTGTTGAACATATTACAATATAAGAAAGATAAAACTTTTCTTTATATAATATAGTATAAGAATTTATCTCTTTATTCTGTAGTCTCAACACTGAAGTAGTGATGAGCACTGAAGAGAGAGTGAATATGTAGTTTATGTATTATTGCATTGAAATTTTTATAATTAAAATATAAATTAAATCAGCTTAAATTGAAGTCTGAGTCTCAGAGTTGCTTAAAAGCATATCTTAAATCTTTAATGCTATTAGATGTGAATCAGTCTGTAGAAAGTTGTTCCTATTTGTTTACACTATGTAGAGTATATATAGGAAATGATGACTAAGACATAAATAGAGGTGCTTAGTAAGAGATGAGTAAGCAATGATATCACAGCAGGATGTGCAGCCTCAGACACAGTCTACAAAACTCTCGGCCGGCGACGACTCTCACCTCCACGTGGTGCCGGCTGGGAACCTGTGAATACTGTTGCTCCAAGTATTTGCAGAGCTAAGAAGAGTCAACACCAGC
>JAABUJ010003712.1_pt1 | contig 16847 bp, 17 predicted proteins | sample 5559131 | NCBI WGS metagenome assembly JAABUJ01 (sample SAMN10711875, study PRJNA513366) | rock metagenome | isolation source: Antarctica rocks | place: Antarctica: Victoria Land, Mt New Zealand nord | collected 2016-01-07 | reverse complement strand
AGCCGGCGCCTCAGTAAGGACTACGAACGGCTCCCGGCAACGGGCGAGGCACTCATTTACATCACCATGTCGCGGATCATGCTCCGTCGTCTGGCTCGCTCATGACCCTTTTCAGACAGTTTCTAAGTGAAGTTTTGCGACGGGATTGGCAGTTGTGTCGTCCTGACCGGCATCAACGGGCGGCCCGCCGGCCAGCTCCCGCCGCCCTTCACCGGGTCGATCAGGCTCGACCAGTCCGCCCGCCGATGTCCCTCTGCGACCATTGCCGCATACAGGGCACGTTGGCCGGGGACTGGCTGCATTGGTGCGATGAACAACACCTGGAGCTGACTGGCGCATCGTTCCATATAATTGAGAGATGCAGCCGCTGCCAACGCCTCGAGTTGGTTCTACACACTGTCACGATTCATAGAAGGACCCCGTCGATGAACCCCGAACTCCCGAAGGTGACCCGCCGAGAGATACTCCTGACTGGCGTTGGCGTGGTGGGGACGATGGCCGCGCTGGGAAGTGTTCCCCTGCCTGCCCGGGCGCAGACTAGCACCCAGCCCGGTTCCGGTGACACGCTCCCCCAGAAACAGATTGAGTCGATTATGCAGACCACGGGTACCCTGACCAACGGGGTGCTCACCATCGAGCTCGACCGCGACGACCTGAACGTCACCGGTCCCCAAGGCATCCCCTTCAAGCCGGCGTTCGAACTTGACCATGAGTTCTACTTTCAACCCACTGGCGCGGGCCAGGCTATCCTCAATGCGGAGTTTACCTTCATCCAGTCGGAGATGACCGCCGTGCTGGACGCGATCCTCGGGAACGGCCTGACGGTCATGGCCCAGCACCAGCACTTCATCGGTGAAAACCCGCAGACCTGGCACTATCACTTCCGCGGAATCGGCGATCCGGTCCAGCTTGCCCAGGCGGCGATCGCCGTGGTGAAAGCCACCAGCACGCCGCTGCCACAGTCGCAACCCTCTAATCCGACCACCCCGCTGCCCAAGGACCGGCTGGCCACCATCCTGGGAGGGAGCGCGCAAGTGGGCAGCGATGGTGTGGTGACTGTCAGCGTACCCCGCACCGACAGCATCGTCCTGGCCGGCGTAACCCTGAAGCCGGACGCAGGCGTATCGCACACAGTTGCCTTCCAACCGCTCGACAGCAACGGGCAGACTGCCGCCTGCGCCCCCGACTATGCCTTTATTGCGGCGGAGATCAACCCGGCCCTGCGGACTGCACGCGCCCTCGGGTTCGAGGTCCACTGCCTGTACAACCAGGAGACCGCCGAGGTTCCGCAACTGTACTTCTCGCACCACATCGCGCAGGGTGATCCCATCGATCTGGCCCAGCGAGTCCGGCAGGTGCTCAACACCACGAATGCCGCGGACACGCCGGGCACGCCGATGAGCGTGAGCGGCGTGATCTCCTCCGTGGGAGCAACGACGCTCACCATCGGCAAGTCTGGCGCAACCACCACCTTGCGCCTCTCCCCCAACACGCAATACTCCTTCCGAGGCCGGATCCTCCCATCGCCGATGGTGGTACTCAACCCCGGTCTCTCGATCACGGCCAATGCCGCGGTCCAGGCGGACGGCTCTCTCCTCGCTCTCCTGATCTCCGTCCAATAGCGACGTGCTGACTGTGCTGGTTTGGACAAAGCGTTCAAACCAGCACGGTCAGTCGCCCCAGCAGAAGCCTTGCTGACTGGGACTTACAACCGTCGACTTGGCCGGATCAGAACCAGGCGGTAGATGGCCAGTACCAGGACGCATCCCTCAATGAACAGAGCAGCAAGTCCCAGTTGCTCTGCCCAGTTACCGATGTCGCCGGTGGCAAACGGAAGACCAACAGTGCCGCTGAGTATGTACCCCAGGAGCGCCGCGCCGGTCAGCGCTCCTGCCGCGAGCCACGCCAGTTGAGATTCAAGGTGCAGAAGAGCAGCGCTCACGATCATCGCACCCACCATCAGCGCCACGTACAGCCAAAATAGATACGGCGTCTCGTGGAACTTACTGCCGGAGTCAAGCAGGTGGATGAGCGCCATGCCCACCAATCCCATGATTGCGAGGCTACGCGCTATATAACTCCGAGCATCAATCACCTGAACAGCATGTTCCGACGCTCCCCGACTGGTCTCAAGCACCAAGTCATTGGTGGGTTCGATCACGCGGTCGCCATGCATCAATACACCCTTCACGTCTACACGCCCTCAGCATTTTGTAGTCCTGTAGCCGGCGCGACTCGCGCAGCGTCCACCTTGCTGTTTGCTACTGCAAGGCGCGTGCCACCCTGCGTCGTCGAGTTGGGACTATGGAGCAAGACGGTTGACTGAAGAGAATCGTGGATACCCCGCCAAGAGGGGGCCACACGCGAGCATCCATCATGCACCGGCATCACCGTGGGGGTAGATTCCCACTCACACCGCCCAATGTGCTGGCCTGCGGGCCAGTCCGGCCAGGACGGCCGGGCTACAGGCGCTGTGGCGTACGCCCGCCTGAGCGCCGCGTACGTCAACCGTATTGGACTATGGAGGGTTGCTGCGGCGGTAGCGACCCTCGTCACCCGTCAGGCCTCAACCTGAACACAAATCAGTGGCCTTGCCGGACGTAGCCCATCACGCTTCCGGCTCGTGCTGGTCGGACACATCCGCATAGGTGGTGCGTCCAATTGTCAGCAAAAAGGCGCTGTCCTCAATCGCCTCCACGTCGTGGGGAATGCCGGCCTCGGCCGCGAGAAGCTGTCCGGCCATGATCTCACTCGCCTGGCCGGCGAAGCGCACCCGCAGCCGCCCTTCAATCGCCTGAATGGAGATGGGTCCCGAAGCGTGATGCTCCGGCAGGCGCGCGCCGGCCTTGAGCGCCATGAGCATGATCCGCAGGTCGGGCTCCTTGACCAGCGTCCTGCCGCTGGGGTCGCCATTCTGATAGGCCGGCTGCTGCCGCAACTGCTCCAACTCCGCCGGCAGATCGAACCGCAAGGTCGGCGCAGCCATTGCCGGTCCACCGTGTTTTGGGCTACGCGACGCTCCCTGATCCTCATGCATCAAACTATCTCCTTCACTTTCCCGCTACAGGCCACATCATCCGAAGTTCTCTTGTTTCTCAAGAAGCCTGATCTGCGCCGGCATCGGCTCCTCCATTCCGTCGCCCCACTGCGACCAGTTGGGCCGGCAGGCACGTGCAAACAGTTCAAGATACGGCCCCGGACTACACTGCTCAATCAGGGGGTACAGCTCGTCCGGCTTTCGAGAATGCTCACGCTTCCGGCTGGAAATCAGGTTTACCTGGCGACGCCCAGGAGGAAGCGTCCGGAGACTCCCGCGCACGCCGAACAGCACCATCTCCGTGACATTGCGAAAGTAGAAACCCACACCGCGGCCATCCGGCCCCCCATCTTTCCGAACTTTGTACCAGACCAACGTGGTCTTGTACGTGAACCCCACCGCTTCATCACCTCGAGACCTTCGAGCACCAGCGCGTTGGGAACCCGGAGATACAGGTGGCTTTGCGGCAGGACACACTGAGCCACCGGCATCTCCATGATTTCATCCAGGTCCATAGTGCTGTAGCGTGATAAACGCCGGTGTTCAGGCGCCATCTTCCCGGTACGATTGCTGAATCGCCAGGGAGGATCGGCCAACACGGTTCCGAACTTTTCCGTTCCAGCGAAGGTAAGTAGATTATCTCCTGCACTCTCCACAGCTCATCCTCTCGGTTGTCGACATGCCCTGCGCCCTGCACGGCAACAGTCTGCTAGTCCAACGGTAATCCGCGAACGCGTTCGGTCCCAATCCCAATGAGAAACGAGGGACACTCGCCGCCTCCTCCCACATCAACCCGCGGCATGAGCTTATTCCAGTGGGTAGTTGACGCTCCGTACTTGGTTGGCAAACCATGCTGGCGCGCCACCACGGCGAGCCTCTGTTGAAGCGCCGCGGACCGAGTCACAATGATACCGACTGCCAGGGCGCCCGCTCGGTGAAGTGTATAGAAATTACTCAAATCTCGATCAAAGAACGGGTCCTTGTTGTTCCACTCCATCTCGACTGCGACACCGGGGAAGCGATTATCGGACCCGAGCTTGAACATGTCGATCTCATGGCTTCGGACCTTGGCAATGAGCTGGGCATTGATGTGCGTCTCAATGTCCATGTTTTCCTTGCCCCATCCTCGTTCTCTCAAGGCACTATCAAAGCGTGCCGCTATCTCGCTCCGGTTTCCACCCGGTCGCAAGATGTCGGCCTCGAGCTCAATGGTGAGCCCTGCAAGGGTAGCGAGCAGTTCACTCCATTGCCTGGGAAACGCGTCGCGCAATATAACGTCTGCGTACCGGGTTACTCGGTAACTGTATCCCTTGGCCAACTCCTCTTCGGAGACGGTTAGACCTTCGAATGCGGGAGTTAGTCCCTCCATCACCAATACCGCAGCCGTGTCATCGATTCAGCCCTGCCGCCTGCACAATCGCCGCAAAATCTTCTGGCTTGAGACTGGCGCCGCCGACCAGAGCGCCGTCGATGCCGGGCTGGGCCAGCAGTTCGGCGGCATTGGCGGGTGTTACGCTGCCGCCGTACTGAATGCGAATCGCCTGGGCGATCTCGTCGCTGTACAGATCGGATAGCACCTGACGGACGAAGGCGTGGGCCTGGCGCGCCTGGTCGGGGGTGGCGGTCTCGCCGGTGCCGATGGCCCACACCGGCTCATAGGCGATCACCAGGTCGTCCGCTTTCTCGGGTCGCACCCCGATCAGCGACTCGTGGAGCTGCGAGCGCAGCACCTGCTCGGTCTGACCGGCATGACGTTCGTCGCCGCTTTCGCCGATGGCCAGAATGACGCGCAAGCCGTGATGCAGCGCCGCGGTCAACTTGCGGTTTACCATCTCACTGCTCTCGCCCAACAGACGCCGTCGCTCAGAGTGGCCGAGGATCACCCAGTCGCACCCCACCGCCTGGAGCATGGGCGCCGAAACCTCGCCCGTGAAGGCACCGGCATCCTCCCAGAACACGTCTTGCGCTCCCAATTGCAGCGTGCTGGCCTCGATCACCCGCTGCACGGTCTCCAGATTGGGGAACGGTGGACAGAGCACCACCTCGACCGCCATGGTTTCACCCAGGCGCCGTACCAGATCGGCGGCCAGATCGGCCGCGCCGGCCAGCGTGGTATGCATCTTCCAGTTGCCGCCGATAATCGATCGCCGGGTCGAGCCGCCAAATCGGTCTGTCATGCCGGCTCCTTACGGGTCGTCGTGCTGTGCGGTGGCCGTCTGTAGTTGCGGCAGGAAGGTGGTCCAGCCGTCGATATGGCCCTGACGATCCTCTTGCTCGCTCGCCGAGTCGCCGTAGACGCCATGCGTCAGCGTTAACCGGGTGCCGCTCAGAGGCGACGGCTCGAACAGAAGATCGACCTGGCGAGGCGGCAGGTCATCGTGATCCCAGTTCCAGCCAAAGGCCAGCCGATGGGCCGGCTCAAAGGCGGAGTATATTCCGCGCAAGTGCCAGTCCATCTTCGGCCAGGTGAAATGATACTGTCCGCCCACCATCTGGTCGACCTCCGCCTCCGGCGGCCACCAGCGTCGCAGCAAGTCCGGCTCAATCCAGTACGCGAACAGCGTTCCGGGCGGCGCCGCGGGAAACTCCGCCACCATCACAATCGTGTCGTGTTTCGTTGATGTCTGCTCCACCGTCATCTCACTCCACCGCCTCCAGCCGGGCAAAACTGACCAGCAGCTTCTTGGTCACCATGCCGCCGGCCGAGGAAAACCGCACCGACACCTCTTCGTCGTCCGCCGTCATCGTGCTGGCGAGAATAACACCGGTACCGAAGTGCTTGTGCCGCACCCGGTCGCCCGGCTGGAATGCCTGGGAGAGCGCTGCTGCCGGTTTGTCCTCGGCGGTGGCCCAGATATCGATACGGCCGGCGCTGGGTGGCGTGGTGTACTCGCGGCGCAGATAGCTGCGTGGTGACACACCCGACTCCGACCAGAGCGTTTCCGGAATGTCGGCCAGGAAGCGTGAGGGTGGGTTAACCAGCGTGTTGCCATGGAACATGCGGCGCGCCGCATGCACCAGATAGAGGCGTTCCTTGGCGCGGGTGATTCCGACGTAGCACAGCCGGCGCTCCTCCTCCATCTGCTTGGGATCCTCCAGGCTGCGACCGTGCGGAAAAAGATTCTCCTCCATCCCCACCAGAAAGACCACGCGATACTCCAATCCCTTGGCGGCGTGGAGCGTCATCAACGTCACGCGCGGCCGACCGTCGTCGATCTCGTCAGCATCGCCCAACAGCGACACGTTCTCTAAAAAGTCGCGCAGCCCCTCCATCGGCTCCTCGCCGGCATAGTCGCGGGCCACGGTACGCAACTCCTGGATATTGCTCCAGCGCTCATCGCCCTGGTCGGTGCCGTCGCGCAAGTACCCCTCATAGCCGATACGCTGCACCACCTGATCGAGCAACTCCAGCACATTGAGATTCTGTGCCGCCTGACGCAACTCGGCCATCACCTCGCTGAAGCCGGCCAGCGCCTTACGGGCCGCACTGCCCACCGTCTCGATCTCGCCGGCCTGATCCACCGCCGTCATCAGCGGCACCCTATGCTGATCGGCCCAGGCACGCAGCGCATTCAGCGTGGTCGTGCCGATCTTGCGCGGCGGCACGTTGATCACGCGGCGCAGCGTAATACCGTCATTGGGATTCTGCAGCAGGCGCAGATAGGCCACCATGTCCCGAATCTCGCGCCGTTCATAGAAGCGGGTGCCTCCCACCAGCACATACGGCAGATTGGCCCGGATGAACGCCTCCTCCAGCGCACGCGATTGGGCATTGGTACGGTACATTACCGCGCACTCGCTGGATGCAATGCCCTCACGTCCCACCAACCGGTTGATCTCATTGGTGACAAAGGACGCTTCCTCTTCCTCGTTATAGGCATGGAACAGCTGGATCTGCGGCCCGGCGGCGCGTTCCGTCCAGAGGCGCTTCGGTTTGCGGCCCACATTCTGCGAGATCACCCCATAGGCGGCGTCCAGAATGTTCTGGGAGGAGCGATAGTTCTGCTCCAGCTTCACCTCCCGAACCTCCGGATAGTCCCGCTCAAACCCCAGGATGTTGCGGATATCCGCGCCCCGCCAGGAGTAGACCGACTGGTCGTCGTCGCCCACCACGAAGAGGTTGTTGTGACGAGAGGCCAGCAGCTTCACCAGCACATACTGCGCGTGGTTAGTGTCCTGATACTCGTCCACCAGGGTGTGCTGATAGCGTTGAGCGTAGTGCTCTAGCCGCTCCGGAAACTGCTGAAGATATCGTACCGTCTCCATAATCAGATCATCGAAGTCGAACGCCGAATTCTGGCGCAGCAGGTCCTGGTACACCGGATAGACCCGCCGCACCATCTCACCAAAGTAGTTACTATCTACATACTGATCCGGCCCGACCAGTTCGTTCTTGGCGTCCGAGATTGCCCCCAGAATGGCGGTTGGGCTTGCCTTGCTGTCCGTGATGCCGGCGATCTCCATGGCCTGCTTGATCAACGTCCGCTGGTCGTCGGTGTCGTAGATCGTGAAGTTTGGCCGGTGGAAGAACTCCGACTCACGGCGCAGCAGGCGCACGCAGAAGGAGTGGAAGGTGCCGATGGTGACCCATTCGCCCGGCGTGCCGGCCAGGGCCGCTACCCGCTCCTTCATCTCGCCCGCCGCCTTATTGGTGAACGTGACGGCCAGAATATGGTACGGGTTGACGCCTTGAACGTCGATTAGATAGGCGATGCGGTGCGTCAGCACCCGCGTCTTGCCGCTGCCCGCCCCGGCCAGCACCAGCATAGGGCCGTCGCCGTGCGTCACGGCTTCTTTTTGAGGGGCGTTGAGCGGATCGAGAATACGGCTGATCTGGCTGCGACTGCCAGGCGGCGAGAAGGAGAGCTGCTCAGGTGCGGTCAAAGAGACTCCAGCGGGAGGTGGGCAAGTGTTCCATATTATAGGGCTGACACACCCCAGGTGAACGCGCTACTCTTAGATACAGTTCCACGTTTTTCTCGAAGGTGAGGCTCAATCATGGTTCGGTACGTCCTCCTGGCGGTTGCGTTCCTGATATTCCTTTCCGTGGCGGCAGCGCTGCTAGTCGCGGCCGTAGTCACCCTGGTGCTGGCTAGCGCGGTTGGCATTCCGCTCTATCTGATGGCACGGCCACACCTTGAACGCCACGGCCTGGCGCAGCGCAAGCAGTTGCCGATGGAGCGATTACAATTGCTGTTCGCCGAAGGCAAGATCGAGATGCATGAGTTCGAGCGGCGCGTCGCTCGCCTGATTGCCGTCGAGCACTAGCTCTCCCTCTCCACCCCGCATTCAAAGATCCGTTCGGCAGGCCAGGATTGCAGCGCGCCATACCATAGAGACGCTGGGCGACAGCCTGCTGCCGCGGCATGACGGTGACCTGAATAGCACCTACCGAACGAGCAGCGGCGCTTTCCTTCGTCTGGTAGTAGAGGAGTTGGGGGCGCAGGCCGGCGTGCGTATCGGGGATGAGGCATGTCACCTCCCGGTCGTGCAGGCGCCTGCCGGGGTGCTCGATCAGGTCCGAACCATCGCACGCCGGCTTGCCGCTGAGGCGGACAACGCGCCAGACTTGATCTCGGCCCTCTACGAGGACGTGCTGGCTCATGTGGCCATGACCACTCCCGCCGGCGCCTTTCGGCTGTACCGGGCCGCCGGTCATCGTAAGGCACAGGGCGGCTTTTACACCGCCCGTGCCGTGGCTGAGACGGTGGTGGCAGCGGCACTGGCGCCGCTGAACATCCAGCGGACGGACCCGAAATTGCCTCACGTGCTCGATCCAGCCATGGGGACGGGTGTCTTTCTCCTCGCGGCAGCGCGGAACCTGGCCATGGCCAGCGGCACCTCGCCGGCTACCATCGCCGAACAGTGCATGTACGGCGTCGACAGCGACCCTATAGCGGTCGAGCTGGCTGTGGTCTCTCTCTGGCTTGAATGGGGCGCACGCCCCTCCATCATGCGCCGTCACCTCCTATCCGGCGATCTCCTCAGCGCGCACCGCCCCGCGCTGCCCGATCGGATTGATGTCGTGCTGGGCAACCCGCCCTGGGGGGCGCACTACGCTCCGGAAGAGCAGCGTCGCCTGAGAGAGACCTTTCCCGACTCCACCAGTGGTACCTTCGACTCGTTCAAGCTCTTCCTCGATCTCGCCTCCCGCCTGGCTGCCCGCACGGTGGGCATGGTCGTTCCCCAGGCTGTGCTGGCCCAGCGCGAACATGCCGATGTGCGACGTCTGCTGCTGGCGCGACTCGATCCGTACGCCGCGATACGCCTCCCCGACAGGCACTTTCCGGACGCCGCGGCTCCCGCCTGCGCTCTGATCTTCGGCGCCAGGCCGGGTCCCCCCATGGTCCACTTCCTGGATCACGATGGCAGCCAGACCGACATCCCCGCCGGGACGTGGCGTACCGGCGACTTCCATCTGGCCGCGCATGGCGTGCTGGACCTGCTGCACCGGCTGCAGGAGCGTCATCCCACCTTCAGAGACCTCACACACCTCTACCGCGTGCGCGATGTCGGCATCAACTACAACCGCGCCGCCATCGCCCGGCGCGTGCTCTACAGCGGAGAAACTCCCGACGATGCGCGCGACATAGCCCGCTATCGTGGCCGGAATTTCAGTCGGTACACCGCTATAGCGTCCGGCGGCTGGCTCCGGCACGATGCCGCCGCTCGACTCCAGCCCGGCGAGACACTCTCGCTGGATTGGGCCACCTACCGCCTGCCCGAGAAGATCGTGATCCGCCAAACCGCCGACCGTATCATCGCCACCCTGGATCCGGGCGGCATGGCCATGGGCCGCAGCGTTATCGCCATAACCCGCCGGCGTGATGCCTCCCTCCACGCCCTCCTCGCCTGCCTGAACTCACGTCTGTTCACTGTCCTCTACCGGGCTCTGGCCGGTGAAGAAGGCCGCATCTTCCCGCAGGTAAAAGTGGGCCGGCTGCTGGCCCTACCACTGCCCGCGGTCTGCTCAATGGCGCTACCCACGGATCTCCTGGCAAAAGCCCGAGCAGCGATGGAATCGGAAGCAGGCGATCTGGTGCAGCAAGCACGGGATGATCCGCCCCTCGCCTGGGCTTGCCTGCACGTGCTGGCTGGACGTCTACTCAGCGCCAAAGGGGACGACGAAGTAGCGGAGGCGTTGATCGATCGCCTCGTCTACGGCCTGTATGGGCTGGATCAGCAGGCTATCGACCTGGTCGACGGTACGTGCACCTGACAACCTGTCAGCTCCAGCCCTACGGGCGAAACGTCGGTGTAGGCGTCGGCGCGGGGCCATTGCCCGTCCAGGGGCCGGGCGTCTGAGGGATAGGGGGCAGCGGAGCTGTCGCTGTCGGTCGCGCGGCGCCGCTGCCGATCGGAGACACACCGGGTGGAGGTGGGGTCGCCACCGGGGGCGGTCCCATCGGGGGGACGCTGACGATAGTGGACACCGGAGGCGTTCCCATCGCGGGGACGCTGGTAGGGGTAGGGGCTGGATCCGCCGGGTACGAGAATGCGGCCTTTCCGGTCCGAGCATCAACCACGATCACCATTTTGCTGTACATGGTGTTGCATCCCGGCGCGGGACAGAATGTCGTCAGGCGGGCAACTACCAGCCAGGCCTTGAGGTCGTGATGCAGACGATCACCTCTCAGGCTAATCACCGCCCGGACGATGCCCGTCCTCGGATCGACCTGATCGCTGGCCAGGCCCCACGCCGCCTGCGCAGCCCACAGGGCCACCACTGCCGAGACTCGCACCTGACTGGCCGGCAGCGGTTGGAGGATCACGTTGGAGGAGGCGGGAACGCGGGATAGGTTGCCCGTGCCGTTGAGGCCAAACGCCTCCTTGGCGCCGATCGTCTCCTTCAGCGTCGGTGGATGAGGGAACTTGATCGGCTGCGCTCTGGCCACCAGAGAGGTGGTCATGGTCCCCGCGACCAGGAGGAATAGGAGCAGCACGCGGCAGCCGCGCTCGACGGTTCGTGTGGTGGTTCTCATCGTCGTCACCTCCTGGGTGACCGACCGCTATGTCGTCCTTATTTTCCGATGTTCATAATCAGAAACGAGGAAAGGAGTGGATTGTAACAGGTGAAATGTCTGTTTCGTCAATGCGATCGCGGGATCAGGGAGTACCCAGGGCGAACGGATAGACACAGCTATCTCTGCGCGGACAGTAGTCCACGCGCGCCACGGGACGCCCCACCTGCGCTACAAACAGATGCCACTCTCTGACCGCGCCGCAGCCCGGTGCCCTGAACGGGCGGAACACCCGACTTTTTCCGGCAAGCCATGTGCTGTACACCGCACTCAGTTGATCCTCCACACCCGCCCGGTTCAGACAGGAAGAAAACTCCGTGTAGAGCAACGACCCCGCGCCCGCCACCGGACTGACCGCGGCGTGGAGCGGAGTCGAGGCGTAGAGGCGGAGGCGGGGACCCGCCAGGCTCACCGGGCGCACCCGAAGGAGTGGGGTGGTGAGGATCGTCGGTTTTGCCTGCCGCGCGTTGAGGCGAAGTTGGGCTGTCGCGCGCAGGCGCAGCGAGCGCAGCATGACGTAGACGTGCCGCACCACAACCCCTCCGGGAGCGATGCGCGAGACGGGCGGATGAAAGTACGGACCGGGACAAGGACTGAAGGGGGCGCCGGGCGGCGGTAGCACAGGCGGGTACTGCACCGAGCCGTCATTGCCCACCACCTCCGGCACCAGCGAGTCCGCGAGACATGTCCCCATGGTCAACGCACGGCGAGTGTGGTTCTCCAGCTGCACCGTCACGGGCACCAGTGCGTTCCGTGGGTACGCCCGCGCGGCCAGTTGCAGGGATAGCCTGACCCCACCGGACGTGATCGCGACCTGAACGCCTGCTGCAGAGTCCACCACGACCGCGGCTTCCACTGAAACGCCACCCGCCGTCTGGCCCCGCGCGGCTGCAGGAGTGAGAACCAGCATCATGGCCACGCCTACCGAGACCCGGCAGGGGAGCAGCAGTTGTCGAATGAACCCAGAAAGTGAGCGACCCGTATCGTCCTCCTGTGGCGTATACAGCACGTCAACGGCTGGCATCACTGTATAGAACGCGGGCCTCGGCGTTTAGTTACTGCATCGCCTTGTCGCCTTGGAGGGCGTGACACCGTCCTCTCATGAACGCGTACAGGCAGCGGCGCGCTCCAGGAGGAGCGTGCGCTCGCGGGCGTTGCGCGTGAGCGATGCCGCGCGCTCGAACTCCACCCGTGCCTCGTCGACGCGCCCGAGCTTGGCCAGGAGGTCCCCTCGCACGCTCGGCAAGAGGTGGTACGACTTGAGAGACGGTTCCAGGGTCAGCGCATCGACCAGTTCGAGGCCCGCTGCCGGGCCGAAGGCCATCGCCAGTGCGACCGCGCGATTCAGCTCCACCACGGGTGACGGCGCCAGCTGAGCGAGCGCATCATAGAGCGCCGCGATGCGTTCCCAGTCCGTCTCCGCCGGCGTATGCGCTCGCGCGTGACAGGCGGCGATGGCTGCCTGCAGGGCGTACGGGCCGAGCGCGCCGCCGAGATCCTCGGCACGCTTGAGCGCTGCTAGGCCACGATGGATGAGGAGGTGATCCCAGCGGGCGCGGTCTTGATCGAGTAACAGGACGGGCTCTCCCATCGGACCCACTCGTGCCGCCGAGCGCGACGCCTGAATCTCCATCAGCGCGACCAGGCCGTGGACCTCCGGCTCCCGTGGGGTCAGCGTGGCCAGGATACGACCGAGACGAAGCGCATCCTCGCAGAGGCCAGGTCGCATCCAATCATCGCCGGCAGTCGCCGCATAGCCCTCGTTGAAGATGAGGTAGACAACCTCGAGCACCGACGACAGTCGGGTGGTGAGTTCGGCGCCCTGGGGCGCCTCGAAGGGGACGCGCGCCTCGGCGAGGGTTCGCTTGGCCCGAACGATTCGTTGGGCGACGGCCGGCGCCGAGACGAGGAATGCCCGCGCGATCTCCTCGGTGGTCAGACCGCCCAGTAAGCGGAGCGTGAGTGCAACGCGCGCCTCGGTCGAGAGCACCGGATGACAGGCCGTGAACACCAGGCGCAGCAGGTCGTCGCCGATGTCATCGTCGATCACGGCATCGAGATGTGGCATGCCCATCCCCTGCTGGGTCTCCAGATCCCGACCCAGCTCCTCCTGCTTGCGCTCGAGCCGCTGCCTCCGCCGAAACATGTCGATCGCACGATGCTTGGCGGTGGCCATGAGCCAGGCGCCCGGGTTCTCCGGGACGCCCGACTCCGGCCACTGCTCAAGCGCGGCGACCAGCGCATCCTGCGCCAGTTCCTCGGCCACACCGACGTCTCGGACGATTCGCGCCAGTCCGGCGATGAGTCTGGCCGACTCGATCCTCCAGACGGCGTCGATCGCGCGATGGGTCTCGGAAGTCGACGTCTGTCCGCGCAACGACTACCGCTTCGCGTTCTCGGCCATCTGCTGGCCCATGGCCTGCTCTGCCTCTCTGAGTTCCGGAGTGAAGGCCTCGCCGAAATCAGACGCCTCGAACACCTGTCGAATCTCGATCTCCGTCTTGCCATCCACGGGATTGGGGCACCTCTTGACCCATTCAATCGCTTCTTCCTTCGACCTCACCTGGATCAGCCAAAAGCCGGCGATCAACTCCTTGGTCTCGGCGAAGGGTCCATCAACCACCGTGCGCTTCCCTCCCGAGAACTGGACGCGCGCGCCCTTGGAACTCGGTTGGAGCCCTTCGGCAGCGAGCAGCACGCCGGCCTTCACCAGCTCTTCGTTATACTTCCCCATCTCGGTCAGGAGTTCCTCACTGGGGAGTATCCCCGCCTCCGAGTCCTGGTTCGCCTTGAGCAAGATCATAAATCGCATCGTCGTCCCTCCTTATGATGTGACCTGTGAAGCCAGGGTTCGGCCGGTCGAACTCGTCCGGCCGAACTCTGCCTCTACTATTACATCGAACGAGATGCGGCGAAATCGACAGATTCAGTGTCTATTCCTGGAGGTATTTCAGACATCAACACTTTCCGCCCTCTTACCGACCGCCTCCGGTGGGAGGCAAGAAGTTGCCCGAACGAGGAATGAAGCGGAGGCTGGCCAGCGCTCGACGCTGATCGGGGGCCAGTGAGGCGCCGGGAGCGATGATCTGGTAGACGTGCCCGTTGCGAGCCAGGAAGATATCGGCGGCCGGCCCGGGACCGCCGGGCAGCCCTCGCACCAGGACACCACGGGTCCCGGCGTAGTTCACAGCGGTTTGCCGTGCGCTGGGAACGCGGTTGGCCTGAATGAGCTTGCCGGCCGTCAGTCGGGCGGCGTGCGTGTCATTCCCGAGGGATGTCACGGCGAACGGTGCGATGACCAGGCGAAGATGGTAGTTGAGGCCAGTAGGACGCGTACCGAAGGCCAGCGTGTGGGGAAGGAATTTGCCCCTGGGGAGTTGGATCCAGCCGGGCGGCACGGTGAGTGCCAGGCCCAGGGTCGAGTCGCAGACCGTTCCCGAGGGGCAACGGGCGCCAGGTGCGTGAGCGAAACTGCCGGCTAGAGCCGGAGCGGATGGGAGGCCGATGAGAATCCCGGCGAAGGTGAGCGCCGAGAGAAGACGCCGATAGCGGAACATTGAGGTTCTCCTTGCTGAATGATACGGCCATATTGGCCGCTCTGTAGGCGTAACGTACAAACCAGTCCGGGGGGTACGCGACCGGCTGCGTACCCTTTGGGAAGGTAGATGCGTTAGACCTGGGATGAGTGCTATATACCAGGAGGAGACGTACACCGGTGGAGGGCTCATGCCTCGGGAGGAAGCGGACCCGAATCTCATCGAGCGAGCCAAACATGATCGCAGCGCCTTTGCCGAGCTCTACCGTCTCTATCTCCCTCGCGTCCACGCGTTCTGTCAGGCGCATAGTCAGAGCCGTGACGAGGCCGAGGACTTGACCTCCCAGACCTTCGAACGCGCCTTACGCGCGCTCCCTCGCTACCAATCGCGCGGCGCTCCGCTCTCCGCATGGCTCTTTCGCATCGCCGCCAATCTCGCTATCGATCGGGGCCGACGGAGTGGGCACGTCATCAACCTGGGCGACGATCCCATTCCGGAACAGGGCATCGAGCGCCGAGACGAGAACATCCCAGCCACGCTGGTCGAGCGCTGGGAACGAGCTGGCCAGCTCCTCGATCGGGTGGCAACCCTCCCTGCCGATCAGCAGCAGGCGATTCAGCTCCGCTTCTGGGAGGACCGCACGGTCCTCGATGTGGCGGCGCGGTTGGGGCGGAGCGAGGGAGCAACCAAGCAATTGCTACGCCGTGCCGTGCGAGCACTCCGCGTCGAGTTGGAGCAGGAGAGGGTAGTCAATGCCTGAGGAGGACGGACCCACCATGACGCCCGACGAACAGTTGGAGCACGAACTGGCGGAACTGGCGCCACTGATTCGGCGACGACAGCGGGCTGAAACGGAGGGGGTCGATCCAGCATTTGCGCTCGCCCTGGAACGCCGCCTGCTCGGCGAACAACCTCCTCGATCGGCCCGTCCTGCATCGCGCTTCCCCATCGTTGAGCATGGGCCGCGCTGGCTGCTCCGCTGGCCCGCGCTAAGCGCGGCTGCGCTGGCGGCCGCGGTGGTCTTTGCGCTACTTCTACCGCGCCATCACGCGCCCGCGCCGAGGCCCGTGGCGCTGGCACCCAGGCCGGCTCTGACCGACCTGACCCGTGATTACCCCAGCTTCGCGGTGGGAGGAGGCGGAGGCGGCATGGAATACCCCATCTCGACTCCCCTCGAGCTCTCCGGCGGCGGCTATCCCGTGCCTCTCCACTTATCGGCCGCCCATCTGCCCTCCGCCTCGGCCACGCTGCCAGACTACCGCCTGGCCAGGCCCTCCTTTTCCGTTCCCCGCGTCCGTCGCCTGGCCCAGCGGCTCGGCATTGCAGCCCCGGTCACCTTCTGGAACGACGCGGCGCAGATCGTTCCCCGCTCCAGGGCCACCTGGATCGTGGCAGCCAGTGGTACCCCGCCCTCGCGCTTGCCACTCCACAGCGTGGCCATCTCGCTGCACACAGGAGAACTGCTGTATCACGACCTCCGCGCCAACCCTCCGGCGTATCGAGGTGAAACGATACAACACCATCGAGCTGTCGCCCTGGCGCGCACCTGGCTGGAGCGTTTAGGCTGGCCGGGGGCGGCCATGCCGGTTCTCTCCGTAGGTCCCCACACATTCAGTGGTCCATCCAGCACGGCTTCATCCCTTGCGGTCAGTTTTGGCTGGCCTCGGGTGGGGCGGTCCAATGTGCCGGCGGCAGTGCTCTGGGTCGCGCCCAGCGGCCGCGTGGTCGAAGGGCTGCTATGGCCACCCATCGCGCAGCGACGTTCCGTTGCCACTCGCGGCATCCAGACGGCCTGGAACCTGGTACGAGCCGGCCGAGCGCCGATCGCGCTTCACGCCAGTGTGGTGGGCGGCTTCCCCAGCGGGACCGGCGCCGTGCGTCGGGTGAGCGTGGTCCAGGTGCTGGTAACATCGCAGCGCGGCCAACCCTATCTGATACCGGCCTATCGCTTTGAGGGCGAGGTGCACCTGAATGGGGGACAGGGCACCCACGCCTGGTATGCCCTGGCGCCGGCTGCCGGGCAGTGACGGTACGGGCAGGTCGTGGGTCGATACCAACCATGCAGGATCCACCCGGACACGTCGTACCACCCACCTTTTAACATCTGCCCCTGTTACATTCGGCCCTTAGAGCGTTTCGCGGAGTCATTGGACCGAGTAGCCGTAGTGGCGGAAGCAGTTACGAGCGACCTGTGGGGGGACTTTGTCCAGTGCGGCGGGGAGCGCCGCTTCCAGGGCGTCACGGGTCGTGGCC
>JAABUJ010003711.1_pt1 | contig 16854 bp, 15 predicted proteins | sample 5559131 | NCBI WGS metagenome assembly JAABUJ01 (sample SAMN10711875, study PRJNA513366) | rock metagenome | isolation source: Antarctica rocks | place: Antarctica: Victoria Land, Mt New Zealand nord | collected 2016-01-07 | reverse complement strand
ATGCGCCACGCTGCTCATTACTCGCAACCACCGGAGACTTGTTACTCATGCCGCAACCCCGCGAATCAACGGCGACAGCGAATCGCAGAACCACACCGTTGGTCAAGCAATCGGAACCTGCTTAGGTAGCTTACGGCGTTGCAAGCTTATAGGGCTATGGTATCGTAAGGTGAAGGGGATTCGATGGCGCATCCAAAGGTTCTCGTACTGGCAAGCCAGAAGGGCGGCGTGGGCAAGACCGCGCTTTCGGCGCATGTCGGTGTAGCGGCGGAGCAGGCGGGAGCTGGCCCCGTGGTGTTCTACGACACTGACCCGCAGCCCAGCTTGACCGAATGGTGGAAGGACCGGAAGGCGGCCGAGCCGCGCTTGGCGAAAGGTGGCATCGCCGAGCTTCCGGCGACGTTGCAGCGCCTCGGGCAATCCGGCGTGCGGCTCGTCGTAATCGACACCCCGCCCGCGAACACGGGCTCGATCCGCGCCGTGCTTGAGCACGCCGATTTCGTCGTCATTCCCTGCCAGGATGGAAAGACGGACATGCGGGCCGTGGGCAAGACCGTCAGCATGGTTCGAGGTCTGCACAAGCCTTTCGCCTTTGCGCTGACATTCGTGAACCGCCGCACCGGCCAGTTTGCCGACGCAACACGGATGCTCAGCCATTATGGCCCGTTGGCGTCAGTCATCAGCTATCGCGTAGTCTTCAAGAAGGCATTCAATGACGGCAGGACCGTGCAGGAGCTTGAACCCAACGGTGCGGCGGCCGGGGAAATCAGGGAGCTTTGGCAATATGTCGGCACGGAGATGGGCCTGATCGTGCCAGCCAAGGAGGAGAAGGCATTTGTCTAGCCGCAAGCCCGCCCGGCTCGAAATGACGCCGGAGATGGCGGACGTGTTTGCCGCCAAGGACGAGCCGCCATCGCCGGCCTCAGAGCGCGCGGAACCCCGCAGCGCCCCGGTGACGGCCACCCTGGCACAACCGATGCCGGCCAGCTCCCAGCAGGCCAGCAAGGCCCCGGCGCGGCGCACAGCGCCCGCGCCGGCCGAGCACCCGCCGGTTCCGCCCCGAGGGGTGGCAACCACGATCGCTATTCCGGCAGAAGTCATGGACCGCATCCGGGAACGATTGCGGCAGGACCAGGGGCACAATATGCGCTCCCTCGTGCTTTATGCGTTGTCCCAGATCGGCATTGAGGTAGAGCCAGAGCATTTGAAGCCGACCCGCCGACGTTGGAGCCGGTAAGTATTCATGCATAACCCTCGTCGAGACGTGGCCGGCCATAAGACGGGCGCTGTCCGCATTATTGTAACGGATGAAGCCGCGCAGGCATTTGTCCGGTTGAAGGCTGAGCGCCGCATTGTCACGCTGACACCTGCCGCTAATGGTCAACCGGGAACTACAACCATGCGGTCAGTTCCTGACCGCGAGGTCTACGAGTTGGTAATCTCGTCCTATCTCGACCGTGAGAAGGCGGGCGAGGCGGTGACGATCCTCTACCCGCCGGAAAGCGCCAAACGGCGAACCGTTTGGATAAACTCCGACATCAAGGCGCAGCTTGAGGCAGCCGCCAAGCGGCTCGATGTGTCGGTCGGCGCGCTGTTTTTTACGGCTACGCAAGCTCTCATCGAGGGTTTGCGGCCCGCCGACGATTCATGCCCGGTAGAGCCGAGGCATCATGTAGTCGCTTCCTAGCTTAAGCATTGTAAGCTTGCAATGCCATAAGCCAACAAGCCTTTCGATTTCTGAAACTCTAAGTTATGTGTAGATTCGTGCTTACTTCGGCGTTAGTCCATTACGGGGCGACGTTTCGGACGCTGGACAATTTTTCGCCAGTGCGCCAAGTTCGCACACCCGCGCGATTCCCGCCGGGCTATGGGAGCTTCACCCCGTAAGACACTGACAGCGCGCAGACAACAAAAAGGCCCCGCGTTGGAAGCGCGGAGCCTTTTGAAAAACCCATAGTGTCGGAGCCATCAATACCTCCGAAGCTATGCGAGCCGACCCGTCGTGTCAAGGAAAACACCCCTTGGCGCATACGGGAGAGCTTTGCTTAGGGTCCGGGTCGCGCGCTCGCATAGGAGCGAGCAGATGACGCCTGAGATCTCATCGACGCCGAGCGGCCGACGCCGCGTGACCGAGGCGCAGATACGCGCCACAAGCGGGCTGACCGGGCAGTTCGCCTCGACCACGCCTGGCGCGGTCCTATCTGCCTTTAAGAAGGCGGCCCCGGCCCTGCATATCTCCCGCCGGCTGGTGGACCTGATCGACCACTTGATGGGCTACACGATCGCGGCCGACTGGCGAGGGGCGTGGAATCCCGTCGTTTGGCCGTCGAATGCCGAGCTGGCGGAATGCCTTGGGCTGGAACTGAGCCGGCTGAAGGAGCTGCTTCGCGCGGCGATCGACGCCGGTTTTCTGATCGCCCGCGATCACGGCACCCGCAAACGGTTCGGCAAGCGTGGCGAGGCCGGCCGGATCATCTATGCCTTTGGATTCGATCTTTCGCCGCTTGCCGAGCGGATGCCGGCCTTTCAGCTCGCAGCGGCCGAGCACCAGGCCAGGCGCGAGGAGGGAAGGGAGCTGCGGCGCGAAATCAGCAGGCTTCGCGCCGCCATCCTTGGACTGACGGAGTTCGGCGCTGGCAGTGCCGTGCCCGGCCAGGACTGGCCGGCGCTGGCACTCGAAACCCGAGAGCTGGCAGCCCCCGCCCGCACCGAGCGTGATCCATGCCGGTTAGCGCCGATCGCCGCCGAGCTTCAGCGTGTTCATGCCCAGGTCGAAGCTACTATCGCCGTCTTCTGTCCTGTGGAAAACCACCCCACGGAGCCGGAAAACCGGCCGCACCATACAACTACAAAACAACTTAATATCGGTAAACCGATTGCAAATGAGGCAAAGCCGGCTGACGAAAGCAGTGGTGGCGGGAAGATCGCGACCAGGCCCCCAACACCCGACCAGGCTCAAAGTGCCCTCAGAGGCTTCCCGATGACCCCCGCCGTAGCCTTGCAAATCGCCCCGGCATTTCGGGGACTTGTGCCGAGCGCCCGGCCCACTTGGGCAGAAGTCAGTGAGGCGGCTTACGTGGTGCGGAGCCATCTTGGCATCTCGCAACACGCCTACGGACAGGCATGTCAAGTTCTCGGCCGAAGCGAGACAGCGACCGCGATAGCCGCCATTTCGGCCAAGCACGATGCGGGCCTAGTCCGATCGCCAGGAGGGTTGCTGCGGTACATGGTGGATGCCCATCAGGCCGGCACGCTGCGTCTCGACCGAACCTTGTTCGGGCTGGTCGACGGTGCCGGCGGACTAGACCGTGCGCGAGGAGGGCACAGCAACCAACGCGGGCAGGGCAGGGGCAATCCAGCCGGGGCGGATGACGACCGGGCGATGCTACCGCCCGGCTAGCCAGAACCCGAGGCCGCCGCCGAAGACGACGGCGCTGACGCAAACGGTGAACGCGGCAGCCAAGATCGCGATCCGGCGGGCCTGTTTGGCGGCGGAGATGTCGGCTTGCATCGTCGCCAGGCCAGCCGTGACCGCTGCCACGATGTCGGCGGCGGCGGCGGCGCTGGCCTCTTTCAGCCGCTCCGCCGACCATGCGCCGGCATCGTTGATGAGCTTTGAGGCCGAGGCTTTGGCCGCGTCGGTTTGGCTGGCGACCTCTCGACGACCTGTTTCAATCTGTGCGGCGAGCCGATCGGTTGCTTGGTTCGAGACTTCGGTTACGAGGTTCTTGAGATGATCGAGAAAGACTTGATGGATAACCTCAGTGACGGTGACTGTGGCAAGTATAGGATCGTCTGCCGCAAGCCGGATGTTATGCCGCCTTGCGACTTCATCAATAACCGCTTTGACATCCACGGCCAGCTTCCTTCAGACAGCTACAGCGATTTGGTCGAAAATCTCTCGTTGCATCTGCTTAAGACGCTGTTTTGCCATAAGCCTAAAGTCCGGGCCTTCGATGGCTTCAGCAAAAGTAAGCTTCTTTGTCAGAAGTTCGTCCATGTCTTGAGCGAACAGTTCCGAGGAATGTTGTGGCACGCGGATTAAACCTGCGATCCGGCTCTTGTGATCCTGATAGACTTGGGTTTCTTCAAAATCCTTGCCGCCCGGTTGAATGACGCCCTTCACTGCCTCATTGAGCCAGACGACAATCTTGGCTTTTTCCCCGACATTGCTGGCGATGTCCCGAAAACCGAGCATGGTTTCCATCATCGCTTCGCCACCTACAATCGGGACGTGAAGGACCAGCTCGCGCCCGTTTTCAGCGAGGACTTCAGCGACGCGATTATCGACCAGATAGGCCATGAACGGGAGGAAGTTGGTCGCGCCATTGTCCACAACGTAGTCGCTTTCGGTCATGATGATACTCTCTATCAGATCATCGAACTTACGCGAATCCACGTTGTTGTTCGCATTCATGATGTCCAAGGCGACGACGGGGAGCGCCTTGTAAGCAGCGAGAGACTTGTTGCTTGGGTCTGCGTCGATGACCTTTATAGGACGCCCCTTCGACACATAGTATTGTGCGATGCAATTGGCGCTGAATGACTTCGTGACACCGCCCTTGTGCTGCATCGTCATGTGAACGGCATGAGGGCTAGATGAGCTTGTCTTTGTGATCGTCTGCGATGCCGCCAAGTCTTGTGAAGGTTCGGGGGCGGGGTGCGGCTTTTGGACCATCTGAGTTCTCCTTTGGTGTTGCGATCGTGTCGGGTGTGTCCTGCCCAGCGGGAGAAGTTGGGGGAGGGAAGGACTCCGGGGGGAGCGGGCGAGCTGGCGAAGGAAGCGGGGTTGCAGAGCCGGCGGGTCGAACGGTTCGGAGTGCAACAAGGTCCGGGTCTGGATCGTGATGTCGAAGCCGGTCCACGTAGCGGCAGAACTGACGGTAGCTCATTCCACCCAGGCGCGAGCAGTGTTGGTCAAACAAGACACGCACGGAAAGACCAGCAGCAAGACCGGCTCGAATGTCTCCCCGTGCGGAGATCATCAACACAAGTCCCTCGCCTTTTTGGAGCCGGGAAGGGGGCTTCGCTACCATCAGCCGCTTTTTGACCCTTGGAGTTAAAACAAGGCTTGATACGTCCGGTCCAGTCTACATAAGGCTGGATAAGTCCGGGATTTGCAACCAGCGTTGCTTTGGGCTTGAAGTCTGGTTTAGACTTATCAGGACGGAAAAAGACAGTAAGGCAGCAGGCAAGATATGCGTCCAGGGCCACGGCCCGTCCGCCTGCATGGCTTACTCGCTCCCTTCGGGGCTCGACGCAAGGCTCTGCGAGGCTGACTGCCGCTGCCGCGTCTGAGGGGTCGGAGCACCATGGAGAAACCGTCTTGGCCGAGGGGACACGTCCTGAAGGTCCGCGTGACCCCGGCGGAGCGCGCCACCATCGAGCGGCTTGCGGCGGCGACCGGGCTGCCGGTCTCAACCTATCTCCGCACTCTCGGCATCGGCCATCAGCCCAAGTCAGTGCTCGACGCGGAGCGCGTGGGGGAGCTGCTGAAGGCGTGCGGCGACCTTGGGCGGCTTGGAGGTTTGTTGAAGCTATGGCTGGTGGACAAGCCGGGGCAGGGGGCACCGGAAACCGATGTGCGCCGGCTGCTCGACCAGATCGGGGAGCTGCGGGAACGGATCGTTGACAAGGTGGCGGCCGTTTGATCGCGAAGGTGTCCCGCCGCGTAGCTGGCGGCAGCTTCGGCCGCCTGGCGGCCTATGTGTCGGATCAAAAGAAGATCGGTGATCTTCGGGACTGGAAACGGACGGCGGACTACATTTTGGACACGAAGGGTGGCGGGGAGCGGGTTGAGGCGATGCGCGTGACCAACTGCCACAATGAGGAGCCGGGGCTTGCGCTGGCTGAGATCGCTGCGACCCAGGAGCGCAACACCGGCTCAAAGACCGACAAGACCTATCACCTGATCGTTTCGTTTCCGCCGGGCGAGAGGCCGATGCCTGACCAGCTCCGCGACATCGAGGATACCTTGACCATGGCCATCGGGTTCGCGGACCACCAGCGGATTTCGGCCGTCCATAATGACAAGGATCACTTTCACTTCCACGTCGCCATCAACAAGGTGCATCCGCTGACGCTAAAAGCGGTCACGCCGTATTTCGACCAGCCCCGGCTTCAGGCAGCGTGCATTGAGCTTGAGAAGAAGCACGGGCTGACACCGACCAACCACCAGATGCCCGACCGCAGCGCCGGCCCGAAGAACGGCCGAGCAGAGGGGATGGAGTTGCACGGCGGGCAACAGAGCCTCATTCAGTGGGTTCGGGACGAAGCCGGCCCGGCGTTGTTGAAGGCTCAGGACACCGGGCAGGGCTGGCAGGACATCCACCGCGCCGCCGCCGCTTTCGGCCTGGAAGTCAAACCGCGCGGGGCGGGGCTGGTGATCGCCGTGGCCGGCGACAAGTACGCCCGCGTCAAGCCGTCCGACATCGACCGGCGGCTTGCGCTCGGGGCGCTTACCGCAAAGTGGGGCGGGTATCAGCCGCCGGCCGGCCCGCAACCGGCCCCGGAGCGCATGTATCCCAGGGCACCGCTGCACACCCGGAGTCCAAACACCGCCGAGCTGTTCCGGGACTTCCAGCGCGAGCGGGAGCGCACCGTGAAGGAACGCCAGCAGGCCCGTGAGGACACCAAGGCAACGTCGAAAGCCTTTCGCGCGGAGTTGGAGGCGTGGGCCGCCGAGCGCCGCCAGGCGATCAAAGAAACCCCGTACACGGCCGATGGCAGGCGGGCCGCCTATGCGGAAATGAAGCGCGTCCGCGCCCTCACAGCCGACCGGGAGCGCACCCGGCAGGCCGAGGAGCGGAAAGTGTCCGCAGCTCGACCCCTGCCTACTTGGCAGGCTTGGCTTCAGGCCCAGGCCAGCCAGGGGAACGGGCTTGCCGCCGAAGTGCTGCGCTCGACCGATCAACGCCAGGCGGAGCTAGGCGCGGCCGTTCTCTCGGCAGAGAACGCAGACCAGGCGCGGCACGTCGTCTATCAGCACCTTCGCCCGACCGTAGGGCGCGACGGCGCCGTGACCTATCGCGTAGCGGACGGCGGCCGGGTGACGGATCAGGCAAAGCAAGTCCGCGTGGACGAGGTATCGGTTGCCGCCTCCTTTCTCGCCCTTAGTTTGGCCGCTGACAGGTTCGGGGACCGGCCGCTTGTCGTGGACGGCACCGACGACTTCAAGCGCCAGCTCGCCCAGCTCGCGGCCGTGGAGGGGATGGCCGTGACTTTCGCGGACCCGGCGATGGAAGCCGAGCGCAAGCGCCAGGTGGCGACCGCCCAGCAGCGCCCGGCGTCGCAGCCAAGCCAGCCGACGCCGACGCGGGGCAGGGCCGAAGACCGCCCGGAAATCGCGGCTTTTATCGAAAGTCGAAATGAAGCCGGACGGAAGGTGACGGAAATACCGCCGCATCGCATTTGGACCCCGGCTGATTCCGGGGATGCGGTGTATGCGGGCCGGCGGCAGATCGCAGGCGGCATCGAAGCAGTTTTACTCGACCGGGACGGCGAGACGCTGGTTAAAGTCATCTCGGCTGCCCAGGCGGCGAAGGCATCGACCTGGCGCGTGGGCGACACCGTGAGGACCGATGATCGGGGCCGCTTTCACGACCACCAGCCATCGAGTGAACAGACGAAAGGGGATCGCGACCGATGATACCACCAATTCCGGGCCACCCGTTGCGCACGGCCTACAACCCGCTCGCCGAGGTCCGGCCAGGCCCGGACGCGCACATCACAGCACGGCATCTTGCCGAGCTGATTCTGCCGCCAGAGCACCAGAGCACCGATGCGGACGGAGACGTGCGCTTTGCCAGGGTGAAGGCCGCCCCTTTTTTACAAGCACTGATACTGCATACGGTATATTATCATGGCGTGCTTGAGCAGCCGAGCTTAAGCCAGGTGCGCCACCTGCTAACGACGGACCCGGATGAGTTGACCGACCTTCTCACCACGACGCGGGATGACGAGCACGGCCCGCACGGCTTCATCGCGGAGATCGCCGCCGACCACCAGGCGCGTCCGGCCGAGGAGCGCGCCGTCATCATTGCGCAGATCGACCAAGCCCTGAAAATCTACGCACCCGCCAGTTGAGGAAAGCCGCCATGCCAGAACTGCCGAACATCCCGACGCTGCCGAAGGCCACAAAAAAGGCAAATCCCCGGAATGCAGTGTTGGGGATGACGAGCCTTGCAGCCGTCATCGCCGCGCTCAATTCCGCCGTGACGCAGTTCGTAGCGTGGCGTCTCAATTATCACCCCGCGCTTGGCACCCCTTGGTTCGCGCATTTTTATGCGCCTTGGTCATGGATCAATTGGGCGCAAGCACCGTGGGCCGCGAACGCCTCGACCACTTTCCAGATCGCCGGGGCCGGGTTCCTGTTCGTTGTGGCGTTCGGAATGCTGTTCGGCATCAGCATCGCCAACGCACGGCGGCGCAAGCCGCAGAAGATCGAGGGATTGCACGGCACCGCGCGCTGGATCACGACCGCCGATGAGCTGCGGCAAGTTGGCTTCCTTCCGAAGACCGACGACGAAAACGGCAGCGGCGTCTATATCGGTGCCTGGACGGACCCGAAGACGGGGATCACGCACTATCTCCGACACGACGGCCCGGAGCACATCGGCGCGATTGCGCCGACCCGCAGCGGCAAGGGCGTTGGCCTGGTGCTGCCGACGCTGCTTTCCTACCCGCATAGTTGCGTCGTCAACGATATGAAGGGCGAGCTATGGGGTCAAACGTCGGGATGGCGCAAAGAGCATGCCAAGAACATCGTTGTGAAGTTCGACCCGGCGGCGGCCGAGGGAAGCGGATGCTTCAACCCGCTCAACGAAATCCGTATCAACGGCATCCACGCCGTAGGAGACACGCAGAACCTCGTTACAATGATCGTGGACCCCGATGGGAAGGGCCTCAACGATCACTGGGCCAAGACCAGCCACGCGTTGCTTGCGGGTTTGGTGCTGCACATCCTGCATAAGAAATGGGAAGAGCGCGACTTCGGCCAGCAGCCCGAGGAGGCAACACTATACACCGTCTCGTTCTTCCTGTCCGATCCTAACCGCGACATAAAGCTACTTTGGGACGAGATGGTGGCTGTCGTTGCCCCCAACGCGAACGATGCCCAGCGTCCGAATATGACCGAGGAAAAGCAAGAGGCCCTACGGGATGCGCGGGTGGTCATCGCGGCGGCAGGTCGCGACATGCTCAGCACACCAGATAACGAACGCGGATCGATCGTCTCGACCGCCAAGTCGTTCCTTTCACTCTACCGCGACCCTTTGGTGCGCAAAAACACGTCGCGTAGCGACTTCGCCATCAACGACCTCATGAACCACGAGCAGCCGGTGACGCTGTATCTCGTGGTCCGCCCGAGCGACAAGGACCGACTCCGCCCGCTCGTCCGGCTGGTGTTGAATCAGATCGTTCGCACGCTCACCCGCGACGAGCTGAAGCGGTTGCCGGACGGCCGCTTTGTGTCGCCGCACAAGCGGCAGATGCTGTTGATGCTGGACGAGTTCGCGGGATCATTCGGCAAGCTCGACATCTTCGAAGAGAGCCTTGCTTTCATCGCCGGCTACGGAATGAAGGCGTACATCATCATTCAAGACCGCGAGCAGCTTTTGAAGGCTTACGGTCCACACGAGAACATCATCACGAACCTGCATATCCGGGCAGCTTATGCGCCCAACCAAACGCAGACCGGCGAGTGGATTTCCGACATGCTCGGCACGACCACGATCATCAAAGAGGACGTGACCGAGAGCGGGGAGCGCGGCAGCAATCTCACCCATGTCAGCCGCACCTTCCGCGAGATCGAGCGGCCGTTGATGACGGCGGACGAAGTGAACCACATGCGCGCGCCGACGAAGGAGTTGGCGAGCGGCAAGATCACCCATCCCGGCGATATGCTGATCTTCGCTGCCGGCCAGTATGCGATCTATGGCACCCAAATCCTGTACTTCAACGACGATGCCTTCCTGGCACGGTCGATGATCCAGGCGCCAACCACGATGATCATCACGGCCGCGCCAGTGCAGGCCGAGGCGAAGAAGGAGGCGGAAATGGCAACGCCGTTCGCGGCGTGAAGAAGCGCGCGCTGACCCGAGAGGCGAAGGTGAAGTTGATCTATGCGGTTGCCGGGGTGTCGGCAGCCGTCTTCCTCATCGTCGGCATCGCGCACGCGGAGGGGCTTTGGATCAACACCACAGACTCCATGCCGATCGGACTTTGGCTTGAGACGCCGGCACACGCCGCCCGAATCGGCGACGTGGTGCTCGTTTGCCTCCCTGACACGCCGACCGTTCGCATCGGCCAGAGCAGGGGATACATCGCGCCAGGCCCGTGCCCGAGCGGACAGGAGACGGTGCTGAAGCCGGTTGCCGCAGGCCCCGGCGACATTATCGACGTTTCAACGCAAGGCGTGACCGTCAACGGCAAGGAACTGCGGAACAGCGGCCAGCTCGGGCACGACAGCCAGGGCCGGCCTTTGCCGGCGTTCCCGGCCGGGCATTACCCCGTCGCGCCGGGCGAGCTTTGGCTTGTGTCCGCGCACAACCCACGCAGTTTCGACAGCCGCTACTTCGGGCCGATCCAGGCAGCTTCCGTGCGGAGCACGGTCCGACCCCTCTGGGTTGCGGATTGATCTTGGCATGATCCATTGCATTGTCATCGGGGACAGCCTCGCAGTCGGGATCGCACACGCCCGCCCCGACTGCGTTTCCGCCGCGCAAGTCGGCATCAGTTCCAGCGAGTATGCCACGACACGACTCGGCGGCATCGAGACCGCCGACATCGCCATCATCAGCCTTGGGGCGAACGATGGTGCGGGCACACCGACCGAGGAGAACTTACGTCGGGTTCGGAACGCCGTCATCGCGCGCAGCGTCGTTTGGCTTGTCCCGAACGCATCGACGGCGACACGCGCCGCCATCGCGACCGTTGCGGCGGAACAGCGCGACGGCATCATTGATGTGCGCCCACTGGTAGGGCCGGACGGTATTCATCCCGCCGCCTACGCCACCCTTGCGGAGCAGACGCGGATGGCGGAGACGCCGCCCGCCGCGTCCGCGCCGTCCGCCGAGGCCGGTTTGCTTACGTGCGGGCCGACCGTGGAACCGACTACCTTGCGGGCGATCATGCGGGTTGAGAGTGATGCCCGGCCGTTTGCGTTGTATGTCAATGGGGCGCTGACCCAACCTGCCCCAGCTCGCAGCGCGGCGGAGGCTACCGCGACGGCCGAGAGCTGGATTGCGCGCGGCTTCAGCGTCGATCTTGGCTTGATGCAGGTGAACAGCCGGAACCTTACCGCGCTCGGCAGCACCGTGGCGGAAATGTTTGACCCGTGCGCCAATGTCCGAGCCGGAGCGGCGATCCTCACCGCAGATTATCTCTCAGCCGTCGCCACCAGGCCGGACCCGCAGACCGCGTTGCGGGCCGCCTTGTCCGCCTACAACACAGGAAGCTTCGAGCGCGGTTTCTACAACGGATATGTCGCCAAGTACTACGGGCCGGGCGCGGGCGCGCGCGACGGGCCGATCATCACCGCTGCGGCCTTGCGCCCAGCCCGCCCGAGCGCCGCGCTCAATCCCTACACCGCAGACCCGACCGTTTATCACAGGAGCAGCACAGATGAATGAGGACACCAAGATGCCAGGGAAAGTCGTTCGCCTGGTGATTCCGACCAATCCGGCCGTCACGCAGCTTGTTCTTTCAGACCCGAAGCAGGAGGCCGACAGGCTCAGTCCGCCCGTTGGCGTGTCGATCGCTTCGAGCGGGCTTGCGGGGATCGTCTCACGTGACTTAGCCGACTTCGGCACGCGCGGCGTTTGGATCGAGGTTGACCCGGACGTTGCCGAGGAGATGGGAGCTTTCGAGGAAACGGCCGTCTCCGCCGCCGATGCGGAGGATGATGGCAATGGCAACTGATTACGCCAAGAAGGTTGCGGAGGGGCTGATCGAGCAGCTTAAGGAGGGAACCGCACCTTGGCAGAAGCCATGGCAGCCGGGCGAGCGGGTGATGCCCTACAACCCGACGACCGGGAAGGATTATCGAGGCGGCAACACGCTTTGGCTTATGGCGGCGGGCCACGCAGACCCTCGTTGGATGACCTATAAGCAGGCGGAAGCAGAAGGTGCCCAGGTCCGCAAGGGCGAGCACGGAACGCAAATTCAATACTGGATCACGAACGGCACCGAAAAGGTCACAGACGCGCAGGGCAAGCCGGTGCAGGGCGAGGACGGCAAGCCGCTGACACGGAGTGTCAGCTACGAACGCCCGAGAGTGAAGACCTTCACTGTTTTCAACGCCGAGCAGATCGACGGCTTGCCGCCGGCTACAGCGCGCACAGTATCGGAATGGGACCGGCATGAACGGGCGGAGGGCATCTTGTCCGGTTCCGGCGCGAAGATCGCTCACCAGCCGGGCGACCGCGCCTATTACCAGACATCGACGGACCAGATCACCTTGCCCGAGCAAGGGCAGTTTCCGACCGCTGACGGCTATTACGCAACCGCTTTGCACGAGCTGGGGCATTGGACGGGAGCGCCCGGCCGGCTCGACCGCGATCTAGCGCACCCATTCGGGAGCGCCGGCTACGCCCGCGAGGAGCTACGCGCGGAAATTTCGTCGCTGATCGTCGGGACCGAAATCGGCGTCGGCCACGACCCGACCCGGCACGCGGCGTACGTCGGGAGTTGGATCAAGGCGCTTGAGAGCGACCCGCAGGAGATTTTCCGCGCCGCCGCTGACGCGGAGAAGATTGCGGGCATGTTGCGCGGCTTCGAGCAGACGCAGGAGCAGGGCGCGGCGCGCACGGCGGGCCAGGACCGCCCTACACCCGCCCTGAGTGCCGACGACGGCACCGTGCTTGTCAGGGCACCCACCCTCATCAGGGAGGACCATCCGGTGACGATCACCAGCAACGAACGGACCTACCTTGCGGTCCCCTATGCGGAGAAGGACGAGGCCAAGGCGCTAGGAGCCAAGTGGGACAAGGAGGCGAAGTCGTGGTTTGTGCCGGCCGGAGCCGACCTGGCACCCCTCTCCGCATGGCTTCCGCCCCGCGACGAGCTGCATGTTGCCAACACACCGGACCCGCGCGCCGAGTTCGCGGACGCGCTTCGCGGCGCTGGTTTGCAGATCAACGGGCTGCCGACGATGGACGGCCAGCTTCACCGTGTCCCCGTCATCGGCGACACGGGCCGCCAGACCAGCGGGGCCTACGTAGGCCATCTTGACGGGCATCCAGCCGGGTTCATCGAGAACCACAAGGAAGGGGTCCGCACCAATTGGAAGTCCGGCGCACCCGCGCAGGCGCTCGGCGCGCAGGATCGTGCCCGGCTGACGGCGGAGGCCGCGCAGAAGCGCCACGACCGGGCCATCGACCGCGAGCAGACCACCCAGGCCGCCGCCCTTTCGGCGGAAACAGCATGGTCCGCCGCACAGCCGGCGACCGGCGACCACCCCTATCTAGTCGCCAAGGGCATCGAGGCCGGCGAACTGCGGACGGGCGCACCGGGCCAGACCATCGCCACGACAGACAAGGATGGAAACCCCAAGAACGTCAGCTTGGAGGGCCGCTTATTGGTGCCCATGCGCGACAACGAGGGCAAGCTTTGGAGCTTGCAGACGATCGACCCGGACGGAACCAAGTCTTTCCACAAGGGCGGACGCGTGGAGGGGTGCCACGCCCTGCTAGGGGAGCTGAAGGCGGATAGCCCCGCCATCATCGCCGAGGGCTATGCCACGGCCGCCACGATCCACCAGGCGACCGGCCTGCCCGTCATCGCCGCCTTCAACGCCGGCAATATCGCGCCCGTCGCCCAGGCTTACAGGGACCAGAACCCCGAGCGCACCGTCATCATCGCTGGCGACAATGACCATCAGAAAGAAGCAGACCGCAACGTCGGACGACGGAAGGCGGAGGAGGCGGCGGTGTCCGTCGCAGGCTTCACCCTTCTCCCGGACTTCGCATCCGATGACCGCGGCACCGACTGGAATGATTACCGGACGACGAACGGTGCCGAGGCGACCACCCAGGCAATCATTACGGGCGTTCGAGCGTCCCAAGCGCAGGCCCTCGCTTCCGAGCCGCACCGCGAGGAGCAGCATTCCGCGACTCAAGGCCACGACTTACAGGAGGAGCGCCAGGCGCAGGCGCACGAAGACGAGGAAGTTGAAATCGCGCTCGTGGAACGCGAGCAGGAGCACGAACAGAGCTTGAGCTTGGGCCGGTAGGAGGGCGCAGGAATGGCAGCCTTGTGGATTTGCGAGAAGTATTCTGCCGCGTCCGACATCGCGCGCGTGCTGTTCGGCGGGGTTGCCTCGCACAACTCCCCGCTGATCTTGACCAAAGAGGGGACACGCCTTGTGTATACGACCGGGCACGCCGTGGAACCGGCCGCCCCGGAGGTCTATGACCCCGCCTTTAAGTCATGGGAACGCCAGGACGTTGGCGAGTTGGTTCACGCCGGCTTTCGTATGGTGGCGGCCGAGGGCAAGGCTGCGGCGGTTGCGGCGATCGAGAAGGAGATTCGGGCCGCCGCGCAAATCGTGGTGGCGACCGACGCCGGCCGCGAGGGCGAGATGATCGCATGGGAAATGATCGACCGCGCCGGCAGTTCCGTGCCCGTCCGGCGGTTTTGGTCTAGCGCGCTGACCGACAGCGCCTTGCGGAAGGCGGCGGCCGAGCTGCTACCCGCCGAGCGCAAATTGCCGCTCTATCACGCCGGACGCGCGCGCTCGCGCGCCGACTGGATCGAGGGGCTGACCTACACCCGGTATTTCACCCGGACCCACACCGCACCGAAGGCCAAGCCCCTCAGTGTCGGCCGCGTACAATCGGCCGTGACCGCGCTTATCGAGGACCGCTGCCGTGAGATCGCGGACTTCACCGCCCGGACCTATTTCGAGATCGCGGCTGACATCAAGACGGGCGCGGGTCCCCTTCGTCTGGTGTACCGGCCCCCGGCCGATCGTCGCCTTGAGGCGAAGGAGGAGGCCGATGCGATTGCCGCCCGTATCATGGGGGCGACCGCCAGGCTCGCCGTGAAGACGCTGCCAAAATCGACCAAGCCGGTGGACTTCATCAGCACGTCACTTGCTCAGAAGCGCGCCTTTGCGCTTTGGAAATGGAAGCCAGACCGGACCCTAGACTTGTTGCAAAAGCTGTATGAGGCAAAGTTGACGACGTATCCCCGCACGGAATGCGTCTATCTCTCGACAGACCACGCGCAAGAGATGCCGGCGCTGCTTAACCGTTTGACGGTGCTCCCCGAGGTTGCCGCCGTCGCCCAGGCCCACCCGGATTGGTTCGCACATCCCGTGATCCGGGCCGCTTCGTACGACGACGCCAAGCTGACGGACCATCACGCGATCATCCCGACCGAGAACATTGCTAACCTGGCACAGCTCCACCCGGACGAGGCAAAGCTGTATCAGCTCATCGTGCGGCACACCGTTGCCAACCTTCTCCCGGACTTTCTCTATGACAGCACGACGATTACCGCCGAGCTGGACGGCAAGCCGTTCATTGCCCGAGGCCGCACGGTGCGCGAGCTGGGATGGCGCAGCCTAATCGCCTACGACCAGGCCGATAAGGACGTGAAGCGTGCCAGGAAGCGAAAGAAGGCGGCGGACGCCGAGGAGCAGGACGAGGAGGAGGAGGCCGCGCAGCTCCCCCCGGTTGCGGATGGTGATACCGGCACCGTGACGGCCGCGAGCAGCGTCACCAAGCAGACCAAGACGCCGGCCTACTTCACGCAGGCGAGCTTGCTGGACGCCATGGTGAACATCGACCTCTACATAGACGACCCGCGCGCCAAGACCGTTCTCGGCGGGGTGACGGCCGACCAGAAGCGCGGCATCGGCACGGGGGCGACACGGGCCAACATTATCAAGACCGTGTTCGACCGCGATTACGTGGAGGAGCGCGGCAACGCGATCCACACCACGGCGCGCGGCAGCGCCTTCGTCGGCTTGGCCCGGCGGCTGGTTCCTTGGATGGTGAACCCCATCCATAGCGTTGAGCAGGAGGCGGCGCTTCAAGACATCGAGGCTGGCAGGGGCGATGACACGGCGTATGTGTCGGACGTGCTGCAACGGACCCGTCAGACGCTCGCACGGTTGAAGGGAGCCGGTGACACCACCCGCATCGAAGATGCCCCCGCAGCCACAGGAGCGCCCGGCGGCGGACTCAAAGCCAGCCGGGGGGCTTCAGACCCGCCCGCCGGTACGGGTGCCCCCACGGCCCGGAAAACCTACTTCACCGTGCCCTTCGAGCGAAAGGACGAGGCGAAGATGGCCGGCCTTCGCTGGGATGGCGATGCGCGCAAGTGGTATGCGCCAACCCCGGAGATCGCGAAGGCCGTCAAAGCGTTCGAGAAGGAGGGAAAGCGCCCGGTCGCCGGCTCCGCCAGCTCGACCAAGCCGCCGATCGCCACCACGGCCGCGCCGGCACCGGCCGCCGAGAACGGCCGCGTCTACTTCCGGGTGCCGTTCGATCGCAAGGACCAGGCCAAGGCCCTCGGGATGCGGTTCGACGGCGAGCGCAAGCAATGGTTTGCTCCGTCCGCAGACATCGCGCAGGCAGCGCAATCCACTTTCACCACATAAATCGAGGCGAAGAATGTTGAGACATGCGATGGTTGCGGCGGCGATCCTGATTGGCGCAACCACGGGTGCGAGCGCGCAAGATGCCCTTTCGCCAGCGGGGCCGCAGCAAACGACCTGGCAGCTTCAAAACCAGCCTCTAGATAAACTGCTAGGAGAAGGATGGTTCATTCAGTCTGTAGCCGGTGACGATGGGCAAATCCTTACTTTGTTCAAAGGCAATCAGCGGGGGGACAACAAGTTCATGCTCT
>JAABUJ010003709.1_pt1 | contig 16856 bp, 19 predicted proteins | sample 5559131 | NCBI WGS metagenome assembly JAABUJ01 (sample SAMN10711875, study PRJNA513366) | rock metagenome | isolation source: Antarctica rocks | place: Antarctica: Victoria Land, Mt New Zealand nord | collected 2016-01-07 | reverse complement strand
TGCCCAAGGTCGTCCAGGGTGTCACATTCCGCAACGGCGTCGAGGTCACCAACACGCCAGCACAGAACGCCGCCTGATCACGGCGTCACCCAAATTCCGGCATAGCTCGCCACAGCAGGCCTGCCAACGCTTGCGCGATCAGCAACCAGTCAAATGGGTCGCGGGGTGCAACGGCAGGGTTGCTGCCCCGCGGCGGCGGCGCTGACAGGAAGCTTAAGGAACCCGGTGTCGCGCGAGGCCTGAAAACTGCTTCCGGGCGCAATGCGAAATCAGCACGGCCGAGATTGGCCTTGATGGCGACACCCCAGATGCTGGGGCCGCTGAACAACACATCGTTCGCTGTGTCCTGCAACAATGTCCGTGCGACCGAGTCCAATCGCATCGAACTGTCCGGCGCCCAGATCAGCACGTAGGTGTTGAACAGAAGCCGCCCGGACACCCTGCGAAACTCGCAAGTGCATCCGCAGGAAAGGGAGCGTCAAAGTCGGTCCGCACCTCAAGCTGACCAGCCGGGATGCCGAGCACGCGCTCCGCCGGAGCCTTGGACGCATCTGATGGTACGAGAGGCCCGTCCGCCCGGCGTGGTGGCTAATTTGGCATGAACGGCGTCTCTTCAGCCAGCTGCAGGTATGGAAAATGTGCCAAACCCTCGCTGACCGGCCTTATGCTGACGCGCCAGGCAGTCATGGCGGCCCGTCCACCGCTGGGTCGTCCACCGTGCATCCGACCCAGCTAAACAGTTCTGCAGCCACGTCGGCCCTTGCCTCGGCAGCATCGCGTTGGTGGCCGCAAGCGCCAGGATTTTTGCCTTGGTTACCAATCAGCCCGGGCTAGGGCTGGCGTGGCAGCCGCGGTAGAAGTTTCATCGTCTCAAAAGCTCCTCCGACCCCGGACCCATCGTTCCGGTGGCCGGTGGACTGCTCTTCTGCGCCACGCCTTGCAAAGCTAGCGAACGCCTACGCCTCCGGTTCGACGGGAGGAGAGCTATCGCCTTCTTCAGCGCGTTTGCGGGTGGCAGCCTCCTCCTTTTCGCGCTTCTTCTCGTCTTTCTTGGCCTGCTTGGCGCGGTCGCGGTCGGCACGTTGCATGTTGTAATTGGGCTTGGGGGGCATTGGGTGCGTCGATCCTTCGGTCTGCCGTGTCGTGCACCATACGCACGAACGCCCCGGCGGAGTAAACCGGATCGACACATTGCGAAAGGAATTCCCCTTATGCCGTTCGATTTAACCCTGCGCCGCGGCCGCCTGCTCGACCCCGCAACCGGCCACGACGCCATCGCCGACATCGCCTTCCAGGACGGCCGCGTGGCTGCTATCGGCAATGCGGCCGCCGGTCCGGCCCGGCAGGAGCGCGACGTCGCCGGGCACATCGTCATCCCCGGCATGATCGACTTCCACACCCACGTGTACTGGGGTGGCACCTCCATCAGCATCGACGCCGACGCGCTCGCCCGGCGTTGCGGCACCACCACCTGGCTCGACGTCGGCTCCGCCGGGCCAGGCAACTTCCCCGGTTTCCGCAAGCACGTCATCGAGCCGAGCGCCACGCGAATCCTGGCCTACCTGCACGTGTCCCACGCCGGCATCTTCGCCTTCTCGCGATCGGTCATGGTCGGTGAAAGCGGCGACATCAGGCTGATGGACCCGGAAACCTGTGCTCGAGTCGCATTGGAAAATCCGGACGTGATCCGCGGCATCAAGGTGCGGGTCGGCGCGAACACCAGCGGCGTCAACGGCATCGCGCCGCTGCACCACGCGATCGAGGCAGCCGATCGGGCTGGCTTGCCGGTGATGTGCCATATCGATCGGCCGCCGCCGCGCTATGTCGACGTGCTCGCGGCGTTGCGGCCCGGCGACGTGCTGACCCACTGCTACAAGCCGTTCCCGAACGCTCCCGTGACGGCCGATGGCCGGGTGAAGGAGGCGCTGTGGGCGGCGCGGGAAAAGGGAGTGGTGTTCGACATCGGCCATGGCGCCGGGTCATTCGACTTCGACGTGGCCCGCGCCATGCTCGCCGGCGGCTTTCCGCCCGACATCATCAGCTCCGACGTCCACGTGCTGTGCATCGATGGCCCGGCGTTCGACAACCTGGAAACGATGTCGAAATTCCTGTGCCTCGGCATGGACCTGACGGCGATCGTGCGCGCGGTCACGCAAACCCCGGCGACGCTCCTCAAGCGCCCCGACTTGGCCGATCTGTCGATTGACTCGACCGGGGACGCGACAGTGCTACGGATTGAGGACGGCTGGTTCAGCTACACCGACGTGCTCGGACAAGTGATGCAGGGCGAGCGGCGCTTCGCGCTAGACAGCATCGTGCTCGGTGGCAAGCTGTGGCACGCCTAAGCCACCATGTCGGAGGGCGCCGCGCCACGCTCGCCGCGGGGCTTTTCCGGACCGACCGTGGAGTCCCGTTCGGTCTGGTGTTCCAGTTCGGAATTCAGCTCCGCTCCGAGCAGGACGATGATGGTGGAAATCCAGATCCAGGTCATGAAGCCGATGGCCGCCCCGAGCGAACCGTAGGTCTTGTTGTAGCTGCCGAAATTGGCGACATAATATGAGAACGCGACCGAACCCAAAATCCAGCCGACCGCGGAGAAGGCGCTGCCCCAGCTGACCCACTGCCAGCGGGCGCGCTGGCGATCTGGCCCATAGCGATAGATTAGCGCAAGCAGCAACGCCGTCACTGCCATCATCAGCGGCCAGCGAGCGACGGCGAGGAGCGTGTGGACGACGCTATCCAAACCGATATAGGCGAGGACGACCGGTACGACGACGATCGCCGCCAAGGCCAGCAGCACGAACACGATCGCGCCCAAGGTGAAGCTGAGCGAGATCAGCGTACGTCGGACGAAGCTGCGCTCCTCGTGCTCATGATAGACGACGTTTAGGGCGTCGAACAACGACTTGATGCCCTGGTTCGCGCTCCAAAGTGAGGTCAGTAACCCAAACAGAGCGCTGAAGCCGAGCGCCTGGCTGCCTTTGCTGGTGAGCGACGCGACCTGGTCCTTGATGATGTCCAGCCCGCCGCCGGGGACGATGCCGCCCAGGTTCTGCAACTGGTCCGACACGGATTTCGGATCGGCGAACAGGCCGTAGAGCGAGATCAAGGTGGCGATGGCCGGAAACAGCGCGAGCAGCGCGTAGAAGGTAACGCCGGCTGCTTCGGTCATCAGCCGGTCGTCGGAAAACGACTTGGCGACCCGCTTCAGGACGTTCCACCAGCCTTTCGCGGGTATTTGCCCCGGCGAGGTCGCATCGCGCCCAAGCGCAGCGCCCCCGCCTTGATCGCGCGGGGTGCGACGGACATTATCGTGGGCGGCCGGAGCGGGTATGTCACGTCCGTAGGCCGCCATCAGCAGCCCGGCTGCTGCCAGTGCGGTGAGCAGGACGGGACCTGCGGAGCGATCGTCGGCCATCGGTTCCCCTTCTACATATGCGCACGCGAAACAAGCGTCGCAGCAGCGCAATGGTTTCCCCGCGCATCAAGGAGCATCTGAAGTGGCTGCAGCCGATGTTGCTTGCACGATCGTACACTTCGAGATCGGATACCGGCCTAATGGAGTTCCTGATTTTGCCGAACGAACCAGTCAACCGATGAAGGGAAAACACATGACCGAGCGGCTGTTCACCCGAGATGACCTGGAGGCGCTGGCCGTCTGGGACACGCCGACGATCTGCAATGGATTGGAGCTGATCGTGCCCGAGCGCCGCTCGATTGGCTTCACGGTCGAGCCCATGGTGGCGGCCGACCGTGGGCTGAAACCGATCATCGGCTTGGCACGCGTCGGCACGCTTCGTTCGAAGGAAGCGCCGCGCGGGGCCGTGGCCGACCGGCTGGACTGGTATGACTATGTTGCAGCGGCCGAACTGCCGACGATCGTCGTGCTGCAGGACTGCGACGACCGGCCCGGCCACGGCGCGTGGTGGGGCGAGGTGCATTCCGCCGTGCACAAGGCGCTCGGCGCGCTCGGCTGCGTGACGAACGGGTCGTTCCGGGACGTGGACATGCTTGCGCCGGGGTTCCAGATCGTCGGCGGCCGTATCGGGCCGAGCCACGCGCATGTGCACCTGGTCGATTTCGGCCGGCCGGTGAACGTGTTCGGCATGAACGTGGGCCATGATGACGTGGTCCACGCCGACTTTCACGGCGCCGTCGTGATCCCGGCCGAGGCCGTGCGCAAGCTGCCCGCCGCCATCGACCTCTGCGCCCGGCGCGAGCGGGTCATCCTCGACATCTGCGCCGCCCCCGGTTTCTCCCCGGCCAAGCTGCGCGACGCCGTGAAGCAGGCCGGCGAAATTCATTGAGCGGCTCGGCTTGACCGTAAACCTAGGCCGGGCGGATGATTGGGCTACCCAGAACAGGAACCGCGCCATGAATGTCCAGACAGCCCCCGCCCATCTCGCCGGCGTGCCGGAGGAGGAGTGGAAGGTCCGCTGCGACCTCGCCGCGCTGTATCGCCTGGTTGCGCATCACCGCATGACCGACTGGATCTACACGCACATCAGCGCGCGGCTGCCAGGGCCGGAGCACTACTTCCTGATCAACCAGTACGGCGTGCTGTTCGACGAGATGCGCGCGTCGGACCTGGTCAAGATCGATCTTGAAGGCAACATCATCGACCCGGCCTCGACCGGACACCGGGTCAACGCCGCCGGGTTCTGCATCCACTCCGCCATCCACATGGCGCGGCCCGACATCATGTGCGTCGTCCACACCCATACCGCCGCCGGCATCGCCGTAGCGGCGCAGAAGCGCGGCCTGTTGCCAATCAGCCAGCATGCGTTGCGCTTCTACGGCCGCACGTCATACCACGGTTACGAGGGGATCGCGCTGGACCTGGACGAGCGGGACCGCCTGGTGCACGACCTCGGCCCCAACCGCGCGATGATCCTGCGCAACCACGGCCTGCTGGTCGGCGGGCGCACCATCCCGGAAGCGTTCAGCGACATCTACTACCTGGAGCGCGCATGCCAGGCGCAGGTCGCGGCGGGCAGCGTGGAACTGGTGCTGCCGCCCGAGGAGGTCTGCCAACACACCGCGGCGCAATTCGACCATGAAGGCACATTGGCGCATTGCGAGATGGCCTGGGAGTCGGCGCTGCGGATGATCGAGGGAGGCCGTCCGGACTATCGGAGCTAAGCCGCCGGACGGGTGGACGCCTAGCGTAATGGCGGTGCTGTCGATCGAGGGTCTGCGGACCGTGTTCCCGGGGCCGAACGGAGGTTTTGCGGCCGTGGACGGGGTCGATCTGTCGGTCGAGCGTGGCCGCACCCTGGGCATCGTCGGCGAGAGCGGCTGCGGCAAGTCGATGCTGTCGCTGTCCATCATGCGCCTGGTGCCGCCGCCGGGCCGGACCGCAGCCGGCCGGATCGTGTTCGATGGGCAGGATCTGCTAGGCCTGCCGATGCGGGCCATGCGCGCCGTGCGGGGCCGCCGGGTTGCGATGATCTTCCAGGAGCCGATGACCAGCCTCAACCCAGCCTACACGGTCGGCGCCCAAATCACCGAGGCCATGCGCGCCCACCCATCACCCGACACCCGCCCGTACCGGACCCGAGCGGCCGAAGCGCTCGAACGCGTGCGCATCCCGGCACCTGGCCGGCGGCTGGACGAGTACCCGCACCAGATGTCCGGCGGCATGCGCCAGCGCGTGATGATCGCCATGGCGCTGTCCTGCGCGCCCGATGTGCTGATCGCCGACGAGCCGACCACCGCGCTGGACGTGACGGTGCAGGCGCAAATCCTGGACCTGCTGCGCGACCTGCAGGCGCAGACCGGCATGGCGATCGTGCTGATCACCCACGACCTCGGCGTGGTGGCGGAGATGGCGGACGAGGTCGCCGTCATGTACGCCGGCCGGGTCGTGGAGCGCGCGCCCGTCGCCGCCTTGTTCGACGACCCGCAGCATCCCTACACGCTGGGCCTGCTCGGCAGCGTGCCCGACCTCGACGACGTCAGGGACCGCCTGCTCGCGATCGAGGGCGCCGTGCCGCGACAGGGCGCCATGCCGCCCGGTTGCCGCTTCAACCCGCGCTGCGTGTTCGCCGCCGATCCTTGCCGCGCCACCGACCCGGCGCTGCGCCCGCTCGGCCCCGGTCACGCGGCCGCGTGCCTGCGCGCACCCGTCGAGGCGTTGGCGGCATGACCCTGCTGGACGCCGCCGGGCTGGTGAAACATTTCAAGACCAGCGGCGGCATCGTGCGCGCAGTCGATGGCGTGTCGTTCCAGCTCGCCCGCGGCGAGACGCTGGCACTAGTCGGCGAAAGCGGCTGCGGCAAGTCGACCACCGCGCGGGTAGTGGGTCAGTTTGAGTTTTTTGCCAGTGAGAAACTTAGAGATATCAATGCGTTCAAATGTCTCTAATTCGATACTGAGACACTACCACCGCGCGGCTGGTGCTGCGGCTGATTGAGCCGACCATAGGCGCCGTGCGCTTCGAGGGCGAGGACATCACGCACATGGCCGCGGCTCCGCTGCGGCGGCTGCGGCGGCGCATGCAGATCGTGTTCCAGGACCCGTTCGCCTCGCTCAATCCCCGCATGACCGTCGGCGCCACGATCGAGGAGCCGCTGGGCATCCACGGCGTCGGCGACCGTGCCGCCCGGCGCGCCCGTGTGGCCGAGCTGCTGGACCTTGTTGGCCTGGCGCCGGAGTACGCCGGGCGCTACCCGCACGAGTTCTCCGGCGGCCAGCGCCAGCGGATCGGCATCGCCCGGGCACTGGCATTGGAGCCGGCGCTGGTGGTGTGCGACGAGCCGGTGTCCGCCCTCGACGTCTCGGTGCAGGCGCAGGTAGTGAACTTGTTGCGCGACCTGCAGGCGCGGCTCGGATTGTCGTACTTGTTCATCGCCCACGACCTCGCGGTGGTGAAGCACATGGCCGACCGCGTGGCCGTCATGTATCTCGGCCGCATCGTCGAAACCGGACCGCGCGATGATCTGTTCGCGTCGCCGCGCCACCCGTATTCCCGCGCGCTGCTCGCTGCGATCCCCCGGCCGGACCCGCATCGCAAGCTGGGGCGGCAGGTGCAGGGCGGCGACGTGCCAAGCCCGATCAACCCGCCACCGGGCTGCCATTTCCACACACGCTGCCCCTTCGTCATCGACCGCTGCCGTTCGGAGAGCCCTATGCTGCGCCCCATTACACCGACCCAGTCCGCCGCCTGCCACCGCGCCGAGGACATACCGCCCATGGCGGCCGGCGAGACCCACCGCGTTGTCGCCCCGGCCGCGGCGCAGCGGCTCGCGCTGTACGCTGCGCGCCGGGGAGCCGCCGCATGAGCTTCAGCGTCGTCTCTCCCCGCGTCATGCAGATCGGCGGCGGCGCCGTCGCCGGCATCGCCACCTTGCTCGCCACCTTCGGCCTGAGCCGCCCCTTGGTCGTCACCGACCCTGTGATGGTGTCGACCGGCCTGGTCCGCCGCTGCCTGGAGCCGCTGGAAGCCGCCGGGCTGAGCTTCGCCGTGTTCAGCGACACAGTGCCCGAGCCGACCGACACCGTCGTAGAAGCCGGCGTGGCGCAGCTGGCGTCCGGCGCCCATGATTGCCTGGTGGCGTTCGGCGGCGGCTCGCCGATCGACACGGCGAAGGCGATGGCGATCCTGGCCAACGGCGTCGGGCAACACATCCGGGCGTTCAAGGTGCCGGTGCAGAACGACCAAGCGGCGCTGCCGGTGATCGCCATCCCGACCACCGCCGGCACCGGCAGCGAGTGCACCCGGTTCACCGTCATCACCGACACCGAGCGCGGCGAGAAGATGCTGATCGCCGGGTTAGGGGCGCTGCCGCTGGCCGCGATCGTGGATTTCGAGCTGACCTACACCGTCCCGCAGCGCACCACCGCCGACACCGGCGTCGACAGCCTGACGCACGCGCTGGAAGCGTACGTGTCCCGCCGGGCCAATCCGGTGTCCGACGCGCTGGCGCTGGCCGCGATGGAGCTGATCGGCCGCAACCTCCGCACTGCCTACGGCGAACCGCGCAACGCCGCTGCGCGGGAGGGCATGATGCTCGGCGCGACCCAAGCCGGAATGGCGTTCTGCAATAGTTCGGTGGCTTTGGTGCACGGGATGTCCCGCCCGATCGGCGCTCGGTTCCATGTGCCGCACGGGCTATCCAATGCAATGCTGCTGCCGGCAGTGACGCGGTTCAGCCTGTCGGAGGCGCCCGCCCGTTACGCCGAAGCCGCGCGCCGGGTCGGCTTCGCAGCGCCCGGCGACGATGACGCAGCGGCAGATATCGCGCTATGCCGCGGGTTGGAGACGCTGAACCGCGAGCTTGGCGTGCCGACCCCGCAGGCGCACGGGATCGCTTGGGACGATTGGTCTGGGGCGATGCCGGTGATGGCCGAGCAAGCCCTCGCGTCCGGCAGTCCCGCCAACAACCCCCGCGTTCCGGACGCGTCGGAAATTGTGACGCTGTACCGAGAGGTGTTTGCGGGCAGCAATGCTTAGCTCGAACCTAGGCCTCCGATGGCTCACTCGCCTTCAATCGAAGCGCCGCGATCGCCTGGCCCACTGCCACCTGCATTTGGTGCAAAAGGACGTCAGCTTGTTCGGCGTCCATTTCCGAAATGACCGTCCGGTCTGCCATGTCGTGAATCAGAACAACTCGATCGGCGAGGGTACAGGCGCGGTAAGTGCTCATAGCTAGAAGTTTGCGGAAAAAAGATTACCAACTCATGAAAGACTTAGCCATGTTTATGTTGAAGGCGTAATAATTTAGTTTACCGCATGACCTCGCCCACCGCCCGCCAGCCGAACTTCAGCAGCGGCATCGCGCTTTCAGCAAAATCGGCAAGCGTCTCGATCAGCTCAGCTGAGGCGACGTCCTTTGGCGTCAGATGTCGCTCCACCACGTAATTCCGCATTCGCAGGTATTCGGCGACCGGCGTGCCTCCCATATCCTCAAAACCACGCGGCATGCGCGTCAAGCTGTCGGCGGGGTCGAGGCTTAGGTTCGCCTTTGCTAGCTCGCCAACCACGGCGAGAAAGCCGTCCGGGCGCACGCGGATGCCTTCGCGGAGAGAGTCGAGCACCTCCTTGCCAGGCATGTAAAATACCGCGGCCATCAAACTCTCGGCGCCGCCGATGTGGAAATAAAGCACGCCGGCGCCGGGCTTGCCGTAACCGGGGCTGCCGGGGCGGAACCACACCAGCGCGGTATGGGTTTTGTAGAGCGTCTTATCCTTGCTGAACCTGACGTCGCGGTGAATACGGAACAGCGAGCGCTTGGCATCGCCAATGAGTGGGATGCCGCGCTGCTCCAATGCCAGCGACACAGCTGTCGCCAACGCGCCAGCGGGCTGCTTCAGCTCGCGGTCATAGACATGCTTGTTGGCGTCGAACCAGGATTTGGTCTGGTTCGACGCCAAATCGCGCAGAAAGCCGAAGGCGGCTGGGCGGAACCCGGTAAAGCTGCTCAGGCAGCAGCCTGGTGGGGCACGCCCTTCTCCTTCAGCAGCGTCTCCAGCTCGCCCGATTGATACATCTCGGTCACGATATCGCAGCCTCCGACGAACTCGCCGTCAACATACAGTTGCGGGATGGTTGGCCAGTTGGAGAACTGCTTCACGCCGTCGCGCAAACCAGGGTCCTCCAGCACGTTCGCGGTCTGGAACGGCACGCCGAGATGCGTGAGGATTTGCACGACCCGGGCGGAGAAGCCGCATTGTGGGAACAGCGCATTCCCTTTCATGAACAGCATCACCTTGTTGGCACTGATATCGGACTGGATACGGTCGAGGGCGGTCTGGCTCATCAAATTCTCCTGTTCAGGGTGCAGACGTCTGCAGGGCGAGGGCGTGAAGCTCACCGCCCATGCGTCCGCGAAGGGCGGCATAGACCATCTGGTGCTGCTGGACGCGAGATCGGCCGCGGAAGGTCTCACTGACAACCGTGGCGGCGTAGTGGTCGCCGTCGCCCGCTAGGTCCTCGACAGTCACCGTCGCATCCGGCAGGGCGGCCTGGATCATCGACTGGATTTCACCGGCGGCCATGGCCATGCTGTCAGCCCCCCATCCAGGCCGGGAAGAAACGCTCGTGCGCTTCCCGCAGCCGAGCCAGCGATATGGCGGCGCCGTCGGCCAAAGTCAAACCGTCGCCCATCGCAGCCCCGACCCGCTGCACCGGCAGGCCTGCGTCGTCGGCTGCGAGCATGAGCGCAGCGGCGTCGGCCACCGCGACCACGTAGCGCCCCTGGTCCTCGCCGAACCACAGCGCGTGCTGCGGTCCGGCCGGAAGCGGCGCCAAGTGAACGCCGACATCGCCGGCCAGCGCCATTTCAGCGACCGCGACCAGCAGCCCGCCATCCGACACGTCGTGGCACGCCGCCACGCGCCCGGCGCCGATCTGTGCCCGCACGAAGTCGCCGGCCCGGCGCTCCTGCGCAAGATCGACCGGCGGCGGGGGGCCATCCTCCCGCCCGGCGATTTCGCGCAGCCACAGCGACTGGCCGAGCCAGCCCTGCGTGCGCCCGACCAACACCAGCTCCAACCCCGGCCGCAGCGCGAGGCCGACGCTCGCGGCAGCGTCCTCGATGACGCCCAGGCCGCCGATCGCCGGGGTGGGCAGGATGCTGCTACCTTGCGTCTCGTTGTACAGGCTGACGTTGCCGCTCACGACGGGAAAATTCAGCGCGCGGCAGGCAGCCGAGATGCCGCGCACGCAGGCAGCGAATTGGCCCATGATCTCGGGCTTTTCGGGGTTGCCGAAATTCATGTTGTCGGTGATGGCCAGCGGCGTCGCGCCGACCGCGGTGATGTTGCGCCAGGCTTCCGCGACCGCCTGCTTGCCACCTTCCTCGGCATCGGCGAAACAGTATCTCGGCGTGCAATCGGTGGTCAGTGCCAGCGCGCGGGCGTGGCCCTCGATGCGGACCACCGCCGAGTCCGCACCGCCGGGCCGCCGAACGGTCTGGCCGCCGATGGTGCTGTCATACTGGTCCCATATCCAGGCGCGAGAGCACAGGTCGGGGCAGCCGATCAGGATCAGCAGGGCGTCAATGATGCCGACCGGGTCGGGCACCTCGCCAAGCGGGGCGCGGGGAGGAGTCTCGACAGTCGCCCGGTGATACAGCGGAGCTTGCTCGGCCAGCGGATCGAGCGGGATGTCCGCCTCCACCAAGCCGCGATGCGTGACCGTGATCCGCCCGGTGTCGGTCAACCGACCGATGACGGCGAAATCCAGCTCCCATTTCTCGAAAATCGCCTTCGCCAATTCCTGCCGGTCGGGGCGCAGCACCATCAGCATGCGCTCTTGGCTTTCCGACAGCATCATCTCGTAGGCCGACATCCCGATCTCGCGCTGCGGTACCGCGTCCAGGTCCAGCGCGATGCCGACGCCGCCCTTGCCCGCCATCTCGACTGAGGAGCTGGTCAGCCCGGCGGCGCCCATGTCCTGGATCGCCACGATCGCATCGGTCGCCATCAACTCGAGGCAGGCCTCGATCAGCAGCTTTTCAGTGAAGGGGTCGCCTACTTGTACGGTGGGGCGCTTCATCTCGCTGTCGGCGTCGAACTCGGTGCTGGCCATGGTGGCGCCGTGGATGCCGTCACGGCCGGTTTTGCTGCCGACATACACCACGGGGTTGCCGATCCCGGCCGCCGCGGACAGGAAGATGCGGTCGCGCGGGGCGATGCCGACCGTCATGGCGTTTACCAACGGGTTGCCGTCGAACGAGGGATGGAAATTCACCTCGCCACCGACCGTCGGCACCCCCACGCAGTTGCCATAGCCGCCGATGCCGCGCACCACGCCGTCGACGATGCGCCGTGTCGCCGGGTGATCGGGGCTGCCGAAGCGGAGGGCGTTCAGGTTGGCGACAGGGCAGGCGCCCATGGTGAACACGTCGCGCAAGATGCCGCCGACGCCGGTCGCGGCGCCCTGGTATGGCTCGATGAAGCTCGGGTGGTTGTGCGACTCCATCTTGAAGATTGCAGCAAGGCCGCCGCCGATGTCGACCACGCCGGCGTTCTCGCCGGGTCCATGGATGACCCAGGGCGCCATCGTCGGCAACTGCCGCAACCACACGCGGGACGATTTATAGGAACAGTGTTCCGACCACATCACCGAGAAGATGCCGAGTTCGGTCAGGCTCGGCATACGGCCCATAATCGCCAGCACGCGGCCGTACTCGTCGACGCTGAGGCCGAAGCTGCCGGCGAGGGCTTGGTCGACGATCATGCCAGCGCCTCGGCCAGCCCGGCGAACAGCGGCGCGCCATCGGTGCCGCCCATCAGCGGGTCCACGAGGTCTTCAGGGTGCGGCATTAGCCCCAGCACGCGGCCGTTGGCGCTGCAGATGCCGGCGATGGACCGGGCCGAGCCGTTCGGATTTGCGCCTGCAGTTGTATCTCCGTCCGGCGTCGCGTAGCGGAACACCACGCGGCCGTCGCCTTCCAACCGGTCGAGCGTGGGCTCGTCGGCGAAGTAGTTGCCGTCGCCGTGGGCCATCGGTGCTCGGAACACCTGGCCACGTCCGTAGTGTCGCGTGTAGGCGGTATCCGCCCGCTCGACCCGCAAGTGGCAGTCGCGCGACAGGAAACGCAGCCCTGCGTTTCGGAGCAGCGCGCCCGGCAGCAGCCCGGCCTCGGTCAGGATCTGAAACCCGTTGCAAATGCCAAGCACATGGCCGCCGCGCGCCGCGAAGGCGTGGATTGCGGGCATGATGGGCGAGTGCGCGGCCATGGCGCCGCAGCGGAGATAGTCGCCATGGCTGAATCCGCCGGGTAGCACGAGCAGGTCGAGATCCGGCAGCGTCGTGTCCCGGTGCCAAACGATCGGCGGGCGGCGCCCCGTGGCGTGGCGCAGCGCGATCGCGACGTCGTGCTCGCGGTTGGTGCCGGGGAAGACGACGATGGCAGCTTTCATGGCGCAGGGCTTAGCACGACGGCTGCGAACCCGGCCACCGCCCGGCCGTTGTCTTGTTGAAGGAGACGCACATGTCCAATCCATCGACCAAGACCACTGGCAACGACCCTGTCGAGGGGTTGGACCCTGGCGGCACCCACAGCACCAAGCCCGGCAACCCGGACAAGTCAGGCCCATCCAAGCCGGCCGAGGTGCGCCGCGAGCAGACCGTCGTCAGCGGCGACCAGGATGACCGGATCGGCGACAAAGGTCCGGCCGCCTGATTATCGCCTGCTCCCGCTGGTGGAACTGTTCGGAAACATCCAGCAGCGAGTGAAGGTCAGGAAGCGACGGGATCGGTCAAGTGCCGTCCCCACTTCAAGCGGAGCGCCAGTTTATTCAGCTTGCCGGTCGCGGTGTGCGGCAACTCTGGCAGCGAAACGACCGCATCGGGCAGCCACCAATTTGGAACGTGGCCGCGGTAGCTGGCCAGTAACGCATCGGTGTCGATCGTCTTGCCCTCCTTCGGCACCACCAGCAACAATGGCCGTTCGTCCCATTTTGGATGGTAGGCTGCGATGATCGCAGCCTCGGCCACATCGGGGTGGGCGACGGCGATGTTTTCCAGCGTGATCGAGCTGATCCATTCGCCGCCGGACTTGATGACGTCCTTGGAACGGTCAGTGATCTCCATATAGCCGTCCGCGTCGATGGTCGCGACGTCGCCGGTCGCGAACCAGCCGTCCGCATCGGCGCCGCCCGGGGCGTTCGGGCCGAAGTATCGATTGCAGACCCAGTGCCCGCGCACCATCAGATTGCCGAACGCCACCCCGTCCCAGGGCAGCGTCTCGTTGGTATCGTTGACGATCTTCATTTCGATGCCATAGATGCCACGCCCCTGGTTAAGAGCGCGGCTTGCCGCCGCCTCCTCACTCATAGGCGCTGCTTTCGGACGGTTATAGGTGCCAAGCGGACTCGTTTCAGTCATGCCCCAGGCGTGGTCCACCCGGACGCCGTACTCGCGACCGAACGCTTCGATCAGCATGGGCGGGCAGGCAGAACCACCGATCACCAGCCTCTTCACCGTATCCAGCCGCGTGCCGGACCCGCGGAGGTATTGCAGCAAGCCAAGCCAGATGGTTGGCACTCCGGCCGATGTGGTAACACGCTCCGTATTCATCAGTTCAGCGACGCTGGCGCCATCCAGATGTCGGCCGGCCATGATGAGGGCGGCGCCGACAAGGGGAGCCGCAAACGGAGCGCCCCACGCATTGACGTGGAACATCGGGACAACCGGCATCGTCCGGTCAACGGCGGAGTAGCCCATGACGTCCGGCATGTTGATGGCGTAAGCATGCAACACGGTCGAGCGATGGCTGTACAACACGCCTTTTGGCCGGCCCGTCGTGCCTGACGTATAGCAAAGGCCGCTGGCCGTCTGCTCGTCGAACTCCGGCCATTCGAAGCCATCATCGGCCGCCTCCATCAAATTTTCGTAGCAAAGCAGTGGCATCCCGGACGGGAGGGCGACTTCTGGCATGTTCGCCCGATCCGTCATCATCACGACCGCGCGGACGGTGAGTGTCCGGGGCGCCAAACTGGCCAGCAAGGGCGCAAAGGTCGTGTCGGCAAACAACAGAACGTCGCCGGCGTCGTTGACGATGTAGGCGAGGTCATCCAAGCCAAGCCGGGGATTGATGGTATGGCAGACCGCGCCCATGCCGGGAACAGCGTAGTACAATTCGAAATGGCGGAACCCGTTCCACGCTAGCGTGCCGACTCGGTCTGACGCGCCTATGCCCAAATCTTGCAGGATACGCACTAGCCGCCGCGTCCGACGCTCGGTTTCGGCGTAGGTGGTGCGATGGAGGACACCTTCGACCGTTTTGGAAACGATCTCGGCTGTCGCGTGGTTCTGGGCGGCGTGGCGGAGGATCGAGGAGATCATCAGCGGCCGCGTCTGCATCAGTCCTAACATGGCGTCCTCCGGCGGCGCGTTCAGCGTGCGCCGTCCGGGAACGTTATACGGTGCGACCGTGCTTGCAAATGTGGCTTTGCATGACGGTCATGAGGTCAATTATGCGAAGCTATGAACTGCGCGACCCGTGGAGCGATGTCGCTGCGGAAACGCGCACCATTGAACAAGCCATAATGCCCAACGCCGGGCTGCTCGTAGTGCTCACGCATGTCGTCGGTAAGATGCGGCGTCATGCGGTGGGCGGCGCGGGTTTGCCCAACGCCCGAGATGTCGTCGCGCTCGCCCTCGATGGTCAGCAACGCGGTGCGCCGGACGGCGGCGACATCGACAGGGCGCCCGCGTGAAATCATTAGGCCGCGCGGCAGCAGGTGATTTTGAAACACCACGTCTATGGTTTGCAGGTAGAATTCGGCCGAAAGGTCCATGACGGAGCGATACTCGTCGTAGAACGCCCGCTTGGCCGCGAGCGGCTCGCCATCCCCGTCCACCAGATGGGTGAACATCTGCCAGTGCGCCTCGATGTGTCGGCCTAGGTTCATCGCCATGAAGCCTGTCAATTGCAGAAAGCCTGGATAGACCTGCCGCATGAACCCCGGCTGGCCAAACGGCACGCGGTGGATGACCCGGCGCTTAAACCAGTCGAGATCGTGCTTCTTGGCGAAGTTGTTGACCTCGGTTGGCGCTTCCCGCGTGTCGATCGGGCCGCCGATAAGAGTCATGCTGCGGGGCGGGGCGACATTCGGGTCGGCGTTCATCAACGCCGCCGCCGCCAAGACCGGAACCGCGGGCTGACATACCGCGAGCACATGCGTTTGTGGGCCGAGGTGTTCGACGAAATGCATCACATAGTCGATGTAATCATCCAGGTCGAAATCCGCTGACCGGACCGGCATATCTCGAGCGTTCTGCCAATCGGTGATGTACACGTTATGGTTGGGCAGGAACGCCGCGACCGTGCCGCGCAGCAAGGTCGCGAAGTGCCCGGACATCGGCGCGACGATCAACAGGGTCGGATCGTTGGGACGGTAGGTTGCCCGCGCGAAGTGCTTCAGGTCGCACCAGGGCAGCCGCAACGCGATTTCCTCGGTAACAGGAACATCAACGCCATCGATCTGGGTATGGGTATGCCCGAACTCAGGCTTTTTGAAGGTGCGCGTAGTATGCTCGAAGCTGTCCAGCGCTGCTGCCGCTACACGGCCAAACGGAAGTTCACGGAACATGTTGCTGGGCGATTCCAGCATCGAGAGCGCGCCGGTGGCCATCGCGCGCACTGGCTCCAGGGCCAGGCGCTGCATTTCGTAGTAGTGGTAGAGCATGTCGTGCTTTCCGGGTTCGAGGTATCAGCTGCGTCCAGCGCGGAACACAGCGAACAGGCCTTGGGCAATCTCGTCAGGCGTCCGACCGTCGCCGTGGTCAGGACGAAACCATGTCAGAGTCCAGTTAAGAGCTCCTAAAAGAGCCAGGCGAAAACTTGCCGGCTCGACGCCGAGCGGCAGGGTAACGGCGTCGGTTAATTCGCGTATCACGTCCTCGTAACGGTCGCGCTGTCGTATGAGTTCCACGCGGACGGAACTTGCCTCATCCGGTGAGCCGGCGACGACCGCCGCGATCGAGCCGCCACCAAGCAATACGCGCAAATGGGCTGTTGCTGCCGCCTCCAGTCGGTCCCAGGGATCTGAATAAGCCTGGGTTGCCGCATCGATGGCTGCAATCATGTGATCGATCGCATCTTCGTAAACGGCGGCGAGCAGGGCATCTTTGGAGGGAAAGTAGTAATAGACCGATCCCGGGAGCATGCCGACGGCTGCGGCAATGTCGCGCACCGATGTCCGTTCGAACCCTTGACGGCCGAACAGCAAAGCCGCTTCGGTCAGGATCTGCCGGCGACGACCGTCCATTGCTGGCGTGCTAGGGCGTGTCGTCAATTGAGCCAGGTCAGGGCGGCGGCGAGATGGATGCCGCCGAGGAAGTTCCGGGCAGTTTTGTCGTAGCGGGTTGCGATGGCGCGGAACTGCTTGAGCTTGGCGAA
>JAABUJ010003708.1_pt1 | contig 16860 bp, 15 predicted proteins | sample 5559131 | NCBI WGS metagenome assembly JAABUJ01 (sample SAMN10711875, study PRJNA513366) | rock metagenome | isolation source: Antarctica rocks | place: Antarctica: Victoria Land, Mt New Zealand nord | collected 2016-01-07 | reverse complement strand
CGCAACATCACCGCTGCGGCAGAGGCGAACTGCTCGCAGAAGCCGCGCCTCGACGTGAAGAGCAGGTCGTCAACCGCGTCACCCCGCGGCACCGGTGAGCGCAGCGTGTAGGTGTAACCGGCGCGCAACCGAGCTTCGATCGTCGCCACCCGCGCTGCGTCATCTGCGGCACCGGTGGTCCAGCTCGCGGCCAGGTCACGGACCCGCTGCGGCAGCTCGGCCGGCAGCTGCAGCCAGCGCGGGCGATCGGCGAGCGACGTCGGGCCACCGGCCACCGGCGCCGCCGGCGTGAGCACGCTCTGCACGACGTAGTCGGTCCCCCTCGGCAGCTCGCGGAAGGAGCTCAGGCCGCCCTCGCCGTCGCCGACCAGGTCGGCCGGCGCCCGCACCGAGGTCGGTCGCTCCGCTGACACGAGCAGCGAGGTCGGCGCGAGGACGTTGGCCTGCACCGTGTCGACGCGCGACCCGGCGGAGGCGTCGGCGAGCCCGAGGCCGCCGGTGGCGCTGCCCAGCCGCCGCGTGCTCGGCAGCGGCTCCCACGTCGTCCCGTCGTACGCGTCGAAGGTGACGGCCCGCCACGGCCCGGCGCCACCGTCGCGGTCGACGAGGAGCAGCTGGGGGGTCGGGTCGAGAGCGCCGCGGGCACGCAGGTCGAGCGGGCCACCGGCGAGGCGCACCCGCGCGGCCGCCGAGGACTGAGCGCCCTCCAGCCCGGTGCCCGAGCCGCCGCCCGCGCCACCCCCACCCGGCGGGTGCAGCTGCGGCAGCACCAACGCCAGCAGCCCGGCGAGCACGGCCACGATCGCCGCGGTCCGCGCCCACCGGGGCCTCCCTCCGGACGGCCCCGTGCTGCGCGCCGCGGCGATGCCGGTGAGGGAGTCGCGGGTCGACCCCGCGAGCGTGGCCAGCACGGCGACCGCCCAGAGGAGCGGCCCGAGCCACGCTGCCACCGGGTGCCCGTCGGCGAGCCGCGCCGTGACCGCCAGCGCCGCCGCACCCGCGCTGACGGCCGGGGGCACCCCCCGCCACAGCGGCAAGGCACACCCCGCGGCGGCGAGCCCGAGCAGCAGGAGCACCGACCCGGTCGGCGGCCCCGCGACCAGGCCCGGCAGCGCCACCACCAGGGCGAGAGCACCGGCACCGCGGACGACGCGCCGGCGAGCGGGGTCGAGGCCCGGCGCGAGCGCGGCGAGCAGCAGCCCGACCGACACGACCGCGTCGAGCACCCCGAGACCCGTCGGTACCACCGCCCCCGCCGCGGCGGTCAGCCCCGGTACGGCGACGGCGACGGCCGCGGCGGCGCGCGTCACCATCGAGGCGGGCACCCCCGGAGCCGATGGGGTGCTCATGCATCGACCCGGGTGGTGCGCAGCCCGGCCAGCTCGGGCGGGGTGTCGGGCCCGGCGAGGAGGACCTCGATCCTGGCGCCCGTCGCGCGCAGCACGGCGATGCCGTCGGCGAGCTCCGGCTCTCCCGCCGCCGCAGGAGCGAGCGCGAGCAGCAGCGCGTCACCCGGGCCGACCGCGCGGGCCGCCTCGCGCGCCAGCGCCGGCAGGTGCAGCCGCGCCACGCCGGGCACGGTCAGCTCGTCGAGCAGATCGGAGCGTCCGCGGCATCGGCTGCGCCGCAGCATGAGCGGACCGTCCGTCGCCACGTCGCCGAGGCCGTGGCACGCCCGACCCGTCGTGATCACGGTGACCTCGGCGCCGGCGGCGAGGAGCCCACTCCCCACCCCCGCCACCGCGGCGAGGAGCGGGTCCGCGATCGCCGGTGCCGCGCCGACCTGGACCACGAGCACCGCGCGGACCGGCCGGGGTGGGTCCCACTCGCGGACGAGGAGCTCGCCGGCCCGTGCGCTCGCCCTCCAGTGCACCCGGCGTGCGGCGTCTCCCGACTGCCACGGTCGTGGTGGCCGCGGCGCCGACCCGGCCGCGGTCGCCAGGCCGGCCGTGGCGTCGTCGTCACCGAGCGAACGCGCGTGCAGCAGCACCGGCGGCGCGTCCACCGGCGTGGGCTGGACCAGCAAGGGCAGCGCGACGGAGACGGTGCGGGTACGGAGCACCAGCCCGAAGGCGCCGGGGTCGACGACGGTGAGGTGGGCGTGGTCCGTGCGCCCGCGCTGCCCCGCGGTCCACGGCAGCAGCAGCTCCGCGCGGCCACCCGCCGGCAGCGGCTCCAGCACACCCTCACCGGAGCCGAGCGGCGGCTCGGCGAGCAGGATCCCGAGGCGGGGCAGCGGGCGCCGACCCGTGTTGGTGAGCACGAGGAGCAGGCTGCGCCGCTCGCCGACGGTCAGCCGGGTCGTCCCGCCGGCGACCTCGACGAGCAGCGAGCGCAGCGGCGCGCGGTCGAGCAGCGAGGCGAGCACCGCGGCCGCCACCAGCCCCGCGACGACGATCAGGGAGCGCTGGCCGCCGTGCAGACCGGCGGGCACGAGCGCACCCGCCGCGCCGAGGAGCAGCACCGCAACGGGCGTCAGGCGCAGCTGCTCACGGGCCGGCTCACCCGCCGGGTCATCTTGCGCTGCAGCGGGTCCGAAGCGCGCCTCCCACCGGCGCTGCGCGGTGATCAGCGCGCTCACCGGGTCGGCGTGGGCACCGGGAGCCCGCGGACGAGCTCCTCGACGACCTGACCACCGCGGACCCGGTCGGCGCCGGCACCGCGCAAGGACAGCCGGTGTGCGAGGACGGGCACGGCCAGCGCCTTGATGTCCTCGGGCGCCACGAAGTCACGCCCGTCGAGCAGCGCCCTCGCCTGCGCCAGACGCACCAGCGCGACGGTTGCCCGGGAGCTCGCACCGACCTCGAGCACCGGCAGCTCACGGGTCGCCCTGACCAGCCGCACGGCGTAGTCGAGGACGGGCTCCGCGAGGAAGGTCGCGCGGGCGTGCGCCCGCGCGGCCCGGAGCGCCGCGACGTCGGCGACCGGGCGCACCCGGTCGACCGCGTCCCCGGCGAGGTGGTCGCGCACGAGCGCCCGCTCGGCGTCCGCGTCGGCGTACCCGAGGGACAAGGCGAGGGCGAAGCGGTCCAGCTGTCCCTCTGGCAGCGGGAAGGTGCCGTGGTGCTCGACCGGGTTCTGCGTGGCCACCACGAAGAGCGGGTCGGGCAGCCGGTGCTGCTCCCCGTCGACGGTGACGGTCGCCTCTGCCATCGCCTCCATCAGCGCGGCCTGCGTACGCGGCGACGTGCGGTTGAGCTCGTCGACCAGCACGACGTTGGCGAAGACGGGGCCGGGTACGAAGGTGAACCGCCGCTCCTCCGGGTCCCAGAGGCTGCTGCCGGTGATCTCCCCCGGGCTGAGGTCGGGGGTGGCCTGCACCCGCCGGTAGGTGCCCGCGATCGAGGCGGCGATCGCCTTGGCGAGCAGGGTCTTCCCTGTACCGGGCAGGTCCTCGAGCAGGAGGTGACCGCCACCGACGAGCGTGGTGACGGCGAGCCGGACCGCGGAGTCCTTGCCGAGCAGCACGTGCGCGGCGGAGTCCACCAGGGCTCGAGCGGTGGCGGTCGCTGCGGCGCGTCCGGCTGGCGCGGTGATCGGGTCGGAGGCGTCCGACCCAGGGGAGGGAGCGGCGGCGAGCGTCGTCACCGGACCAGTGTCGGCGCCCGGCGCGCCGGACACGAGGTGGGGGTGCGTCGTGACCCAGCCGGGTACCGGTGATCGCATGGTCGACGGTCGGTTGTCAGGCACGGTCGCGCTCGTCACGGGCGCCAGCTCGGGCATCGGGGAGGCGACGGCGCGCGCCCTCGCCGCTGACGGGGCGGCCGTCGCGGTGGTGGCCCGCCGCAAGGGGCGCCTCGACGTGCTCGCGGCGGAGATCACGGCCGCGGGCGGCACGGCGACGGTGATCGAGGCCGACGTCACACGACAGGAGGATGCAGAAGGCGCGGTCGAGCAGGCGGTGCAGGCACATGGGCGGCTCGACACCGTCGTCAACAACGCCGGCGTGATGCTGCTCGGGCCGATGGCCGAGGCGCCGGTGGAGGAGTGGGAGCGGATGGTCTCCCTCAACGTCATGGGGTTGCTCTATGTCGCGAGAGCGTCTCTGCCCCACCTGCTCGCGGCGGCGGAGCAGGAGCCGCGCCGGGTCGCCGACCTCGTCAACATCAGCTCTGTCGCCGGGCGGGTGGCCCGCAACGGCAGCGGCGTCTACAACGCGACGAAGTTCGGCGTCGGGGCGCTCAGCGAGTCGCTGCGCCAGGAGCTCACCCAGCGCCACGTACGGGTCAGCATCGTGGAGCCGGGTGCGGTGAGCACCGAGCTGGCCGGGCACAACCGGCCGGAGGTGCTGCAGGGCCTCGCCGCGCGCTTCGCCGACATGGAGCGGCTCGAGAGCGAGGACATCGCCGACGCGGTGACCTACATCGTGACTCGCTCGCGCCGCGTGGCGGTCAACGAGATGCTGGTCCGCCCGACCGAGCAGCAGATGTGACCCGGCCGGTCATGGGACGACCGTGACCGGCCAGCGACCCGCGCGCACCAGCCGGGTGGCCGTGCTCCCCACCAGCCGGTGACCGGTCTTCGTCGACGCGCCCACGACCACGAGGTCGGCGTGCTCGGCGTCGGCCACGGCGGCGATCTCGTGCGTCGCCTCGCCGCTGCGGTGGACGACGTCGGCCGCGATCCCCAAGCGACGGGCGTTGTCGGCCACCGTGGCGGTGAGCGACGCGGTCACCTCCTCCGCGCTCTGCGCGAGGGCGACCACGCCGCCGGGCGCGAGCGCTGCCAGGCCCCCGACGCCCGTGACGAGCACCACGATCAGCCGGGCGTCACTGCGCCGGGCGAGACCCGCCGCGTACGCCGCCGCGTTGGTCGCGGTCTCGCTGCCGTCGAAGCCGACGACGATGGTGCGGGCACCGTCCTTGCCGTACTCGAACGCGGACTGGGGTGCGGTCTGCGGGCTCGGTTGCACAGGTCGCTCCTGCCCGCCGCGGATACCGTGGACGCGTGCGCCAGCTCTTCACCCCCCGCTGGCTCGGGCGGCACCTCGTCACCGGTGTCGGCATCGCCGGGTGCGTCTTCCTCGGCCGGTGGCAGTACCACCGCTCGGAGTCCTCCTCCGGCACGCTGCGCAACGGCTTCTACGCGCTGCAGTGGATCTTCTTCGCCGCGGTGATCGTGGTGGCCTACACGCGCTTCGCGCGGGCCGAGACGAGCGGTGACGAGCGACCGGCGCCCGCCCCGCCGCCCCCGCCGGCTCCGCTCGAGGCGCAGGTGGCCTGGCGCCGGGAAGGGGCTGTGGCGGGGCCCGCCCCGAGCGGGCCGGCGGAGACCGACCCCGAGGTCGAGGCGTACAACGCCTACCTGCGCCAGCTCTCCGCCCACCCGCGCCGGTGAGCCTGCCCGTCCTCGCCGGCGGAGTGCCGGGAGCGCTCGCGCGGTACCGCGTCATCGCCGTCGTCACCAGCGCGGGGCTGCTCGTGCTGACGATCGTGGGCCTGCCGCTGAAGTACGCCGCCGGCTCCCCAGGGGTGGTGGCGGTCGTGGGCACGCTGCACGGGTTCCTCTACATCGCGTACCTGCTGCTGACGCTGGACCTCGCCTTCCGGCTGCGCTGGCCGCTCGTCCGGCTCGTGCTGACCTGCCTGGCCGGGACCATCCCCTTCCTCGGTTTCGTCGCCGAGCGGCGGACGACCGCAGACGTCACCCGGCTGCTCGCGCTGCGCGCGGGATCTCCCACCCCCGCCCGCTAACGTGCCGGCGGTGCAACAGGGGTCGGTGCTCACCGCTCCGGACACCGCGGTGGCCCTGCCGACCTGGCGCGACCGGCTCCCGCTCGGCACCCCGCTGCGGGCGGCGGCGGCCGCCGCAGCCGCCGGCACGACCTTCGCGGTGCTGCGGCTGCTCGTCGCGCTGCACGGCCACATCACGCTCTTCGTCCAGGCCGGGTACCGGTTCGCGGACGACGGCCCGGTCCGGCGGGTGACCGGTACGGGCTTCGACGGCCAGTTCGCCTACCGCCTCGCCCGGGCGCCGTGGGACCTCTCGATCGACGCGTACGGCGCGCACATCGACACCCCGCTGCGCGCGCAGCGCATCGGCTACCCCGTGCTCGCCTGGCTCGTCTCCGCGGGAGGCCGACCGGCGCTGCTGCCGTGGGTGCTCGTACTCGTCAACATCGTCGCGCTAGGTGTCCTCGCCGGCGGCGGCGCCGTCATCGCGCGGGCCTCCGGCCGCTCGCCGTGGTGGGGGCTCTTCGTCGCCAGCCCCTGGTGCTTCCTGTTCACCATCGGCTTCGACGTCACCGAGCTGGTCGCCGCCGCCTTCCTGGTGTGGGGCCTCATCGCCCTGCGCACGCACCGCCCGCTGCTCGCTGCGCTCTCCTTCTCCCTCGGCGCGCTCACCCGGGAGAGCGTGCTCATCACCGTCGCCGCGGTGGCGCTCACCCGCGTCGTCCCTCTCGTGCGCCGCCGGACCCGCCTGGCGCTGGTCGATGCCTCCTGGCTGGTCCCGGTCGGGACCTTCGCCGCGTGGCAGGTGGTCTGCCACCACGCCTACGGCGCCTGGCCGCTCAGCAGCGGTGGCGCGAGCAACCTCGGGGCGCCGGTCGTCGGCCTCGCCACGGCCGTCGGCCGGTGGGCCAGCGACCTCGGGATGGCCGCCAACATCGGCATCCAGCTCGTGCTGCTGCTGGTGCTGACGGCGAGCGTCGTGCCGTCGCTGCGCCGGCCCACCACCGCCCCGGTGCACGAGCGGATCGCGTGGGCGCTGTGGATCCCGTACGCGCTGTGCTTCACCGCGCTGGTCTGGACCGGGTGGGGTGAGTTCCGCGTCGTGTCCGACCTGCAGGTGCTCTCGACCATCATCCTGCTGTCGGCTCCCGGCGTCCCGCGCAAGCAGGCCGGGCTGGCCGGGCTCGGCTGGGCCATCACCTTCATCCGCCGCGTCGTCTCGGTCTGACCCGCCCGCCGGTGTCGAGAGGTCACCCCTCCCGCCGGTGTCGAGAGGTCACCTCTCGACACGGGACACGCAGAGCGACTGTCGAGATCGGCCGCACGGGCGGCGGACGTCCGCGGCGCTCAGCGGTTGGGCGTCACCGCGGGCAGGCCGAGGCAGTCGCTGCGCACGAGCAGCTGCTTGCCGGACGGGCCCTGCCAGACCGAGACGTAGGTCGGCGGCAGCTGCAGGTGCTTGGTGCGGAACAGGCCCGACCAGCGGAGCACGGCGCAGGTCTGCGGGGCCCGTAGCGCCGCCCGCACTTCGGGCAACGCGGTCGGGTCATCGGTCAGCCGCACCCGGCTGGCGTCCTGCAGCAGCGGCGGTGTCGGCCGGCCGGCGAACCACGCCACCCCGGTCTCGTCGCTCAGGAGGACCGTGCCGGCGGGTACGTGGGCGCGGACCGCGGCGACGCCGGCGGCCCACCCCTGGGGCTGCACCGGCGCCGGCGGCTGGACCGGCCGGGCGATCGCGAGCATGGTCACGACTCCGGCGGCCCCCGCGACCGGCGCCGGCCGCAGCGACCCGCCGAGGACCGCGAGCGGGACGACGAGCACGAGCGCGTGGTGGTCGAAGAGCGGCTTCGTGTGCAGCAGCAGCAGCACACTGGTCGTGCTCCAGAGCAGGGCCAGCACCGGCAGGCGCAGCTCGGCGCGGTCGGTGCGCCCGAGCCGGCCCGACAGCAGCCGGAGCACGCCGGCCGCGACGCCGGCCACCAGCAGGGCCAGCAGGGGGCGCTCCTTGGTCCCGAGCTCGTGCAGCAGCCCGAGCGCGTCCGTAGGCGTCTCCCCCGCGGCGGTCTGCGCAGCATCGAGGTGGAAGCGAACGGTCTGCGCCACCACGCGGTGCCAGCCGTAGGGCAGCGTGCTGAGCACGACCACGGCCGCGGCCGCGAGCGTGCCCAGCGGCGCTCGCCAGCTCCGGCCGCGCATGCCGAGCAGCTCCACCCCGACGACCGCGGCCACTGGCGCCGCGAAGCTCACCTTGGTGGCGACCGCGGCACCGACCAGCAGACCGGCGCTGAGCACCCGCCACCACGGTGCGCGGTCGCGGCGACCGGTGAGCAGCACCGCCAGCGCGGCGACCGACAGCGCGATGGTGGGGCCCTCGGAGAGCAGCTCCCCCGTACCCGTCACGAAGGCCGGGCTGGCCGCGACGACCACCGCCACGAGCGCCGCGCCGAGCGGGCCCCGGGCGCGCAGCAGGGCGAAGACGGCGAGCACCGTGACGACCGCCGCGATCAGGCTGATCATGCGATCTGCCTGCGGGCCAGGCCCGATGAAACCTCCCAAGCGCGCCGCGGCCCGGGCCATCGGCAGGAAGAGCGGGCCCTGGGAGCTGAAGACGTCGCGGTACGGGACGCCGCCCGCCTTCACCGCCTCGATCGAGGCGCCGTAGACGCCGTCGTCCCGGGAGAGCATGAAGGGCGCACGCAGGGAGGGCAGTCGCAGCGCGACGGTCAGCCAGACGAGCAGCGGTGGGGCGACGAGCGACACGGCGAGCCGGTACGCCGCGACCGGGCGGCCGGTGAGGCGGCGCAGCCGGCGGACGCGGTGCCGTTCGGCGCTGCGGCTGCGGCGCGCCAGCGGCAGCGGCACGAGCAGCCGCGGGCCGCTCGCGACGAAGGCGGCCGCGGTCATGGTGCCGATCGTCTCAGGCGCGGCTGCGCGGTGGCCACAAGTGGCTCGCGTCGCGTGCGTTCACCCGGTAGGCAGGGCCCGGTGACCCTCCCCCTCGCCCCCATCGCCGACGACGCCGAGCACGAGGCCTTCACCGCGAGCCTGTTCGGGGCCTTCGGCTGGCCTCCCCTCGACCAGGAGCAGCTCGCCGGCTGGCGCTCCATCCACGAGCGCGATCGCTCGATCGCCGCGCGCGACGGCACGCAGATCGTGGGGACGGCCGGCGCCTTCTCCCACACCATGGCCGTCCCGGGGGCGCAGGTGCGCTCCGCCGGCGTGACGGTCGTGTCGGTGACGCAGACGCACCGACGTCGCGGGGTGCTGCGCTCGATGATGACGAGCCAGCTCGCCGACGTGCGCGACCGCGGCGAGGGCACCGCGGCGCTGTGGGCGAGCGAGGTCCCGATCTACACGCGGTACGGGTACGGCGTCGCCTCCTGGCACTGCGGCCTGGACGTGGAGACGCACCGTTCTTCGTACACCGCCGAGGGTGCTGCGGTGCTCGCCCGCAGCGAGGCCCGACTGCGCCAGCTGCCCGACGCCGAGGGCGCGGTGGCGCCCTGCGACGCGGTGCTCCGTCAGGTCGCCGAGCAGGTGCCCGGCACCCTCGCGCGGCCTCGCGCGGTGTGGCTCGCCCGCACGCTGCGGGACACGCCGGACGACCGGGGCGGAGCGACACCGCAGTACCACCTGCTCGCCGAAGCCCCCGACGGCACCCCGCTCGGGTACGCGCTCTACCGCATCCTCAACAAGGGCACGGCGGTCGGCTCACCGGACGGCGTCGTGCAGGTGACCGAGGTGCAGGCCGTCGACGCGCCGACCGCCGCGCTGCTGTGGCGCCACCTGCTCGACACCGACCTCTGCACATCGCTCGTCGCGCGGCTGCAGCCGCTCGCGCACCCGTTGCTGCTGCTCCTGGCCGAGCCCCGGCGCACCAGAAGCGTGGTCAAGGAGGGCCTGCTCGTCCGCGTCGTCGACCTGCCGAAGGCACTGCAGGAGAGACATTACGCCGCTGCCGTCGACGTGGTCCTGCAGGTCGCCGACCCGGTCTGCCCGTGGAACGAGGGGCGCTGGCGTGTGGTGGCCGACACCGACGGCCCAGCAGAGGTGACCCGCACGGACGCCGACGCCGACCTCGTCCTCGGCGCGAGCGAGCTGGGGGCGTCGTACCTCGGCTCGACGACACTGACCCAGCTGGCCCGCGCCGGCCGGGTGGCCGAGCTGGTGCCCGGCACCCTGCGCGCCGCCTCCCGTGCCCTCTCCTGGGACGTCCCGGCCTTCTGCCCCGAGATCTTCTGAGCCACGGCCCCCGCCACGCCGTTGTGCGTGATCCCTCCCTGACCTGCACGGATGCGGCGATCACGCACAACGGATCGGTGGGGCGGCGCAGGGTCAGCGGGGTTGGTCCTGCGGGCACCAGTAGAGGTTGCGCCCGACCATGAGCTGGGTCTGCACCTCGGCACCGCAGCGGCGGCAGGGCAGCCCCGCGCGGCGGTAGACGTAGGACGCGTCGTCGCGGGTCGGCCGGCCGCTGCGCCTGGTGCGGTCCTCGGGCAACGTGGTGACGATGCGCCCGCTCCGCACGCCGGCCCGCATCAGCGCGACGAGGTCCTGCCAGAGGGAGAGCCACTCGTCGGCGCGCACCTCGCGCCCGGGGCGGAAGGGCGAGATGCCCGCACGGAAGAGCACCTCGGCGCGGTAGACGTTGCCGACGCCGGCGACGACCGACTGGTCCATCAGCAACGCTCCTAGCGCGACCTTCGACCGGGCGACGCGGGCGAAAGCCGCCATCGGGTCGGTACGCGGCCGCAGCGGGTCCGGACCGAGGCGCGCCTCGATCGCGGTCACCTCCGCGGGCGTGACGATCTCGCACGCCGTCGGGCCCCGCAGGTCGGCCCAGGCGTCGGGCACGGTGAGCCGCAAGCGCAGGGCGCCCCGGGGCTCGGGCGGCTCCCCGGTCCCGAAGGTGACCTTGCCGTACAGGCCGAGGTGGACGTGCAGACGCGTGCCGTCGAAGCGGGCGAACAAGTGCTTGCCCCAGGTGTCCGCCCGGGTCAGCGGACGGCCGTCGAGGAGCGCGGCGCCGTCGGCGAACCGGCCCTGCGGGCTGCTGGCGGTGACGACCCGGCCGCCGAAGGTGCGCTCCAACGCTGCCGCCAGCCGCCGGATCGTGTGCCCCTCGGGCATGCTGTCCTCTCGTGGCTGGCCGGCGTGGTGCGAACCCCCACGAGCACAACATGCGCGGGCTCGCCGCGCCCGCCCCGACCGCGCTGCCCGGGTGGCGGGCGGTGCGGGTGCGCGAGGTGAGCGCCCCTGGCGCTGCGGAGCTCGCCGAGGCGGAGCGCACGCTGGTCCTCCGGCACGGGCGGCCGGTCGACGGGCCTCAGCCGCCGCGCCGCTCCTCGTAGGACGTCAGCTCCGCGATGCGGCGCGCGTGCCGCGGCTCGGTGGAGAACGGAGTGCCGAGGAAGGCTGCGACGTAGGCGGTGGCGGCGTTCTCGTCGTACATGCGCGCGCCGAGGGAGAGCAGGTTGGCGTCGTTGTGCTGGCGGGCCAGCGTCGCGGTCTCGACGCTGAAGGCGAGTGCGCAACGCACCCCGATGACCTTGTTGGCCGCGATCGCCTCGCCGTTGCCGGAGCCACCGATGACGATGCCCAGGCTGCCGGGGTCGGCGAGGACCGCCTCGGCCGCAGCGATGCAGAAGCCGGGGTAGTCGTCGTCGGGCTGGTAGGCGTGGGCCCCGTGGTCGACGGCCTCGTGCCCCTGCTCGCCGAGCCAGCCGACGAGCACCGCCTTGAGCTCGTATCCCGCATGGTCACTGCCGAGGTGGACGCGCATGGGCGCCATCCTGCCCGCCGGCAGGATGGGTCGGTGCGGGTCGCGGGCGTGGACGGGTGCCCCGGCGGTTGGGTGGCGGTCGTGCTCGACGGCACCCGGCTCAGCTGGAGCCTCTGCGCGACAGCTGATCTCGCCGCCCTGGCACCGGTGGTCGGCATCGACATCCCGATCGGGCTGCCCGAGGGGCGTGAGCCCCGTCTCGCCGACCGCGCCGCCCGCCAGCGGCTGCCCGGCGCGACCTCCCGGGTCTTCCCGACGCCCGTGCGGGCAGTGCTCGCCGCGACCAGCTACGCCGAGGCCTGCGCCCTGTCGCGAGCCGCCACCGGCCGGGCCGTGTCACATCAGACCTGGAACATCACGACCAAGATCGCCGAGGTGGACCTGGCCGTCCGCTCCGGCGCCCCCCTCGTCGAGGTGCACCCCGAGGTGTCCTACGCGGCGATGACCGGGCGTGTGCTGCCGTCCAAGAAGACGCCAGCCGGCCGGAGTGCGAGGCATGCCGCGCTGGCCGGCTGGCTCGGTGCTCCGGTGGGCCTACCCACGCTGCGACCGGCCCGGGTCGACGACCTGCTCGACGCGCTCGCCTGCGCCTGGACCGCCGAGCGGTGGTCGCGCGGCGAGGCCGAGGTGCTGGGCGGCGCCGACCTGGACGGGTACGGCACACCCCAGCGCATCGTCGTCTAGTGGCGGGGCCGCATCGACGTCAGGAGGGCCGAGACGGGCGGGGTGGGTGCCGGGAGCACCGTGCCCGTCGGTGCCGTCTCGCCGGGGGTGGACGTCGGCTGCGGGGCGGGCTGCGAGGGTCCGACCGAGGGAGCGGGCTGGCTCACCGGGGTGGTTGGGCTCGCGACGGCGGTCGGGGCAGCGCTCGGTGGACCGTCCTTGGCGGTCGTGCTCGGCTTGGCGCCCTGGCTCGGCTTGGCGCCCTGGCTCGGCTTGGCGCCCTGGCTCGGCTTCGCGTCCTGGCTCGGCTTCGCGTCCTGGGTCGGGCTCGGGTCCCTGCTCGGCTTCGCGTCCTTGCTCGGCCAGAGGTCCTTGCCGGGCTTCGCGTCCTTGGCCGGCGTGGCCGCGGTGGGCCGCGCCACGTCGGTGCCAGGCCCGGCGAGGGACGGCCTGCCCGGCGGCGCCAGCGAGACCGGCGTGGGATGCGGACCCGCGGGCGTGGAGGAGGCCGACGCGACCGCCGCCGCGTCGTGCGCGAGCCCGCGGACGCGCACCTGCGTCGCCAGGGTGCTCGGCGACGTCGTGGGGAGCGGCACGGTCGATGCACCGGCGAACCGCGCGGGGCCGCCCGGCGCCGAGAGCGACCCGCCCCGCGACGCGGCGTGGCCGAGCCCCGGGGCGGGGTGTGACCCACCCGTCGCGGCGGCCCCGGCGGGGCTGTCGGTGACGGCGACGGTCGCCGTCGCTCCCGACATGGTCACCGCTGCGGCGGCCATCGTGCTCACACCCAGCGCTGCGACCGGTGCGCCGAGGCTGCCGGCGCCCGCCGCGGCCTGCAGCCCCACCGCCTGCAACCGGGCCGCGAAGGGCAGGTGCACGAGCCAGGACAGCGGCCCCAACGCGCGCGCCACCTTGGGCAGGCTGATCAGCAGGAAGGCACGGACGACCTCCGGGTCGAACTGCCCGCCGGCGCAGGCGGAGAGCTCGCGTCGCGCGGCAGCGGTGGCCATTGGCTTCTTGTACGACCGCGTCGCCGTCATCGTCTCGTACGCGTCGGCGACCGCCACGATGCGACCGCCCAGCGTGAGCTGCTCGGCCCGGCGGCCGGTCGGGTAACCATGCCCGTCCCACCGCTCGTGGTGCTCGGTGATGGCCCCCGCCCACGGGCCGAGCCAGCCGGCGAGGGGACCGGCGAGCTCCTCACCCGCGGCCGGGTGCCCCTGCAGGACCGACCACTCCTCCGGCGTCGGCCGCCCGCGCTTGTTGAGCACCGCGGCCGGCACCGAGATCTTGCCGATGTCGTGCAGCAGCGCGCCCCAGCGCAGCTTGTCGCGGTCCAGGCCCTCGACCCCCAGCTGCTCGGCCACCAGGTCGCTGAAGACCCGTACCCGCTCGGAGTGCCCCCTCGTGTGGCGGTCGTGCCGAGACAGGCGGCTCAGCAGCGCGAGCACCTGACCGGCAGCCACCGAGCGCTCGTCCCCACCCTCGGCAGCCAGCTCGGCCAGGCGCGCGGGGCTCGCCGACGCCCGGGCGAGCCTGAACCGCGACGGCGCACGATCGGGGAAGAGCAACGTCATCCGCAAGAGGACGGCCAGCGGCAGCAGCCGTCGGGCAAAGCGCTCGACCGTGGCGGCGGCCACGGTCGCGACGGCCAGCGTGCCGAGCCACCAGAGGACCCGGTGCCCCGCGCCGACTGGCAGCGGCAGCACGTGCTCGACGCCCAGGCTCGCCAGGACCGCGACGCCGACCGGCAGCGCCACCACGGTCGCCCGCAGGGCCGCAGCGAGGACCGGGCGCGGGGCCCATCGCTCACCCCCGTCCGACGGGTGGTCAGAGGTGCGGTCCGGTCGGCTCCGCGTCACGGGTGTCGAGGGGGCGGGCACCATGGGGACGTCGACGCCGCCGGATGACGCCCGGAGCACCCGACCGGGTGGTGGCCGGCAGACAGAGGTCCGGGGTCAGGCGAAGATCGGGCCCTCGTCGCGGGTGCGCTTGAGCTCGTAGAAGCCAGGGACCGAGGACACGAGCACGCAGCCGTCCCACAGCTTCCCGGCCATCTCGCCCTTGGGCGCCGGCGTCACGACCGGGCCGAAGAAGGCGGTCTCGCCGACGTGGATGACCGGCGTACCCACGTCCATGCCGACCTTGTCCATCCCCTCGTGGTGGGTACGGCGGACCTCGTCGTCGTACTCCGTCGAGTCAGCGGCGTCGGCCAGCTCGACCGGCAGCCCGACCTCGGCGATCGCGTCGACGATCGTCTGTCGGTCGTGGGCGGCCTTGCCGGGGTGGAACCGCTCGCCCAGCGCGGTGTAGAGCGGCAGCACGACCTCGTCACCGTGGGCGAGTCGGGCGGCGGTGACCACGCGGACGGGACCCCACGCGTACCGCATCGCCTCGACGTACTCCTCGGGCAGGTCTCGCCCGTCGTTGAGCACCGCCAGGCTCATCACGTGGAAGCGCGGGTCGAGGTCGCGGACCGTCGCCGCCTCCAGCAACCAGCGCGAGCTCATCCACGCCCAGGGGCACACCGGGTCGAACCAGAAGTCCACGCGCTCAGCCATGGCCTCAGCCTGCCACTGTCGTTGCCCTCGCAACCGGCTGAGCCGCCCGCCGGTGCCGGTGCGAGGATCGGCGCGTGAAGAACAACCTCACCCGCGATGAGGCCCGTACCCGTGCGGGCCTGCTGACGGTGTCCACCTACGACGTGTCCCTGGACCTGACCGTCGGCGAGACGACCTTCGGCTCGACCACCCGGGTCGCCTTCACCGCGCAGCAGCCAGGAGCCGGGACCTTCATCGAGCTCACCGCGCCGGCCGTGCGGCAGATCATGCTCAACGGTGCCGAGGTGGACCCGGCGAGCGCCTTCGACGGGGACCGGATCACCTTGACCGGGCTGGCCGCGGACAACGTGGTCGTGGTGGTCGCCGACTGCGCCTACTCCCGCAGCGGGGAGGGGCTGCACCGCTTCGTGGACCAGGTCGACGGCGGGGTCTACCTCTACACCCAGTTCGAGACGTACGACGCCCACCGCGTCTACGCCTGCTTCGACCAGCCAGACCTCAAGGCCGTCTTCACCCTCGACGCACTGACCCCCGCCGACTGGACCGTCATCTCCAACGCCACCCTTGCTGCGGTGCAGGAGGTCCCGGGCGGCCGGAGCTGGCGCTTCAACCCGGCGCCGCTCATGTCGACCTACCTGACCGCCATCGTCGCGGGGCCTTACTACGAGATGAGGAGCACCCACGACGGCATCGACCTCGGCCTCTTCTGCCGCCGCTCGCTCGCCGAGCACATGGACGCCGAGGAGCTCTTCACGATCACCCGGCAGGGTTTCGACTTCTACCACCGGGCCTTCGAGCACCGCTACCCCTTCGGCAAGTACGACCAGCTCTTCGTACCGGAGTTCAACGCCGGAGCGATGGAGAACCCGGGCGCCGTCACCTTCCTCGAGGACTACCTCTTCCGCTCCAAGGTGACCCGGGCGCGCTTCGAGCGCCGCGCCGAGACCGTCCTGCACGAGATGGCGCACATGTGGTTCGGCGATCTCGTCACGATGCGCTGGTGGGACGACCTGTGGCTCAACGAGAGCTTCGCGACCTACGCCTCCGTGCTGTGCCAGACCAGCGCGACGGAGTACGTCGATGCCTGGACCACCTTCGCCAACGCGGAGAAGACGTGGGCCTACCGCCAGGACCAGCTGCCCTCCACGCACCCCATCGCCGCCGACGCCAGCGACATGGAGGCGGTCAAGACCAACTTCGACGGCATCACGTACGCGAAGGGTGCCTCCGTGCTCAAGCAGCTCGTCGCGTGGGTGGGGCAGGAGGAGTTCCTCGCCGGGCTGCGGGTCTACTTCACCGAGCACGCCTGGGGCAACGCGGCGCTGTCCGACCTGCTCCGCGCGCTCGAGGCGAGCAGCGGGCGTGACCTGTCGGACTGGTCGGCGCAGTGGCTGGAGACGACCGGTGTCAACACCCTGCGGCCCGTCTTCGCGGTCGACGCCCACGGCGCCTTCACCTCCTTCGCGATCGAGCAGACCGCGGTCCCGGAGCACCCCACGCTGCGCGCCCACCGCGTCGCCGTCGGTCTCTACGACCGCGACGCCGACGGGGCGCTGGTGCGGGTCGAGCGGGTCGAGCTCGACGTCACGGGGCCTCGTACCGAGGTGCCGGAGCTGGTAGGTCTCCGGCGACCCGCGCTGGTGCTCATCAACGACGACGACCTGACCTATGCCAAGGTCCGCCTCGACCCGGCGTCACTGAAGACGCTCGTCTCCTCGGTGGACCGCATCGCCGAGTCGCTGCCGCGCACGCTGTGCTGGACCTCGGCATGGGACATGGTCCGTGACGCGGAGATCCCGGCGCGCGACTACCTGCGCCTGGTGCTGCGCGGGGTGGGGGCCGAGAGCGACATCGGCGTCGTGGGCTCGCTGCTCGCGCAGGCGCGCAGCGCGGTGCTCCTCTACGGCGCCCCGGCACGGCGCGGCACCTCCTTGCACGAGTACGCGGACCGCTGCCTCGAGCTGGCCCTGGCGGCCCAGCCGGGGTCGGACCACCAGCTCGCCTTCACCCAGGCATTCGCCTCGGGCGCGGCGAGCCCCGAGCACGTCAGGGTGCTGCGCGGCTTGCTGGACGGGTCCTCCGTGCCGGCCGGCCTGCAGGTCGACACCGACCTGCGCTGGTCGCTGCTCGTGCGGCTCGCGACGCTCGGCGCAGTCGGCGAGGAGGACATCGCGGGCGAGCT
>JAABUJ010003707.1_pt1 | contig 16860 bp, 13 predicted proteins | sample 5559131 | NCBI WGS metagenome assembly JAABUJ01 (sample SAMN10711875, study PRJNA513366) | rock metagenome | isolation source: Antarctica rocks | place: Antarctica: Victoria Land, Mt New Zealand nord | collected 2016-01-07 | reverse complement strand
GGACGCGCCCCCCGTTGTGGCGCCGACGCCCGCGCCAGCCGCGCGGCCACCAACCGCGGGGCCACCAGCCGCGGGGCCACCAGCCGCGGGGCCACCAGCCGCGGGGCCACCAACCGCGCGGCCACCAACCGCGGGGCCACCGACTGACGTGCCGCCGGTCCCGCGCCTGCTGCGCCCGGCCGCCGATCATCCCTGGCGGCGGCAGCCCATCGGGCGTGCCCGCTCGGCCTGATCCCGTGCGTCCACTATTTCGTGGTGCACCCCGTTTTGTTAGCATGTGCGAAACACCGGCGCTGAGGACTGCCGGTAGGTGAGACGCGGTACTCACGACAACGCGATCGACTCTTTACCCGGCCCCATCCTCCGCCAATGGCGGCGCGCTGGGCCCTTGCAGGAAATCGTGTTCGTCGAACCGCTCCAGCGTCAGCGCGCCGCGCGGACTCAGCGTGAAGGCGCTCAACCCACAGTTCGAGGGGCGCCGCCGGTAGAGACCTTCCCATTCTTGGTCCGTGGCGTACGCGGCCAGCAGGCGGATCACGCCGCCATGCGTGACGATCAGCACGCTTTGCCCACCGTCCACATTTGGCGCCCCTCCGTGCGTGGCCCTGACGCTTTCTAGGAAAGGCAGCGCGCGCGCCAGAATCTGCCGGAAGGACTCACCTTCGGGCGGCGCCCAATCAAGCACGCCGTCGACCGTGCGGCGGCCTAGCGCGTCCGGGTGGCGCGCCTCGACTTCGGGGCCGGTGAGGCCGGAAAAAACGCCGACGTTACGCTCACGCAGCGCCGGGGACAGGTGGGGCGCGAGGTCCAGACGCGGTATGGCAAGGCGCGCCGTATGTGCGGCGCGCCCAAGATCAGACGCATAGACCGCGACGATACGCTCGCCGGCCAAGCGCCGCGCCAACTCCGCCGCCTGGGCGACGCCTTTCTCGGTGAGCGGCGAGTCATTCCAACCCTGCCAGCGGCCAGACGCATTGTCACGCGTCTCACCGTGCCGCGCGATGAGTAGGCGCACGGTTTGGTTGTCAGCGTCAGCGGCCATAGGCAAAAGAGTGGACAGTATGGACAGGTATCATCAGCTATAGCATACCGGGTTTGCTAGGCGCGGTGTGTCCGTTGGGAGCGCCCACGGCTCGTGAGTTATCGGCCAGCGACGTCTCGCGCTCGGAATCTCTATGTCCAATAATTCACGAGCACTGGCTGGGAGGGCCCACGGCTCGTGAAGTATCGTAGCGTCCCTTCATCATGCGCTAGCCCGCGCCCCGCGCCCATCGGCGGCGCGGCGGAGCCAGGGCGCGATCTCGTCCGCCGGGAGCGGTTTGGCGAAGTAGTAGCCCTGGGCCGCGTCCGCGCCGAGCCGCGCCAGTAACGCCCACGTTTCACGGTCCTCCACGCCCTCGGTCACGACCCGTAGCCCTAGCGAATGCCCCAACCCAATCATCGAAGCCACGATGGTCTGGTCGGGCGTGTGCGCGGCCATGCGGCGGACGAAGGACCGGTCGATTTTGAGTTCGTCCACCGGCAGACGCGAGAGATACGCCAGCGACGAGTAGCCAGTGCCGAAATCGTCGATGGCCAGACGCACGCCCAGGGCGGCGAGGCGCTCCAGCGTCGCCCGCGTCCCCTCAACGTCGGCCATCACCACACTCTCGGTCAACTCCAGGCATAGCCGCGCGGGTGGGCTACCGTACCGCGTGAGCGCGGCGGCCACCGTGTCGACCAGCGCGGGGTCGCGCAGGTTGCGCAGCGAGAGGTTGACCGCCACCGCGACGTCCAGGCCGGCGCCGGCCCAGCCGGCGCGCTGCCGCAGCGCCTCCGCGAGTACCCAGCGCGCGAGGACGTCGATCAGGCCGGTCTGCTCGGCCAGTGGGATGAAGACGTCCGGCGGGATCAAGCCGCGCGCCGGGTGCGCCCAGCGCGCCAACGCCTCTACGCCGCACGCCGCGCCCGAGGGCAGGTCGACGATGGGCTGGTAGTGCAGGCGCGAATGTACGTATCCGTCAAATAATCCATGCCCGCGCCCATAGCGGCGGGTAGTGGTCGGCTCCGATATCTTCGTGACGCGTGGCAAGCGGCCCATCGCCGCCTCCACCGTTGAAATCGAGTTTTTGTTGGGTCGCCACGCCCACGAGTGTATGACCCCGAATCGTGACGTAGGCGCGCCTGAACCCGAAATGGCTCTGCCAATCGTCGTAACGCGGGTCAAAGAGCGGGTATGGCTGCCCATATAGACTCGCCGTTACATACTGCGACTTGCTGCGATTGCAGAAAGGGCAGCTCCAGGCGAAATTGTCGAGATGGTCGGGACCACGCCTGTCAGGTACCGGCGGTCGCCCTACTATACGGTTGTGGATGTAGTCATCCCAGCGATCCGGCGGGATAATGTGATCGATCTCGAAAGGGGCGCCCGTTTGGCGCAGGCAATACTCGCACACGTCGCGAGCGCGTAGCTGCACGACGTGGCGAACAAGTCGATCATGAGGATTGTTTCGTGGCCGCTCCTCCAGGAATGATAGGAGCGCCTGGAAGCCCGACTGGCTGCCCACTTACCTTGCGAGCCGCTGTTTGATCGTGTCGTTCATACGATCTGGGTTATCGACCGTATCGTCCGCGGTCTGCAACCAGTGGAGGGTCTGCTCGATCTCGCTGTCTGACTCGCGGCGTATTTGCTCGACCGGCCTGCCTTCCTTTTTGGCGCGCTCTTCAATGCGCTGCCGACGCAAGGCATAGCCGTATTTGGACACAAGACCTTCGAGTTCCGACTGCTCGGCGCCCGAAAGCGTTCCTTGGCCGAGCAAATAGGATAGACGACGGCTATCCGCCATCCCTAATACGCGTGTCTCGCGTACGTGATTGGCGTCCTGTGACACTATCTGAATAGCGAAGAGATCATCCAACGGGACGCCGAGGACCGTTGCGGCGGCCACGACAATCTCCAGGTTTACTTCTCGAATCGGCTCATTCTCTAGCATCAGCCAATACAGCGGCGGCGTTCGCATCGACGGGCCGAATCGCTCCCGCAGCCGCTCCTCGAGATCATCGAGCGTCCAGCCTTTCGACGCAAGCGCCTGATGCAAGCGCGGATAGACAACAACGCGCATCCAACCATGCCTCCAAACACTCTTCCCAGGCGCATCGCATTACTAGCTTTAATAATACCGTATGCGGATATCCTGCGCGTAGCATACGTCGCGCAAGCCTGCTCTGCCAACGACATGGCCACCGATGCTAGACACTGGTGACCATGTCAGCCGTCTGGCCGTACTCTCCGCGACTTTACGCGGGGACGGCCTCTTTCTCTTCCCGCACCGCATCCGCGGGAAGGGCGACCTGCTCGGTGTGCTTGCACTTGGGGTAGCCGCTGCAGCCCAGGAAGGGGTTGCCGGCGTTCTTGCCGCGCCCGGCCACGCGTTCGACCATTGGCCGCCCGCACGCGGGGCAGGCCACGTCGGTGACCTTGGCCGCCGACCGCCCCGCGCCCCGCGCGGTCGCGCCGCCATCGCCCTTATCTTTTGCCTTGGGCTCGCGCTTGATGTACTTGCACTTGGGATAGTTCGCGCACGAGGTGAAGGGGCCGTAACGGCCCGCTCGCTGTACCAGCGCCCCCCCGCAGTCGGGGCACGCCTCGCCCGTCGGCTGTGGCTCCGGCTTGGGCTCGCGCTTGACGTACTTGCAGGTCGGGTAGTTCGAGCAGGACACGAAAGGACCGAAGCGGCCCGTGCGCAGCACCAGCGGCTCGCCGCACTCGGGGCACGCCTCGCCGGTCGGCTCGGCCGGAGCCTTGTCGATCTTAACGCGTTCGCCCTCTTTGATCTTCTGCTCCACGCGCGCCTCGAACGGCGTGGCGAACCCGCGCAACATCACCTTCCAGTCGCGCCCGGCGTCGGCGATCTCGTCGAGCTCAGTCTCCATGCCCGCGGTAAAGCCGGTGTCCACGATGTCGGGGAAGTCGCGCGTCAAGAGCTCGGTCGCGGCGAAGCCGAGCGGTGTCGGCACGAAAGCCTTGCCCTGCTTCTCCACGTAGCCACGGTCCTGGATCACGCTGATGATCGAGGCGTAGGTACTGGGGCGCCCGATGCCCTGCTCCTCCAGGTACTTGACCAGCGACGCCTCGTTGTAGCGCGCCGGCGGCTTGGTAAAGTGTTGTTCGGGCTTCAGGTCAAGCAGACGTAGGTCCTGCTCCTTGGTCAAGGGGGGCAGCATTTTGTTCTCGGCGCCCTCGTCCGTGTCGCGCTCGGCGCCGCCAGCGCGATCCTCCTCTTCTGAGGCGGCGGTGACGCCGTAGGCCGCCAGGTAGCCAGGGAAGGCCAGCGGCGAGGCCGTGGCGCGGAAGATGGCGCGTTCCTTCGCGTTCTCCTGACCGGAGATGTCGACCGTGGTGCGGTCGTACTCGGCCGGGACCATCTGGCAGGCCACGAAGCGCTGCCAGATCACCCGGTAGAGCGCCAGTTGGTCGCCCTTGATGTGCTTGGCCATCGCCTCAGGCGTGCGCGCGACATCGGTGGGCCGCACGGCCTCGTGCGCCTCCTGCGCGCCCTTGGCCTTCGTCTTGTAGCGGACGGCCTTGGCGGGCACGTACTTCTTGCCGTAGGCCTTCTCGATATGCGCGCGCGCCGCCGCGACCGCGTCGTCGGAGAGGTTGACCGAGTCGGTGCGCATGTAGGTGATGAGGCCGGTCTCGCCCTCGCCGCCCAGCTTGATGCCTTCGTAGAGTTCCTGCGCCACCTTCATGGTGCGCTTGGCGGCGAAGCCCAGGCGGTTCGAAGCGGCCTGCTGCAAGGTGCTGGTAGTGAAGGGCGGCGGGGCCGACTTTTTGACGCGCTTGGTCTCGACACTCTTGACGTCGTAGCGCAGCGGGCGCAGCGCGGTGGTGATCTCCTCGGCTTCGGCGGTCGCGCTGATCTCGGCCTTCTTGCCGTCCCAGCGCGTCAGCATAGCCGTGAACAGGGGGTCGCGGCCGGCGTTAGAGGGCGTAAACAGGCCGGCGATGGTCCAATACTCTTTGGGCGTGAAGTCCAGGACTTCGCGCTCGCGGTCGCAGATCACGCGCACGGCCACGCTCTGTACGCGGCCGGCGCTGGTACCGCGCTTGACCTTGCGCCACAGCACGGGGCTGAGCTTGTAGCCCACGATGCGGTCAAGCAGGCGCCGCGCCTGCTGTGAGTTGACCAGGTTCATATCGATCGTGCGCGGGTTGGCCAGTGCGGCGTCGATGGCCTTCTGTGTGATCTCGTGGAACTCCAGGCGCTTGACGTCGCCTTTGAGGCCCAGGAGGGCCGCCACATGCCAGCCGATGGCCTCGCCCTCGCGGTCGGGGTCGGTGGCGATCAGGACCTCGTCGACGCCGCGCGCGGCGTCCTTGAGCGTCTTGACGGCATTTTTCTTGTCGGCGATGACCTCGTACTGCGGCTCGAAGGTCTCGGCGTCGTAGCCAATGTCCTTCTTGGGCAGGTCGCGCACATGGCCGGCCGAGGCCACGACGCGGTACTGCGCGCCGAGGAAGCGGCCGATGGTCTTGGCCTTGGTGGGTGATTCAACGACGATGAGCTTTGGCATGGTGATCTCCAGCGTATCCTTTGGTCATACGCTCGTGGTTGGGCGGGGAACAAACGTCCCCTGGGATGTTGTAATAAACAGTTAGCGGCGGTACAACACAAATAAATAAAGGAGGGCATCGTACGGCGCGTCGTCGCGCTCAAATAGATGTATGCATCCCTGTATAGCGTAAACGGCGCGTGAACGCAAGGGGGTCATGCGTTTTCACTACGAGGGGCACTCTTTTTCTGTTGACCTTACCCCCCGGTACACGCTACAGTAATGATGCAACAGGGGGCAAGGGGGTAAAGATGCGTGCCATGTCGCGCCATGAACGTCAAGGGATAGTCTATCTTCGCGGGCGCCGTAAGGGTCTGTCGCGCCCGCTCGTGGCGCTCATCTGTGCTGTCGCGCTGGCGCCCGTGCTTCTGGGCGGCGCGGCGGCTGCCGGCGCCGTCTACGCCGGCTATAGCTACTACACCGCGACGGTCCACGCGGCCGATCTGGGGCATCTCCATCCCTACAACTTCCAGAACGCGCGCATTTACGACCGCCACGGTGTGCTGCTCTATGAGGTGGGCGACCCCACGCACGGCGAGCGTCGCCCCGTCGCGCTCACGGCGGTACCGGCCGTGTTGCGCCACGCGACCATCGCGATAGAAGATAAGAGTTTCTATGCCAACCCCGGCTTCGACCCGCGCGGCGTGGTGCGCGCCGCGCGCGACAATGCGACCGCCGGCCACGTCGTCGGCGGCGGCAGTACCATTACGCAGCAGTTGGTCAAGAATACGCTGCTTAGCCCCGAGACATCGTTCCAACGCAAAGTGCATGAGTTGACGCTCTCCTACGCGCTGACGCGGGCGTATACGAAAGACCAGATCCTTGGCATGTACCTAAACACGGTCTACTACGGCGCGCGCGCCTATGGGGTCGAGGCGGCCGCTCAGGTTTACTTCCACCGCTCCGTGAGTAAGCTCGACCTAGCCCAGAGCGCGCTGTTGGCCGGCCTGCCGCAGGCGCCGTCGCTGTATTGCCCGCTCGTCAATCCAGCCCTGGCGCTGTCCCGCCAGCGTGAGGTGCTCGCGGCCATGACGTCGCAAGGCTACATCTCGTGGGCACAGGCGCTGGCGGCGATGGACGAAGCGCGTCACTTCACCTACACGCCCACGGCTGATTCGCCCGGTTCCGCGCAGCGGTTCGTGCAATACGTGCTCGAGGGATTGGAGAAGAGTTACGGGCCGGCGCTCTATACGCGCGGGTTGCGCATCTATACCACGCTCGATCTGGCCGTGCAGCGGGACACGCAGGCGCAGGTGACGCGGCAGATTGGCCTGATGGCGGCGCGGCACAATATGCACGACGGGGCCGTGGTGGTGCTTGATCGTTCAGGCGGCATCGTGGCTATGGTCGGTTCGGCCAACCCCACCGACGCGACCCCCCAGGGCGCGGGCCAGATCAATATGGCCGTGTGGCCCACGCTGCCGGGCTCGTCGTTCAAGCTCTTCACGTACCTCGCCGTCTTCGAGCACGGCTACGCGCCGGCGTCGGTCATCGGCGACACCTACGTGGCCTATCCGACCGGCTGGGGTAACTACTATGTGCCACACAATTACGACCTGCGCTACCACGGCGCCGTGACCCTGCGCGTGGCCCTCGCTAACTCCTACAACATCCCGGCCGTCAAGCTCACGGCCACGCTCGGCGTGACCACCGTGCTACAGATGGCGCGGCGCCTCGGCGTGACGACGCTCACCGACTCGCCCGCGCACTATGGGCTGCCGTTGACGCTCGGCGACGGGCGTCTGCCGCTGGTCGAACTGGCCAACGCCTATGCCACGGTGGCGCGCGGGGGCGTGTGGCGGCCAACGACGCCGATCCTGCGTGTAACCGACGCCGCCGGTGCCCCGATCGCTCCGCCCGCCCTGCCGCCCGTACATAGGGTGCTATCGCCGGGTGTCGCCTATCTGATGACCAGTGTCCTCTCCGACAACTTCGCGCGCATCCGCGAGTTTGGCTACAACAGCGCGCTACAGTTGCCGACCACGCCGGCCGCCGTCAAGACGGGCACGACCGACGATTGGAAAGACAACGTGACCGTCGGCTATACGCCGCGCTACACCACGGCTGTGTGGGTCGGGAACGCCAACGCCGCGCCGATGGTCGACGTCATCGGCGTCGACGGCGCGGGACCCATTTGGCATGGCGTGATGCGCGGCCTCACGCTGCGCCAGCCGGCGCAACCGTTCGCGCGCCCGTCGGGGATCACGCTAGCCACTGTATCAGGCAATACGGGCCTGCCGGCGACGCCGGGCATGGGCTGGACCATCACGGATGTCTTCTCGCCCGAGAATACGCCGGATAAGCCGGGCAGCCGCTATCAGCCACGCGTGGCCGACGCGCCGCTGTGGGACTACCTGCCGATGGACGTGCACGACGGCGACTGGGACTACCCAGCCACGCGGCGCTACGCTCTACCCGTGGGTGGTCCGCTCAACGCGCCGCCGCTCGTGCCGGGCGGCGGGAGCGCGAGCGGCGCCAATCCCGGTCCGTTCGGTACGACGGGCAGCGAGGGCAACTACACCGTCACGCAGGTCGGCGCGGGCCCGCATCCGCCGTCCCCCGGCATGGCCTACACTTACACCTACACTCCGGGACCCGACGGCCAGCTGATCTACACGTACCACTACTATTGGCCGTGACATTGACCACCGAGTTGAGATCCGGCTACGACGCTCATCCATCGCGCGATGGATGAGCGTCGTAGCCGGAAGACCGTGCGCGCCACACACCGCACAGGGTTTGGTGGCGTCAGGCTTACCTCTCGCTGGTATAGATGAAACGGCCGCTAAAAGTGGGCAAGCTGATTGGCGGTGATCGTCAGATTGACTTTGATCGTCCCCGACGCATCCGAACTCACCGCATCGAACCCGCCGTAGACGTTATTGTGGGCGTTGAAGTCCATCGGGCCACTGGCGCCTTCGTAGTTGATCTTGGTGTGTCCCTTTAGGCTCGTGTAGCCAGCCCCGTAGTCTACCACGACTTTGCCCGGCGCGTTCGCCACAACGCGCATTTTCCCGCCCACCGCATCGCCATTCGTCGAACCGGCCGCGTCAGCCGCTAGTGCCAGCACGTTGAGGCCGTCGTAGCCATAGTCCGCTAACTCGACCGGGTCTTGGTGGAACATGTTCCTGTACAGTTGGACAAAGCGGCTGGTGGCGGCGCCGCCCGTCGAGGTACCTTGCAGCGAGGTAACAACGCGACTGGCCACGGCGGGACTGACGGCTTTGATAAAGTCAGCGGCTGCGGTCACATCGGTGCCAATGAAGGGCAGGCCCAGGCCCTTGAGCTCTTTAATCTCGCTGAACAGCGTGGCGCCGGTTTGCGCGTCTACTTGGAAGAAAACAACCTGTGGATGCGCCGCATAGATCTGTTCAATCTCCGAGCGGTACGATGATTGATCGGGGACGACGTTGATGTCGGCGACGATTTTGCCGCCATGCCGCTTGAACGCGTTGACAACCGGCGCCTTGAGCGTTTGCGCCGATTCATTTGAGCCGAAGACGACCGCCGCACGCGTATATTTCTTGTGCGTCGCATAGTAGGCCATCGCCACTCCGAGCAAGTTGTCGGATGGCGTGCTGCGCCAGATATACGTACTGGTCAAGTTGTCGAGCTGCGTCGTTCCGCCGACGATGATATCGGGGATCTTGCTCGCCTCCAAAATGGGTAAGGCCGCTTTAGCCTCGAGTGACGATGGCCCGATGATGAGGCTGACCTGATCGACGTTGATCAACTTGCGTAGGGCCGGCACCGCGTCGACGGCGTCGCCGGCCGTATCAGCCGTGACGATCTGGACGTGGCGGCCGAGAATGCCACCGCTACTGTTGATACGGCTGGCGGCCACCTGTACGCCTTTGAGGATGTCCGGCCCGATGAATGACTCAAAACCACTAAAGGGGCCGATGACGCCGACTTTAATGGGCCCCTGGTCGGCCGCCTTCGTTGCCGCGAAGCCAACGCTGCCCGCGCGGCCTCCATAGGCGACCGCCACCAGAGCCACTAGTAGTGAAACGCTCAGACAAACCCGTGTCCACCACGACATGGTATACGTGCGCATCGACTTCTTTCTCCCTGTGCTACCGCTTCTTTATTGTCGCCGCTTCAGCAAGCGGCGGATGGATCAGCGACGATGAGACCGATAGAACATGACAGCGTCCGATGGTACGGTATTCTCCTCCTTCCACAGAGCGTTCAGATACATGAGCACAGCCTGTCAGCGCCCGAGATAGAGCGCCGCCACTTCCTCACCGGCGAGCAGCTCAGGCCCTGGTCCCTCGTACCGATTACGGCCGGCCGCCAGGACATAGCCGTAGTCGGATCGTTCGAGCGCCATGCGCGCATTCTGCTCAACCACCAGAATGGACACGCCCGAGGCGCGGATACTTTCAATATGTTCCCACACGGCCAGAGTGACGCGCGGGGCCAGGCCGGCGGTTGGCTCGTCCAGGAGCAGCACATGCGTATCCAGCATCAAGGCGCGCGCCATGGCCAGCATATTGCGCTGGCCCCCACTCAACTGGCCGGCCGGACGTTGCCTGCTGTCGCGCAGGTCGGGAAAGAGGGAGAATATGTCGTCTATGCGCGCGCGGAAGTCGTCTCTGCGCGCATACGCGCCCATCTCCAGATTCTCGGTCACCGAGAGCGAGGGAAAGACGTTATTAATTTGCGGCACGTACGCCATCCCGCGCGTCGCGTGCGACTCAGGGGGCGCGTTGCTGATGTCCTGCCCTTGTAACAGCACACGTCCGCTGGTTAGCCGTAGCAAGCCAAAGATGGCTTTCATCAATGTGCTCTTGCCGGCGCCGTTCGGGCCAACAATTGAGACAATCTGCCGGGGCCGCAGTTTGACGGACACGCCGTTGAGGATCTGGGCGTGGCCATATCCCGCGCTGACACCCTCGACATCCAGCACGGCTGTTGTGCTCCGCGCCGCCGCGGCCTCGTCGACAACCGGTAGCGGCTCTCCAGGTATCATCGCTACACCACTCTCCCCACATGAGGACGCATCACGGTCACACCCATCATACGCCCAGGTACGCATCGAGGACGGCTTTGTTCTCCCGTAGCTCGGTCATCGTCCCAACGGCGAGGGTACGTCCCTCCGCCATCACGATCACCCTGTCGCAGAGGCGCTCAACCAGTGCCAGATTGTGTTCGATTATGAGAAAGGCGATGCCCTTCTCGCGGCAGAGCGTCTCGATGTAGTCACTGAGGCGCGTGGCCAGGACGGGGTTGATGCCGGCGAACGGCTCGTCCAGCAGCAACATGGTGGGCTGGGCCATGACGGCACGGGCCAACTCCAACAAGCGCCGCTGCCCACCACTGAGCGTCCCCGCGTAGTCATCCCGCAACGTATATAGGTCAAAGTCGCGCAAAAGGTCAACGGCGCGGCGGTAATGATCCGCCTCCTGCCGTCGTACCGCGGGCGGGGAGACCAATCCCATCCAGAAGCCCTCGCCGAGCTGATTGTGCGGAGCGGCGAGCATATTGTCGGTTACTGTCATTCGTTCGAGCTCACGCGTGATCTGAAACGTGCGCGTGAGGCCATAGCGCGCGATGCGGTGCGGCGGCAGACGCGCGATCGCGCGGCCATCGAACAGAACGGAGCCGGAATCGGCGCGAGTGAAGCCCGTGATAGCGTTCCCCGCCGTGCTCTTACCTGCTCCATTCGGACCGATCAAACCGGTGATGTGGCCGCGCTCGACATCGAAGGAACAGCCGTCGACGGCGCGGAGTCCACCAAACGTACGCACGAGATCGCGCACTGATAGCAAGGCATTGCTTGTCTTTGTCGCCCCATCGCCGGCCGGGCCGGCTGCTATCCGCCGCGCGTGCGTCTCCGCCGGCGTCGTGCCTGGCATCATAGCCCCCCCTCATTAGACGGCGTCGTACTCACATCCGCGGCAACACCGCTGCCGGCAACGACGCTGTTGCCCGCGGCCGCGGCTCCGCCCAGGGCGGGAATAAGCGTCTTGCCGCCCCGACGTGGCATCCGCTCCGGCAGCACCCCCTGCGGGCGGAAGCGCATGGTGAGAATCAACAGAATGCCGATCGCGATGTAGCGCACCGCGTCGATGAACTGTGGTGAGGCCGAGAACGATGGCAGAAAACGCGTCGCCTCCGCGAAGAGCACAGGGACCAGGATCGCCCCAATAATCGCTCCCCGGTTATTCGCGCTTCCACCGAGGAGAACCGCCGCCCAAATAAAGAACGTCTCGCCGGAGGTCCAGGCGCTGGGATTGAACGCATCGACAAAGGTCACCAACAGGCCGCCGCCGATACCGGCAAAGAAGGCGCCTATCACAAACGCTTTCACGCGCAGCCCAAAGACATTCTTCCCCAATGACTGCGCCACCACTTCATCCTCGCGGACACTGCGCAGGGCGCGTCCGAAAGGCGAGCGGTACATGCGCTCCGCCACCACATACGTGATGATCAGGAGGACGAGGCAGAGTCCCAGGTAGAAGAAGCCGTACGCGTTGACATCCAGGTGTAACGCCGTGGCAAAGGGCTGTGGGATGCCGGAGATTCCATCCCACCCATTCACGAGCGGCGTGTCGTTGCCGGCGATGGTCCAGAGAACGAGACCGACGGCAACCGTGACAATGGCGAAATAGTCGCTGCGCAGACGGTTGAGCGTAAGCACGCCCACGAGAAGAGCTAGCAGAGACGCGGCGAGACCACCAACGACCAAGGCAGGAAGGAAGGGCCAGTTCAGGCCTAGAATGTATGTTTCGCCCAGCCCTGATTGCGCCGCCGGCAGAACCAGCAGGGCGGTGATATACCCGCCCGTAGCGACGAAGGCAATGTACATGAAGTCGAGAATGCCGGCGTAGCCCCAATGAATATTCAAGCCCACGGCCAGTATCCCGTAAATGGCCGCGAAGATCGCCATCGTTAACAGGTAGTAGACAAACGGCGGCATGACGTTCTCACCTCTCCTTCCGTGGATACTCCAGATACTCCACTACATGTCTGTTTAGGCGCGGCCGCGCGCGGTGAAGATACCGGCAGGGCGCACGAGCAGGGCGATAATCAAGATCACCAGGGCGATGGCATTCTTGTATTCGGAGCTAATAAAGGCCGCGCCCAGTTCTGTCGCCGTGCCGACGATGAGGGCGCCGGCCATGGCCCCATACGGCCGCCCGATCCCGCCGAGGATAACCGCTGCAAAGATCACAAACAGAAATCCGAACCCAACGGAGGGCGTGAAGCTTGCCACGTTGAGGGCCAGCACCACTCCGCTCAATCCGGCGAGAGCGCCGCTGAGTATCCACACGGCGTTGACGACGCCCCGCGTGTTGATACCGGCGATGCGCGCCAGTTCAGGGCTATCCGAGACGGCGCGCATTGCTTTGCCCAGTCGCGTATACCGCAGCAGCACATGGATGCCGAGCATCGTCAGGACGGCCAGCGCGATAATACCCAATTGCAGTGGTGTAAACAGAAAGGGGCCCAGGTGCAGGGGAGTGCCGGTATCTATGGTGTAGCTCTTAAACTGCTCGCCGAAGACGGCGAGTATGGCGTTCTGGACGATGAGCGATACACCCAGCGTCACCACCAACATAACGATTGGCGAGGTTCCCCGGTCGGTGAACGGGCGCAGCACAAAGCGGTTGATCAACCAGGCCAACGCTGCGGTGGCAATAGCAGCCGCGAGCAGCCCGATCCAGATACTTAGTCCGAGTTGAGCGTTAGCGACAAACGCAACATAGACGCCAAACGTGAGCAAGTCACCGTAGGCAAAGTTGACGAAGTTGGTGACGCCGAATTGCAGCGATAGGCCCACGGTGGCGATAGCCAGAATAGCGGATGTAATCAGCCCAAACCCCAACGACAGCAACAAGGTGTTTATCAGATGCACGGATGCTTCTCCTCCTACACGGCCACGACGGGCCAATGACCGGAACGCGGCCGACGATCAGCATAGCGACGGGGCTGGGCGATCACCCCGCGGGGCTGGGCGTCGCACGCATTGAGTGGCTATCGGTGACAGGCGCGCCCTCCGCCAGGGCCGCCATGACCAGCGCGCGCGCGGCCGCCAGTCCGGCAAGCGAGACGCCGGTGGAGATACCCATGGCGTCCAGATAGGCTGCGAGGTCTTCCGTCGACAGATTGCCCGGCGCGCCCGGCGCATAGGGGCATCCGCCCAGGCCGCCGATCGCGGCGTCGAAGATGTCCACTCCCGCCTGTAGCGCGGCAAACACGTTGGCCAGTCCGTAGCCGGAACGATCATGGAAATGCGCCGACAGCGTGACGTCGGGCGAGGTTTCCGTGCGCGCCAGCGTGAACAAGTCGTAGACCTGGCGCGGGTTGCCGGCCCCTATCGTGTCGGCCAGTGATAGGCGCGTGAGGCCCATCGCCCTGTAGGCATGCACAACCCGCAGCACGGCTGCCGGAGCAATAGCACCCTCGAAGGGGCACCCAAACGCCGTAGCAATGGCGCCGCGCACGACGACTCCATCGTGCTGGGCACGGGCGGCGACGTCGGCGAGTTGCGCGAGCGACTCGCCGGTGGAGCGATTGAGGTTCGCCTTGTTGTGTGACTCGCTGGCCGAGACGACGAGGGTCACTTCCCGTATGCCGGCCGCGCGCGCGCGCTCATAGCCCCGCATATTAGGGACGAGCGCGCTGTATACAACGTCCGTATCGCGCGGCAGACGCGCGGCCACGGCATCGGCGTCGGCGAGTTGCGGAATCCAGGCCGGATGCATGAACGAGGTCGCCTCAATGTTCCGCACGCCGGCCGCAACCAAGGCGGCGATAAAGCGCAGCTTCTGCGCGCATGTGATCGAACGATCGGCATCTTGCAGGCCATCGCGTGGCGTCACATCCACGATCGTCACCTGGGCCGGCAATGAGAGCGTTGACCGTGCTGGTCGAGTCGCCACGTCTGTCGCCATGATTTAGATCACTCCTTCGGCTGTGAGCCGTTCCAGGTCCCGCGCGGTGAGGCCCAGCAGATCGCTGTAGATCGACGTGTTATCCGCGCCGAGATCGCCGCCGCCGTGGGTAATGACACCGGGCGTGTCGCTTAACCGTGGCACGATGCCGGGCATGAAGGCCATGCCGTCTTGAAAGCGCGCGTCGGGAACGCGGGCGATCATCCCGCGCGCCTGGTAGTGCGGATCGGCGACAATATCGGCGATGCTCATCACCGGCCCCGCTGGGACCCCCGCGGTGTCCAGCGCCTCCTGCGCCTCGGCGAGGGTGTGCGACGCCACCCATGAGCCCACAATCTCGTCGAGTTCCGTACTGTGCGCCACGCGGGCGCGGTTGTCGTGAAAGCGCGCGTCTTCGGCGAGATTGGGATGGCCGAGCGCAAGGGCCAAGCGGCGGAACACATTGTCGCCGTTGCCGCCGATGGCAAGCCAGTGACCATCGTCCGTCTGATAAACATTCGACGGAGCCGCTTGCCGCATGTTGTTTCCCAGACGTTCGCGCACCACATGCGCATGCATATACTCCGTCACCATGCTCTCCGTGAGGGCAAAGACGGCCTCGGTTATGGCCACGTCGATGACCTGACCGCGCCCGTCGCGCTCCCGTGCGCGTAGAGCCAGCAGCGCGCCGAAGGCCGCCTGCTGCGCCGCCAGGGCATCGCCGAGGCTGACGCCGACGCGCACGGGTGGGCGATCCGGGAAGCCCGTGACATAGCGCAAACCGCCCATGGACTCGCTCACGTTGCCGTAGCCGGCGCGTTCGTGGTAGGGACCGGTCTGACCGAAGCCGGAGATGCGCACCATAATGACCCCTGGATTAATCGCGTGTAGCCGGTCGTAGCCCAGGTTCCAGGCGTCCAGGCGGCCGGGTCGAAAGTTTTCGACCACGATATCGCAGCGCTCGACCAGTTTGAGCGCCAACGCCTGTCCCGCGGCTTGATGAAGGTCAAGTGTGATGAGACGCTTGTTGCGCGCCTGTGAGAGCCACCATGCCGAGATGTGCCCTGATTTTGTCGGCGCCATGGCGCCCCATTCGCGCAATTCATCGCCCTTGCACGGCCGCTCCACCTTGATGACGTCGGCGCCGAAGTCGGCAAGGATGCGCGTCGCCATCGGCGCTGCCACGAAGGAGCCAAGTTCCAGCACGCGCACGCCTGTGAGCGGTGGCGCGCTCTGATTGACGGTCTGTATCGTGGCATCCGGCAGTGGCGCGCTCTGATTCACGGTCATGCTACGCTGATTCCTCTCTTACATCTACATTCACACGATCATCGCGCCGGTGGACGTACCCCAGATCGCTTGATGCGCGCGCGGCCGCTTCACGGACAAGCGGGACATAGAGATCGCGCTGCATGGCCGCTAAACGCATGGATGGAGCCGTCACGGCAAGGGCTCCGACAACGGTACCACTCGCATCCCATAGCGGCGCGGCGATCGCGGCAATACCGGCTGCACGTTCACTATCACTCGCGGCCCAACCCGCGGCCCGCACGTCCGCCAACTGGGCGTGCAGCGCCTGTCTATCCACGTCGTGGCCGCCGCCAAAGCGCGCCACGCTGGCCGTGACCAAGGCGTCGCATTCGTCCGGCGAAAGCCATGCCAGAAGTACTTTGCCAGACGCTCCCATGTGTAAGGCCAGGGACGCGCCGATTTCAATAAAGGGACGCAGGTTTTGCGGACTCTGCACACACTCAACGGGGATGCGCGCGTCGCCCCGGCGTAGGTGCAACTCGGCATTCTCGCCCGTCCGCTCGTTCAGCCAGTGTAGGTAGCGCATGACGGTGCGCCGCAGGTCGATGCCATCCGACACAAGCGCGCCAAGATGAAGCAAGGTCATCCCGAGGCGAAAGCCTGGCCCATCTTTGTCAAGCATACCGTGGTCGGCGAGCGCCTGGGCAAGACGATACACCGTTGGCAATGGTAGACCCGTACGTGTCGCCAACTCCTGGGGTGATAGAACGGCGTCACCTCGATCAAATACGCGGAGGATAGTCATGGCCTTGTCGAGCACGCCAACCTTCGTCTCCGCAACACTTACCATGTCGAGCACGCCAGCCTTCGTCTCCGCAACACTTACCACGTTCGCCTCATGATGGCGCCATCATCAATATTCCGTATAATGGAATACTACCCATATTATAGATTGTATCTATGGTAACAGGACGCCGGACCAATGTCAAACGATTGCTCTGTTGGGGCAGGGTCATTTAGTTCTCGGGGGATGGGTGACAAGAGCAAGCGCAGCCCTGGGTTGGGCGGCGTAGTGGCGGCCGGCGGCGGCGATGTTGGTGGCACCCGCCGCGCGCAGGAGGCCAAGGGTCGT
>JAABUJ010003706.1_pt1 | contig 16864 bp, 17 predicted proteins | sample 5559131 | NCBI WGS metagenome assembly JAABUJ01 (sample SAMN10711875, study PRJNA513366) | rock metagenome | isolation source: Antarctica rocks | place: Antarctica: Victoria Land, Mt New Zealand nord | collected 2016-01-07 | reverse complement strand
CTGCGTCGCCGTAAGATCAAGCGAAAAACAACGCACCAGACGGCGAAATGTAGCTTCACTCAGCTTGGAACGTCTAAAGTAACGATTTACCAGCGCCATCACTGCACTTTAGCGCCACCAGAACCTTGTCTGCTTCCTAAGCCCCTCTCAGATTAGGGATATGGTTTGTCTAATGAACCGAACTAAAGCGGTGAATCCTCTGTAGTATCAGCAGAAATGACCACTCCAGGCATCCCAACGAAGCACGATTTTGCTGAACGGGCTTTTGCCGATGAAGCGGCTGTGGCCACACCGTCGCAGGTGACTGCGCCCGTGGTGTGTCGCATCTGCAGGACGCCGTTATTGGCTACCTGTTGATTGGCACCGATAACGCCGCACGCCAGCAGGCGGAGGAGGCGCTGCTCAAGGCCGGAGCGCTACAGCGCGCAATCTTCAACAGCGCCAACTTCTCCAGTATCGCCACCGACGCGAAAGGCGTCATCCAGATCTTCAACGTCGGGGCCGAGCGGATGCTGGGCTACACGGCCGCCGAAGTGATGAACAATATCACGCCGGCCGACATCTCCGATCCTCAGGAAGTGATAGCACGCGCCGAGGCCTTGAGCCTGGAACTCGGAACCCCGATTACGCCAGGCTTTGAGGCGTTGGTGTTCAAAGCCTCGCGCGGGATCGAGGATATCTACGAGCTGACCTATATCCACAAGGATGGGAGCCGGTTCCCGGCGGTGGTGTCGGTCACTGCGCTGCGCGACGCGCAGGACGCCATTATTGGCTACCTGTTGATTGGCACCGATAACACCGCACGCAAGCACGCAGAAGAGGCGCTGTTCAAGGCCGGGGCACTACAGCGCGCAATCTTCAACAGCGCCAGCTTCTCAAGTATCGCCACCGACGCGAAGGGCGTCATCCAAATCTTCAATGTCGGAGCCGAGCGAATGCTGGGCTACACCGCCGCCGAAGTGATAAACAAGATCACACCGGCGGACATCTCTGATGCTCAGGAAGTGATTGCGCGCGCCGCAGCCTTGAGCCTCGAATTTAGAACCCTAATTACGCCAGGTTTCGAGGCATTGGTGTTCAAGGCCTCACGTGGGATCGAGGACATTTATGAACTGACATACTGCCGCAAGGATAGTAGCCGATTTTCGGCGGTGGTCTCAGTCACGGCGCTACGTGATGCACAGGACGCTATTATTGGCTACCTTTTGATTGGCACCGACAACAGTGCGCGCAAGCGGGTGGAAGAGGCACTGCTGCGAAGCGAAATGCTGGCGAGCGCGGGACGGATGTCTGCAAGCATCGCGCACGAGATCAACAATCCGCTTGAGGCTATTGTGAACACGCTGTATATCCTCCGAACGACCGCCAACCTTCCCGCGCAGGCCCTCGAGTATCTGGATATCGCAGATGGTGAGCTGATGCGTATCGCCCATATCACTCGGCAGACGCTGGGATTTTATCGTGAGTTTTCCGTAGCTACGAGTAACTCCGTGTGCTCTTTGATTGACTCGGTGGTCAATCTTCTCCAGGCGAAGATCAAGTCCAACAGAGCCACGGTTGAGCAACAGTGCGATGAACCGCTGCAGGTGATGGGAATTTCCGGGGAACTGCGGCAGGTGCTAGCGAACCTGCTTGCAAATAGCCTCGATGCGATTGGCCAGGGCGGCCGGATTGTTCTACGTGCTTCTGCCTCCGTTGATCCGAACAATGGTAGACGACGCATCCGCATCATGGTAGCCGACTCTGGGCACGGCATTGGGGCGGCTACGGCGACGCAGATCTTCGACCCTTTCTTCACGACGAAGGGATCGGTCGGAACCGGCCTCGGGCTGTGGGTCTGCAAGCAGCTAGTTGAGAAAAATGGCGGTTCTATTCAGCTTCGATCCAATACGGATGTAGAGCGCAGAGGCACGACGTTTTCCATTGTGCTCCCGGGTGAAGCTGCAATGCCGGCGCATACGGAGGAGTCAGGTTTTTTGCCAAGCGCGGCCTAGTGGGTTCTTAGACCAACCTACTGTGTTTGACGGTTGCTTGCTGATTGTGGCGGGGGCCATCGCGAATCGCCACCTGCGCGGGCTGCCGGAATCTATCACCTGCATCGGCGGGGGCTACATCAGCCTGGAACTCGGTCAGATGTTCTCGCGCTTTGGATCGCAGGTGACCATTGTGGAACGTGGACCCCGGCTCCTCTCACGATACGAGCCAGAGATCAGCCACTCGTTCGTGGAGGTCCTACGCAACGAAGGTATCCAGGTGCTCACCAATGCGCATCAAACATGTGCGAGCGATGCGAGGCAAGTAACAATGACGGTGGAAGCAGGTGGCCGTCAACGCGACCTCAAGGCGGTGCGCCTGCTGATCGCGACCGGGCGAAGACCAAACACCGCCGTTCCGAGGCTGTTACGAAACTCGTACGCCGCCGCTTCGTCCTGCACGGATCGCTGCCGAAAAGACACTTAATCCATACGAATCCTGCTGACCAGGATGGAGGCCGCTCACCTATGGACCTCCTGGGCGAGCAGCAGTTTTTGCATGATTGCGGGGTCGTTTGTAGGGGCGTTGCAGGTGTAATTCTTGCAGACATACGCAGTTGCGTTTCCATTCTGCGGGCGCAGCGTCGCAACCAGAGGAAGCGTTCTGCTGAGTTGCTGCTGAGCCGATCCACCGACAGCGTGGATCAGGATCGCGTTGGGGAGGTAATCCCGCCAGAAAACGGTTGTCATCGCCTCAGTGCCTGGAGTCCCCAGTGTGCCCGCGATCGCTACCTGTCGTCGTTCGGCTCTAAGCGCTTCGTACGCCGACATCATCGCAGGCATCGACTCCGGAGAACTTTTCAGTTGAACTCCGAATGCGTTCACGACTGACAGGGCACGCTCCCGAAAGTGATCCTCTTCGGTCATCTGCCACAGCCGAACAAGGTTCATGGCAGCGACGGAGTTTGCGGACGGCTCCGCTCCGTCGTAAGCCTCATGGTCCTTCCACAGCAGACCACCCTGCGCGGGCGACGGCGCGGCCAACGTTTCCGTGGTGATGTACGCTCCTGAAACTTTGTCGGTAAACAGGGTCGCCTGCTCTTTTTGAAGTCGCATCGCCCAGGTCATATCGTCGTTGTCTGCAGAGGCTTCGAAGAGATCCAGCAGCCCGGCGGTCATGCCCGCATAATCGCCGAGAAAGCCGTCGATCTCAGCCGACCCGTCGCGGTAACGCCGCTTCAGTCGACTAGTCTTCGGGTTATAAAGCTTCGTCCTGACCAGCATCGCTGCCGACTCTGCTGCCTGAAGATAGCGCGGCTCGTGCAGCACCTGGCTGCCGACCGCGAGCGTGGAGATCATCATGCCGTTCCACACCGTGATGATCTTGCTGTCGACCGGTGGCGGAGGCCGACGGGAACGCACGGTCAGCAGGGCGGCGCGCGATTGAGCCAGCGAGTTGCGGACAGCATCCACGGAAAGATGAAAGTGTGTCGCTGCTTCGGCGGCGGAATGGGCTACATAAAGGACGTTCAGCCCTTTCAAGTCTCCCGCCGCATCCTGCTGCGCGGGGATGTTGCCGTTCGGCTGGACTCCGTAAATCCAGTCAAACAGATTGGCCGCACTCGTATCATGCAGCACGTCCCCTATTTCACTGGAGGACCACAGATAGTAGGCACCCTCGACACTCTGGGCAGGGTTACCTGGCAGGGGGCTGTCTGCGTCGAGCGCCGAGTAAAAGCCTCCCTCGGGACTGCGCATATCGCGCAACACAAAGTCCAGCGTATCGCGCGCGGTGGCGGCGAAGGTTGGGTCGCCGGAGATCTGGTAGGCATGCAGGTACGCCATCGCAAGCTGCGCCTGGTCGTAGAGCATCTTCTCAAAGTGCGGCACACGCCATGACGCGTCGGTGGAGTAGCGGTGAAAGCCGCCACCGAGCTGGTCATGCATGCCGCCCGCGGCCATCGCCTTGAGCGTTGTTCCTGTCATGGCAAGCGCCTCGGGGCTACCCTGATCCTTGCCGTAGCGCATCAGGAACTCAAGAGCGACGGGCCTCGGGAACTTCGGCGCGCCACCGAAGCCGCCGTGCTCAGGATCGAAGCTGCGCTGCATCTGCTGGAATGTTTGCTCCAGGACGACAGGTTGCAGCGATGATGCGGCGTTGCTGCCGGACGCGCTCAGTTGTGCGGTGATCTGATCGGAGCTCTGGATCAGTTTAGCCCGATCGTCTTTCCAAAGTCCCGCAATCCGCGGAAGCAGCGCCATCAGTCCGGGCATGCCGCCGCGGTCCACTGGCGGGAAATACGTGCCGCCGAAAAATGGCTTGAGGTCCGGCGTGAGAAAGACGTTCATCGGCCAGCCACCGGAGCCTGTGGTTGCCTCCACAAAGCGCAGGTAGACGGCGTCGATGTCCGGCCGCTCTTCACGATCCACCTTTACGGCAACAAAGCTCTTATTCAGCAGGTCTGCAATCGCCGGATTCGAGTACGACTCGCGCTCCATCACATGGCACCAGTGGCAGGTGTAATAGCCGACAGAAAGAAAGATCGGCTTATTCTCTGCACGAGCCTTGCGGAAGGCCTCTTCGCCCCACGGATACCAGTCCACCGGATTGTGCGCATGGAGGAGAAGATAGGGGCTCTTCTCGTGGATCAGATGATTGGTGTAGCGCGGTACCGTCGTCTGCGGCACGGCCACCGGTATCGCCAGGGCAAGATAGACGAGCGCGGTATAGATCGTGACGAATGTCGTCTTCATGCAAATGGCCTCTTTTGCAGCATGGTGTTTATTGCCGGCATCTGCCCACAGGCCACGCAACAGCCGTCATCTCCGAGGATACAGATGCTCAGCGATCAATCCGGGACAGAGCGCGGACGATGCGGCCCTCACGCTGTCAAAGGTTTGTTGCATGGCCGTGTCAGCCGCCAGAAACTTCGAACCGATCACGTCGTTTGGATAGCAATGCACCACCCGCGCGAGTTGCTGCAAAGTCCGTGTCTCTGAATCGATGGGTGTTTTTACTACTTGAGGGTTTGAGCACGACGGACCAAGGCAGGCACTCGCTCCGGCTCCGTTGTTGGAGAGGAGCAGGAAGTTGCCGTACACAGGAAGAGCGCGGGATGGTTGAGGTTTGGGTAGCTGACGTTTGTTGGCAGTGGATTGCGGTCCGCCGGATCGCGCCATTCGATCAACTCATGAGAGGTTAGCGCTCGCAAAGCCGCAACATGCAACGCCGCGGCGCGTGCCTCTTGCGGCGCTCCCACAATGGTGATGTGCAAAGGACTCTTCGACTCGTCATCCGCCGCAAGCAAGATGCCTGCGGACAGCGGGCGCAAGGCGATTGAGCTCGCCGCCAAATAACGCATCGCCTCCGCAGCCAGGTCGCGATACCGTTTGTCCGACACGGCAAACGCGAGCTTTGAAGCAAAACGAACCAGAGCGATATTCTCGTCTCGATCAGGGTGCGGAGGATAGGCCGCGTCTGTTCGAGTAGAAGACGTAATGAAGCCGGCGCCGGGTGCTGAGGGTGCAAAGTGCGCTGCGATAAAGTCTACGGCACGGCCTGCGGCACTCAGATAATTACGGTCTGCCGTTACGTTGTAAAGCTCCAGAAACGCTTGCCCCATGGCGAGTGTGTCGCCCAGATACGGACCAGTGGGGTCCGCGTCGTCGTGCCGGAAGCCGCCGCCCGGAAGACTGCGGTGCAGCACTATCGACTGAACTGCCTTTTGCGCTTGCGTCAGAGCGGAAGCATCGCCGCTGACGGCGGACAAATCGCAGAGAGCAGCAATCATCCATCCGTTCTCTCTGGCGTAAACATGCCTGTCCACGCGCGGAATACCTATCGCACGGCGTCCTTTGTCGTCCAGCTTGAAGTAAGATTCATTCTCCTCTCCATCGTGAAGGTCTGCGTCTTGCGAGACGAAGAAAACGCCGCTGGGTTGATCGCTTAGGAAGTCCTGCACGTAGCGGTGTACAGACTGGGCAGCAGCAAGGTCTTCTGGATTGTGCGTCTGGGCATAAGCCAGTGAATACTCACGGATGAAGGTAGCCTGAATCGAAATCAACTTTTCAAAGTGGGGCTCGCTCCAGTGTCCTCCCACAGAGTATTGGTATGCACCGCCCCACACCGGGTCGAGCAGGGCGATTGCCGTGTGCAATGTGTCCGCTGCTCGTCTCGCGTATAACGCATCGCCACCAGCCGCCAAACGCAAGGCATATTCGACGGAATCTTCATCGAGATACTTATGCCCAAACGCCCAGCCTCCGCTCTGTGTGTCGTACTGAGCGGCGTAAGCCGCTCGCACCTTGCCCAGTAGCGCCGAAGGCAGCGTCGCTCCGGCGGCAGGATGCAGTGCGATTTCTTTTTCTACGCTCGGACCGGGCGAAGGGTCGTCAATGATCGCTTGCAGCATGGATGACATTGGACGTGGAGGAATGTAGCCCTGGCGTCTGACGATTTCGGAGCCATCGCCCGCGAAGACGACCGTCGCCGGCCAGCCGTAATCCTGATACCGATTGGATATGTCGGGACGCGCATCTTGATCGACTTTCAAAAGAACATACTTGGCCTGCAGCAGGCGCATGACAACCGGGTCGCGGTAGGTAACGTCATCCATCACGTGACACCAGTGGCACCAGACCGCTTCAAGGTCCAGCAGGACAAACTTGTGCTGCTGCCGGGCTTGCGCAAATGCGGCATCCGACCACGGCTGCCATTGGAGCTGCGAAGGCTGGGCGTTTGCCTTCCCACAACTGCCGAACACGAGCAGCGATGAGGCAAGCAGACCTATGAGAAGTTGCAAAGATAGCCTGCAAAACAGCTTTGTGCTTGATAGCTGGAGAAGCTTCATTGTGATACCCCGCAGGCCGGACGCGGCCGAAAGATTGCCTTCCGCACCGAAGCCAGAGGCGCTTGATCGTTGTACACCACACCCCTGCCGTCGCTGTGGACGCCCAGGGCTGTCCAGAGCGCATTGAGGTCTTCTGGTACGGCATGTTCGCTCACTTGCCGGTAAAGAGGAAGCAGGACAGAGACACCCACGCTTTTGTCAGCCAAAGCGAAAATGGCTTCGGGTGTTCCGTCGTCTGCAATCGTTTGTCCACTCGCCACTACCGCCTGCAAAGCATCTTGCAGTCCCTTGCGATTGTTCGTCTGCTGGCGGATGCGAACGTCGGCGCCGAGATAGAACATCGCGCCGCCCCAGTATGTGCGCGCCCAGGTATGCGTACGGTCAAGTCCTCGATCCCCGGAAAGCGGCTCACCTTTCGGCATGTCACGCACCATGTCGGCCCAAACGCTTTCTTCGGAAAGTACGCCGTGCTGGACTCGCGCAATCGGCTCTACATAGGTCGCAAGGCCCTCCTCCAACCAATGGTGGTTGTCATCGAGCTGCGGCATGGCGGTATGCACGAACTCATGGGTCATCACCCAATCGTGATGAAAGCCCTCCGCCGAGGTGTGCTCTCCCAGAATCACGCGCGTGTTCACATAGGGAGAGCCCCAGGTCGTACCTTCCAACACCCCGCGTTCGCCGGCATCAGGAACAATTTGGACGAAGGTGTGGGGAACAGGAAACTTACCGAAGTATGTTGCAGTAGATTCGGCGGAGACCTGTACCCCAGTCGATGACTTCCTGACGGTCGGGATCCAGGGGTCCTGGCCGGAATTGCACGTCGATCTGCGACCCGCATACTGTCAGCGTGTCGGAATTCGAGGCTCCCGTCCGCTTTGAGTGGCCAAAAACCTTTGCTATGCCGCCGGTTAGCAGCACCGTGACGATTCCAGCACAAAACCAAGCAGAAGTCGTCATCGGCGAGAGCCAGTGAAGGTTGGTCTCATGGCGTCGGACCCCTTTGCGACAAGATGGGGGAGAAGAGCAAGGTTACTGCGGAATCGCAGAAATTGCGTCCAGCCCTGGCAGGCAAGGCTACTGGAACTCTTCAATTCGTACAGTTGGACCGTTTCCGGGCAAAGCCAGGCGATACCAGATGAACGGAAGGAGCGGATTTGGCAGCCAGTATTTCCAGCCAACGCTCTTCTCCGGCACACGATTCGGAAGTTCCAAATCCACCCAAAAGTATAAACCCTTGTACGGGCAAATACCGGGTATGAAGTTGACATGGAACTTGGCACGGAGACATTGCTTCTGGATGTAGAAGTTTCCTTCGAACGGCATCATCTGCCAGCCCCGAAACCCTTCGGCAAGGAGAACGCCCGTCTCACGGTGAAAGATACGAATTCGCACCTTGCTCTTCGTCGCCATTCTGTACCTAAGTTCACGATACTCCTTGTGCATGTACCAGAGGGTGAGTTCCGTAACAACCTCGTTCCCTCCCCTGCACCCTCCCTTGCTTGAGAACTACAAAGCCTTCCGAAGCCGCCCGAACATTCCCTTCTGTGTTGTCGAATACGCGAACGGGATAGGCGAGACAACCTCTCACGTGACCCACGTTCCACAAAACGAGCAGCGTATATCGGAAGATCGATCGCAAGAGCCCGAGACTCGCCACCATCCGATGCACCATACGAGTTCAACAGGAGCCAACTACAGCATGTGCGGCAGATCAGACCCGTGCGTTGGATAAGCAAATATCATGTGCTTCAGATCGGTGGCACGCATCCCTGACCGCATCGCCACGGCGAAGAGATTGATCACTTCTTCAACCCCGCCACCAAGCAAGTGTGCACCCAGGATGTGGTCGGTCTCTTCTTCCACGATTACTTTGAAACCGGAATATGGCTCTGCGACTCGACGCGAGGTATACCAGCCTGAGGTCATCTCTGTCTTAACCCGGAACTTGAGGCCCTGTTCGCGGGCTTGTCGTTCACTGAGTCCAACCGAAGCCAACGAAGGAATTGTAAAGACTACGGTGGGAATGCCAAGATAGTTTGGCTTTTGATGATTTCCCTTCAGCAGGTTCCCGGCAACGACTATGCCCTCGTAGGCAGCCACAGGAGTGAGCGGAGGGCCACCACTGGCCGCAGCGTCCCCCGCTGCATACACAGCCGGATTCGACACGCTCTGCAAGAAATCGTTGACCGCGACGCCCCGTTTGTCCCACTCGACGCCTGCGGCATCCAGGTTCAAATCATCTATTTCCGGTTCACGTCCCGCTGCATGGACTACCAAGTCGGCCTCGAACGTGCGTTGCTCACCCGAAGTCGAGGCATGGACTGTCAGCCGTCCGGAGCCTTTTTCAATTCCGACTGCCTCGGTTGTCAGTTGGACTTCGCCTCCAAGTTCACGAGTTCGTTGGACGAGCTGGTCAACTAGGTCAGGGTCAAACAGAGGAAGTGGCCGAGCGCCGCGATGCACAATTATGACTTGCGATCCCGCTCTCAGCGCCACGTGGGCGAACTCGAAGGCGATGTAGCCGCCCCCGATAAACAGAATATGTGGTGGGAGCTGATCGAGTTCAAGAAACTGTTCGCTTGTCGTAAGGTGTTCAGCACCGGCAATCTTCAAGTCCGCTGGCTTCTGACCTGTCGCAATAACCACATAGCGTCCCTCCAGCACATCGTCGCCCACCTGAATCGTGGATGGCCCGATGAAACGAGCGCGGCCATGGAAAGCCTCGATCCCGGCTTTGGCCAGCCCCTCTTCCCGTTGTTGTGGAACGGGCTCAGTGAAGGAGCGCTTGAACTGAATCAACTGCTGCCACTCGATGTTGAGTTGCTCAGCCTCAAGGCCTTTACCCTGCATGCGACGAGCCCAGTCGGTTACTTCTGCAGCACCAACGAGCACCTTTTTAGGGTCACACCCACGTAACGCACAGGTTCCCCCGAACGGCCGCGAGTCAATGATCGCCACCTGCCAGCCAGCCCCACGGCACCGCGATGCTACTGCGGATGCGGCTGATCCGGTTCCGATTGCAATGAGATCAAATTTTCGGTTCATGGACAGCTCCTTTAGTACAACAGTGGCGTTTTAGAGCTGAAAAGTAAATCTTACGTTCTGGAGCTACGCGCCGATTCCGGCAGCACGCAACGCGTGTTCTTGGGGGCCGCGATCTGCGCAGCATTCGGCCAGCTTGCCGTCGACCACGACCGCGGGGACATTCTCCACTCCATACCCTCTGGCCTTCGTAGCCACATCAGATTTCTTCATGTCGTGCACAGTCACCTCGCACGAGTCACAGGCCAGACGCTGGACGAGTGCGATCGTCTCATCGCACAAACCGCACCCTGCACTGAAAACTTCCACTTTTCTCTTATTGACAGCCATGTTCATTTCTCCTTGAGCGCTCCTATGGTTGAAAGTCCGTTGCTGCTGGAGCGCATTCGCAGCTGGGATTCACCGGCCAACTGTTCCAGACGGAAGCCGAGATAAGCAGCCCCAAACCGGCATACAGCACCGCATTGGAGGCCAAAGAAAACTTGCCGAGCATGATGACCCATGCGGCGACGATCCCGAGAACGAACGGCGCGTAGCCGCGCCGCCGCCGCGCTCTGAATGCCAGCATTCCAACTGCCCCGAACAGAAACGCTACAGTCATCGGCAGCAGGTATCTGGTTGAGCTAAGAAATCCGACACCCAGGGATGACAGCAGTCCGGCATAGGCCGGCCAGCACGCAGGACAGGCCAGCTTCGGCAACAGCGAGAGTCCTACGCCTGGCGCAGCAAGCAGATTCCGTTTCAGGCTGCTGTTCATCATCGAAACTCATTACTGTCGAAATGTTCCAGAATGGGGCACTCGCTCACTCTGCCGGTTCCGTTGCAGGTTGCCGTAAGCCGCTCGAGCGCTTTCTTGATTGCTTGTAAGGCGCGGATCTTATTCTGCACGTCTGCAATCTTGGTTTGCGTCCGCTGCCGGATATCGGTGCAGCTAGTCTTCGCATCGACACGCAGGGCCAGAAGTTCCTTTATTTCAGCAAGCGAAAAGCCTAGCTCCTGGGCATGTTTCACAAAGCGCACACGGCCCACCAAATCTGGAGAGAACATGCGATAACCCGATGCGGTGCGCGACGGTTCGGCAATCAGCCCTTCTCGTTCGTAGTAGCGAATCGTCTGAAGGTTGACCGCGCTTCCTTCGCTAGCGCCCCGATAGTTATCTGGCCCATTGATGCCTCCACAATCAGACTAAAGCCTGTACCGCGGTACAGAGTCAAACGGTCTATCGAGGGTTCGTGCGGGCTGCTTACTGTGCTTGACTCGCCGTGAATCACTTACATGCGATCTCCTCTCCGCTTCCGAAAGGAGACCGCTTACAGACCGAAACACTCATCGCCAGAGAACAGGAATTACTGGTTACGCGGCCATTTTGCGGCATTCAGCGGCACAGCGGCGGCATGCCTCCGCGCACCGACGGCAGTAATCCAGGTCTGGGTACTTCTCACATTCCATCGCGCAAGCATCGCAGGCCTCTGCACACGTGCGGCAGACTGCAGGCGAGAACTGCGACTCCCGAGTAAGCAACCCCACGCATGCAGTGCAGAGCGCGGCGCAATCCACGCAGAGCCGAGCACATCCGGCCCTGCTTCCTTCTGTGCAGCAGTCGTAAGCGCACTCTGTACAGGCTTCGAGACATGCATTACAAGCATCGATACAGCCTTGATTCTTCGTAGCCATAAGGTTCTCCTTTTTCGGTATTGAGGAAGCGTTCGTGAAGAAGTCATCCTCTTTCTCCCTCTATCGGAAAATAGGGTCTATACCGTGGTACAGAGTCAAGCGTAGGCGACAGGAGGCGACAACCGAGACGGTCGCCAGCAGCCTACGGAACCCCGCGCTCGGTCTGCTGCCGATGAAAGGAGAGTTGCACCCCGGCGATCTTGTCATCGTCATGCCCATGGGTGTTCAACCGGGAGAGAGAGTGCGACCGGTGCGGATGTCGCACTCGGCATCGATGGCGGGAATGAGCGGGTCGGGCACATGGCTGGAATTAGGTAGGAGTGTGCAGTGAATCTTGCGATCAGGGACATCCGCTATCACTGCTGCGATTCGTCAGCTCCACGGTAGGCGTGGGGCTGCTGATGATGATCGTCCTCACGATCGGCGGCATCGTGCGCGGAATAATCCTGGACTCATCGACTATCGTCAAGGAGATCGGCGCCGATCTGTGGGTCGTGCAGCGTGGCTGGCTGGGACCGTTGGTTGAGATCTCTCGCTTTCCGGAAGAAGGATCGGGTCATTTCCCTTCGGGACGGGAGGGTGGAAAAGATGCAAGAAGTCGGGCCGTTCTAACGAATCTGCGCGAGCGTACTTGAGCGGAAATTGAACGCGCTCTCAGTTTCCTGGCTGCTCCCTGATTGCGGCAAGGTCTCATGGTGCCGCGGATCTCGGAATCCGCATTGGTGGTTGCGTAACGGATTGATCCTGAAACTTCGCTGCTCCGACAAGTATCAGTGGGCAAAAAGCATTGTCCTGTCTAGCACCACAAGAACGAGTACGCTGAGTAGGCCGGCAGCGGGAAGGGTTACCACCCATGCGATCATCATTTCGGCGATCACTTTTCGGTTGGCCGGCACATCCTGCTCGGCAGCGATGCCCAGAATTGCTCCGGTAGCAACGTGGGTCGTGGACATCGGCAGCCCAAGCGGGGCACCGATTCCTACCAATGCGGCCGTCACCAGATTGGCAGCGAACCCTTCGCGATGGTCCATTGGCGTAACCTTCCGCGCAAGCAGATGGGTGACTCGCCGTCCTGCGATCCAACTTCCCGCTGTCATTCCCAGGGCTACCACCGCGTAGTAGGACCCGGAAAGGGACCGCGTTCCGCCAGCCACGAGAGCGGCGCCTAGCAGAAGCGCAACCATCTTCGGCGTGTCATTGAGCGCTCGGGAAAAGCTCGCAAAACCGCTCGACAACCAGTGAAGGTGTCCAAGAGTAAAGCCAGCCGAGGATCGATAGGCTGCATCGCAGGTCGCAAATCGAATAGACGCAGCAACGGGCTGTGCCACAGCCGCTTCCGAGTTAAGTACTTTGAAGTCGTCCTGTTCTTCGAGACAGATGCAGCCTTCCGCCACCTCAGGAGCAAAGCTTTGCCAGAGTTTTAGAATTCCGATTGTCAGGCCGAAAGCGAGGATGGGGCTCAGCAGCATGGGAACCGCGATCTCTCCAGTCAATACCGACCAGTTGACCTGGGCCAACCCGCCATTGAACAGAGCAACGCCTGTGAGTGAGCCGACGATCGCATGAGTAGTCGATACAGGCAAGCTCGCGTAGGTCGCTATCGCAATCCAGAGAATCGTACCGACGATCGCAGCGATCGCCGTGGAGAATGGGTGAATCGTGCTCGATCGAGAGATGCTGCCGAAGGTCTGGAGCATGGCACGGGTGACAAACGCGGCGACCACCGCTCCGAATGCGGTCCAGAGCGTGCCCCAGGCTATAGCGCGTCTGTAGTCGGAAATTCCGCTGCCAACGAGCGTTGCGATGCTTTTGGAAACATCGTTCGCGCCGTTGGCAAAAGAAATGCAGAAGCCGATGACAAATACCAGGAAGACAATTTCTAACATTTGGCTATTTTCTCCCGTGCATCCAGAATCGGAGTTGCCAGCACGCTAGGATGAGGGTGTGTGCTGCCACGCGTATTTCTGAAATGGCTTATCTACCTCAGTGTGAAAAAGGTGGTTGCTGTAGTTGCTTAACGTCTTGACAGCGATTGCCAGAATAATCTCGAGCACTTGCCGGTCGGTATAACCAGCAGACTTGAAGTCATTCAATTGGATGGTCGTCGGGTTTCCGCGCTGCTCCAGAAGAATATGAGTGAAGGCCGACAATGCGGTGAGCTTCGCATCGGGAATCGGACTGCCTGTTCGCAGTGCCTCTAATATGTCGGCCGGGACTTTGGACATTTTGTCCGCGATCATGCTGTGGGCGGCCATGCAGTACGTGCAGACGTTAAGGCGGCTGATGGTCAGCAGCACGACCTCTTGTTCAACAGGCGTAAACCCGCTTTCTTCACGGAAGCGCTTATATCCGAGCAGGTAAGTCTCCAGCAGGCCTGGCGAATTGACCATGTTGCCATACATATTGGGTACAGAGCCCATCTGCGCTTGGGCCGCTTCGAGCATTGTTTTAGCAGTGCCCGTGGTACTTTCAACGGTCTGGACGGGTAGCCTTAGCTTCGCAGTGTTGCTCATTGGACTCTCTCCTTGTAATTGACTTTGTTCAAAGCCAATTGCCTTGCTGGTTGCGCTTGTAAATGTTGAACTTCGGCTTCGCACTTCCGAACCTGCCAAATCGGTTACCGCGTGAATTGCGAGGCGGTACGAATCACCTTTCCCGATAACCCAGTCAGTGCGTGGTCAACTGACATCTCCGTCGCGAGCAGTTGGATGCCCGTGGAGTATGTCGGATAGGGATGGATTCTGCTGGCTATGTCGCTGACCTTCAGCTTGTGCTGCATGGCCAGTGCCAACTCCGCAATCGCGTCCCCCGCGCGGTGCCCTACGATCGTGGCTCCGAGCACGGTTCCGGCTTTGGTAGTCACCAGCTTCATCAGCCCATCCTGATCGCCATCACAGACAGCCCGATCCACCCTGGAGATTGGCCAGGTCAAGACCGTTACATCGTCATGATGCGCTTTGCGAGCTTCCGCTTCGGTCATACCGACTTGCGCTACTTCGGGATCACAAAACGTAACGCGAGGCACTGCCGCAGAGAATCCGGCGCTGCTTCCCGGCAGCAGCGCGTTTCGCGCCGCTTGAAAGCCCTGCCAGCCCGCGAGGTGAGAGAACTGCATGCCTCCGAGAACATCTCCTGCAGCATAGATATGTCGCGTGGAGGTTTGCAGCTGTTCGTTAACTTCGATTCCCTTTTCCGTGAACCGGACCCCTGCAGCTTCGCAATTCAGACCGTCCAGGGTAGGCGTTCTTCCCGCAGCGACGAAAAGTAAATCGCAGGTCTGCCTATGATTCGAGGACCGCACGGAGACTCCGCCGAAGATGTTCGAGACGGACTGCGCTTTCTCTGCGATGATTTGAATGCCTTCGCGTTCAAAAACCTGACGTACACCCTCGGAGACCTCCGCCTCCTCCTTCGCCAGCAAGTGCTCGGTGAAGATGGTGACCCTAGCTCCAAGGCGGGAGTATGCCTGGGCGAGTTCAACGCCAACCGGTCCGCCACCGATGACCACCATCGCTTCGGGAAGGCGGTCATTCTCAAAGATGTCAAGATAGGTTGAAAACCTAACATCGCTCAAGCCATCGATCGGCGGTGTTACTGGATGAGCACCGGTGGCGATCAGGATTTTCTTGGACGTGAGGCGCTCATCACCGACCGTCAGGGTGTGGGGGTCGACGAACTGTACGGGCCCAAGATAGACCTCCATGCGTTTTGCCCGCAACGCCTCGGGTGTTGTTGGCTGATAGATCTGACGGATCGTCGAGCGCAGAAATTCGCGGACTTGGCTCATGTCGACGATGGGGTTATGTGATCGCACTCCAAACCGAGAGGCGGACCGCATCTCGTGAGCGACCCTAGCCACCTTGAGGAGTGACTTGCTGGGAACACACCCGGTCCACGTGCAGTCTCCACCTATACGGCTGCGTTCCAGAAGAGCTACGCGGGCGCCCAGCTTCACAGCAAAGTCAGCAGCGATTAAGCCGGTCGATCCGGCTCCAATGATCGCGAGGTCGTATGTGTCTTCAGCCATTTTTCACCCCATTTCTGCTGCTCTGTATATCGCTTACCCAACGAAGAAAGAAGAGGCCGGCAAGCGCCATCAGTACCGTACAGTACAGCAGGCCGTCCACTGCATAACGCTCACCGAGAACTCCGGCTAGAACCGAGCCGATGATCGCTCCGATGCTGAGGAGCACCGAATAGATTCCCATCGCGGCTCCACGCCCAGTGTCGGCGGGCAGCGTATTGGCGAGCCATGCCAGCGCTGCCGGAGTGAAGCCGCTCTCGATCATGATGAGAAGTGAGGTCACTATCCCGATAAGCCAGCGCGTACTGATGGACTGATTCGCGGAGTGGTTGAGCAGATACAGGCCACCGCATACCGGCAGCATTGCCGTGAGCGTAATCGTCATTGCGGTGTTGAGCCGGATGTGTGGAAGCACAAAGCTCCATCCGGTGACACCGATGCCGAAGACGATGGCGTACCCCAGAAGCATCCAGCCCACACCGGCGGGGTCGGATGCATAGATTCCCGCCAGATATTGCGAGTTGGTGGAGCGTTGCGTCAGAAGGAAGGGCAGCGTCGGGCCGAGCCATAGGCCGACGACGGAGTTTACGCACAGCCACACCGGTGCAAGGTGGCGAATGGCGGGCAGTCGCAGCACTTCCTTCAGGTCGGCGATGGGACTGATCGCCCGGCTGCTGATTGACCCGGAGACGCTCAGAAACAGGAGCGCCGCGCACGCGAGGTAGACCACAGCCACGGCAGCGAAGGCTCCGCCATGCAGCCAGCGGAAGAGTTGCGCCGCAGCTACGCCTCCGAGCGCGAGCCCGGCCAGCAAAGTCAATTCGAAATAGCTCATCGCGCGTACCCGCAGGGCGGGCCGGCCTTCGGTCACAGTGGTGATGTACGCCAGCAACGCCGGGACAATCGCGGCAGCGCCGATACCTTCGAGCGTTCTGCTCAGAAAGAAAATGGGAGGCGAAGACGAGATGCCGAACAGGAAGACTGCGATGGCGCCGAGGAGAGCACCCGCCGTCATCAGCCAGCGCGGTTGCAATGCATCGGAGGCCAGGCCCATGGGAATCGACGCGAACAACTCGGCTGCGAACGACACTGCACTAAGGGTGCCCACCAGACCTGCGCTCAGATGACTGCCGTGCGAGTTGAGCGAGGCCAGGTACAAACCGATCAGAATACCGCTCGTGCCGCTTGCGATACGCAGCAACGCGTGCGCCATGATTGGACCGATCAGATGCCGTACTGGCGCGCTCTCTTCCTTCACGCGATCGTTCTTCGTCCCAGCGGCCGGATTGAGAGCGTGC
>JAABUJ010003705.1_pt1 | contig 16872 bp, 16 predicted proteins | sample 5559131 | NCBI WGS metagenome assembly JAABUJ01 (sample SAMN10711875, study PRJNA513366) | rock metagenome | isolation source: Antarctica rocks | place: Antarctica: Victoria Land, Mt New Zealand nord | collected 2016-01-07 | reverse complement strand
GGCCCCTGCTCGAACAGTTCTCGCAAATGCTGGCACAACAACCGGTATTCAGTGAGATGTTCGGTGCGGTTTAAAAATGAGGGGAGCCTTGAGGCCGCAACCCGGTGAGAGTCGTCCTATGCTCCACGGCCTAGGCGCCGAATGCTTCGGCTGCCTCGATCGCCTCGACGGCGCGCATCGGCGCCTTCAACGTGGCTCGGACCCCTTCGACGGCGAATTTCACCTGGACGAGCGCCGCCATGTCCTGTTTGAGGCCGCGTTCGATTAAGGTCATGCCGAAGCCGCGATGCGTCGGGACAACGACCGGCGGGCCGTCTTTCTCGATCCAGTCCACCACAAGTTGATCACCATCAGGGTCCTGTTCAATGCGCCAGGTCACATTAACGTTTCCTTCTGATATCGACAATGCTCCATATCTAACGGCGTTGGTCGTGAGTTCGTGCACGCCCATTCCGAATGCGGGGGCCGCCCGCGGCTCCAATGGAATCGGCGGCCCGCTCACGACGAAGTTGGTGCGGTCCTTTGCCAGAAACGGCCTGAGTTCCTCTAAAACGATATCCCGTAACGACACAGCTTGCCAATTTGTATTGCTTAAAAGAGAGTAAACTGCGGTAAGGGCATAGATACGCCCCATGTAGTTGCTTGAAAGTTCATCCATTGTCTTGGAGCCATGCATGGTCTGCGTTGCCAGCGATATTACCACCGTCAGCATGTTCTTGACGCGATGATTGAGCTCATCGATCAGCAGGCGTTGATGCTGCTCGGCTAGCACGATGCTGGTCACGTCGACGAACGTGACCAGCGCGCCATCGACCGTGCTGTCTGGAGTCCGGTAGGGCAGGATTTTTATCAGGTAGTGCGCCGTCCCGTCTTCCCGTGTGATCCGGCGCTCCAACGGCTCCAGCGTGGCGAGAGCGTGGCGGACGTCGTCCTGCAATCCAGTGTATCGCAACTGGCCGACGATATCGGTCATCGGACGCCCTACGTCGCTTGGGATAAGATTGTAGATATTCGCGACAGCAGGCGTGAAGTTGCGAACCACGAGACAGGTGTCCAGGAATATCGTCGCGACCTGCGTGCTCTCGAACAGGTTCTTGAGATCGATGTTCTTGCCGTGCAATTCGTCGACTTTCCTGGCGAGTTGACTGTTGACGGCCTCCAATTCCTCGTTGATGGACTGAGTTTCCTCCTTGGAGGCTTTCAACTCCTCGTTGGTGGATTGCAGTTCTTCGTTGACGGAAAGCAGTTCCTCCACCGCGGCCTGGTGCTCCTTGGTGATGGCAGGAGGCTGTTCGCGCGTGTCGCGCAGCTCGACTTCAATCGAAGTGTCGAGATGGCTGTCGGAGGCGACGCTTGCAGCCGGCTCAGCTTTGACTTCTCCCGCTTGCTGCCCAGCCTCGACAAACACGACGAGATAGAGCGTGTTCGCGCCCTGCTCGGGCAACGGCTCGACAGCCAAGGTAATTCGCCGAACGCCCTCCCCAGCGATTAGGATGCCGCTTTCTTCGACGGAGCGGCCGGTCTCGACGGCCTGCTGCAGCGCCGTCCGAAGATGGGCGCCTAGCCCAGGCCGGGCCATCGACAGCACATTCTGGTTCGGCAACCCAGGCGCCGGTTCCAGGTAGCGGCCGACACGGCTGGACAACTCGACGACCGCTCCGTCCGCAGCGACTACGACGAATGCGGGTGCAAACCGGTCGAGGATGAGGGCCGCCACCTGATTGGTCGTTTTCTCAGGTCCACCCCGGACGCGACCGGCCTTGGCAGGCAGCACGCCCTGTGAGGGCGACGCCTGTGCGCCCGACTTTCCAAACAGCCGCAACGCCGGGCTGGGCACGTTGCGCCGTTGAAAAATCCGATGGTCCCGGTCAAGGGTTGCGAACAGGCCTTCGTGTCGGGAAACGGTTTCCGAGCTGCCGAGCAGAAGGATTCCGTCTGGCACGAGGGAGTAGTGGAAGGCAGGCAGGACGCCCGCCTGCAACTCCGTGTCCAAATAAATCAGCAAATTGCGACAGGATACGAGGTCGATCCGGCTAAGTGGGGGGTCGCGGGTCAGGCTATGCTCGGAGAACATGCAAACCCCGCGCACCTGCTTGGACACGGTGTAGCTGCCGTCGCTGCCCTCCACGAAAAACCGCGATAGGCGCTCAGGCGACATCCCCTGCAGCAAGGTGGACGGGTAGCGTCCGGCACGGGCCGTCACGAGGCGGGCTTGTTGATGTCGGTGGCGAACACCTGAACCCGCGGCGCGGCGTCGCCGAGGCTGTCGGCGTATTCGCGCAGGAGCATTGCCAGCGAGTAGGCTTCCTCGCCGGTCGCGCATCCCGGCACCCAGACCCGGACGGTGTCCGCGGCGCTCTTGCCCGCGAACAGGCGCGGCACGACGGCCGCTCGCAGCAGGTCGAACGTCCCCGCGTCCCGGAAGAAGCTGGTGACACCGATCAGCAGGTCGCGGAACAGCATGACCACCTCGGCGCGGTCGTTCTCCAGCCGCGTGACATACTGGGCAAGGGTCATCAGGCGCGTGACCTGCATGGGCCGGTTGACCCGGCGGAGAAACGTTTTCTCCTTGTATCCCTCAACACCTATCAGTTGCAGCAACGCTCCAGAGTTGCGGGAGGGGCTGCAACGTTTGAAGCAGGTTGGCGATGCGTCGCAGGCCGCGGGTGAACCACGACGTCATGCTGCGCAGGACGTTCTTCGGCTGCTGGCGCGGGCGTCTGCGTTCGGCGAGCCTGGCATGGTGGGCTGCGTCCCACTGTCCTGTGGAGACGGCGAAGTAGAGTGCCAGCGCCATGACCAGGATGAGCCTGGCCAGCCGGTCCGGGTAGCGGATCTGGCTGTTTTCGCGGCCGAAGCCACGCGTTTTGAAATCAGAAAACATCGCCTCGATGCCCCAGCGCCGCGCATAGTCAAGCGTGGTCAGGTAGCCAGGGGTTTCAGACATGGCGACGATCCAGGCTCCTCGTGGCCGGGGTCCTGGATGAAGCCCACGTTCGTGCGCACCCGGCGCGCGGTCAGTTCCACCCCCGTCAGATAGGGCGTGTCCCGGGCCAGGCGCTCGACCGGCCCTGCATCAGCCTCGTTGATCCATAGACGCAGGTTGCCCTTCAGTCGCAGCCGGTAGTCCCAGCCCAGCCACTGACAGGGGCCGATCAGCGCGGGCGTGCCGTAGAACCGGTCGCCGAGCAGGCGCACGCGCGCGCCCTCGGGCAGCCACGCAGCGATGGTGTCGAGCAGGCGCTTGCACGCCAAAGCCGATGGCGCCCTCGGTCTCCTCTACCCGCCAAGCCAGCGGCAAGGCACGTCCCCCCCCCCCGCAAGGCCAGCATCAGGATCTGGTGCCGCTCAGAGACCCGGCTCTGATCCAGGATCAGGTCCACCCGCTCTTCTGGCCCGGCCTCGGCCTGCGCCCGCGTCAACACCTCGCGCGCGAACGGCAGCATGACCGCGTCGCACTCGATCAGCGGGTTCGCCAGCACGCGCACGATCCACTGATAACGCATGTCGATCCGGCCCGGCTGGCGCGGCAGGGCGGCTGCCAACGACATCAGGTTGGCACTGCGTTCGCTCAGCATGGTCGCAACCAGAAGCGCCAGGTTCTCCCGCTGCGTCTTGCGTTGCCAGGGCACTCGCTCCTCCAGCACAGCACTGACACTCCGGGCCACATGCTCGATCCCGCCCATCCAATCGCCCACTCCGTCCAGGACCAGGCCTTCATCACACCAAAGGTCAGACCGTCAACCACCTCGGGCCGAAACTGATAGGTGGTGAGGGTTGTATCCCTTAAAGTCATGCCCGACCTGGTGTTGCAGCACGGCACAGATGGCAAGCCTGGCGGCGGCAGTTTCGGCGATCGATCCCTCAGCCGCTTTGCTGCGGCCCCGACGCTCTTGCTGAATGCTGATGATCAGGGCTGGCATGGCCTTCACAGCGGCCACGATGTCGACCGCGCCGGTTGCGATCGCGCTCGCGGGCATGCCGTTGTGCAGCGGGAAGGTTCCATCGACACTCTGGGCCAAGGTCAGGCCGCCCCGCAGCTTGATGGCCTTGAGGCCTAGGGTTCCATCGCTGCCGGTTCCGGACAGGATGACGCCGGTTGCATCCTCGCGCAGCGCGGTCGCGAGCGAGTCGAAGAACAGGTCGATTGGCGTGAGCTCTCGGCGCTCGTTGGCAGCTGGGCGATGCAGGTGCAACTGCCCATCCCGCAAGGTCACGATGCTGCCCGCCAGCGGCACATACACGCAGTTCGCCTCCACCACGCAGCCCGAAGCGATCTCGGTGACCCGCATCGACGTCCAGCGGCCGAGAATTTCCGGCAACAGGCTTTTCCGGTCGGGCGGCAGGTGCAGGATGACGACGAACCCCATGCCGCTATCGGCCGCCATGTTTTCGAAGAACCCGCGGAACGCTTCGATGCCGCCCGCCGACGCGCCAATGCCGACGACCGGCAGGCGTGTGTCTCTGGATTTGCTTGCGCCCGTCACGGGTGGCTCGCCCAGCTCGGTCAGCATCAGCGGACCCCTTCTTGTGTGGTCGCGGCACGGCGGTGGACGGTGTCTCGCCATCAAGTGTAGCTGATTGCCGGGCCGAAAAGTGTCTAATCATAAGTGGCCTTGCCCAGCTTGGCCGTCTCAGCTCGGATAATTCAGCTTGTGCAAGATCAGCCAGCATGCCGAGACGCAGGCGACGGCAACGATGACCGGCTCCATGGGCGACCCGGTGCGGCACAGCGGCAGTCCCCAGGTTCGCCGAAGCGGCCAAGCTAGCCGCAGCCCTCGCGGTGTCAGCATGTCCGCCGCGAGATGCGATAGGTAGCCGATGGCCAGGGCCGACACCGTGCCCCGCCGATATCCCGCCCAAGCGAGCAACGCCACGAGGGCCAGCACCGCAATTGCCGAATGGGTGACCCCGCGATGACCGAGCGCCGCCGCGAGGGCGCTCGAAACGGGCCGCGCTCGCCGGCCGACCCAAGATCCAGGATGGTCGATGTCCGGCAACAGCGATCCGGCCACCGCCAAGCCGAGATAAAGCGGATCGAGGGGCTGAAGGTGCAAAGCCGGCGCCAGCACGACCCAAGTCGCGAAGCCGAGGGCGACATGGGACTTGGCCATCATCGGACAAAGCTACACAAGCGATGGCCGGAGAACAATGCAGGAACTGCAGCAAGGTTACCCGTGCGGGCCCACTCTGTCCGTCACCCGGCGGCTTGCCAAAGGTGGCCGCTCACCGAACATCGGGATACGACAGGATGTAAATTTCGGAGCACGCCAATGAGCTGGCTGACGGACATCGAACCGGACATGTCGGCGCCGCACGGGGCAGTGGACCTCGTCGTCGAACCCGGCGTGAAGGATCTTGGCAGCTTCCGCGTCCGCCGCGCGCTGCCCAGCGAGCAGCGGCGCATGGTCGGGCCGTTCATCTTCCTGGACCATATGGGGCCGGCCGTGTTCGATCCGGGGCAGGGCATGGACGTCCGGCCACATCCGCATGTCGGCTTGGCCACGCTGACCTACTTGGTCGAGGGCGGCATCCGCCACCGGGACACGCTGGGCACCGTGGCGGACATCGCGCCGGACGACGTGAACTGGATGACGGCCGGCCGCGGGATCGCGCACTCCGAGCGGACCGCCCCGAGCTTCGCGCCGGCGGTTTGCGGATGCAAGGCATCCAGAGCTGGATCGCACTGCCCCGGTCCATGAGGAGGACGCGCCAGGCTTTTACCACCATGACGCGGCGGCGCTGCCCCATCTCGACGATGCCGGCGTGCGCCTGCGCATGATCGTCGGCTACGGCTACGGCGTGCGCTCCCCGGTCGCGACCGACTGGAGCATGCTGTACGCCGACGCAGCGCTGGACGCCGGGCGCGCCTTGCCGTTGCCGGACGAGCACGCCGAGCGCGGCGCCTACATCGTCAACGGCCGGATCGAGGTGGCGGGCGAGGCCTACGACGCGCACCGCCTGCTGGTGTTCCGACCCGGCGCCCGGATTACCTTGCGCGCGCTGCTGCCGTCCCGCGTTATTCTGCTGGGCGGCGAGCCGATGGATGGGCCGCGGCATCTGTGGTGGAATTTCGTGCACAGTTCAAAGGACCGGATCGAGGCGGCGAAGGCGGATTGGCGCGCCGGCCGCTTCGGCGCCGTCCCCGGCGATGACCGTGAGTTCATCCCGTTGCCGGACTAGCCCAGCCGCGAGTTGGATGATGGCCTGGCCGTAACGCGTCGGATGCACGAAATCTTAACCGCCATATGTGCCTATGAGCCATGCGCTGCTTCATTGGCTTTTTCGGAGTCACACGATCGCTGCGCTATACTGCGCCGTCCATAAACGCGGGGTTCTATGAGCCATTGAGGCGCGCCGGAATCACCACGCTGCGCGCCGGTCACTTCAACCTGCCAGAGACAATCGACAATCCGCGGTCGGCCGAGGTTGCAGTTCCCATCGACCGTTATGAAAGCAGGCTCCTTGATCTCGATCTGTGCTGGATGGAACCGCACTCCGACAGCGCGATTGCCATCGAGCTCGAGGTTGGGCGCGCCTTTCCCGACGCCTTCAAAGACGGCTACCGCAGCCTGAAAAACCTTTGCCATCAGCTGCACAGCCTCGACCGACTTTGGTCGATGCTGCGCCTTCTCGGCGCGGCCAACGACGATCTGGTGCTGCTGCTGCGCCCCGACCTATTCTATCGGGATGCGCTGGACCCGATAGCATCGGCGCCGCTACTGGAGGGGCGCACAGACTTGATCGTGCCTGCATGGCAGAGCTGGGGCGGGCTGAACGATCGGTTCGCATTCTGCACCGTGCGCGCAGCCGAGGTTTATGCAACTCGCATTCAAAACTTCGTCGATGCTTGCGTCACGCTGGGTGGAATGCATTCGGAAAGCTTCTTGAGCCTGGTGGCGCGGCGGCATGGGTTGCGGATATCCACCACCGCGATGCGCGCTGTGCGCGTACGCGCGAACGGGCAGGTGGCGAGCAATGACGTATCTGAATTGACCGATGTTGCCCAGATGCGCGAGCCGGTGGCTGCATGAGGGTCATCATCCGTAATTGGGGCATAACCCCGGGCGGACACGGTTTCAGCCAGGCTGGCCGCGGCAGCGAATGAGGTTTGGAAGGGGCGGGACGGCAGGAGTGCCGGAAACGCCGAGCCTTGCGCCAAGGTAGTCCCAGAAGGCGATGCCGAGCTTCCTGCAGGTCTTGGCAAGCCCGAGAAAGGCGTCGCGACAGTCGCGGCCGGTGTCGCTGTGCGTTCCACCGCTGACCTGACGCTTGGTCACCTGGCAGCGGATGTCGTTTTCCGAGGCGTTGGTATGGAGTGGGGTCTCGGGGTGATCGAGCACCCTCAGCAACTCGGGCTTGTTGGCGTGCAGGCGCTTGAGCAGACGATCAAGCGTGGCAAAGCCGGTGCAGCGGCGGAAGATGCGGTCAAAGCGCACCCGCAACTCACGGCGCCGGCGCGGTGTTGGATCGAGCCGGTAGGCTTTCAGGTCGGCATAGAACCACCAGATCAGCCCACGGACATGGTGCTGGGCGACACGCTGCTGGTCGGTGAACGTTTCCAGCTTGTGCACCAGGCGCTCAGCGTGGATCCAACACAGCGCATGCTGGCCGACGTTGAACTGCCCGGCGTCGTCGCTGAGCACGATCGCCTCGCACAGGAACCCGTGTGCAGCCACGGCGCCCCACAGCGCGCCCTCGGTGGCGACGTGCACCGGGTCTGGCGTCACCTGCAGGCCGGTCAGGCCGAGCTGCTCAAGATGGCCCATCCAGGCGGTCTTGTCGGCAAACCGCCGCCGCTCGTGCGTGGCCAGTCGATGAACGAGCGTCCCGGCCATGGCATGCTCACGCATGTAGTCGAGGGCCGCGTCGTTGATCACATAGTCGGTGTGGCCGGCGCGCAGCAGGTCGAGGACGTTCAGCCGGCTCTTGCTGTTCGTCGTGCCGAACCAGGCGAACGCGTCGTTGCCGATCTGCGTGCAGATGGCATTGGCGCCGCGGTGGCGCGCGCCGGTGTCGTCCACGCTGACCCACTCCGCCGTTTCTAGCCCGGCACGCAGCACCTCGCGGGTCTCCGTCAGGAAGTCCTCCTGCCCATCGATCAGCAAACGCATCACCTGCCGCTTGGAAATGCTGACACCGATCGCCTGCAGCAGCGTCACCAGACGCTCGACCGTCACCTGGCCCTAGTGATGCTGCATCAGCACGAAACGGCGCAGCTCCGGGCCGAAATGGCCGCGGATGCCGTCGGGCAGCGGCGCCACGATCGTCTCACCCTCCGGCGTCAGCCAGCGCTCGCGTCGATAGCGCACCACCCGCGCGGTGAGCACCAGATCCTGCACCTGATACGGCTCGTAGCCCTTGAACTGCGAACCCTTCGGAACCGCCACCCGAAGCACTTCAGTCTCGGGCGTGACCCGCGGTGTCACCTTGCCGCGGCCGCGGCGTTCGGCCCCCTTGCCGGGCTTCGGCTCGGTCGCGTTCTCCATGCCGCTCGGCTTGATCGATGGACGACCCTTCAGGCCTTTCAGCCGGGCGATCTCATCACGCTGCGCCGCCACGATCCGCTTCAACTCGGCTAACTCGCCCAGCAGCTCCACCAGCCGAGCTTCCAGCGCGGCACGTGGCAGATCGGACAGGCTGGCGGGCGGTGGCATGCAACGAGCGAATCGTACACGACCGCGTCGGCGCAAGCCCTAAATCAGCGCTCCCCCGGGGTTTTGCCCCGATTGCCATCATCCCATGTCCCGCCGCAACAATCAGCGGCGGCCCAGAGGCACTGCATCAGCTTTGCGATGCCCTGCGCGCACGCGCGGTCGACGCAAAGCTGGTTTACTACCCGACCACGTCCGGCGGCCACGCGGTGCCCACACCTTATCGCCACTACAACGTCGCGGTCGCCCCGTGCATGGTTGACGAACCAGGCTCGCTGGTCGTCCTGTCCGAGGTGATCACCAGCCTTGCCTGGAAGTTTCAGCACGCGCGACGTGCCATCTGGTGGCTCAGCGTCGACAACTATTTCAAGTGGCAACATATTAATCCTGGACCAAGCATCCTGGATCCAACGGCCGCTCTCGTTCACCTATGCCAATCGCATTATGCCTGGGCGTTTCTCACGCACCACCAGATGCGTTCGCCAATGATGCTGACCGACTACATCACCGAGGACGTGTTTGTCGGCGAGCAAGCGCCGCCGCCGTCGGGCCGGTTGCCAATCGTGACATTCAATCCCAAGAAGGGCATCGAGACGACACGGCTCCTCATGGCACGAGGCGGCGACGATCAGGTTTGGCTGCCACTCGAAGGCATGGACCGCGCCGACATTGCCGAAATATTGCGCCATGCCCGTATCTACGTCGATTTCGGCGGCCATCCCGGGCGCGACCGTATCCCACGCGAAGCAGCAATGTGCGGGGCCGTGGTCATCACCGGACGTCGGGGCTCGGCGGCGTTCGTGGACGACGTGCCACTGCCGGCGCGGTTTCGGCTGGATGAACAAGCGCCCGGTTTTGCAACGGCCGCCGCCGCCTTGATCGCCGACTTGCTACGATCGGACGCGGCGTTCGACGAGGCGTCGGCGCAGCAGCGCCCCTATCGCGACTGGATCGCCGGCAATCGAGCGGCGTTCCTCGCCGAGGTGGATGGGTTCATCGACACGATGGAGCTTCGTGAGCCGTCCCCACTGCTCACAACGCGCGACCTACAGCATGACCCGTGCTGATACACGCAGAATGGGTGGTGATATCGACGTCCAGGACGTAAGATGCAGAGAGTGGCGCCGTGACGTCGGCCTGGCCGATCGCGGCAATGCCGACGCTGAACTGGCTACTATCGGAAGCGGCATGAATTAGGGTTCCGGACATTTGATAGCACATACCGTTGCATATTCAACATGACTTTCTGGAGTTCGCCAGGAAAGGGTTGAGTTGGATCGTGCGGGATTTGGGTTGCGAGCGTCACCTACGTGACAAGCACGATCATTTCAACGTCTTCATGATTTAAGCCACAGCCGATCGGACCGGAACCGACCGGGTTCGCTGGCTTGATTGCGGGGCAGGGTAGGCCGGTTTGGTAGTGTTATAAAAATAAAATAATGATCCAATCGGTGACGGTCCCGTAGAAAGGCAGGTATATATTCAAACCGCCGAACTTTTGGCACCATCGCACACCATAGTAAGTGCGATGCAATGGCTATGTTGGTGACGCTAGAAGGAGGTCGCTCGGATGATCGCTATAGTCCGCATCGCATTGAGCCGACCCTACACTTTTGTGGTGATGGCTTTCTTAATTTTAATATTTGGCGTCATCTCGGCCTTCAAGACTCCGACCGACATATTTCCCAACATCGGCATTCCTGTGATAAGCGTGGTTTGGTCATATAATGGCCTGCCTCCAGAAGATATGTCCGGGCGGGTTATCTATTACTATGAACGTACCCTAAGCAGCCAAGTCAACGACATCCAGCATATCGAATCGCAATCGCTGGCGGGCTATGGCGTGGTTAAGATCTTCTTCCAGAGCGGCGTGAACATCAACGCCGCATTGGCACAGGTGACAGCGGCGTCGCAAACAGTGCTGAAGCTGCTCCCGCCCGGCATCACTCCGCCTTACGTGCTCACTTTCAATGCTTCCAGCGTGCCCATCCTGCAGCTCGCCCTGTCCAGCAAGACGCTGACGCAAACCCAGATGCAGGATTTTGGACAGAATTTCATCCGCCCGCAACTCGCAACCGTTGCGGGTGCCGCTATTCCGTCGCCCTATGGCGGCAAGGTGCGGCAGGTTCAAGTGGACGTGAACCAGACGAAATTGCAGGGCTATGGCTTGTCGGTGCAGGACGTTGTCGACGCGTTGGCGGCGCAGAACCTGATCACGCCGGTCGGCACGCAGAAGATCGGCAAATTTGAGTATACCGTCGAGCTGAACGACGCGCCCAAGGAGATCGCGGCGCTGAACGATCTACCGATCAAGCGCGCGAACGGCACTCTGATCTATATCCGTGATGTCGCCTTCGTGCACGACGGCAGCCCCCCGCAGATCAACGTCGTGCACATGGATGGCAGCCCAGCGGTGCTGATGACCATCCAGAAAGCCGGTTCGGCCTCCACGCTCGACATCATCAACGGGGTCAAAAGCCTGCTGCCTAAAATTGCCGAGTCGCTCCCCAAGAGCCTCAGCCTCAAGGCGGTGGGCGACCAATCGGTGTTCGTGACGGATGCTGTGTCCAGCGTAATCCGCGAAGGCCTTATCGCCGCCGGGTTGACCGGGCTGCTGATCCTGATCTTCCTTGGCAGCTGGCGCTCGACGTTGATCATCACCGTGTCGATCCCGTTGGCCATCCTCGCTTCGCTGACCGCGTTGTCGGCGCTCGGCGAGACGATCAACGTCATGACCATGGGCGGATTGGCGCTTGCAGTCGGCATCCTGGTGGATGACGCGACCGTCACCATCGAAAACATCAACTTCCACCTGGAGCAGGGCAAGGAGATCGAACCGGCGATCATGGACGGCGCGCGGCAAATCGTGGTGCCGGCGACCGTGTCGCTGCTCTGCATTTGCATCGTGTTCGTCCCGATGTTCGGCCTTGGCGGTGTCGCAGGCTTCCTGTTCCGGCCGCTGGCCGAGGCGGTGGTGTTCGCTATGATCGCGTCCTACGTCCTGTCGCGCACGCTGGTGCCGACGATGGCTGCTTTCCTTTTGCGCAACCAGACGCATCAGCACCACGAGGGCGAGACCGCCGCGCCCGCGACGCGCAACCCGTTCAAGATGTTTCAACGGGGGTTCGAACGGAATTTCGAGCGGCTACGCCAGGGATATCGTGGCCTGCTGATGGCGGCGATGGAGCACCGGTTCATCTTCGTCGCGGGTTTCCTGGCAGTCGTGCTGCTGTCGTTCGGCCTCGAGCCGTTCCTGGGGCAGAATTTCTTCCCTTCGGTCGACGCCGGCCAGATCAAGCTGCACGTGCGCGCGCAGACCGGAACCCGCATCGAGGAAACCTCGCGCCTGGTCAGCCAGGTGGTCGCGTCCGTGCGCAAGGTCATTCCGCCGGAACAGCTCGACACCGTGGTCGACAACATCGGCCTGCCGGTGAGCGGCATCAACATGGCTTACAACAACTCCGGCACCATCGGGGTGGAGGACGCCGACATCCTGATTTCGCTGAAGCAGGACATTCCGGCCGCCGGCTATATCGATACCTTGCGTGAGCAGCTGCCGCGGATATTTCCGGAGGCGAGTTTTTCTTTCCTTCCCGCCGACATCGTGACGCAGATACTTAATTTCGGCTTGCCGTCACCGGTGGACGTGCAGGTGATCGGCAATAAGATCGCGGAAAACCGTATCTACGCGAACAAGCTGCTGGATCGGATCAGCCGAGTCCCCGGCGTGGCCGACCCGCGCATCCAGCAGCAATTCAATCAGCCGACATTGAATGTGGCGATAGACCGCTCCTTTGCCAGCCAGGTTGGGCTAACTGAGCGCAACGCGTCGACCACCATGCTCGATACGTTGGCTGGCAGCATCCAAACGGCGCCAACCTTCTGGCTCAATCCGCGCAATGGCGTGTCATATCCAATCGTGGTGCAGATGCCACAGTACTACATCGACACGATGAACGATTTGAAGAACATGCCAATTACCGCGCCGGGTGGCTCGCAACTGCTGGGCGGGATGGCGAGCATCACCCGTGGCCCCACCGCGGCCGTCGTGTCGCACTACAACGTCCAGCCGGTGATTGACGTCTATGCCACCACGCACGGCCGCGACCTGGGGGCGGTGGCAGCCGATATCCAGACAATCCTGAATGAGACGGCCAAGGACGTGCCGGTGGGTTCCTCGGTCGTGCTGCGCGGGCAAGTGACGACCATGACGAGCGCCTACAGCCAGCTGTTCAGCGGTCTGGCGTTTGCCATCCTACTGATATACCTCTTGATCGTAGTGAATTTTCAGTCCTGGCTTGACCCATTCGTCATCGTCATGGGGTTGCCGGCGGCGCTGGCGGGCATCGTTTGGATATTGTTCATCACCCACACCACATTATCGGTGCCGGCGCTAACGGGAGCTATCATGTGTATGGGAGTGGCGACGGCGAACTCCATCCTCGTGGTGAGCTTCGCCCGCGAACAGATGGCGGCCGGAGCGGACGCGATGACCGCGGCGGTCGAGTCGGGTTTCGGCCGGTTCCGCCCGGTGTTGATGACCGCGTTGGCTATGATCATCGGCATGTTGCCCACGGCGCTCAGTGCCGAGCAGAACGCGCCCTTGGGACGGGCGGTGATCGGTGGACTGCTTTGCGCCACCACGGCCACGCTATTCTTCGTTCCCGTGGTGTTTAGCATCGTGCACGGACGACGCAAGGCGCATGCGGAGCACCCGGCGCCGGCTCAAACGCTTCCTTCTCACGCCTAGCTGTTCGGAGCACCGATGTCTGCGGAAATGCCAAAGAAAAAGCAATCCTGGGCGCTACGGATCGTGGGCCTGATCGCCCTGGTTGGCGCGGTGGCAATCGCCGCCCTCGGCGTGATCAGCCGACAGGATAGCGACACCAAGCTTGCAAAATGGACCGACGCGCAGGCGGTGCCATCGGTGACCGTTATCCAGGCCAAACGGGGCGAAAAGGACCAGGAAATCGTGTTGCCCGGCGACATCCAGGCATGGAACCAGGCACCGCTGTACGCACGGGTAAGCGGCTATCTTAAATCGTGGAGCGAGGACATCGGTGCGCGCGTGAGCGCGGGCGAGGTGCTCGGCACGATCGAGGCGCCGGATCTGGATCAGCAGCTCGATCAGGCTAGAGCGCGGTTTGCCAGCGTGCAGGCGGACGCCAAGCTCGCCAATCTCACCTCCAAACGCTGGAAGTCACTGCTCAGCAGCAACTCCGTGTCGCAGCAGACGGCCGATGAAAAGGGCGGCGACGCCGAAGCCAAAGCCTCATTGGTGCAGGCCGCCGCCGCGGACGTAAAGCGGCTGGAGGCGCTGGAAGGCTTCAAGCGGTTGGTCGCCCCGTTTGACGGCGTGGTCACCGGACGCAACACGGATATCGGTGATCTCATCAATGTCGGAACCGGCGGACGCGCATTGTTCACCGTATCGGACATCCACGAGGTGCGGATCTACGTCCATGTGCCGCAAGCCTACGCCGCCGAACTGCGTCCCGGAATGGAGGCAAACCTCAATCTTGCTCAATACCCCGGTCAAACCTTTCATGCCAAGCTGCTGACGACGTCGAATGCCATTTCCGAGGAGTCCCGGACGGTTCTGGTGCAACTTGTCGCCGATAACCCGGACGGCAAGCTATGGCCGGGCTCCTATGTCGAGGTACATTTCAAGCTGCCGACCGACGCCAACATCCTGACGTTGCCGACCAGTTCTCTGCTGTTCCGGGAGCACGGGATGGAAGTCGCAACCGTTGGATCGGAAGACAAGGTGGTGCTCAAGCCGATTAAAATCGGCCGTGATCTCGGCACCGAGGTGGAGGTGACCTCGGGCATCCTGACCAGCGACAAAATCATCGATAGCCCATCCGACTCGTTGGAAGCGGGCACTGTCGTGAAGGTTGCCAACCCCGGCGGGGCGTCGAACGGCGAAAGCGCTCAGGTAGCGGCCAGCGCCGGCGCGGCACGGTGAGGTTTGCGGCTTGGGCTGCAGCCACGGCATTGGTCGCGGCGCTGACCGGATGCGATCTGGCGCCTAAGTACAGCATACCGCTGGTAAGCGTGCCTGTGAACTACAAGGAAGCCAGCCGTTGGCAGACGGCCAAGCCAGCCGACTCGCTACCGCGTAGCGCGTGGTGGAGGATGTATGGCGACGCCACGTTGAACAGCCTGGAGGACCGGGTCGATAGCGGCAGTCCGGAGCTCGAAGTGGCGCTGTCGATTTACAGTCGGGCACGGGCCATCTCTCAAGAAGCAGAAGCCGGGTTGTTTCCAACCTTGGCCGTCGAGGGGCATGTGAACGAGGACCGGCAGTCCAACCGGCGCCCACGACGGGGACGCGGACAGCCGAATCAGTATCTCGACAATGCGATCAGCGCCCAAGCAACCTACGAAATCGACGTTTGGGAACGCGTTGCCAACACGATCAAAGCCGGCAAAGCTGCCGCCCAGGCAAGTGCGGGGGATCTCGAAACTGTCCGATTGAGTCTGCACGCCGAACTCGCGAGCGATTACTTAGCCATGCGCGGGCTGGATATCGAGGCCGGGCTGCTGCGATCCACGGTTGGTGCTTACGGCAGAGCGCGGCAACTGGTGCAGAACCGGTTGGCTGGCAAGATCGCCTCCGAGTTGGACGTCACGCGGGCGCAAACCCAGCTTTCGTTTGCGCAGGCACAGGAGGCGGATGTGGCGTCCCGCCGGGCATTGTTGGAGCACGCCATCGCGGTGCTGGTAGGCCTGCCGCCGGCAGAGCTGACGATTCCTCCGGCACCTGGGACCATGCGTGTTCCAGTGGTCAAGACTGGACTGCCATCGACGTTGCTGCAGCGTCGGCCGGACATTGCTTCCGCTGAAAGGATCGTGGCGTCGGCAAATGCCACCATCGGCGTGGCGAGGGCAGCGTTCTATCCCACGATCTCGCTCGACATCCTGTACGGACTGCAATCCTCCGGGTTCAACATTTTTAGCCTGCCGAACGATTTTTGGGCTGTCGGGCCTGGGCTGGTGCTGCCGTTGTTCGAGGGTGGGCTACGCCGGGCGCAGGAGGCGGCGGCGGTCGCGGCTCTTCAGCTCGCGGTGGCCAGCTACAAGCAGGCCGTCCTGACGGCATTTCAGCAGGTCGAGGATAACTTGGCCCTGCTGCGCTACCTGGGTGAGGAAGAAAAATTCGAGGACACCGCAGTTGCTGCGGCTAAGCAAACGGTGACGATGTCCATGTCGCTCTATACGGATGGCGCCATCAGCTATCTCGAAGTGGTGACAGCACAGGAAGCGGAGCTTCAGGCAGAGCAGACTGCGATTGGCCTACATACCCGCCGGATGGAGGCAAGCATCGGATTGATCCGGGCGCTCGGCGGCGGCTGGGAGCTCAAGGATTTGCAAGACATGAAAAGCTGAGTTGAGAAAGCGATCCGCTCGGCGCTTCACGCCCCTTTCACAAAGGAAAGCTAGGGAAGGTTGTTGTCGTTGGCACCACTGCCGTCGCCGAGCGACGCAGCGGCGCGCTGAGTGGCGATATTGGTGACAGACATGAACGGCAGGTTCTCCAGCTTGGCTTCAGTCAACTGTGGCCCCAAAGTGAAGGCCGGGTTGGTGAGATACTGCGCCGCCTCAGTCCGATCCTCGTTCTCTGCCAGGGAAGCGGCGTAGCGCGACAGGCTATTGACCACGAGCTGTGAACGAGCGGCCGGGGCAATGCCCATCGTGGAGCGAACCTGCGCACGCGCCTGCAGCATCTCCATCTGCACGAACGGAGATAGGCCGACCCAGCGGGGATTACTGGTCAGTTCTCCGGCCAAGTAATCCACGGCGGCGACGGAACGGGCTGCCTCGATCGGATGATTGCGGGTATTGCGTGAGGACGAAAATGCCCAGGATGCCAGGTTGACGGCCGCGACATCCTCATCCCCGTTGCTGCCGAACGCACCGGGTGGGGCTATTGCGGTATCTGGCAGCGGTGGTTGGTAGCCACACGCGGCGACCCCGAGGCAAGCCATAACCACTACGCAGATGCAACGCGCCGCCGCTTCGGGGTTCGCCGATGATGCCTGACGTGATTTCATAAGCCCGCGCCCTGGATGATTATAGCTTATTTTCCGTAACTGCCCAGGTCTCTCAGCGGGGTCAAGCCATCCGTAGGTCGTCGATCAAGCGGTCGGGCTGAGTGGTCAGTGTCTTGAGCATATCCCAACCTTGCTTCCTGGCGGTCGAGAGCAGCGAGCGG
>JAABUJ010003701.1_pt1 | contig 16888 bp, 11 predicted proteins | sample 5559131 | NCBI WGS metagenome assembly JAABUJ01 (sample SAMN10711875, study PRJNA513366) | rock metagenome | isolation source: Antarctica rocks | place: Antarctica: Victoria Land, Mt New Zealand nord | collected 2016-01-07 | reverse complement strand
TGACGGGTGCGCCCGCGCCGCGCCAGACAGATGAGGTTGGGCGGGCGCGGGCGGCGCGGCGTGGGCGCGTCAAGGCACCCCCTGCGGAGGCTGTCGCCTGACCACGGTTTAGTGGGGCACTACCCCCGCGCCGGTATATAAGGTATATAGTTGAACGAGAATAGTCGAAACAGTAGGAGGCCGGAACCCCTCCGGCCTCCTGACCGGCCCAACCCTACACGACATCGTGTTAGAGGAGATGAATCGATGCGCCGATCCCGGCTAGCCCTCGCGACGGCGATAGCCGCCCTCGTCATGCTCTCGTCCTCGCCGCGACCGGGGACCGTCCACGCGACCGGCCCCAGCGCGACGCCCTTCGGGTTCACGGGCACGCCCATCACCAGCCCCGATGGAGTAAGTTACACCAAGTACTCGGGCAAGGCCCCATCCTTCGACGGGCTCCCCTTGGACGCCGACGTCACTATCCCGGCCGGCGCCACGGGCCCCTTGCCGCTCGTGGTGTTTCTCCATGGCTGGAGCAAAGACAAGACGCAGTACGAGTCGACGACGATCACCAACACCACGACCTATATCTCGCATTGGAACAACGTGTCGTTCGCCGCGCGCGGCTACGCCGTGCTCAACTACACCGACCGCGGCTTCCACCAGTCGTGCGGGCCGGACGAGAAGACGGGCGACCCCACGGCCTTCGCCACGCAGTGCCAGGGCCGGCAATACTGGATACACAACACCGACCCGCGCTGGGAGATCCACGACGCGCAGCACCTCATCGGCACACTCGTCGACGAGGGCATCGCCGACCCGGCCAAGATCGGCGTCAGCGGCATGTCCTATGGCGGCGGCCACTCCTGGTGGTTGGCCGAACTCAACGACCGCACCATGAACACGGACTACTCGCTCTCGCCCTGGACAAGCCCCAACGGAACCCCTTTGCACATCGCCGCCGCCGTCCCGCAGTGGACCTGGTCGGATCTGTGGAACGCCCTCTTCCCCAACGGTCGCGCCGTCGATACGACCGTGGGCGCCTCCGCGGGCGCGGCGATCTCCCCCACCCTGGATAGCGCTCCCGTCGGCATCCCCATCCAGTCGTATCAGGCCGGCCTCTTCGCCGTGGGCGCCGCGACCGGCTCCTACGCCGCGCCCGGTCCCGTCGGGCCCGACACCGATCCCACCGCCGACCTGACCAGCTGGAACGCCCGCTCGGTCACCGGCAACCCCTTCGCCGATGACCCCACCACCGATCCTGTCACCCACCAGGCCCTGACGCAGTTCCGGCTGCGCTCGGTGCTCTATCAACAGCCCGACGCCGACGTGCCGATCTACCAGGAGCAGGGGCTCACCGATCCACTCTTCCCGCCGGTGCAGGCCATCAATATGCGCAACCATGTGCTGGCCTACGATCCCAACTACCCCATCACCAGCTACTTCGGCGACATCGGCCACTCCAACGCCAACAACCCGGCTGACGAGTGGGACTACGCCAATGCCGCCGGAAACCGTTTCTTCGACTACTACCTCGAGGGTAGCGGGACGAAGCCGGCCACCGACGTCACCGCCCAGACGACCACCTGCGTGCCGGGGCAGACGCGCCAGACCTTTACCGCGCCGAGCTGGCCCGCCCTCCATGACTCCGCCATTACGCTCTCATCGACGCAGGCGCAAACGACGAGCAACACGGCGGCCAACACCGAGGGCCCGGCCGTCGACCCCATCGCGCATGCGGGCTGCCTCGCCACCACTGTCGCCGGCGGTCCTGGTATCGCGGCCTGGACCTTCGCGGTGACGACCCCGTATACACTCATGGGCCAGCCCACGCTGAACGTCGACTTCAGCACGACGGGGACCGACGCCGAACTCAACGCGCGTCTGTGGGATGTCGCGACCAACGGGATCAGCGAGACGCTGGTCGGCCGCGTGGCCTACCGCTACGTCGGCGCGGCCACCGCAGCCAACACGCCACAGCACATCTCCTACCAAATCAGCGGCAACGCCTGGCAGTTCCAGGCCGGGCACACGCTGCGCCTGGAGGTGTTGGGCAACGACCAGCCCTACCTACAGCAGGACAACATCCCCTCCGTGACGACGATCTCGGCGGTGAGCCTGAGCCTACCGCTGCGTGGCGCCGCCGCGCCGGGCTCCGGCGGGACGCCGACGGCGACGCCCGAGCTGGGCAGCGGCGCGCTCTACCTGAGCGGCCTGCTGTCGCTCGCGGCCGCGCTCCTGGCCCGGCGACGATCGGCGCGCCAGGCGTGAGCGTCGAAGCGCGCCCACAAAGCATAAGCGTCACGCTGTTCTCGTGAGTGATGCATTGTTGCACGAACCCTTTACGTTACCTACCGGTTCATGGTATTGTCAACTGAACACGGCGACGGTGATGGCGACGGTAACAAGAACAACGACGTTCGTTTGGCCCTGTCATACCGCGGCGATCAGGAGGGTATCATCAGCATGTACCATCGTAGGATCATCCCATGCACACTCGTCGCGACCGCCGCGGCGCTGCTGTCGCCGGTCGCCGTCGGGCCCACACGCGCCCACGCGGACAACGGTAGCGGCTTCGTTTCGACCGCGACCAAAGCGGTTGGGCCGCGCCTCCTCAACGCCATTGACCTCGGCGCGCTATCCGCCACGAGGCGGATGACGGTTGAGGTTGGGCTCACGTTGCGCAACCGCGCCGCGCTCGACCAGTACGTCCACGACGCCAACACGCTCGGCAACGCGCGCTACGGCCAATTCCTGACTCCGGCCCAGTTCCTGACCGCCTACGGGCCGACGAGCGACCAGGTTAACGCCGTCAAGAGCTACCTCACCGCCAACGGCCTCGGCAACCTGCAGGTCACGCCCAACAATATGTTCGTCACGGCGCACGGGACGGCCGCGCAGGTCGAGGCCGCCTTCAACACGCAGATCCACCGCTTCAGGCTCACGCTGGGCGGCCAGGCGCGGACGGTCTACGCCAACACGACCGATGCGCAGGTCCCGACCAACCTGGGCGGGACCGTCGCGGCGGTGCTGGGGCTCAACAATGCCTCGCGCATGTCCATCCCGCTGCACCATAAGACCGCCGCCACGATGGCGACGATACAACGGACGATACAACGGTCGGGAGAGGTACCCGCCGCCGGCACCCCGGCGCCGCCCACCTCGGCCAACCTGAACGGCTTCCACCCGCCGGAGTACGCCAAGATCTACGACGCCGCCGGTGTCCCCACCGGGAGCAACACGAGCACGGCCGTTTTCGCCGAGGGCGACCTGACGCAGGTGATGAAGGACCTGCGGCAGGAAGAGGCCATGGACGGTCTACCGCAGATCCCCTACAGCGTCGTGCCGGTGGGCTTCCAAAGCGCCGATGTGTCCGGCATCGGTGAGTGGGACCTCGATACGCAGAGCTCCAGCGGGATCGCCGGTAACGTGCAGCACCTCTACGTCTACGACGTGGGGTCGCTCAGCGACGCCGATGTCGGCATGGAGTTCAACAGATTCGTCACCGACGACGTGGCCAAGACCGGCAACGCCTCCTTCGGTGAGTGCGAGTCGTTCCCGGCCGTGGACGGCTTCATGTTGATGGGCGACCAGATCGCCGAACAAGCGGCGACGCAGGGACAGACCATCTTCGCCTCGTCCGGCGACACCGGCAGCGCCTGCGCGGTGGCCCCGACCAACGGCGTGCCCGGCTCCGGCCTGCCTGAGCCAGAGTACCCCGCGTCCTCGCAGTTCATCACCAGCGTCGGCGGCACGACCCTGCTCGCCACCAACAGCACGGGGTCGCCCCCCGACACCTACATCGCGGAGGTCGCGTGGACCGGCGGCGGCTGCGGCGTCAGCGACTTCGAGACGCAGCCCCCGTGGCAGTCCGGTAACGTCGACGCGCCGAAAGGCGGGGCTCCGCCGGCAGCGGGGTTCGTCATGGGCGGCCGCGTTGTCCCGGACATCTCGATGGAGGCCGACCCTAACACCGGCGCCCTCGTCGTGGTCAGCGGCACGGTCATGCAGATCGGCGGCACCAGCCTGGCCTCGCCGCTCTCCATGGGCGTGTGGGCGCGCCTCGAAACGGCCCACAACAATAGCCTCGGCTACGCCGCGCCGCTCCTCTACGCCCTGTACAAGCCCATCCCGCAGGCGTATCCCGGCTTCCATGACATTACCCTGGGCAACACGGGCGCCTGCCAGGCCGCGCCGGGCTACGACATAGCCACGGGCCTGGGCACGTTCGACATCGCGCAGAACAACGCGGCGATCGCCGGAGGGACCGGAACCGGAAGTGGCGGCGGCACGCCGACGGCCACGCCGGAGCCGGGCAGCGGCGCCCTCTATGGCACGGGCCTGGTGGCCGTCCTGGGCGCCTACTCCATCTGGCGCCGGCGGCGCGCCCGACGTGGAGCTCGTAGCTCCGCGCTATAACGGCCTGGCTACTCATGCTCACGGGACGGCGACCGGATTTTGACCCGACCGCCGTCCCCTGTGAGGGTGAGAATAATCGAGACAAGGTGGACGATGACGTACACACCGGTCAAGAAACAATTAAGCGCGCGCAAGAGCACAAAGGTGTTGTCGCCGATGGGAACACTAGGCCGGCGGGCGCGCCGGTCCGGTCCAACAGCCCTGGCCGATGCCGTGGTGGGGACATCCGGTTTCCTCTCACTCCTGCTGTCCAAGACAATGGCGTCCATGCGCGGCTCATGGGCGCGAGCGGGCGCGCCCCAGCACAACCGGGCGGGCGAGAATAGGGCGCGCCTGCTCGTCGTCGGCACGGGGGAAATGGCCGCGATGCTGGTGCGCGACCTGCGCGGCGGCCCCACGCCCCATGCCGAGGCCGAGGTCGTAGGCTTCATTGACGACAACCCCGCACGGACGGGCCTGCGCCTCCACGGGCTGCCGATCTTGGGCACGCGCCACGACATCGTACGGCTCGTGGACGCATGGGGCGTGGACGCGATCGCGATCGCCCTGCCGCGCGGCACGCAAGCATCGTTCGACGAGCTCGTGTTGCTGTGCCAGCAAACGGGCACGCGCGTCCAGATACTATCCAGCCTGGGTGAATTGGCGACCACACCGGCGCAACTACATGAGATCACGATCGCCGATCTGCTCGGACGCGACGAGACACAGCTCGACCTCGCCGCCTGCGCCCCGGCTCTGTCCGACCGCGTCGTCCTCGTCACCGGCGCCGCCGGCTCGATCGGCTCCGAGCTCTGCCACCAACTGCTACACCTGCGCCCACGCCGCCTCATCGTTCTCGACACCAACGAGACCGGCCTCTTCGATCTCGAAGCCAGCCTGCATGCCGTCGGCGTCGCCGTCGAGGTAGTGGTACGCATCGCCGACATCACCGACGCGCCGCGCGTGGCGCGGATCTTCGCCGAGCACCGCCCCGACGTCGTCTTCCACGCCGCCGCCTACAAGCATGTGCCCCTGCTCGAGAGCCACGCCTACGAGGTCGTCAAGGCCAATGTGCACGGCGCCGCTGTGCTCTGCCAGCTGGCCCATGCGTGCGGGGTCGGCCGCTTTGTCTTCGTTTCGAGCGACAAGGCCGTGGCGCCCGCGAGCAATCTGGGCTACTCCAAGCGCCTAGGCGAGTTGCTGATGCGCGCGTACGCGCAAGAGAGCCCAACGGTCTTCTGCGCGGTGCGCTTCGGCAATGTGATGGGCAGCCGCGGCAGCGTGATCCCCACGTTCGAGCGCCAGATCGCGGCGGGAGAGGCACTGACGGTGACGCACCCGGAAGCGACGCGCTACTTTATGAGTATCGCCGAAGCAGCGTCGTTGGTGATCGAGGCGGGGGCGACGGCAGCGAGCGGGACCATCCTCATGCTGGACATGGGAGAGCCCGTGTCGATCAAAGGGCTAGCCGAGCGGATGCTGCGGCTACGGGGGCGGCAGTTGGGACAGGACGCGCACATCGTGTACACGGGCCTGCGACCGGGTGAGAAGCTACACGAGGCGCTAACGGCGGAGTTGGAGGTGACCCGCCCAACGGGGCATGCCAAGATCCTGGAGGTGCTCGATCCCCACGTCGTGCGGCGGGCGTCACTGGAGGCGACGGTACAGGCGCTGGTAGCGCTGGCGCGCGACGGGGACAACGCGACGATCGGCCACGCGCTGCGCTGCGCGGCATTGGGGTTGGCCCTGCCCCCGGCGGCGCGGGAAGCGGCGACGGCCCTGGAGCGGACCCGCGCGACGTTGGAACTGGCGATGACGAGCGCGTCGGCGGCGCGCATGGCCGCCCACCTGGCCGAGCAGGTCACCGTGAGCATAGCAGCGGATGCCGCTCTGGCCGGCCCGTGCGCCGATGTAGCGATCGACGAGCATGCTAGGGACGACGAACCTCGCGTGATCGACTTTCCGCGGTCATGGCTCAAGCGCCACTCCATGCAGCCGCCGTATCAGAAAACGTATCCTATGGACATTGCAGGCAAAGAGGCCGGAGACAAGGAAGATGGATTCACGGCATGAACGGCGCGGAAACGCCCTACGTTACATGCGACGCGCTCGGCGGCCTCGCGGCTACGGTCGATGCGATGGCCCTCGCGCACCGTGCCACATTCCGCATCGCTGGGCAGCGCATTGATGTCCAATCCAATCGACGCGCGCGCGCTGCGCGCGTTGCGCCAGCGCTGGCGGCCGTTTGGCGCGCGGCCGCCCCTCACGAGCGCGGACGCCGAGGCGGCCCGTCGCTACGCCATCATCGACGTGGGCACACCGGACGCGCGTTCCCCCCGCGCGGCGCGGCTGTTGACCCAGTGTGGGACCGCCCCCCTCCCACCATTGCCTGCGCACTACGTCCTCGTGGCCGGCGGTCAAGCGCCCTACGCGGCGGAACGTTTCGAGGATGCGCTCGACGTCCTTGATTGGGCGGCCACGACGGAGGCGCTCACCACGACCTCATCCCACGCCGTCTTCCATAGCGCGGCGCTCAGCCGTAACGGGCGCGGCGTGCTGCTGCCCGGCGCCTCCGGCAGCGCCAAGACGACCCTGGCGGCCGCGCTGGTTCGCGCTGGCTTCGGTTATCTATCCGACGAGGCTGCGTTGGTCGACCCATCGTCGGGGCGCGTCTATGCCTACCCCAAGGCGCTCTCGATCAAGCGTCCCGCCCTGCTGGCCGCATTGCTCGCGCTGCCGGCGGACCTGCTGACCACGGCGCCGGCGGACAGAGAGCGGACCTGGCACGTCGACGCGCGCCTGCTATCATCAAGCTGTAGACGCGACTCGACACTGGTTGACGTTATCGCCTTCCCGCGCCACGATCCGACGCGGCCAACCGCATTACGACCCCTGGGCCGCGCCGCCGCGGCGTCAACAGCCTGGCCTGCCCGCCGCGCGGCGTCCCGCTGGCGGCCATGCTAGCCGCGGGCGCAGCGTGTTACGAATTGACCGTAGACGACCTGCCGACGGCCGTGCGCCTACTTAGCGCCCTATGCGCGCCGGCTACTGGCGAAAACGGCGAGAATTCGAGCGAGACGCGCGACGACATCGTGGGTAGGCAGGTAGGAAGGTCATGAGCGATCGAACGGACAATAGCGCGCCCACGACGAGTACGGTCGCCGTGACGCCGCGCCCGCACGGACGGGAAGACGTAGCGACGACGGACATCGGGGACGAAGTAATTTTGTACAACCCGCTGGACGGCTCGACCCATGCGCTGAACGTCACCGCCGCCTTCATCTGGGACCTGTGCGATGGGACGGCGACACCGGACGAGATCACGCACGAGGTTATGGCGACGTTTGGCGTCCCCCCTGCCGCCGCCCACACCGATGTCGCGGCGCTCATCGCGCGATTGTTCGAACTGGAGCTGCTGGACACCGCGTCATTGAGCGCCGTCAAACAAGCCGGCGGCGCGTGATACACATGACAGATGAGGCAAGGACATAGCCGTGGAGTTCTTCAACAACCTGCGGATCATCCGCAAGCACCTGTGGCTAGTGCTGCTGACCACGCTTGTCGCCGGGGGCAGCGCTGCCGTTGTCGACCGCCTGCACTACGCGCGCACCATCTACACGTCCTCGGCGCAAATGGTGCTCGACCAGAACGTGATAAACCGTGCGCTACTCACCGGCAATGTCGCCTTGCTGTCCCAGAACCGTACCGGCCCACTCGACATCGATACGCTGGCCGCCACCTACGGCGCCTATATTGACTCGCCAGGCTTCACGCAAAGAGTCATCACGCAAAACCACCTGGCGCGCACCGTGGCGGACTTGACCGCGAATATTACGACTAGCCGCCTCCCCAACACCATTATCTTCGAGATCAGAGTGACCGGCTACGACGCCGTCGAAACAGCGCGGGACGCCGACGCGCTCCGCGCGGCCTTCATTCAGGACGATACGCAATACATCGTGAACCCAGGTGGTCTCAACCAGGGGTTCACGTCGACCAGCTCCAACTTCTATAGCCAGCTCATCACGCAGCTCCAGTCGCGACTGGCGACCGTCTTCCAGGATCCACGCCTGACGCTTAACGAGAAATACGCGCAGGCCGTCCCGCTGCAAAACCAGCTCAACGATGCGCAAAACGCCGAGGCCAAACTCACACCGCCGGTCGACTCCCCCGCGGCCAGCCCGATCGGCGATGTGCCGCCGCAACCGCTGGTGCGGACCGCGCTCGTGGCGAACATCGTGCTCTTCGCGCTGTTGGGCGGCTTCATCGTCGGGCTAGCGTTGGCGCTGCTGCGCGAGTATCTGGACTATAGCCTACGCGACGCGGACGAGGCAACGGAAACGCTCGGCGTCCCGGTGCTGGCGACGATCGGCCTATTCCCAGGCCGGTCGGGTGGGCCGCGCTTATCCGGCTCGCCCATGACCGCACGATCACTGGCGTTGGCCGCGCCGGCGGCCCTACGAACAGGCCGATCACCGGGCACCCTGGGCGACAGCAGGGACTCCTTGGTCACCTTGAGCCAGCCATTCGACGCCGTGAGCGAGGCCTTCCGCAACCTGCGTACGGGCATTATCTTCGCCGGAGCGGTCAATAAAGTGCGCACGATTGTGGTCACCAGCGCGCTGCCCGGCGAGGGCAAATCGGTGGTCGCCGCCAACGTGGCCATCGTGATGGCGCAGGCTGGCGAGCGCGTGATTCTGGTCGACGCCAATATGCGCGCGCCCGTGCAACACACCTTCTTTGGACTACCCAACGCGTCCGGCCTCAGCACCCTCTATCTTGGCGAGAAAGAGACCTTGCCCGCGACGGTCCTAGCCATGTTGCGGCCAACCCCGATCCCCAATCTACGCCTGCTCGACGCGGGGCAGATCGCGCCTAATCCAGCCGAACTGCTCGCCTCCGTCCGCACCGGAGACATCGTCGCGACACTGGCCGCGCAAGCCGACTTCGTGATCTTCGACACGCCCGCGATGGGCCTGTTGACCGACGCCGTCATCCTGGCTTCACACGTCGATGGGACGGTCATGGTCGCGCGCGCGCGCACGACGCGCCGCGATCGGGTCAAGGCGGCCCTCGACCGATTGGGCGCCGTCCACGCCCGCGGCCTCGGCGTCGTCCTCAATAAGGCCGACGTGCCCGGCGCGCGTTCCGTGCGCTACTACCGGGGGGCGCGGCGGGCCCCCGCGGGTACGCCGAGCGGTCGCGCCAGCGCGGCGGCGGTAAGCGGCGCGACCGCTGCCGCGGCGGCTTCCAGTCGTAGCGACAGTCCACCCCTCCCTCCACGCTAAAGGATATTCTCGTACATGCATGCCGTCGACGATCGTGGGTGGCGTTCGCTACCCGCCCATGTGGGCCGCCTCGCGCGGCGGCGCGAACTCCTCTTCAACCTCGCCAGCCGCGACCTCAAAATTCGCTACAAGCAATCGGCTCTTGGCGTCGCTTGGGCCATCGTCCAACCGTTTGCCCTGATGGTCGTCTTCTCGATTGTCTTCTCCCTATTCGTCAAAATCAAGACGCTGGGCATTCCCTACCCCGTCTTCTCGTACGTCGCGCTGGTCCCCTGGACCTACTTCGCCAACGGGCTCGGGGCCGGTGTCAGTTCGCTCGTCGGCAACGCCAACCTGGTATCCAAGATCTACTTCCCGCGCGAGATTTTCCCGCTGGCTAGCCTGCTGGCCAGCTTCGTCGATTTCCTGGTGGCCGCGACCATCTTCGTGGGCATGCTCCTGTTCTATCGCATCGGGCTCACGCCGGAGGTCCTGTGGGTCCCCGTCATCGTGCTCGTACAGATGGCCTTCATGTTCGGGCTCATGCTGGCGCTCTCCGCCGCCAACGTATTCTACCGCGACGTACGCCTGCTGCTACCCTTCCTGCTGCAGCTCTGGATGTACGTGACCCCCGTCATTTACCCGCTGGCGCTGGTACCGCCGCGCTTTCGTCCTCTGTTCTGGCTCAACCCCATGACGGGAATCATCGACGCCTATCGGCGGGTCATCGTGCAAGGTCAACCGCCGGACGCCTACCAGTTCCTGTTCGCGGTCGTCGTTTCGCTCGTCCTGCTGGCGCTGAGCTACCGTTTCTTCAAAGGGGCCGAGATGCGCTTCGCGGACGTCATTTGAGCGCGTATGCTCTACAATGACAGCAAAGGGAACCCGCACCCTCGGTCGCGGGTCTAGGATTTGCTGGGGACACGATAGGCGACATGGGCGACGGCGACATCATGGTCGAGTTCGACCACGTCGGCAAACGCTACAGCCGGAGGGGCCGGCGGGACAGCCTGCGCGACACGATACCCGCGCTGGCCGGCCGGCTGGTAGGACGCCTCCCCCGCCAGGACAGCCGCGTCAGTGAGTTCTGGGCGTTGCGCGACGTGTCATTCGAGGTGCGGCACGGCGAGGCGCTCGGCATCATCGGGCACAACGGCGCGGGCAAGAGCACCATCCTGAAGCTGCTGGCCGGCGTGACCGCTCCAACGTGCGGCCACGCCCTGGTCAAGGGCCGCTTTGCCGCGCTGATCGAGCTGGGCGCCGGCTTCCACCCCGACCTGACCGGCCGCGAGAATGTCTACCTCAACGGCTCCATCCTGGGCCTTAAGCGGTCCGAGCTCGACCGCAAGCTGGAGAGCATCGTCGACTTCGCGGGCCTGGAGCAGTTCATCGACACCCCGGTCAAGCACTACTCGTCGGGCATGCACGCGCGCCTGGGCTTCGCCGTCGCCGCGCACGTCGAGCCCGAGGCGCTGCTGATCGACGAGGTACTCTCGGTGGGCGACTTCGCTTTCCAGCAGAAGTGCATGAAGCGCATGGAACAGTTCCGCCGCGAGGGCGTCGCCATCGTGTTCGTTTCACACAACCTCAACGCCATGGCCAGCCTTTGCTCCAAGGCCATCCTGCTGCAGACGGGGCAGGTCGTAGCTGCGGGAACGCCGATGGAGGTCATCGGCGCATACACCAATGCTGCCTACACGGTCGTTTCGGACGAGGAGGCTACCCAGATCTTCGAGATGGAGCATGGCCGCGTCACGCACCATGTGCGTATCGTGGGCGCCGATCTCTACAACGCCGATGGCTACCCCACGCGGTCATTCCTCTCGGGGTCACCGGCAGTGCTGAAGGTACGCCTGCGCGCGCAGCGTGACGTGTATGATCCGATCGTCGGCATGGGTGTACGCAGCCAGGATGGGGCGGTGGTGTACGGGGCTAGTTCGGCCACACGCCCGCTAACGATCGGCCATGTTGCCGGCGGTACGGAGATGGTTGCCTCCTATCATCTCACGTTGAATTTATGCCAGGGCACGTACTCAATCAATGCCGCGGCAGCGCCGCTGGATGGGGGTGTGATGATGGACTGGCGCGAAAACTTAGTGACATTCGATATCTTCAATGATTACCGCGACGTTGGCGTCGCCGACCTCAAAGCTGCAATTAGCGTCGAGCGCGCGTCGCCAATCACGATTGAGGATCACCCCGACCGTGTGACAGTCGTGGCGTCACATGGATAAGGCCTTTTTCTACAAGTTAAGGATTTTAAGCCGTTGTCAAGGCCATTTTTGCAGCTTTTAAGCCAACCTGACAGCTGCCATGTTGCACAAACGCATGAGGCGCATGGCGTAGCGACAGCCGTGTGTGGGAGCAAAAGGCTCGTGGACGTACGGCGTATATGCTGCTACGCTCCCTTTGCCACCCCGAGCGGCGGAAATGCGGGTACTTGACATGTGGCTCAGAACCTTAACTTGTAGGCAATAGGATAAGGCCATGCCTTCACCACGACCGCTTCTCAGATAATGCGCATCCTGGTCATCTCTAATCTGTATCCTCCGCATGCGGTTGGTGGCTATGAAGAGGCTTGTCGCGACACGGTGGAGGGATTGCGCTCTCGCGGGCATCGGGTCGAGGTTCTGACCAGCGCCTACGGTGTGGCACGGCCAAGAAGTGAGCAGGGCATCCATCGGTTGCTACAGCTTGACACCGCGTTCCTGAACGAACAACCCTTCCACTCACGGAGCCTGGTGAGCTTGTGGCAGTGGAACCGGCGTAGCGCCGCCGCGCTACACCGGCTGCTACGACGACTGCGCCCGGATGTCGTGTACGTGTGGAACGTTTTGGGCCTGCCCATGGGCTTGCCCACCATGGCGCAGCGCGGCGGCTTTCCTATTGTTTGGATGTTACAGGATATCTGGATGGTCGACAACATGCGGCGCGATCCATGGGTCGTGGCCTGGAATTATCGATCGCGCTCGGCCACGCGCCGGATGGCGAAAGCATCACTGCGTCGCTGTGTCGACCATTTTCTTCCCACACGCCTCCCGAACTTTGAGCGGACGAGCGCGCACTATGCCAGCACGGCGCTGGCGACGTACTATCGCCAGCAAGGGCGCCGTTTTCGGCGGGAACGGGTCATCCCCAACGGTATCGATCGCGACACCTATAGTCCAATCGCGCGTGAGTGGGAGGCCGGACCGCGCAAGCTGCTCTTTATGGGACGCTTGGAGGCCGGCAAGGGCGCGCATACCGCCATCGAGGCGCTGGCCTTGTTGCTACACCAACGAGGCCCTCTCACGGCCACCCTAACTCTGGTAGGGGCCAGTTATGACCGGCCCTATAGAAAGATGTTGTACGATTTGATCCACGATCATGGGCTGGACGCCGCCGTGACCATCCACGCGGCCGTCCCGCGCGCCGCGACGGCCGCGATCTATGCCGAGCACGACATCCTCCTTTTCCCTTCGCGTTGGATCGAGGGCTTCGGACTCGTCGTGTTGGAGGCGCTGGCACGCGGGCTCCCCGTCGTCGGCACAGCTCTCGGTGGGACCGCCGACATGGTGCGAGACGACGTGACCGGTCTGGTCGTCCCGCCGGAAGACGCGGGGGCGCTAGCGATGCGGGTGGGCGACTTGCTGGCCGATCCCGCGCTGGCCCGCCGCTTGAGCGAGGCCGGAGTGGAGATGGTGTGCCGGCAATTCGACCGGCGCCACGTCAACGCGCAGGTGGAAGACTATCTCCATGGAGTCGTGGCGCCTGGTGGGCCTGGGAGCGCCCCCTGTTCATGAACGTGGGATTTGAAGCGTCCGATCTGGACCCGCATAGGGGCGGCCTGTATATCTATGCCTCGCAGTTGCTCCTGCATCTCCAACAACTCGACGAGCCGCCCACTGTCATCCTCATCAATGGTTTGGGACAAAGCAATCCGCCCGCGCTCTTAGAAGCGAACGGCGGAGCGCTGCCGGCCGAGCGGGTCATACGGGCGCGCGCGTGGCCCTTGCTGCATCGGATCGACGGTCCCTGGCAAAGACGTTACCGTAGTCGCCACATGGCCATCGATATTGACCGCTATGCCCTCGACCCGTTATGGCGTCTGGCCGATAGAGTCCCGGCCTTGGCGCGGTGGCATCTACCCCGTGCCATCACCGCGCAACTGGACATCTGCCACTGGCCGTTCGAAGCCGTTTTCCTGAACATACCGCACGTCGCACACGTCGCCACGATGCACGATCTCATCGTGTTGCGCCACCCCGACTGGCTCACGCCCCTCTACGTACAAGAGAACACGCACAACCTGCGCCAAATCGCGCGGTACGCCACGCGCGTCATCGCCGACTCGGAGAACACGCGGCGCGACGCCATAAACCTGCTGGGTATCCCGTCCGAGCGGATCGACGTCGTTCCGCTGGCGGCCGGCCCTGAGTTCAAGCCGCCTGCCGATCGCGCGCGACATATGGCAACCCTGGAGCGCTACGGCCTGCGCGATGGAGACTACGTCTTCTCGTGGGGCATCATCTCGGAGCGCAAAAACTACGTGCGGCTGGCCACGGCCTTCAAGGCGATCATCGCACGCAACCCCACGCTGACGACGCAGCTCGTCCTGGCCGGCGGTTGGGGCTGGATGACCGAGCCCATCAAGGAGGGGCTCGCGGCGCTGGGCTTGGGTGAGCGGTTGGTGATGCCGGAGCGCATCCCTCAGGACGACCTGCCTGCCCTTATCTACGGGGCGCGCGCCGTGGCCTATGTCTCGCTCTACGAGGGCTTCGGGCTGCCCCCACTCGAGGCCATGGCCTGCGGCACGCCGGTCGTCGCATCGAACACCACGTCGATCCCCGAAGTGGTCGGCGACGCCGGCCTGCTGGTCGATCCCTACAAGGTCGCGGATATCGCCGCCGCGCTCGAGCGCGTGCTGACCGACGACGCGCTACGGGCGGAGTTGGCGGCGCGGGGGCCGCGCCGTGCCGCTGATTTCTCGTGGACTCACACGGCCGAGTTGACCATGCAGACCTATCGGCGCGCTCTGATCACACGACAGAATGCGCTGGCGGGGCGTCTCAGACGATAGCGAAACCCTCGGAACCGTCGGGCTCCCGTTGAGGAAAGTGGCGCTGGGTCGGACACACCGAAAAGACAAGGAGCGTCCGAGCATGCATACGTATGCTCGGACGCTCCTATATGCCTGTAATAGTCGCGGCGTGCCCTACGCTATGCCTGTCACACCCGTCCTCGCGCGGAGCGGCGCCGGCGGTAAAGCAGGGCGGCGAGGATCGCGCCGAGGCCGGTGGCGTAGAGCCCACCGCTACTGGGTTCAGGCGTGGCCGTCGGTGGTGGCCCCGAGGACGCCGCGCACGTCGTTGGGGCCGACGCCTGACCGATCTTGGCGACGAAAGCGTCGGACGTACCGCCGCCATAGGTTGTTGAGTAGGCCCCTGTCGTGGCGCTATGATTGACCGAGGAGGTCTGGCCCGTCACGTACGCGCTGCCGTCGCAATCGACGGCGACAGCGTAGCCATAGTCGTCGCCGGCGCCGCCCAGGTAGGTGGAATAGGTCGGCGCGCTCCCCGCCGCGTTGAGCGTGGTCAAGAAGGCATCGGCCGCGCCGCCGCCGTAGGTCGTCGCATAGCCCCCCGTCGTGGTCGGAAAATCCGTCGAAGCGGTAGACCCGGTGACGTAGGCGTCGCCGGCGCCGTCCACCGCGATGGCGGCTCCCCGGTCGTCATTAGTACCACCCAGGTAGGTACTGTAGCCGAGCGCGCCGCCGCCGGCGTTGAGCTTGGCGACGAAGGCGTCGTAGGTCCCCGAGCCGCCGGAAGGGGCGCTGGCCGCATAGGCGCCGCTCGTGGTCGGGAAATCGGTCGAGGAGGTGTAGCCGGTCACATAGGCGTCGCCCGCGCCATCCACCGCGATGCCGGAGCCCTGATTGAAGGCTGTGCCGCCGAGGTAGGTGCTGTAAAGCAAGCCGCTCCCGCTCGGGTTCAACTCCGTCACGAAGGCCTTGCCGTCGCCGTTTGTATTGGTGGGGAATAGAGCGGACCGGGTCGGGAAGTCGCTCGAGCCGGTTCCGCCGGTGACGTAGGCGTCACCCGCGCCGTCCACCGCGACGGCGGCGCCCGCGTCATAGTCGCTGCCGCCCAGGTAGGTGCTGTAGGCCAGCTTGGCGCTGGTGGTGATGATCTTGGTCACGAAGGCGTCCTCGCCGCCGCCGTAGGTCGTCGCATAGCCCCCCGTCGTGGTCGGAAAATCGGACGCGTAGGTGTAGCCCGTGACGTAGACGGCGTCGGCGCTGTCCACCGCGATGCCCTGGCCCGCGTCGCTGGCGCTGCCGCCCAGGTACGTGCCGTAGAGCAGCTTGTCGCCGGTCGGGTTGAGCTCGGCCACGAAGGCGTCCTGGTTGCCGCTACCGGCGCTCTTCGTTCCCTGTGGCGCCCCAGCGGTGACGGGGAAGTCGGTCGAGTTGGTCGAGCCGGTCACGTAGGCGTCGCCGGCGCCGTCCACCGCGACAGCGTAGCCGGCGTCACCGCCGCTACCGCCCAGGTACGTGCTATAGAGCAGCGCGGAGCCCGTCGGGTTGAGCCTGGACACGAAGACCGTGTCGACGCCGCGATTGCTTGCCTGCTCTGGCCCCTGTGTGGGGAAATCGGTCGAGCTGGTCGTGCCGGTGACGTACGCATCACCGGCGCTATCGACGGCGATGCCGGAACCATCGTCAGTACCGCTACCGCCCAGGTACGTCGCGTAGGCCAGCGCCGGGTCGATGGTCAGCGCCCCGCTCCGATCGTAGCCGCCCACCCGGATACTCACGTCCTGGCCGCTAATGACGTAGCGCGCGGAAACGGCCCGACGGACCCGTCCGTCCTGTTGATAGGCGACGGGACGGGCCTCCCGCAGGATGCCGCCAGGTAGCCGAAACTCCAAGTCGCCCCGCGCGTCGAGGCGCGGCCGGCCCGCTCCGTCCACGGTCATACGGATCGAACGCGGGTCCGCGCGGGGAGCGAGCACAAAGTCGTATTCCAGGCGGCCGCCCGAACTATAGTAGACCTGGTCGATGCCGGGTAGCACGTTGTGGTATGTGACGCGGGCATAGGCGTGCACGCCGGTATGCCAGCGGCGGGGGTCACGGCCCGAGACAATAGTTCATCTTGGCAATAGGAGGAGAGACGCATGGCCCCCTCCCCGTCGATCGGGTTACGCCGCCCGGCGCCGCTGTTGGCGGTCGAGGCGGCGGTTGACCAGACCAACCACGGCGC
>JAABUJ010003699.1_pt1 | contig 16897 bp, 12 predicted proteins | sample 5559131 | NCBI WGS metagenome assembly JAABUJ01 (sample SAMN10711875, study PRJNA513366) | rock metagenome | isolation source: Antarctica rocks | place: Antarctica: Victoria Land, Mt New Zealand nord | collected 2016-01-07 | reverse complement strand
CCCTTCCGGGCCATACCGGCCGGTGCCGCGTTCGCGGCCGCTCCGGCACCGGGTGCAACTGGCGCAGGGCAGAGTGCCGACAGCCCGGCCACCGCCGAAGCAGGGGCCGGTGCGGTCATGGACCACATCGCCGCAGGTGCGCTCGGGGTGTTCGTCTCAGGCACGGTCCAGGGTCAGACGGCGATGTGGTACTCCACCGACGGTGCCCGCTGGACGCGCCTGGCCGGGGCCGAGACGGTGATCGACAAGGCCGACCGGCCCCGCGTCAACAGCCTCCTCGTGGCGGCCAACGGGGTGTGGGCCGCAGGCTCGGTGGCCGACGGTACCGACGAGGACGCCGCGGTGTGGACTTCCGCCGATGGGATCCACTGGTCGAGGATCGAATCGGCCCGGCGTTCCTTCGCCGGGGACGGGGACCATGTGATCAACGGGATCACCACACTGGGGACCGGCTTCGTCGCCGTCGGCGCGGTGCGGACGGGCGCGCTGTGGTTGCCCGCCTCGTGGATCTCGCCTGACGGAGTGAGCTGGAGCCAGGCGTCCGAGTCGTTCCCCCTGGCACCGGTCCCTGGGAGCGACGACATCGGCACCACCGTCAATGCGGTCTCGGGGACGGCTGCGGTCTCGGGGACGGCTGCGGTCTCGGGGACGGCTGCGGTCTCGGGGGCGACCGCGGTCTCGGGGGCGACCGCTCCCGGCCTTGTGGCCGTGGGCGGGAGCCCAGCGGCCCAGCGGGTGTGGACCTCGACGGACGGGCTGAGCTGGACCGAGGTGCCGCTTCCCGCCAACGCGGCGGGAGCCCGCGGATGGCGTCTCGGCCTGGTCGCCACCACTGCTACCACCACGGTGGTGGCCGACGACGCCGTCGGCCAGCCGCGTGTCCTGAGCGACAGCAGCGGCGGTTGGCGGGAGGTCACCGCCAGCCCGGTGCCCTTCGGGGTCCCCGCGCCCGTCGTGGACCCGACCTCGCTCGTCTCCACCGGCAACCGGCTCTACCTGGCGGTCAACCTCCGCACGCCGAGCCAGGTTCTCGGCCATGACACGTCGTCGGTCGTGGTGCTCAGCTCGCCCGACGGGTCGTCATGGGCGGCGGACGCCGATGGCGGTCCCTTCGCCGGCCACCGTGTCCAGGCTCTTCTGCCCGTTCAGGGCGGTCTGGCCGCCGCCGGTGGTCAGGTCATGCCTCCCGATCGGTCGCCGGCCGCGACCGTCTGGATGTCGACCACGGGACGGACGTGGCTGGTGGCGCCCGAGACACCGGCGATCTTCGGGGGCGGGTCGTCGCCGGCCGCAAGGGCGCAGGCGCTCGCCCGGGTCGGGTTGGATCTCGTTGCCGTCGGGCGGGGAGCCGGCAGTCAGCCGGCAGGGATCGGCGGTCAGCCGGCAGGGACCGGCGCGGCCGGGGCGGCCGGTGAGAGCGGTGCAGCCCGCGCTGGGAGCGCAGCCGGCGCAGCCGGGACCTCGGGTCCCGGCGGCCAGGCGGTGGCGTGGGTCAGCGCGGAAGGCGGGCCGTGGCAACCGACCGGGTCGCTCGACACTTCCACCGGTCTGGGCACCGAGACACCCGGCGGCGCCTGCGCGGGCCCTGAGGCGGTGGTTGCCGTCGGGACCGGCCGCGACGGCATTCCCGGCCGGCGCGCCCTGGCGTGGTCGTCGCCCAGCGGGCGAAGCTGGCGGTCGGCGTCGATCACCCCCGTCGCGACAAGCGGGGCGCAGGAGCAGATGACCGGATGCCTGACCACGGGCAACGGCTTCCTCGCCTACGGCGCATCGTCAGGACCTCAGGGCACCACCGACCCGGCGCTGTGGCAGTCGACCAACGGCACCGTCTGGACCCGCCAGGACGTGACCGCGTTCAGCGGCCACAACGGAGGCCCGATCACCGACCTGGCCCTGCGCGGCACGACATGGCTGGCGGTCAGCGGGGCCGCCCGTACCGCTCCCGCCGGGAGCTCCGCCGCCTCGACGGTGGGCCTTTGGCGGTCCGGGGACGCCGGCTTGAGGTGGGAGCCGCTGGACACGTCGTCAGCGCCGTGGGTCGGCGGCATCGACAGCCAGGCCGACGAGGTCGGCTTCCTCGGCACCTCGGCAGTGGTAGTAGGCCAGGTCGATGGCCAGCTGGCGGTGTGGGTGGGGACGCCGACCGCCCCGGTGGCGGGAGCACCCGCGGCCTGAGGCCCCGCCCGGGCGTGGCGACCGCCAGGCTGGACCCCCGCAACCGCGCCTCTAGATCGTGAAGGCCAGGTGGCGCGCCACCCTGTCTCCGAGCGCCTGGTCGCCCTCGACGACCACCCGCCCGGCGGCGATCTCTCCGGCCGGATCGACCCGCCCGCACGCCAGGCGGACGAACGTGCCCGACGACATGACCAACGTCGCGGTGGCCGGGGCGTCGAGGTGGTCGACCACCTTGGCCCGGCCCGCGACGGCCACGTGGATCCCCCGGCGCACGGGACCGGTGAGGTCGATGGTGACGCTGCTGCCGTCGGGGGCCTGGGCCCGCTTGCCCACCGTGTACCCCATGGCGCCGGCCATCTCGTCAAACGACCGCTCCGCCGCGGGCCCGGTGTCGTGCCCGGGCTGTCCGATCGCGTCGCGAATATCCTGCTCGTGTACCCAGTTGTCGAACACCCGGATCTGCATGAACCGCCCGTAGGTGCCAGGCCCGATCGGCGTCCACGACTCGGCGGCAAAGTCCGCGTCGGTCATCCCCCGGAGACGTTCGAGGCGCGCTGCGGTGACCTCCCGGTAGGCCGCCAGCATCTCTCGTGGCGTCGCCTCCCGGAACTGGTCGATCCACGCTTCGTTGGACCGCCCGACGTCGTTGCGAACGTGGGGTCGCTCGTCGGCCGCCGGCTCCGGCGCCGGCCGTCCCGCGAGAGCCGATTCCGTTCCGACCAGGTGGGCCACCTGGTCACGGACGGTCCACCCGGGGCAGGAGGTGGGGAGCGTCCACTGTTCGGGGCCGAGCCCGGCCAGCAGGGTGTCGATGGACGACCACGTCTCCTCCAGCTGGCCCACCACGTCACTGCTCATGGTCGTCTGCTCATGATCGTCCTTTCGCCGTCGGCGCCTTCAGCCGGCGGGGTGCTGCACACTACGCCAGTCGCGCGCCGCGAACGTGGGGGCGAACGCCGCCGCGATGTGATCCCGATCGGCGGCCGACTTGAGCCGCTGCAGCTCGTAGAGATGGGCGAAGTCCTGCCATCGCGTCACCAGGTCCCACAATTGTCCCGCCGCCTCACCGGTGGGCGCCGGGGCCACGACCGGTCCGAACACCGCGCCGCTGTCCCCGAAGAACAAGGTCGGCACGCCGAACCCGCCGGCGTTGACCACCCGCTGGTGGTCGCCCAGGACCGCCTCGTTGGTGGTGGGGTCGCCGACCGCCTCACCCGCCAATGCCGGGTCGAGGCGCATCTCGGCCAGAACGGCCTCGGAGCCCTGGAGCGTGTGCACCTTGCGGGCATCCACGTGGAGCGCCTTGCCGGCCGCCGCGTACCAGTCCCCGACCAGGCCAGGATCGTCGCGGCCCAGCCGCACGGCGATCCTCATCAGGGACCACCCGTACGACCAGGGACGCTCCCAGGGATGCTTGGCGTCGGGCTCCCGGTTGATCTCCTCGAGGGAGAAGTAGCGCCAGGTCACGTCGAGGTCCCGGACCGCTGCCGCCTCCCGAATCCAGATGCTGGCCTGGTACGCCCACGGGCATATCACGTCGAAGTGGAAGTCCACCGGCGTCATCGCCCCATCATGGCCAGCCTTCGCCCACCCCGCGATCCGATTGGGGTGACTTGATGTCGCTCCCCGACCTCAAATCACCCCAATCGCCACACACGCGTGGCCGGAGCCACCACTGCCCACCGCCCGGCGCGAACCCGGGCAGCTCCGCCCGCCACCCGGCGCGAGCCGGGCAGCTCCGCCCGCCACCCGGCGCGAGCCCGGGCAGCTCCGCCCGCCACCCGAACGCCTACGCCGCCCCCGCGTCGGCAGGGACCCCGGTCCCCACCTCGAACGCCTCCCACATCCCCGCGTAGCGCCCGCCCCGCCGGAGCAGCTCGTCGTGGGAGCCGTCCTCGACGACCACGCCCCGGTCCATCACGACGACCCGGTCGGCGCGCGCCGCCGTCTGCAGACGGTGGGCGATGACCAACGTGGTGCGACCGTGGGCCACCACCCCCATGGCCCGGGAGACCCTGGCCTCGCTGGACAGGTCGAGGTTGGACGTGGCCTCGTCGAGGAGGAGGATCACAGGATCGACCAGCTCCGCCCGAGCCAGGGCGATGAGCTGACGCTCGCCGGCGGAGAGGGAACGACCCCGCTCGTTGACCACGGTGCGGTAACCGGCGGCGAGCCCGGCGATGAAGTCGTGGGCCCCGACGGCGCGGGCGGCCGCCTCGACCTCGGCGTCGGTCGCCTCGGGCCGCCCGTAGGCGATGTTGTCCCGCAGGGTGCCCGAGAAGAGAAAGGCCTCCTGGGGGACGTAGCCCAGCTGCTGGCGGAACCAGGTCAGGTCGATGTCGCGCAGGTCCCTGCCGTCGACGGTGACGGCACCGGCCGTGGGGTCGTAGAAGCGGGTCACCAGCTTGACGACGGTGGACTTGCCGGCGCCGGTCTCGCCCACCAGGGCGACCGTCTGGCCCGGCTCGAGGACTAGGTCGACGCCGCGCAGGGCCTCCGACCCGGCCCGGGTCTCGGGATAGCCGAACCACACGCCCTCGAAGGCCACCCGGCCTCGCAGCGGCCAGTGGGCCAAGGGCCGCTCCGGCGGCGGCGTCGTCGTTGGGATGGTCATCAGCCCGTTGATCTGGGCCATCGAGGCGCCGGCCTGCTGGTAGGAGTCGAAGGTCTGCGACAGCTGCTGGATGGGGTTGAAGAACAGGTCGAGGTACAACAGGAAGGCGACGAGGCCGCCGGCGGAGAGGGAGTGCTCGCCGATCAGCACCGAGCCGACGCCGAGGACGGCGACGGCGGCGACGTCGGAGAGGAGTTCGACGAAGGGGAAGTACGTCGCCACCAGACGCTGGGCGGCGAGGCGGGCATCGAGGTGGCGGGTCGCCAGGCGGCGAAAGTCCCCCTGGTTGCACCCCTCCCGCACGAAGGCCTGCGATTCGCGCACCCCTGAGAGGCTCTCCTGGAGGTTGGCGTTCACCACGCCGATGCGGTCGCGTGCGACCCGGTAGGCCCGCGACGACAGCCGCCTGTAGGCCACGGTGGCGATCGCCAGGGGTACCACCACGCTCATGGTGACCAGGCCGAGGACCCAGTTGATGGCGATGAGGACGACGCCGACCCCGGCGAAGGTGAACAGGGCGACCAGCGCGTTGATCAACCCGCTCTGCAGCAGGCTGGAGAGGGCGTCGACGTCGGTCGTCATGCGGGTCATGATCCGGCCGCCGAGCTCACGGTCGTAGAAGTCCACGCCGAGGCGCTGGAGTTGGGCCCAGATCCGTACCCGGAGGGCGAAGAGCAGCCGCTCGGCGGTGCGACCGGTGACCAGCACCTGGAACACCGAGTCGACGTAGTCGGCCACGGTCACGGCGAGGAACACCGCCGACGCCACCCACAGGGCATCGAGCGAGCCGTGCTCGACGCCGCCGTCGAGGCCCGAGCGGATCAGCAGGGGCCCGGCGAGCGTGGCCACGGCGTCGACGACGACGAGCACCAGTCCGAGCGCGAGCGGGCCGCGGAACGGTCGCAGGAAGCGGCGCAGGGTGAACGACCGGTCCCAGGCGGCCTGCTCGCTGAGGTCGATGTCGGGCACGTCGTCGGCCGGCGCCAGCGCCGCCACATTGGCCAGCAGCTCCGGGGTGGCGGCGAGTGCCGCCCAGCTCGATCCGGGGTGGCCCCCTCCCGTTGCCGGCCGCGGCGGGGTCACACCGAGCGACGAGGCGGCCGCACGGGGGGACGAGGGGGCCAGCCCGGACCCGGTCCCGTCGCGGGCCGGCCACGCCGACGGGGTGAGCCCGTCGACCTGCTCGTCGGGGGAGGCGGCGTCAGCTCCGGCGAGCTCAAGATCGTCACCGGCGTCGGCCAAATCGTCACCGGCGTCGGCCAGATCATCACCGGCGTCGGCCAGCAGCTTGCGGTAGAGGGCGCAGCGATCGGCCAGCTCCTCGTTGGTGCCCTGGTCCAGCACCCGACCGTGGTCGACCACCACGATGCGATCGGCCAGGCGCAGGGTCGAGCGGCGGTGGGCGACGAGGAGGGTGGAGCGGCCCTTCATCACCCTGCGCAGGGTCGAGTGGATCTCCTCCTCGACCCGTGCGTCGACCGCGCTGGTGGCGTCGTCGAGGACCAGGATGCGAGGGTCGGTGATCAGCGCCCGGGCCAGCGCCACCCGCTGGCGCTGGCCGCCCGACAGGCTCAGGCCCCTCCCGCCGACCACCGTGTCGTAGCCGTCGGGGAGGGCGGTGATGAACTGGTGCGCCTCAACCGCGCGTGCCGCGGCGGAGACCTCGGCGTCGGTGGCGTCGGGCTTGCCGTAGGCGATGTTCGCCCTGACGGAGTCGGAGAAGAGGAAGCTCTCCTCGAACACCACCCCGATCTGCGAGCGCAGGGAGTGCAGCGTGACCGAGCGGACGTCCACGCCGTCGACGCGCACCGCCCCCGCCTGGATGTCGTAGAAGCGCGGGAGCAGCAGGGCGACGGTCGATTTGCCCGACCCTGACGCGCCGACCAGGGCGACCGTCTCACCCGGCCCGACGTGGAGGTCGAAGCCGTCGAGCACCGGCTGGCGGGAGACGTAGCCGAAGCGGACGCCGTCGAAGTCGACCTCGCCGCGCGCCCGGGGCAGGACCTGGGCGTCGGCCGCCTCGGTGACCACCGGAGTGGACGCCAGCAGGTCGAAGACCCGTTCGGCGCCGGCCCGGGCCTGCTGGGCCACGAGGAGCAGGGCGGCGAGCATCCGGGCCGGCGACGCCAGCTGCAGCAGGTAGGTGGCGAAGGCGAGGAACGTCCCGACCGACAGCTCGTGGTGGATGGCCATCCATCCGCCCAGGGCGAGCACGGCCACCTGGCCCACGACCGGGATGGCCTGCAGCACCGGCTGGTAACGGGCCTGGAGGCGCACCGCCCGCAGCCGCGAGCCGTAGAGGACCTCGGCCCGATCGACCAGGTGGGCGAGCTCGCGCTCCTCTTGGCCGAAGCCCTTCACCACCCGCACGCCGGTGACCGCCTCCTCGACGACGGTCGCCACCTCGCCCTCACGCTGCTGGGCGTCCCAGTTGGCGGGGAAGGTCTTCTCCCGCATGCGGTAGGCGGTGACGCCCAGGGTGGGCACGACGATAAGGCTGATCAGCGCCAGGCGGGGCGAGTAGACGAACATGATGACGATCGACGTCACCAGGAGCAGGGCGTTGCCCGTCATGATCGGCAGGAACGCCAGAAGCCCCTGCAGCAGGCCGACGTCGGAGTTGGCACGCGAGACCAGCTGCCCGGTCTGCAGCTCGTCGTGACGGGCGAAGTCGAGCCGTTGGAGCTGGTCGAAGATGGCGTTGCGGAGGTCGTACTGGACGTCGAGGCCGACCCGGCCGCCGAGGTAGCGCCGGGCGTGGGCGGCGCCGAAGGTGACGATCGCGGCCACGACGAGGAGCAGCGCGAACGGCCATAGCGGGTAACGGTGGTGGAGGATGACGTCGTCGACGACGACCTGCTCGATGGCCGGGACGGCGGCGGCGATCCCGCTGCCGACCAGCGCGCCGCCGAAGGCCAGCACCACGTTGCGGCGGTGGGGTCGCAGCCAGGGCAGCAGCCGGCGGATCCATCCCCGCGTGTCGGCGCCGGCGGGCGGTTCACTCCTTTGCCCCTGCGGAGCAGTGTGCTGGGTGCGCATCTCTAGCCACCCTCAACGATCCAGGAGGGGAAAGACTTCCCCGTGCCGCCGGACCTCAGCCGGGAGGCTCGGGCTCGGCCGGCCCCGGACGGTACTGGCGCATCGGCCAGGCCAGGGCGTCCATGAACACCCAGGTGCGCCGGTGGATCGCCGTCGGCCCGTAGCCCTGCAGGGCCATCTTGTGCCGGGGGCACGGGTATCCCTTGTTGGACTCGAAGTCGTAGCCCGGGTAGTGCACCGACTCCTGGCGCATGAGGCGGTCGCGGGTCACCTTGGCCAGGATCGACGCGGCGGCGATGGACAGGCATCGGGCGTCGCCCCTGATGATGCGCTCGGTGCATCCCAGGCCGACGAAGTCCCAGTTGCCGTCGACGAGGGCCCGATCCGGTGTCAGGCCGGTGCCGGCGATGGCCCGGCGGGCTGCCAAGCGCTGCGCCTCGGCCATCCCCAGCTCGTCGCACTCGACCTGGCTGGCGGCACCGACCGCCCACGCCACGCACCACGCCGCCACCCGGTCGAAGAGGCGCTCGCGCTGCGCCTCGGCCAGCATCTTGGAGTCCCGGACCCGGTACACCCGCCGGTCCCGAGGCAACACGGCGGCGCCGACCATGAGCGGGCCGGCCCACGAACCGCGGCCGACCTCGTCGATGCCGACCACCACCTCATGACCGGCGGCCCACGCCGCCCGCTCGAAGCCGAGTGAAGGGACTGCGGGCGTCACGCCGCTCCACGGTATCGGCCGGTCCGGGTTCGGGCCGGGCCGAGTTCGGGCCGGGTTCAGGCCAGGTTCAGCGGCCGGGCCGGGTTCAGGCCATCTCCACCCCCGCCACGCCACTGCCGACCTCACCGATCTCCACGAACCCGGCGTCGACCAGGCGTGCGACCTCCGACCGGTCCACCGAGGCCAGAAGGCCACCCGAGGTCTGGGGGTCGTAGGCCAGGGCTTCGATGGCGTCGCGGTCGGGCGAGGAGATGGTGACGTCGACCCGTCCCTCCAGGGCGGCCCGGTTGCGGGCGTCACCCCCGGTCCGCACCCCTCTGGTGGCGGCGGCGGCGGCCCCGTCGTAGAGCGGGACCCGGCCGGCGTCGACACGCAGCCGGACGGCGGAACGCTCGGCCATCTCGAACCCGTGGCCGAGGAGGCCGTAGCCGGTGACATCGGTGACGGCGTGGGGAGGGGTTGGCAGGGCGCTCAGTGCCTCTGCCGCCGCCCGGTTGAGCACCCGCATGCGGGTGATGGCCCCGGCCTTCTCCCCGGGGGTGCCGCCGGCGAGGACGATGCCGGTGCCGATGGGCTTGGACAGCACCAGGGCGTCGCCGGGTCGAGCGCCCGCCTTGGTCCAGATCCTGTCGGGGTGGACCACGCCCTGGACGGCGAGGCCGAAGATCGGCTCCTCGGAGCGGATGGTGTGGCCACCCGACACACTGCCGCCGGCGGCGCGCACCACCTCGGATGCGGCGGCGAAGATGGCGGCGATCGCCGCCGGGGGCATCCGCTCGGGGAAGGCGGCCACGTTGAGGGCAAGGACCACGCGACCGCCCATGGCGAACACGTCGGAGCAGGCGTTGGCGGCGGCGATGGCGCCGAAGTCCCCAGGCGAGTCGACCAGCGGCGGAAAGAAGTCGGTGGTCGACACCAGCGCCAAATCGTCGCTCAGGCGGTACACGGCAGCGTCGTCGAAGGGTGCCAGGCCCACGAGCAGGGCAGGATCGCCGCCCCCCGCCAGCTCGCGCACCAGGGCGGCGAGGGGGGCCGCCCCCCACTTTGCGGCGCAACCGCCGCAGGCGGTCCATTCCGTAAGCGCAATGGGCTCGGTGTCGATGCTGGTCATGGATCATTTCCTCCCATGTTCGATGCGGTAACGGGCGGCCAACGCGCCGTCACCGGCGAGTAGCCCTTCGAGATGCAAGGGGATCGGACTGGCGAAGCTGTCCCCGGCCGTCAGCTGGCCACGCCCCGGACCGGCGATGAGCGGTGACTGCGTGACACAGAGCTCGTCGAGGAGGCCGCCGGCCATCATCTGGGTCACCAGGGTGGGGCCGCCCTCGCACAGGACCCGGTCGAGGTCACGGGCGCCAAGCAACGCTAGCGCACCGGCGAGGTCCACGGAGTCGCCTCCACACGTGACGACCTCGGCCACCTCGGCCAAGGCCCGGCGGCGTTCGGGGGAGGCGGCTTCACAGGTGACGACGAGCGTGCGAGGGACCTCGCCGCCCTCGGCGAAGAGACGGGCCTGCGGATCGAGCAATGCCCGGGCGGTGACCACGGCGACCACGGGAAGGGGTCTCTGGCCCCGCGCCTCTCGCCGCCGGCGCCGCCCTGCGGCCACGCGGGCCGGTCCGTAGCCCTCGCGCCGCACGGTCTCGGCGCCGACCAGGACCACGTCGGCCAGCGCCCGCAGGGTGGCGAACACGCGGTGGTCGTCGTCCGAGCCCAGCCCGCCGGTGCGGCCGTCGACCTCGACGGCGCCGTCCACGGCGGTCACGAAATTGGCCCGGACGTGACGGCCGGTGCCCGCCGGCCGGTACAGGTCTTCGAGGTCCTCGTCGGTGAGGTCACGGTCGCCGGGCGGCACGACGCTACGCATCGTTCAGCTTGGCGATCCCTGCGCCATAAGCGTCCGGCAGAAGAACCACTCGCACGCGGTCAACGTACCGGCCGCCGGTGAAGACCAAGACGCCCCGTCGGACGACGGCTCACCCGGGGGCCGGTAGGGGGCCAGGAGGGCCTCTCCCGGCGAGCACTACGCCGGCGCAGTCGCCCTCGGCTGCGTTGCCTCCGGCGAGGTCATCCAACGCGTGCCACCGCCGACTCTTCGTGTGAACGTGATTCTTCGGCGGACGCTTAGGATCATCGGGTGCCTCCGAGCCCGGCCGCTACGCCGTCGTGGCTGGCTCCGGCCGCGCTGCTCGTGCCGGTCAAGGCATTCGGTGAGGCCAAGCTGCGCCTGGCCGCAGCCCTTTCCCCCACCGCTCGGGCCGAGCTGGCCCGCACCCTGGCCGCCGGCGTGGTCGCCGCCGCCGGCGATCTGGCGGTGGCGGTGGTCTGCGACGACCGGGAGGTGGCGACGTGGGCTCGCGACCTCGGGGCCCTGGTCATCTGGGAACCCGGTCGGGGCCTGAATGGGGCGGTACAGGAGGGAGTCCAGCGCCTGGCGGTCGCCGGCGTCGACCGTGTCGCCGTGGCCCACGCCGACCTTCCGCTCGTCGCGGACCTCGGATGGGTGACCCGGTTCCCGGGCGTCACACTGGTACCGGACCGTCGCCACGAGGGCACCAACGTGATCGGACTCCCCGCCCGCGCCAACTTCAGCTTCAGCTACGGGCCGGGTTCGTTCGCCCGGCACCTGGCCGAGGCGCACCGGCTCGGCCTGCCGGTGCGCACCGTCCACGGGTCGCCCCTCGCCTGGGATGTCGACGTGCCCGCCGATCTGTTAGCCGTCATGGAGTGACCGAAGCCCTTCCCGTGCCCCGTATCGCCCTGGCGGTCGGCGCCCATCCCGACGACGTCGAATTCGGGTGCGGCGCCACGCTGGCCAAGTGGGCCGCAGCCGGCTGCTCCATCCGCCACCTGGTGTGCACCGACGGTTCCAAGGGGTCGTGGGACCCGAGCACGGACACGGCCCGGCTGGTGGCCGAGCGCCAGGAGGAACAGCGGGAGGCATCCCGCCGGCTCGGAGGCGACGGCGACGTCACCTTCCTCGGTTGGCCCGACGGGGAGCTCGAGGCGGGGCTCCGTCAGCGCTGGGAGCTGGCCTACGCCATCCGCCGGATCCGTCCGGACGTGGTCCTCGGGCACGACCCGTGGCGGCGCTGGCGCCTGCACCCCGATCACCGCAACGCCGGATTCTTGCTGACCGATGGGATCGTGGCCGCTCGCGACCCCCACTTCTTCCCCGAGCAGGGCGCGGCGCCGCACCGGCCCACCAGCCTCCTTCTGTGGGAAGCCGACCAGGCCGACCACGTGGAGGATGTCTCCGGCTATGTCGACGTCAAGATTGCCGCTCTGCTCGCCCACAAGAGCCAGTGGCGCTCGACCATGCACATCGACGACCCCGACGACCAGGGGCAGCGGGAAGCCTTCGAGCGGCGCATAAGCGAGCGGATGGCCGGCGTTGGCGCGTCGATCGGCGCCGCTGCGGGCGAGGAGTTCAAGCTGGTAGCGACGGACTGAACCGGCGACCGACTGAACCGGCGACGGAGCCCCGAAGCTCCCCTACTTCTTCGTCGCCTTGGTCGTCCGGGTGGCCTTGCCGGGCGTGGCGGTGGCCGCCCTCGTGGTCTTGGCCGACGCCGTCTTCGCCGGAGCCTTGGCCGCGGTGGTGCGGGCCGGGGCCTTGGCCGCGGGGGTGCGGGCCGGGCCCTTGGTCGCCGCCGACCGGGCGGGACCGGCCTTGGCCGCTCTCGTCGCAGCCGTCTTCGTCGCAGCCGTCTTGGTCGCAGCCGTCCTCGTCGCAGCCGTCCTCGTCGCAGCCGTCTTCGTCGCAGGCGTCCTCGTCGCAGACGTCCTGGTCGCTGTGGTCCTGGTCGCTGTGGGCTTGGCTGCCGTCGCCTTGGCCGGTGCCGTCTTCTTGCCCGTCGATCTCTTGGCTCCCCGGGTGTTGAGCGCCTCGTTGAAGGCGGTGGCCGGCTTGAACTTGACCACGTTGCGGGCCGCGATCTTGACCGCCTCTCCCGTGCGCGGGTTGCGACCGTCGCGACCGGCCCGCGCGCCGGGGGTGAAGGTGCCGAAACCGAAGATCGAAACCTTGTTTCCGGCCTTGGCCTCGGCGATCACCGAGTCGATGAGGGCCATCACGGCCGCTTCTGACTGACGCTTATCCAGACCAGCCGTGCTGGCCACCTCTTCGACGAGCTGTGTGCGGTTCACCGCCGCCTCCTGGCGTTGGGGGAAGATGCTCGCAATCAAAGAGGTTTTTTGGCGATAGGTCAAGTATTTCCGTTGCGCGTCAACGTGTTCGAGTCCTCGCGACTCAGAAACCGTTCGCCGGCAACGAGTTTTCGACCTCACGTTCCGAGCGGACGCATCCGGACGCGCTCGGGGGTCAGCTCGGCGATCGAGGCCACCCCGAGGAGCTGCATGGTCCGGCCCACCTCGCGGGCGAGGATGTCAAAGCTGCGCTGCACGCCCGCTCGGCCGCCGGCCATGAGGCCGTAAAGGTAGGCGCGCCCGACCAGACAGCCTCGGGCGCCCAGCGCCACCGCAGCGACGATGTCGGCGCCGCTCATGATCCCGCCGTCCATGTAGACCTCGGATCGCGCCCCGACCTCGGCGACGATGTCGGGCAGCTGCTCGAGGGGCGTCGGGGCCCGGTCGAGCTGCCGTCCGCCGTGATTGGACACCACCACCGCGTCCGCCCCCGCGTCCACGACAGCTCGGGCGTCGGCGGCGCTCTGGATGCCCTTGACGACCAGAGGACCCGCCCACGCGTCGCGCAACCAGGCCACGTCGTCCACCGTGGCCGCCGGATCGAAGACGTGGTCGGCCAGTTGCGCCACCGTGCCGGACCAGGAGCGCAGCGAGGCGAACTCCAACGGAGCGGTGGTGAGGAAGTTGTACCACCACGCCGGGTGGACGGCGCCGTCGGCCACCGTCCGCCACGTCAGTGCCGGCGGGATGGTCATGCCGTTGCGGACGTCGCGCAGCCGGGGACCAGCCACGGGCGTGTCGACCGTCAGCACGAGGGCTTCGTAGCCCGCCGCCTGGGCTCGGCGCACGAAGTCCGCGCTGGCGTCGCGGTTCCGCCACAGATAGAGCTGGAACCAGCGACGGGCCGTCGGAGCGGCCGCGGCGAGATCCTCCAGCGACGTCGTACCCATCGTCGACAGGGCATAGGGGATCCCCGCCCGCTCGGCCACGGCGACGACCGCGGACTCGCCTTCGTGGTGCATCAGGCGGGTGAACCCGGTGGGAGCGAAGGCGAAGGGCATCGCCGAGTGGCGCCCCAGCATCGTGGTCGAGGTGTCCACCTCCGACACGTCACGCAGCACCCGGGGCACGAACTCGACGCAGGAGAAGCTCTGCCGGGACCGGGCCAGGCTGATCTCGTCGCCCGCTGCGCCATCGGTGTAGTCGAACGCCGCCCTGGGGGTCCGGCGCCGGGCGATCTCCCGCAGATCGGCGATCGAGGCGGCCCGGGCCAGCCGGCGCTCGGCCGGGTGACGCGAAAGGCGCGGTCCGCCGGTGGTCAGCGGGCGCAACTCCGACCAACGGGGCAGCCGGCGCTCCGTCACCGCCGGGCACCTTCGGTCGTCGGCCGCACTGATCGTCCTTTCATGAATGGTAGGGGCACGCCACCGCGACGGTACTCTGACCGACCTCAGTTGACTAACGTCGATGCGCGTGAGCGCCGATGAGTGAAGCGGAGAACGGGAGCTTCGTGCGCGACACCCGCTACCTCGACGCCCGGGTCACCGCCGGGGGGCGGGACGGGTGGCCGGTGGAGCCGGGCCGTTACCGCCTAGTCGTCGCCCGGGCCTGCCCGTGGGCCAACCGGGCGATCGTCGTCCGCCGCCTTCTCGGCCTCGAACGCGCCTTATCGATGGCCATCGCCGGGCCCGTCCACGACGAGCGCAGCTGGACCTTCGATCTCGATCCGGGCGGGCGCGACCCGGTGCTCGGCATCGAGCGGCTCGCCGACGCCTACGAGACGGCGCAACCCGGCTACGACCGGGGCATCACCGTCCCGGCCATCGTCGACATCCCCAGCGGGGCGGTCGTCACCAACGACTTCCCCCAGATCACCCTCGATCTGGAAACCGAGTGGACCGCTCATCACCGTCCCGGCGCTCCCGACCTGTACCCCGAAAAGCGGCGCTCTGAGATCGACGAGGTCGCCGCCGCCATCCTCCACGACGTCAACAACGGCGTCTACAAGGCGGGGTTCGCCCAGGCCCAGGGCGCCTACGAGAAAGCCTACCGGGCACTGTTCGCCCGTATGGACTGGCTGGGCGAACGGCTGGCCGGCCGCCGGTATCTGGTCGGTGACACCATCACCGAGGCGGATATTCGCCTCTTCACCACGCTGGCTCGCTTCGATGCGGTCTATCACGGCCACTTCAAGTGCAACCGACAGAAGCTGGCGGAGATGCCGGTGCTGTGGGCCTACGCCCGAGACCTCTTCCAGACGCCGGGATTCGGCGACACCATCGATTTCATCCAGATCAAGCAGCACTACTACATCGTCCACACGGACGTGAACCCGACCCGGATCGTGCCCCTCGGTCCCGACCTGTCGGGCTGGTTGGCGCCTCACGGCCGGGAGGCGCTGGGCGGCCGTCCCTTCGGCGACGGAACCCCGCCCGACCCGCCCATTCCCACCGAGAGGGTGGCTGCCGGTCACGGGGCCGCCTGAGGGAGATCGGCCTGAGCGAGATCAGCAAGATACCGTCCGGCTTCTTCCTGAGGTCTTCGCTCGGTACAGGGCGGTGTCGGCCCGGGCGATGAGGGTGTCGATGTCGACCGGCGCCCCGACCGCCAGGCCCATGCTGACGGTGACCTGAGGGTCGAGGTCGTGCCAGTCCGTGTCCGCAAAGGCGGTGTGGATGGCGTCGGAGCGACGGCGGGCGACGCCTTTGTCGGCATCCGCGAGGACGATCAGGAACTCGTCCCCGCCGAGCCGGGCGACCAGGTCCCCGGCCCGTACGTGGGCGCGCAGCACCTCGGCGACCACGTTGAGGACGGTGTCGCCGGTTCCGTGGCCGTAGGTGTCGTTGATCATCTTGAAGCGGTCGATGTCGGCGACCAGCACGGCGACGCTGTGGAGCTGCTGGGCTCTGAGCGTGTTCAGGTAACGCTCGAGACCGCGGCGATTGGCCAGGCTGGTCAGCGGGTCGAGCTGGGCCTGGCGGGTCAACGCCTCGTACTCGGTGGAGCGGCGCTCGGCGTCCAGGCGGGCTCTCATCGTGCCCAGGGCCGACAACCGGGCGCCCCACCGCAGCTTCGCCTGGCGTTCGGCGTAGCGGATGCCCGCCGTCGGCCGCTGCGGGCCCGCTCCCTCGAGATCCACGGCGATCCTCAGCGCCAGGTCGTGCTCGCTCGCATGGTCGGTCCCGTCGATGAGCTCCGTCGCCGCCAGGCACTCTGCGGCGGCGGCGGCGATGTCCCCTCGCCGGCGGTGGACCAGGGCGAGGGCGAGGTGCACGTGCCCGACGAACTCGGGGCTGGTGCCGGGGTCGACGAGCATCGCCTCGGCCGCCGCCCGCACATCCCTTCCGGTGATGGCGTCGAGCACGAGCCCCATGACCTCCGTGTCCCGTCGCCAGCCGGTCGGTATCGCCATGTGGCGGGCGGCGACGGCGGCGGCCAGCCCGGCCCGGCAGTGCGTCTCGAGGCCCTCCCGATCGCCCACCTCGGACATCGCACACGCCCAGCGCAACTGGGTCTCGGCCCGGTTGTAGGCGAGCAGGCCGTGCAGCTTCGGATCGGTGGTGAAGGTGCGCTGGGCGCAGGCGTGGTGCTCGTCCGCCAGCTCCCAGAGACGCCGGTCCGTGTAGCCGATCGCACACGCCACATGGGCGGCAGCGGCCTCCCGGGTGGCAGGGGCCGATTCGAGCAGGACGCTCGCACGGGCCAGATCGGCGTCGGCCTGGGGAGAGCGAGCCGGATCCCCGCCGGTGACCGCCGGGAACGCCCGCCAGGTCAGGGCCAACGCCATCATCACCACGTCGGCGTCAGCCTCGGCACTGGCGAAGAGCCGCTCGATGATGGCCGGTAGCTGCGGGTCGCGGTCGATCAGGGCGCGCACCGCGGACGCGTGCAGGGCGAGCCGGACGATCTCCGGCCAGACGTGGGTCGCGGCGTGCTCGAGAAGCCGCTCGATCGCCCCCGCCGCCTGCCCGTCACCGTCCTGGACGGCTTCGATGAGGTCGAACGCCTCCGATCGCGCCGCGCCCCGAGGGTCTGTCGGGGCGGGACCGAAGTCATTGGTGATGAAGGCCATGGCGCTCTACCCGGACCCGCCGGGCGGACGTCTGGCGAACCGAGTAGCCAGATGGTACAGGCCGTTCGGCGGCGAATCCCGGTCGCCCCGGGGCCGGCGCGGGCCGGTGACGGGTCAGGCCCTTTCA
>JAABUJ010003697.1_pt1 | contig 16899 bp, 18 predicted proteins | sample 5559131 | NCBI WGS metagenome assembly JAABUJ01 (sample SAMN10711875, study PRJNA513366) | rock metagenome | isolation source: Antarctica rocks | place: Antarctica: Victoria Land, Mt New Zealand nord | collected 2016-01-07 | reverse complement strand
ACGTCCGCAGCTACCTGCAGACCGGGCTCAAGCATGGGCGCAACCCTCTCGAACTGCTCACCGGCCTTTGGACCTCAGGAGCGTGGTTGCCGACGGTCGCCCTCGCTGACACAGGCTGAGCAGTTACTCCAAAAGTCCCCTACCTCCCTCAAGCACCTGGAGCTCATGACCCTCAACGTCGATCTTAACCAGGCAAGGGGCGCCCGAATGACGAAGAGCATAGTCGTCCAGACAAATCATCTCGACCTCTATCGTTGTCTTCGTGGCCGTTGTCACAACCCTCGAATGGGCCGAAGAGCCTGCGGTTGGTTGGAAGGAGACCCACCCCGCACTAGCACCCACAGCACACGGCACCACCGCGACATTACGCACATTATTGGCGGCGAAAAGCTGCCCCATTAGTTCTCTGGTCGACGAGGCCGGTTCGAAGGCATGGATCTCACCCGTCAAACCCACGAGCTGTGAAGCCCATAGGCTGTAAAGACCGATGTTTGCGCCAATGTCATAAAAGCATGCGCCAGGATGTAGGATAGCCTCCAATACCGGAGCTAAGGCCGGAGGGACATACTGCAGATGGACCAGTGCGGCTAGTGCTGGGTCTTTTAGGTTCTCGAACTTAAAAATTGTACCATTAGTGAGTAGGCCCCTGACCGGGCCCTTTATTGACTTCTTCCCTCTTATCCCTCCGACGATCCGATCCGTGCCCCGAACGGAGGGAAGTCGCGCTGCCATCCATCCAGCTGCTCGCCACCGCCGCGGGCCATTGATTACTCCCTCAGATAATGGTCGGGATGGACGCTTCAATGTCGGTGCTTGGGCGTGGCAGAGAAATGAAAACGGGTGCGTACGCCTTGCAGCAGGGCGCCAAGGCCCTCAGCGATAATGGTCCAGTCTGCCTTGCGGGGCAAAAGCAAATCAGAGAGAGAGCATTTCAAAAGGCGGCTCGCCGAGTTAACCAGCAGAAGCATTGTCACCGAATAGCCGAGGACTGACGAAATTGCCGCACCCACGATGCCCATCTCCCTCAACAGCCACCACAGCGAGACGATGGTAACACAAGCACCGCCCAACTCAGCCCAAAGGACGGTTCGGGGATGTCCAAGGCCCCTGATGCCCTCAGCGAGGACGTAGTTGTAACCGTATATGGTACCGGCCCCTACGAGGACGAGAGCTGGGACGATTGCCGGACGGAACCGCGCTGAGGCAAGCACGACAATCCCGGTGGGAGTGGCCAGGGCCACGACACACGATAACCCGATGGAAAGGGCTAGTCCGACCCGGCTGACAGACGCCACTGCCCGGAATCGCTCCCCCGCGTCTGCCAAGCCCGCCACGCTGGGAAAGAGCACCATACCGACCGCAATTAAGACCAGGGATGCCGCAGCGCTCCAAGTCACTGCAACGACGTAGTACCCCAGTTGTGCGGCCGGCACGAAACCCGCCATCACCAGTTGATCCAATCGGAGATTGGCAAGCTGGGGAAGCGTGGTGGTGACTGCAGGCAGGCCGTAGGCCAGCAGGGAACGACCGATCGACCGGGAGGGCCAGTAGGGGCCGGGGATGATTCGACGGACGATTAGGAAAACTGGCAAGCTCAGGCAGCCGAGCGCCAAGAGGTAGGCGTCCGCCAACGTTGCTGGCCGAGCTGTCCCAAGGATGTAGGCGCCAGCAACGATGATCAGCCAAGCCACACCAGGGGCCACCCGTAGGAGGTTCCACTCGAGGAAGGCATTTCGACTGCGTAAGGGATGACACGGCAGCAGGGTGACAATGTACAGCGGTATGACAAGAAGGTATGTTCGGGCGTGTGCAACGGTGAGTTGTGGCTGTGCTGCAAGTAGGAATGGCAGAGCGAGATAACCAAATGCCCCGAAAACCAGTGCGGTGAACGAACCGATCGTCATGGCTGTGCCAAGTTGGCCGCCAGCTGTGCCCCGCGTTTTGGCTGTAAGGTATACAAGTGCCTCTGGCATCCCGAAGGATGCCAGTATGGCAAGAAGGGTAGGCCAAAGCTGAATAGCCGTGAGCTCTCCTCGGCCTTTCGGACCCAAGAGTCGAGCGCTGAGAATGGCCGCTGCGGTCCCGACGACCGCAATCATCACATTAGCCACGACGGTGCCACCGAGAGCCCGCGACGCAGAGGGGACTGCGTTTGACCTATTGCTCACGCTGGCCCCCCTAACTTGGGACCGCTACCAGGAAGCTGTTTCTCCAAATTATCGTATCGTTGCCACTGCTCCGTAATAAAAGATCGCGGTCGTGTGGATCCTTCCAATAGCTCGCAAAGAAAATCTGCGGCCCTCGAGGATGCGAATTGAGCGCCTGTGGCCGCGGCGGCGGCTCGGACAGCGAGAGAGGAGCCTCGAGCCAATGCCCGCGCCAATTGCGAAGCCAGTGATTCCGCATCCCCCCCGATGGCTACCCAGCCATTCACACCTTGACGTACCAAGTCGACCGCGCCCACGGAGTCTGACACGACGACGGGGCGGCCGCTCGCCAGAGCCTCGTTCACCACGACGCCCCATCCATCGTATCGAGATGGCACAACCTGACACGTCCAGTGGTCAGAGAGCGCAGCGAGGTCGCTGTTGGTTTGCTCACCGATCCAATTGACCTCGACACCAAGGTGCCTGGAGAGGGCTCGAAGGACCTGCTCATCAGGACCGGAGCCGATCACGTCAACCGAGACGTCGCCCAGCCCCGATGCCGCCCGCAGCAAGAGATCTAGTCCCTTGCGTTCGATCAGCTGTCCACAGAACCCGACAATACGATCTGAACCTAATGCACAAAACCCAGGTGTTCCGACGGTGTAGGGCAGGACATGTACCGGCCCCGCCGACAGGCGACGGTAGTCCGTAGCAGCTTTCTCCCCGATCGCTAGAACCATATCCACTCGATTCATCAATGTCGAGATAATGGCGTTGACCAATGGACGTCTGGCGTGCTGCCGCTCACCCCAGAACATGCGCAGGTGCGTTCCGCGGCGTACCATTAGCGCGGTTATGGTTGGAGCTAGGTAACTACCCGCCAATATCAGGACATCCGTCTGTGGGCGAATGCCGTCACTCAATAACCTAGGGTTCCACCACCCCAGTGGTTTTATGACAAAGCCCGGGTAAACTATGGCCTCATGCCCAGCCATACATTCAATACCCCATGGGCGACCTTCGTTCGATGGTAAGCCCATGTAATGGACCCTCAGATCGACTCGCTCGGTCATGTCAGAGAAGAAAGCCTGGTTGTAGGGCGTCGGGATGTTGGTCACCAGATCGACCAGGAGTCGAGTCATCAGTCGGTACCATCGCCAACTGAGCGCAGATAAGTTTGCATGACAGCAGTCCAATCGTGCTGGTGCTCGATCAGGGCCCGTCCGCGTGAACCGATCCTGGCGGCATATTCATCATTATCCAGGAGCGCAATAATCCGGGTGACTAGTTCGGCGCCACCACCTGCCTGGGAGTAGTGAATGTCGTTCACGCCACCAGGTACCCCCTCCAGGGCTTGGAGCCCGACTACTGGTGTTCCCGCTGCCATGGCTTCCAAGGCCTTTGTCGGCGTGCCGCTGCGTTGGTCCGATGGGACGACCAGCATCCGGACTGACCGAAGAAGCGTCGAGTGGTCTTCGACAAAGCCAAGATGATCGCCCCGCAGACACCTCACAGCGCTAACCACCTCTGGAGGCGCGTCGGGGCCGGCCAGTGCCACCCGTACGTTTGGCCGAATGGCCTTGACCGCCGGTAACACCTCCGTCAGTAGGGTCATCACGAAGGGAGTGAACCCCCCGGAGCACGAGCCTAGGTACAACACGTCATACCTGGGCTCCCAACGAGGACCCCTGAACTTCGCCGTGTGGATCCCAAGCGGGATCACTGTGACCTGAGCCCTCGGAACGTTGCTGCTCAACCATATTCGATCCCGGTCGGCAACTACGTGGACGACATCGCATCTGGGGAGGTGGAGCCGCTCGAACGCCCGGACGTACTGTGTCTTCAGTTGGTTGGGGGACAGTCTACGCCTCCCGATGGCGCTAAGAACGAGCGAGTAGCTATCGTTGATCGAGCCGACGACAGTGGGAGAGCGCCCATGGACGGTGAGCCTGCGCCGAAGAGGCCCTGCCAAGTGGGTAGCGCCGAGCGTGTCCAAGTGAACGATGGCGTAAGGCCCGGCTTGCCTCTCGAGCATCGCGCAGACCGAATTTATGGGCAGCCGCTGGCAAACGGGTAGGACTCCCTTGGCGATCGCCGCCACGCGGTGAGGCTGAGCTTCACTGTCCACCGTCGTCCAGTTTGCGGAGTCGATACTTCCTTGAACTACGCGCGGCCCAGGTGAGATCACATGGCAGTCGTTCCCCAGAAACTCTGCCATCCCAGCCACCTTGCTGCGGACGCCATTATTGGCTGGCCACGGCGGCTCTGTCGCAACTATGAGGATCCGACGCCTCTGCTGTGCCTCTATAGAACCTAGCGGAGACATTCTCAAACCGCTTGGTTGGGCGACGGCTCATCGTTACCCAACGCAACCACCGCTTCGAGAAGTTCGACTAGGCGAGTCGCCCAATCGATTCTGAGGTCGGCGCGGACTGCGGGAGAGGCGAGATCGGGTTGGCTTGGGTCGGCTTCGCCGTCGTCCAACGTGACAAGTGCATTAGCCAACGCATCCACACTGGATGGCTTGAAAAAGTGGCATCCGGGCAAGCGGCTGCCTGCCAACTCGAGATGGGCCGGAATATTCGAAACCACAATCCGATCATTGACGCATAGCGCTTCCAGAAGCGTAATAGGCGACGCCTCGGCCAATGAAGGAAAAATAATGCCAGAGGCATGCTGAAGCATAGTCAAAACCTCTGACCGAGTCATAGTACGGAGCTGCAGTGAAACGCCGCGCGTCCGATTCGCTTGGCGTCGGAGAGCGGCCGTCAGTGTCTTGCTTGGGCACTTACCCGCGATCACAAGAGCACAGCGACCGCCACCTGCTCGGTACCGCGAATACCCCTCAATCAGACGACCAACGTTGCGGTAACTGTACACGTCGCCGATGCAAACTATGGCGTTCCGCACCGCTTGGCGTTCATGGCGTCCCGAGAAGTTGGCATCTCGAAGTGCCTGCTCGAACCCAGCGTCGAGCACGTTGGCCAGTGGCACAGAGCTATTGGGGTTCCTAACTGGGATACTCGCTGAGATACGAACAACGCCCTGCGCCCGATTCAACGCCAGCTCACTGGCCGTTCTCAGCAAAGCCTTGCGAATGGCCTCGGTCGGCGACCCCCAAGGTCCTTGCCATGGCCAGCTATTTTGGGGCATCAGGAAGTATTTCCCAGACTGGAGTAGCGCCTTGGGGACAACATTCCTAGGGATCAGGGCGTTACTCCCACCAGTTCCGAACACAAGCCTTTGGGGAAAGAGGTCGCAGGCTAGGCGGAGGTTACACAGCACCGCCCTGCCCCCACCGGACCAGTTGCCCCGATCCTCCACCCGAATCGGCCAGTGGGTGGAACGCTGCACTGCCTAAAACGTTACCAGCAGGAGGATCTACCGGGGTGACACCTGCACCCTCCCCTAGTCTGGCTACACTACGAGAATACTGATTGCAGGCCTCATGTGAATCAACGAGCCACTCCGCCTCCTGGTATCGGCACTGCTGTAAAGCTGCTACAGTTCGTGTGGACGCACCCTGAGAATCGTGGGAAGCGACTGCGGGCCATTGGCAGGCTGGTAGGTTGGCAAATCTGGAAGCGCGTAGTGCGCCGTCCATGGGATCTCCACTTGGCTCCCGAAATTACACTCCGCTGCCAACCGCGCAGTACGGCGGCCTCTGGTGTAATCTATTGCCGATATCCGGAATGGCAAGATATGCGCTTTCTTCTCGCCTATCTGAGATCGGGAGATATCATCCTTGACGTGGGCGCTAACATCGGAACCTATTCGTTATTGGCGGCGTCGATTCCTGGTACAAGAGTATGGGCATTCGAACCATCAACTCTCGCTTGTGAGCGGCATCGGGAAAACATTTTGCTCAACGCCTTACAGGAACGAATTTCGCTGGTTCAAAGGGCCGTCGGCGTAGCATCCGGCTTCGGTTTCTTGACGCTGGGAAAAGACACCGTCAATTCTTTGGTCGAGAGGGCTTTTGATGAGCTGATGGATGATGACTCGATGGAGGCGGTAGGCATCGTGTCACTTGACGACTATTTTGGCGGAGATGAGTTGCCCGTCGCCCTCATCAAGGTGGATGTCGAAGGCCGAGAAGGTGATGTATTACTTGGCGCTCGACAACTGATTCTTCGCTCGTCTCCTGCCCTGATTATAGAGTGCAACCACCTAGAAGAACTAAGGAAATTTCTGGTACCACTCGGGTACCACCGATATGAATACGAGCCCGACTCCGGCGTCCTGCGCCCGGTTCCATGGGAGCATGAGGCAGCCAATAACCTGCTGGCCCTCAAGGATGTTGCCTTGACCGAGACACGATTGCTCAAACCATGGGCTGCTGAGCCATGGCCGACACGCAGCGAGGTGAGTTAATGAGCGGTCGCGGCCCATCTACGCACAGTGAGTACTCTTAGGGCGTGCTAGCCGAGTCGAGCGGGTCGGAACCAGAGCTACGCGACTATTTTCGCGTCCTAGGTCGACGTAGGTGGATCGTCTTCATCGCTGCCGCGGGCTTGGCCCTCATTGTGTTAGCCATAGACTTCCTGCAGACGGCAAAATATACAGCAATTGCCGAAGTCCTGCTGCAGCCACCGGAAAACCCAAACTTGACCGCGAGTGGAATTGTTCAGCCGCTCACACCAACCGATGTTCAGACTCAGATTCAACTGCTGACGAGCGGGCCTGTGAAGAATGCGGTTGCCAAAATTCTTGGATCATCACCCGCCGTGACCGTCAGTCCAGTTGGTCAGACCAACGTGATCGATGTAAAGGCAACCAGTCCTCAATCGGCACAGGCAGCGAGGACGGCAAACACCTATGCGCACGCTTACGTCGGATTTCGCCAGTCTCAAACCCTCGGCAACTTGACAGCGACGGCAAACCAGCTCCAGATGAAAGTGAGTGTTCTTGACAACGAGAGCAACGGTCTAGCTGCGAACCTGTCGACAGCTTCAACCAGGGATCAACCCAGTCTTTTGGCCCAGCGGGACAGCTTGCTTACGCAGGAGTCCACCCTAAAGTCCCAGTTGAGCCAGGTCCAGCTGGCCATCGGGGTCAACGACGGGGGAGCCCAAGTTGTGACGCCAGCTATGGCCGCCAGTTCGCCGAGCTCTCCACGACCAACTCGCGATGTGCCGATCGCCCTATTCGTGGGCCTGGTCGTGGGCGTAGGCCTTGCATTCCTACGCGAGTACCTCGATGACGCGATCCGCACTAAGGAGGAGATGGAACGGGCAACGCCCGGAATTCCGGCGGTGGGCCTAATTCCTGTGGTGGCCGACTGGAAGGACCACGAGGCAGCCACGGTCGCGTCGCTCGCCGATCCATCCTCAATGGCCGCAGAGGCATACCGTACTCTTCGGACGTCGATTCAGTATGTAGGGCTCGACCGGCGAATACGCACGCTTCAGGTGACCAGCCCGCTGGCTTTCGAAGGGAAGAGCACCACGCTCGCCAACTTGGCGGTGGCGTTAGCCAATGCCGGTCAACAGGTCGTGGTCGTCTGCTGCGACTTGCGAAGGCCGCGGCTCCATGAGTTTTTCGGGGTCAAGAACGACGTAGGGTTCACCTCTGTGCTGCTCGGCCAGGCGCCGTTGTCCTCGGCCCTTCGGGATGTTCCCGGCACTGAAAATCTCCGAATACTGGCCTCCGGCCCGATCCCCTCCGATCCGTCCGAGTTGCTGTCGGGTCAACGTACCGCTGAGCTGTTGTCGGCGCTGACCTGCGAATTCGACATCGTTCTGGTTGACAGTCCACCCGTCCTTCCCGTCACCGATGCGGCTGTACTGGCGACGAGGATCGACGCGGTCGTAGTCGTCGCAGCAGCCGGGCGAACCAAGCGGCGAGATCTTGCCCGAGCTACCGAACTACTCAGGCAGGTCGAGGCACCAATCATCGGTACGGTGCTCAATGGAGTGACAGAAGGTGGAGCGTACGGCTATGGCTACGGTTACAGCTACGTGGGGTCGCCATCCGGAGGAAACCGCTCAGTTCCCGTATGGCGGCGGCTGGCTGCGGTAGCTCAACGCTGAGCGTGAATCATTCATGAATCTCCTAGGTTTTCCGTGCTCACCCTTGCGGGGCATCACCCGTGGCTAGTGGACTCCTGCGGGTGCTGATGGTCTCGCCCCAGCCGATCTTCAGGTGGGCAGCACGGCATCGGCGTCTGGTCCAGGCCATCGGCGATGCCCTGGCCTGGATGGCCTCGCTGACCTTTGCCGATGCGCTGCGATACGACCTGCACATGGGTCTGGTCAGTGTGGGCGGCCTTGTCGCCATTCTGCCCTTGGCGGTATCCGCCCAGGTGGTCAGCGGCCTGGCCGTTGGCCTGTACCTCGGGCGCTGGCGATTTGGCAGCTTCGATGAGGTCGCCGCCCTGGCCTGCTCGGCGGTCACTACCTCGGCACTGCTGTTCGTCGTCGACACCTTGGTCATTAAGCCCCGCATGGTCCCCGCCGGTGCGGTGCTGGCGGGTGGCTTCCTGGCCTTGGTGGCCATGTCCGCCGCCCGGTATCTCTGGCGAATGCGCCTCGAGTACCGCCAACGCCCACGAGACGACGGCCGCGTCCGCTTGCTTGTCTTCGGAGCCGGAGAAGGGGGGGCACAGGTGCTGACCGCCCTCCTGCGTGACCCGGACAGCCCCTACATGCCTGTCGGGCTGCTCGACGACGACCACTCCAAGCGCCACCGGCGGATCCTGGGCATCCCGGTGCTCGGGGATCGCCACCACCTGGCTACCGCAGCGGGGGACAGTCAAGCCGATGTCCTGCTCATCGCCATCCCCAAAGCTGGCGCCGAGGTGGTGAGTGAGCTCTACGATCTGGCCACCGAGGCAGGCCTCCAGGTCAAGGTGCTCCCGCCGGTGGGCGAGCTCTACCGCAACCGCGTCGGCGTAGGTGACATCCGCGACGTCACCGAGGAGGATCTTCTCGGGCGCCGCCCGGTGGTAACTGACGTCGCTTCCATCGCTGGTTGCCTTACCGGCAAGCGAGTCCTGGTCACCGGGGCGGGAGGCTCCATAGGCGCCGAGCTGTGCCGTCAGATCTATCGCTTTGCCCCAGCCGAGCTGATCATGCTCGACAGGGATGAGTCGGCTCTTCACGGCGTGCAACTGTCCATCCACGGCGAGGCGGTGATGGACTCTCCCGCCCTGGTCCTGGCTGACATCCGCGATCGGGAGGCCATCAGGGCGATCTTCGACCTGCGGCGTCCAGAGGTGATCTTTCACGCTGCCGCCCTCAAGCACCTCGCCCTCCTGGAGCGTCACCCGGCCGAGGCGATCAAATCGAATGTCTGGGGCACGCTCAATGTCCTCGAGGCGGCCGATAGTGTCGGCGTCGATAGCCTTCGTCAACATCTCCACTGACAAGGCGGCTGACCCGGCCAGCGTCCTCGGCTACTCCAAGCACATCGCCGAGCGGCTCACCGCCGAGGTGGCTCGGCGGGCGACTGGCGTGTTCGTCAGTGTCCGCTTTGGCAACGTCCTCGGAAGCCGCGGCTCCATGCTGGTCACGTTTCGATCCCAGGTCGAGTCAGGTGGCCCTTTGACGGTGACCGATCCAGACGCCACCCGCTTCTTCATGACCATCCCCGAGGCGGTCGAACTGGTGATCCAGGCAGCAGCCATTGGTAGCCGGGGCGAGACCTTGGTTCTCGACATGGGCCAGCCAGTCAGCATCGATCAGGTGGCCAAGAGGCTGGCTGCCCGGGCCGACCGGCCAGTGAGGATCGTGTACACCGGCCTGCGGCCGGGGGAGAAGTGCCACGAGGTTCGCTTCAGCGTCGGCGAGGTCGACACTCGGCCGGTGCACCCACTCATCTCACACGTCCGTGTGCAAGCGCTCAGCGTGGCGGCTGTACGAGAGCTTCAGCCCGGCGAGCCCTCGACGGCGGGAACGCTGCGTGACCTCTGCTCTGCCGATCTAAGCGTCGCCGAAGGACTTACCTGACCTGCCAGTCAGCCTGATCATCGAGACGACCGCCGCTACAGACCAGCGATGGCTAGGCGGTGCCGAGATGAGCGACATCGCGGCGTCGCCGCCACATCAACAAGGCCGTACCGACCGCGAGGAGCACCAGGGCCACCGCCACCAGGGCAACGATATCCAGCCCCGTGAAGGCCAGGCCGCCATGGGTCGCCGGAGCGGTCGGAGTAGCCGCCGATGGTTGGGGCGCGAGCGTGACCGGCGCGGTGGTGACCACCACGGTGGTGACGGTGGTGGTCCCCGGATAGGGAGTGTCCTGGGCCAGAGCCGGCCCGGCACCTACCAGTAAGGTTGCCAACAGGACTGGAGCAACTGCCAAAAAGGCCATTCGTCGCCTCATGGGACGATCCTCCTCATCCGCCGGGTTGGCGAGTAACCGCCACCATAGCCCAGATGGTGGTGCCCCATCACCGGCGAACACCCCAGTGGAGGTCAAGCGTCGAGGCCCAGGGCATTGCCACGTTCGCCGGGCCGGTCACGGACCAACCTGGTGCGTGGAGATGGACCACCAGGTCGGTCGGGTAGAGGCGGGGCTGGGGGACAAGGCGCAGATGAAATGCTCCACGGCGCAGTGCTCCGGGGACGATGGTCTGGAAGTCGACCTCGCCCTGCTGGCCGGCCGCCACGGCCAGCGGCCCCTGGTTGAGCCGTAGCCCCGATTCGGCCACGCTGGCCACCTGGGTCGAGCCGGCCGGACCCCACCAGTAGATACGGGTCACATAGTTCCCAGGGCTGAACGAGTTGATGTGGTCAGGGCCCAACTGGTAGGAGGCGGCCTGGCCAACCGGCGCGGTGTTCTTGACGATCACCCGGCTGTCGACGACAGCATTGCCTTTGGCGTCGATGGTCACGTCGATGACGTCGCTGTCCTTTACGTAGTAGTCGAGCTTGGTGGCAGTGGCGTTCTCCACGGCCATGGTGAAGGTCCGGTCCGCCTGGGTGGCTGCCGGGTTTCCGCTGACCCCATTGGTGGCGATACTTGCCTCAACGTTGGGGTCACTGCTCCAAACCTGGAGATGGCGCCCGCCGGCCGCCTGCCCGACGGCGCGGGCTAGGGACAAGGTGTCGATCGTGCCGGACTCGATCCGCCTGGCGGCGGCGGCGGCGACAGCACCGATCTCCTCGTGGCGCGCCACCTGGTCGCCCTGGGGCTCCTGCTCGTACAGGACGTGGAGCAGGAGGTCACTGGCGTCGGCCGCGGTCACCGGCTCGCCCACCCCGGAAACCGATACTGGGCCGGTCACCGACAACAAGTCGGCCAGCGCCGGGACGTCGATGCCGACCACGCCGTCGATGGTCTTGCCGGTGGCCTGTCGGTACATGGCGGCCATGGCCCTGGCACTCCAGGAGAAGTCAGCCGGAGCGTTCACCGACTGCCAGAGTTGAGTGGGCTCGAGGCCTCCGAAAATGGCCTGGGTGCCAGCGGGCACAACCACGGGTGCTGGCTGGGCGAGGTTAAGGTCGGAGATGCGGCCAGGGGGCCCGACCGATATGGCACCCCGGTCAAGGTGCAGGACGGCATAGGAGAGGACCATGCCCTGATCGCGCATCTCGGAGTTGTTCTCCCCCGCCACCAGGTAGGTGCGGGGGCCGTCGGCACCGAGGAACAACGAAGCTGCCCCGAGTGCCCGGCTGGCCCCCGACAGTCGAGTGCTGACCGAGGTGACCTCTGAGTCAAAGGTCCGACGGGCGTCGCCGAGGCTGCTCCACAATCCGCTGGGCGACCGCACCAGGGCTCCCAGCCCGGCAGACGTACTGGCCGCCTGAGCCCGTAGCGTTACCATCGCCTCGAGGGGGACATGGCCCGGCTGGACCGCCTCACCAAGCTGACCGACCGTGGCGACCAGGCCACGGCCCAGCATGGCCGCCCGGTTGGCGTCAGAGACGAGGGCGACAAGCCCGCTTCGCTGGGTGGCCAGGCCGGGGACGAACCGTGCCAAGCTGAGTGAGGTCGATGACCGAATCTGGCCCTGGGCTGCGGCCAGGTCGCCCCGAGCCTGATCGAGCTTGGCGATGGCAGCCAACCGGCCGGGCTGAGTGGACAAGCTCGGCTCTTCCTCCACCACCTGGGCGAAGAGCACCCGGGCGGTAGTGACCGAGTTACGCACCTGAACCACCGTTCGAACCGCCGTAGCCACGACCACGACCAGGCCCACCACCACGACCCCGAGGAGGGCCAGGACGACGAACCTGCGCCGGCGCCGGTGTGGCGAGATCGGTGAGGCACTCTGAGCTCGCCCGGCTTCGGATCGCAGGCGAGCAGGTGGCCGACCGGCTCGGGACGGCGAATGCTCTATTTTTTTGCGGTTGGCCGATCGCCGGTCACCTCGGCTGAGGGGGGGTGCCCATGCCGCCCTTCTATGCCCGACCGAGTGCCGGTTGGATGCGCGGTGGGCACGTCGAGATGACTGCGGCCAGCTATGTCGGGCGGAGATGTGCCGCCGGAGCCGACGCAACCGCCGGTGCCATCGCCGCTTGACCGCCGCCCTCAGGGATGAAGGTTGCGGCACCCGATCAGTCAAGCACGTCGATGAGCCCCCTCAAGCCGTCCGGACAGCCAAGGAACACGTCACCAGGGCGCGGCAACGCGATGCAGGCTGAAGCTCGCCAACGGGGCTTGCCCGCTGCACCCGATTGCCGTGGCCAGCTCGGCAACCGCGTAACATCGGCTGGGCGGCTACTCGGCTCGCCCTCTGTGTCGAGGACATCCTCTCCCTGACCGAAGACGGTTACCGCCATGAGCTGATCTACGGGGTCCACTCGTGACGCCGGCTCCTGGTGGGCCTCATCAGACGGCCGTTCTCAAGCTGGGCACCGTCCTCAGCGCCAACTGCCCGCCCGAGTACCAGCGGCTGGTGGCCCCCTTCGCCTGGGTGGTGACCGATCCTGACGGTGGGCGCCATGAGGTCCAGCCCGGACCTGCTGGTCGTCACCGCCGAGCAGGCCCGTCAGGCCCTCCTCGAGGATGAGCTGCCTCGCCTGGTGGTGGAGGTGCTCTCGCCCGGGGCCGCCAACCGGGCCCGGGACCTGGAGGACAAGTTCGACTTGTACCAGGCGGTCAGCGTCCCCGCCTATTGGGTGCTGGACCCGGTGTCCCAGCTGCTGCGGGCCTGGCGCCTGACCGACAGCGAGCTGATCCAGGTCGCTGAGGCCAGGGCCGACCAGTTGTTCAGTACCGACTGGCCCTGGCCCCTGTCATTTCGGCCCTACGATCTGGCCTGATTTCACTCGGATCGCCCTTTATTCGCCGTGGTCCGGCTCACCCAAGATGCCGATGGCTCGCTCCACCGCCCGGCGGGCCCGGGTCAGGCGCCGCTCGTCGATCGGCAGCTCGGTCCCTCCGGCGTCGATCGAGTCCCGCAGGCGCTGGATGGCCAGGTCGGCCAGCTCCTCGGAGATCCCCTCCAGGCGCCGGCGGATGTCCTCGGGCTCACCGGCCACCGCCGCTCCCCCGCCCAGTAGCTTCGAGCCGCCACCCGTCGGGTGGTCCAGGCGCCAGTGCCCAGTCGACCAGCTCGAGCGGGTGGCGGACGTCCAGGCCGGCCGCCCCCAGGTACATGGCGCACCCCGGGTTGGCGCTGGCCACCACCGGCGCCCCGGTACGGGCTACCGCCTCCACCTTGCGAGACCGGATCTTCCCAGCCAGCTCCGGCTGCATGACCGCGTAAGCGCCCCCGGCCCCGCAGCACATCCCCTCGTCATCCAGCTCCACCAGGTCGGCATAGGGCGACAGCACTGTGCGCACGTGCTCATGGGCCCGCTGCACGTGACGCAGGTGACACGGGTCCTGCACCGCCACCGGTCCCCCCGCCCCAGCAACCAGGCGCCGCCGGGGCGGCGGCAGACGGTCCAGGCGGGGCGCCAGCCACTCGTGCACGTCCACCACCCGAGCCGAGAAGGCCTCCCCCTCGGCCACACCCAGTAACCGGCCGTATTCCTTCATGGCCGCCCCGCAACCGGCCGAGTCCACCACAATGGGGGCACTGCCGGGCATGGAGGCCACCACCCGCCGGGCCAGTCGCCGGGCATCGGCGGCCAGACCACCGTGGACGTGCAGCGCCCCGCAGCAGTCCGACCCTGCCCCCGGCAGCGCCACCCCCGCCCCGGTCGCCTCCATCACCCGCTTGACGGCGGCATGCACCGGGCGCATCCAGGCGTCCATCACGCACCCGGTGAACAGCCAGGCGTCGGTCCCGCTGGCCCGCAACCGGGGCCGTCGCAACCCCAGGCGGGGCAGGCCCAGGCGGCGGGGCACCACACCCACCCGCTGGGCCACGGCCAGGGCGCTGGAGCCAGCCAGCAGCAGGCGGTGGTGCCCCAGCCCGGCGTAGGCCAGCCGCGGCCAGCGCCGCCCGTACCCAGCCTCGGCCAGGCTGGCCCGGGCCCCCTCCACCAGGTGGCCAAAGGGCACCGAAGACGGGCACGCCACCTCGCAGGCCCGGCACTGCACGCAGCGGTCCAGGAAATCCACCAGCTCCGGCTCGGGCGGCCCATCTGTGGCATGGGTGACCCGCATGGCGGCGATGCGGCCCCGGGGTGACGCCGACTCCTCGCCGGTCACCCGGAAGGTCGGGCAGTGGGGCAGGCACAGCCCGCAGGACACGCAGGCGGCCAGCTCCTCCTCGTCGACCGCCAGCCTCATGGGGAGCCTCTTCCGTTGCTCCACACTGCTGCGCAGGGCCAGCGGAATTTCTTCGTGCGGAGCAGTGTCATGGCAGCCTCCCCGGGTTGAGCCGTCCGATCGGGTCGAAGTTGGCCTTGATCCGCCGGTTCAGCTCGCTCGTCGCCTGGTCCTCTTGGCGAAAAGGAGCCTCTCCGCCCACGTGTACGACGCCCACTCCCATCTCGGCGACGAACGAGCCCGGCTCCTTCTCGGAGATCAGGCCGGGGAGGGCCGACGGTCGCAGGCTCAGCCGCGACCCGCTGGGCCGCGGTGGTGGCCCCTCCACCTCGCTGAACCCCGAGCCCAGCAGGGCCGACTCGGCCCGCACGTCAGCCGGCTGACCCTCCAGCAGCACCCAGGCGGTAGTCCCATCCCACAGGATCGAAGACGGCCGCAGCAGGCGGTGTCGCAAATTCGCCACCTCATCCGGACCGGCCTCCCCCCGCAACCAGCAAGCGACCGGGGGGATGGGGTGGGCTCGAAGCACCACCTCGGCCAGGATCCCCAGGGTCCCAAGCGAGCCAACCAGCAGCCGGCACAGGTCGAAGCCACTCACGTTCTTCACCACCGGCCCACCAGCCTTGACCAGTCGCCCCTCGGCATTGACGAACCGGGCCTCCAGCAGGGCGTCGCGCACCGGTCCCCACCGCAGCCGGCGCAGCCCGCTGTGACCCACGGCCAGGACTCCTCCGACCGTCGCCTGCTGTGGACGGGCCGGGTCCAGGGCCACCATCTGGCCCCCCTCGGCCAGGACGCCGGCCAGCTCGGCCACCGGGGTACCGGCCCTCACCCGCACGATCATCTCGGCCGGCTGGTGGTCCACCACCCCGCCCGGCGCCCGCACCTCCCGGCCCTCAGGGTCAGGAGGGCCGCCCACCTCCCACTGGGTCCGCCCACCCACCGGGACCACCGGTCCGGCCTCCCCCACCTCCTCGGCCAAGGCGGCCAACGGTGAGGTCGTGACGGCCATCACACCCAGGCCCCGGCCGGGACGGATTGGAGGTCACCACAGCGCGATCCGGAGGGGAGGACCTTGTGCGGGTTGCAGGTATTTTTGGGATCAAAGGCCAGGCGGAGGTGGGACTGGGCGTCCAGGTCGTCGTCGGTGAAGATCAGGCCCATGTGGTCCCGCTTCTCCAGGCCGATCCCGTGCTCGCCGGACAGGACGCCGCCCACCGCCACGCAGGCCTCGATGATCTCGTTGCCGGCGGCCTGGACCCGCTCCATGACACCGGGGTCCCGCCGGTCGAAGACGAGGAGGGGGTGCAGGTTGCCGTCCCCGGCGTGGAACACATTGACCACCACCAGCTGGTGGCGCTCGGCGATGCGGTACACCTCGGCCAGCACCTCCACCAGGCGAGTCCGGGGCACCACCGTGTCGTGGAGGTAGTAGTCGGGTGCAATGCGGGCGACCGCGCCAAAGGCCGACTTGCGCCCCTTCCACAGCAGGGCCCGCTCGGCCTCGTCGGCGGCCACCCTCACGTGGGTGGCCCCGTGGGCCTCGGCCACCTGGGTGACGATGAGGGCATTGGCCTCGACCCCGCCGGCCAGACCGTCCAGCTCCACCAGCAGCACCGCGGCGGCGTCGGTGGGGAAGCCGGCGTGCACGTACTCCTCCACCGCGGCGGTGATGCGGGCGTCCATCATCTCCAGGGCGGCGGGGACCAGCCCGGCGCCGATGATGCCACTCACCGTGGTGGCGGCCGCCTCCACGCTGGCGAAGCCCAGCAGCACGGTGCGCACGGCCGGGGGGTCGGGAGTGAGGCGCACCGCGATGCGGGTGGCGATGCCCATGGTCCCCTCGCTGCCCACGAACGCCCCCCGCAGGTCGTAGCCGGCCGGCTCGGGGTCCAGCCCGCCCAGCAGGGCCAGCGACCCGTCGGGCAGCACCACCTCGACGGCCAGCACGTGGGCGCTGGTGACTCCCTCGGCCAGGCAGTGGGGGCCGCCTGAGTTGTTGGCCACGTTGCCCCCCACCGAGCACGACTGCTGGCTGGACGGGTCGGGCGCGAAATGCAGCCCCAGGTGGCTCACGGCCCTCGACAGGTCCAGGTTGAGCACGCCGGGCTGGACCCAGGCCACCCGCTCGTCGGGGTCGACCTCG
>JAABUJ010003695.1_pt1 | contig 16903 bp, 13 predicted proteins | sample 5559131 | NCBI WGS metagenome assembly JAABUJ01 (sample SAMN10711875, study PRJNA513366) | rock metagenome | isolation source: Antarctica rocks | place: Antarctica: Victoria Land, Mt New Zealand nord | collected 2016-01-07 | reverse complement strand
CCAGCCACCTAGGGACGCAGCGCACATGGTGGGGTGGCGCCTGCACGGCATACCATCGACGCAGGATCGCTGAGCGCCCGCTCACCCCCGCAGTCCAGGAGGACCCGTGACTGAAGCCGTTGTTGTCGCCGCTGCACGTACCCCCATCGGCCGCGCCGTCAAGGGGTCCCTCAAGGACGTCCGACCCGATGACCTCTCGGTCATGGTCCTGCAGGCCCTGCTCGCCAAGGTGCCGGACCTCGACCCGGCGCTCGTCGAGGACCTCTACTGGGGCTGCGCGGAGCCGTCCGGCAAGCAGGGCGCCAACCTCGCGCGCGTCCTCGCTGTCCTGGCCGGCCACGACCACCTGCCCGGCGCGACGGTCAACCGCTTCTGTGCCTCCAGCGTCCAGACCACTCGGATGGCCTACCACGCCATCAAGGCCGGTGAGGGCGACATCTTCATCTCGGGCGGCGTCGAGTCCGTCTCGTCCTACGCGAACTTCGCGGGCGCCGGCGGCTCCGCGGGCGCGGACCAGAACCCCCTCTTCGCCGAGGCCATCACTCGCGGGCTCGAGACGGCGAAGACCAACGACACGTGGGCCGACCCGCGCGAGCACGGGCAGCTGCCAGACGTCTACGTCGCCATGGGGCAGACCGCCGAGAACGTCGCGACGTCACGCGGGATCTCCCGGGAGCGCCAGGACGAATGGGGGGTGACGAGCCAGAACCGCGCGGAGAAGGCCATCGCCAACGGTTTCTTCGAACGCGAGATCGCCCCGGTCACCCTCGCCGACGGCACCGTCGTCAGCAAGGACGACGGACCCCGGGCAGGCGTCACGCTCGAAGCCCTGCAGGGGCTCAACCCCGTCTTCCGCGAGCACGGCACCATCACGGCCGGCAACTGCTGCGCCCTGAACGACGGCGCCGCCGCCGTGCTCGTCATGAGCGACACCCGGGCCAAGGAGCTGGGGCTCGCTCCCATCGCGCGCGTCGTCGCCACCGGCGTCTCCGCCCTCTCGCCGGAGATCATGGGCCTGGGGCCCGTCGAGGCGTCGAAGCAGGCGCTGGCCCGGGCCGGGATGAGCATCGGCGACATGGACCTCTACGAGGTCAACGAGGCCTTCGCCGCCCAGGTCCTGCCCAGTGCGGACGACCTCGGGATGGACTTCGACAAGCTCAACGTCCACGGGGGCGCAATCGCGCTCGGCCACCCCTTCGGCTCGACCGGTGCGCGGATCACGACGACGCTGCTCAACGGGCTGCAGGAGCAGGACGGACAGCTCGGTCTCGAGACGATGTGCGTCGGTGGCGGCCAGGGCATGGCGATCATCTACGAGCGGCTGGGCTGAGCATCGAGAAGGCGCCGGCAGACCGCTCAGTCTCAGAGGGTGCGGCGCAACCCGGCGAGCCGCTCGGCCAGCTGCTCGGCGAAGAGTGCCCCGGCGCCGCCCGTCCCGCCGCGGTCTGAATCGTCCGCCGCCCGGCAGACGTCGTGCACCATCACCGTCAGCTGGTCCATGAGCGAAGCCGGCCCCAGGTCGGGCACCGACCCGCCGGCCAGCGCGTCGACCAGCCCCCGGACCAGCGGAGCACGAGAAAGCGCGTGGTCGAGCGGCAGCTGGTGCCACCGCTCGACCACGCGCCCGAGCTCCGTCGAGACGTCCTGCGGCACAGGAGATCTCGGGATCGCCATGTCAGTCGCGGAGGCGAGCCAGGAGGCGCAGGATCTCGAGGTAGAGCCACACAAGCGAGACGATCAGGCCGTGGGCGAGCAGCCACGAGTACTTCTCGGGAATGCCGGCCCGGACGGCGGAGTCGATCGAGTCGAAGTCGATGGCCAGCGAGTAGGACGCGAGGCCCACGCCGAGGACCGAGATCCCGATGCCGAGCAGTCCGCTGCCGCCGAAGCCCCAGCCGCTCGTCCAGCCCGCGAAGAGGGCGACGACGTTGACGAGGCTGAACAGGAGGTAGCCCATCGCGGCCATCCCGAAGATGCGGCGCGACTTGCTCGTCACCTTGATGACGCCGAACTTGTAGCCCGCGAACATCCCGGCGAAGGTTGCGAGCGTCGCGACGACCGCGGTGGCGACGATGCCGGGATAGACCCGCTCCATCACCTGGCTGAAGGCTCCGACGAAGGCGCCCTCGAGCACGGCATACGTGACGATGAGCGGGACGCTGACCGTCTTCTTGAACGCGATGACCAAGCCGATCGCGAGACCACCGAACATGCCCGCCAGCCAGATCGGCAGGGTGAGGCCCGGGTTGCCGAGGGTGAGCACCCAGGTGACGGCGGCTGCCGCAAGGACGAGGACGAAGAGTCCCAGCGTCTTGATGATGACGTCGTCGAAGGTCACCCGACCGGTCTGCAGCGGGCCCGCCGCCTGCTGCTGGTACATGCTCTCCAGCTGCTGCGAGGTCATGTCCTGCGGCGCGCCGTAGCCCGACGCCGGCTGCGAGCGGCCGAAGCCGGCATACCCGCCCTGCCTGATCTGCTTGTCCATCCGTGAGAACACCGGGTTGTTGCCGGCCATGGCGCCTCCGCCCCGTCGGGTGCCCGCCCGCGGGGCACGACTCACCCAGTTATGCGTTTGGGGGAGCGGTTTTGTTCCCGTCCGACCCGATCGCATGTGCGGCGGCGTGCCGCGCGGCCAGGGCGACATAGATGTCGGCGTTGCGGCGCAGCCGCTCCAGGTCGCTCTCGAGCAGCTCGCGCTTGACCTTGGCCGGGACACCGGCGACGAGCGAGCGCGGCGGGACGACCGCACCCTCGGACACCACGGCGCCCGCGGCGACGAGGCTGTCGCGCCCGATCGACGCGCCGTTGAGCACCACCGAACCCATCCCCACGAGGACGTTGTCCTCGATGCGGCAGCCGTGCAGCACCGCCCGGTGACCGACCGAGACACCCTCGCCGAGCACCGTCGGAAACCCGGTGACCGTGTGGACGACCACACCGTCCTGGAGGTTGCTGCGCGCACCGATGGTGATGCCCTCGAAGTCGGCCCGCAGGACGGCGGCGTACCGACGCTCGACTCCTCGTGGAGGCTCACGTCGCCGATCAGCTCGGCGCTCGGCGCGACCCACGCCGACTCGGCGACGGACGGCTCGACGCCCTCGAACGGCAACAGCACGGCAACATCCACAGGAGCTCTCGAACGGTCTTCTCCACCCGCCGACTCGTGCCCCCGACGAGATTCGAACTCGCACCGCAGCGATTTTAAGTCGCCTGCCTCTGCCGGTTGGGCCACGGGGGCGGCCCCACTCTATGGCGCCCACCACACACAGCTCGCTGGTATGCCGGTCGCCCACCTCCTACGCTCGACCTCCATGCAGCTCGAGTCGGTGCGTTCGCTGGGCTACCGAACCGACCTCTCGCTGCTGCTGCGGACCGGAAGCACCCTCACCGACCGGGGTGACCACCTCGTGGTCCGAACCGACGACAACCCCACCTTCTGGTGGGGCAACTACCTGCTCCTGGGAGCCGCGCTGGCGCCGGAGGAGACGGCGGACTGGGTCCGGCGGTTCGGGGCGGAGTTCCCGCGGGCGCGACACCGTGCCCTCGGAGTGGACGACCCGACCCTCGGCGGCGAGGACGTGCCCGGCTTCGCCGGCGCCGGCTTCTCCGTGGAGGTGGACACGGTCATGACGGCGACGGCGGTGCGTCCTCCGGGCCGCCCCAACGGGGAGGCGACCTACCGGCCGCTGACGAGCGACGCCGACTAGGAACAGAGTGCGCAGCTCGCGCTGAGCGGCCGGCCGGACGTGGCCGCCCGCGAGCGCGACCGGGCCTTCTCCACCGCCCGCTCCCTGGCGCACCGCCGGCTGGCCGAGTCGGGCGCGGGGCGCTGGTTCGGCGCCTTCCTCGGCGACCGACTGGTCGCGCAGATGGGGCTCGTTTCGGCGAGCCCCGGGCTGGCCCGTTTCCAGGACGTCGAGACCCATCCGGAGTTCCGACGGCGCGGCCTGGCGGCAACATTGGTCCACCACGTCAGCGGCTACGGCTTCGGCGAGCTGGATGCCCACACTCTGGTGATGGTCGCCGACCCCGGCTACCCGGCGATCGGGATCTACCGGGCGCTGGAGTTCGCCGAGCAGGAGCGCCAGGTCGGGATGTCGCGGGCGCCAGAGGACTGAGCCGGGACGGCCCTGCCCCAGAGACCCCGCCGAACAGCCCGCCGCGACCGGCAGCCGAGACCGGCAGCCGAGCTCCGGGCGGCTACTGGCCACCGCCGGTGGCCAGCTGAAGAAGCTGGGAGGTGATCGCCGGAGCGCCCACCGCGAAGGGTCCGGGCCGGGGCCACATCGTCTCCTCGCCCCGCGCGTCCAGGACCAGGGCTCCTGCCTCGCGGCAGATGAGCAGCGCGGCGAGGTGGTCCTCGGGGTGGAAGTCGCCGATGACGGCTCCGGCGACCCGGCCGGCGCCCACGCTCGTGACGGTCAGCGTCCCTGAGCCCATGATCCGGGTCGTGCACATCTCCTGGGCCAGCCGGTCGAGCAGGCGGAGCATCCCGGGCCACGGGGTGTGGGCCGCCCACTCCGTCAGCACGACCGCTCCGGCGAGCCGGTCGACGTCCGCCACCTGCACCGGCTCGTCGCGTCCGTCTGCCGTCCGCCGGAAGGCGCCGTGGCCGGCGACGGCAGAGAAGACCTCGCGGCGCCACGGGTCGGCAACGACACCGACGAGCGGCGTGTGCCCGACCGCCAGCGCCAGCGAGAACGAGGTCCACGGCAGGCCGGCAGCCAGGTTCGTCGTGCCGTCGACCGGGTCGCAGTACCACGTGGGCCCTCCCAGGCTGGTGCCCCCGAACTCCTCGCCGACGACCACGTGGCCGGGAAACGCCTCGAGGAGGTGCTCCCGCACGGCCCGTTCGGTGGCGAGGTCGATGTCGGTCACCGGGTCGGCCGCATGGGCCTTGGTGCGCACCTGCCCCCGCGGGGTCGAGTGCAGGATGTCGATGGCCAGCTCGGCTGCCGCCAGGGCGACCGCGAGAGCGCGGTCGGTCGACCCGAGCTCCTTGGTCACGCTCGCCTGGACATCGCCCGGACCGCCGTCACTCGCCACGGACCACCTCGAGGAGCTCGTGGATCCGGTTGCTGATCATCGCGTCCACACCGGCGTCCACGAGCCGGCGCATGACCGCCGGGTCGTCGACGGTCCAGCAGGACACGGGCAGGCCCTTGCTGCCCGCCCAGTCCCGGCCGCCGGCCTCGACGGCGCGCCAGTAGGGGTTGAACGCCTCGGGCCGCAACGCCTCGAGGAGCGCGTCGTCGGGGGGGCCGCCCCAGGCCTGCTCCCCCCAGGTGAGGAAGATCCGGGCATCCGGGTCCGCCCCGCGGACCTTGCGCATGCCGTCAGTGTCACCGCACCAGATCACCTGGGAGGCGCGGAGGTGACCGGCACCCACGGCCTGCCGCACGGCACACTGCGCCGCCTCGGCCCACTCGGCGCTGTCCATGTCGACGAGGACGGCGGCGGACGCGCCGGAGAAGATGGCGAGCACCTCCTCGAGGGTGGGGATGCGGTCCTCGGCACGGTCGCCGCGGACGTCGGCGACCTCCGCGGCGGTCATCGTGCGGATGTCGCGGTCGGCCTCCCACAACCGAAGCAGGGAGTCGTCGTGCAGAACGATGCTCACCCCGTCGCTCGTTGTCTTGACGTCGATCTCGACGACGTCGGCACCCGCGTCGATGGCGGACCTGATGGCGTGAACCGTGTTCTCCCGAGAGGCTGCCCAGTCACCGCGGTGGGCGATGCACAGGACGCCGCCGACACCGGTGATGCGGTCGGTCAAAGCAGGACACCGTCGCGGTAGACCAGCGCCCGGCGGAAGCGCACGGGCACGGTGCCGTGCGCGGTCACCGAGTCACCGTCGACGTAGGCCCGCACGGACGTCTCACCCAGCTCGAGGACCATCTCGGTGAAGTGGCCGCGAGGGATGATGCGGGTCACCCGGGCGAGGGCGCCCCCCTCACCGCCGACGATGACGTCCTCGGGCCGGACAGCGATGGTGTCGCCGTCCCGCGACGACGCCGAGGCGTCCAGGTTGCTCGACTCGACCGGCACGTGCTCGCCGCCGATGACGACCGTGGGCCCGCTGCCGTTGCTGCCCAACGTCCCCCTGACGTTGTTCATCGCGCCGACGAAGCCACCGACGAACGACGTTGCCGGAGTGCGGTAGAGGTCCACCGGAGCGGCATACTGCTCGATCTTGCCGCCGTTCATCACGGCGACCCGGTCGGAGATCGAGAGGGCCTCGTCCTGGTCGTGGGTGACGACGACGGTGGTGATGCCGAGGCGCTGCTGGATCTCGCGGATGTCCTCGCGGACCCGGACGCGCAGCTTGGCGTCGAGGTTGGACAGGGGCTCGTCGAGCAGGAGCACCTTGGGCTCCTGGACGAGCGCCCGGGCCAGGGCCACGCGCTGTTGCTCGCCACCGGAGATCCGGGCGGGCTTGGAGCGGATGTGGTGGCTGAGGCCGACGAGCTCGAGGACCTCGCCGACGCGGTCGGCGATCTCCTGCCGGGGCAGCTTGCGCAGCTTGAGGCCGAAGGCGATGTTGTCGAAGACCGACATGTGCGGCCACAGCGCGTAGTTCTGGAAGACCATCGCCGTGGGCCGGCGCTCCGGCGGCAGCGACGTGACGTCCGCGCCGTCGATGAGCACCCTTCCCTCGTCGGGATCGAGGAACCCGGCCACCATCCGCAGCGTCGTCGTCTTGCCGCAGCCCGAGGGGCCGAGGAGGCAGACCAGCTCGCCCTTGCCCACCTCGAGGTCGAGGTCGTCGACGATGGGGCGGCCTCCGAGGACCTTGTGGACGCCGCGGAGGACGAGCCCTCCTGACGATGCAGTGCCGGCATCCTTCATCTGATCTGGAACCCTTCCGCGAGCTGGCCGCCCATGACGTGCTTGCGCACGATGAGCAGGAGGACTGCCGAGGGGATGGCGAGCAGGATCGAGAAGACCGCGGCCACCTGGGGTGGGTAGTTCAGGACGAGGGCGTACATCTGCGTGGGCATCGTGATGTATTCCGGGTTGCCGACGAGGTAGGTGCCCTGGGCCTCGTCGAACGAGGCGAGGAAGGACATGATGAGGGCGACGGTGATGCCCGGCAGGGCCAGCGGCAGGGTCACCTTGCGCAGGACGGTGAACCGGCCCGCCCCCGCGTCACGGGCGGCCTCCTCGTAGGACCGGGGGACCGAGGCGAAGGCGGCCGCCGGGATCCATGTCATGAAGACGATGGTGCCGAGGACGTGGACGATGAGGACGCCGACGAAGGTCGACATGAGGTTGAAGGCGTAGAACAGCGACGCCAGCGCCACGAAGAGGCCGATCTTGGGGAAGGCGTTGGTGGCGAAGAGGCCGATGAGAAAGACCCGGCGACCCGGGAAGTCGAAGCGCGCGAAGGCGTATGCCGCGGGGAGACAGATCACGGCCGAGACGAACATCGTCACGAACGCGAACTCGAACGACAGGACCACGGACGACTTGAGGTTGGGGTCGTCGAAGACGGTCTGCCACCATGACAGGGTCCAGCCGTCGGGCATGAGGTTGGGATAGGTCCAGTTCGTGGCGAAGGCGCGGATGCCGAGCCAGCCGAGGGGGCCGAGGATGAACACGGCGAGGACGAGCATGAAGAGGCCGCTGAGCACCTTGCCGAGCGGCGCCCGACGCCGCCCGGGTCCGGCGCTCCTCGTCAGCGGCGCCTGCTTCTCGGCCACGTCCGCCGGCTCGGTGCCGATCGCCGCGGGCAGGGTGGGCAGGGTCGACATGTCAGGCTCTCCCCGAGTCGGCGGCGGTCCGGTAGTTGGCCCAGACGTAGACCGCGCCGAAGCCGGCGGCGATCACGAAGACGACGACGGCCATGACGACGGACGACTGGGGCAGGTTGAAGGACTGGAAGTAGTCGGCCATGTCCACCCCCAGCATCTTCGGGGCGTTGGGGCCGGTGAAGTACGGCACGGTGAACGAGCCCAGGGTGCCGATGGCGGTGAAGGTGCCGGCGATGACGGTCGGGACGAGCGTCATCGGGCCGATGACCTTGAGCACCGTGCGCGGCACCGAGGCGCCGGCGTCCCGAGCGGCCTCGATGAGGGCGTCCGGCACGGCCTGCACTCCGGAGACGACCATGAGCGTGGCGAAGGGCAGGTGGGTCCAGACGAGGCCGATGACGACCGCCGTCACGGTGTAGCCCCAGACCGGGGCCTCGAAGCCCAGGTGCGCCGCGACCGAGCGCATGAACCCGTCGGCGGCGTAGAAGGTGACGATCGCCCAGGAGGCGATCACGACGGGGATGAACATCGGGACGACCGCGAGGGCCGAGAGGATCCGGGAGATCCATGAGTCCGAGAGGCGGACGTAGAGTGCGACGCCCCAGGCGAGGACGACGACGATGCCCGTCGTCGCAAGGGTCACGAGGACGGTGACGACGAGGTCGCGCTGGAACCTGGGCTCAGCGAAGACCTGGCGGTAGGCGCCGAAGGTGAACTTGTACCAGGCGTCGACGGTGTTCTGGTTCCTGGCGATCGCGCCGACGGTCGCGTTGAGCCCGCCGATGTGCCCGAAGCTGTAGGCCAGCGCGACGATGATCGGGAACCCTACGAAGAGGGCCACGAGCAGCAGCGGTGGGCTCGCGAGAGCGAGCCCACCGAGGCGTCGCAGGGTCGGCTTTGTCGGGCGCCGGATGGACTGCTTCTTCACGCTGCGGTGCTCACCCTGGGACGTGGTCACTTGCCCGGGACGTTCGTGTCCCAGAGGTTGTTCAGGTCGCTGTTGTGGTCGGAGCTGTAGCCGGCGCGCAGGTTGGCGGTGTCGGCGTCCTTGAACTTTGCCTGAACGTCGGGCGACAGCTTGTCGAGGGGGATGGTCGGGTAGCCCGCGATCTTCTCCGCGATCTTCGCCTGCACCTCGGGAGTGAGGACGAAGTTCACGAGCTTGAACGCCAGATCCTGGTTCTTCGACGCCTTGACCACGCCGAGGTAGGCGGCCCCGCCGGTGAACGACGGGTTCTTGATTTGCGCCGCCTTCATGGTCTTGGGGATGGTGCCGGCCGCCTGCCCGGAGATGAACTGGTCGGACCACACCGGAGCCATGTCGATCTGCCCCGACGAGAGCAGCTGGAGCGTCTGGTTGTTGCCGTTGGGGTAGACGCCCTTCTGGTAGACGTAGGGGTTGAGTCCGGCGAGGACCTTCCAGCCGGGCTCCCAGTCCTTCTCGAGCTCCTTTTTGTATCCCGTCGTCATCTGCTCGCGGTCGGCCGGCGGCACGCTGCTGTCGAGCACCGTGGCGACGAAGGCACCTCCGGAGCCGCCGGTCTTGGGTGAGTTGTAGGTGAACCGGCCGGGGTTGGCCTTGATCCACGCCAGGAGCTCCTCCAGGGTGCCCGGGGGGTTCTTGACCTTGTCGGGGTTGTAGGCGAGCAGGACCGAGGACGCGCGGTAGGGCACGGCGCCGGGGCCACCGGCAGCGAGCACCTTGGGGTCGACGCTGCCGATGTTGGCGACCTTGCTCGTGTCGGTGGTGAGCAGTCCGGCTGCGGCCGCCTTGACCACGAAGCTCGAGGTGACGTCCATCGCCGGGTCACGCCCCTGCTGCGTCGCGGCGACGAGCTTGGCGAAGTTGGCCTGGTCGTTGGTGCCGTGCAGGTCGTTGTTGAGCTTGACCGTCATGCCCGGGTTGGCCTTCTGGAAGTCCGGGATGATCACCTGCTGCCAGAGCTCCGCGATGTTGGTGTCGTCGCCCGAGGCGACGGTGACGGTGGTGCCGCCGCCTCCTCCCCCGCCGGCGGTCGAGGCCCCACCCGACGACCCGGAGGAGCACGACACCAGCAGGCGGCGAGCGGCGCGAGACAGACGGCCGCGGCAACATTGGTTCGACGCATGGCACACACCTTGTGCCGTCGGGTGGGTAGTTGGCAAGGGCAAACGCCGGGTATGCCGGATCGTCACCGTTCCGACGCTGACAAGCCACCTGCTTGTCACGTCGCAGACGGCAACCGGCCGGCCGGGGACCCCTTGCCGTCAGAGCCGGGCGATGGCCTCGTCGAGCATGGCCTCCGTCAGCCGGCCGGTGAAGGTGTTCTGCTGGCTGACGTGATAGCTCGCGACGAGGCGCACTGGCCGGCCCTGCCCGGTGACGAGGACGACCTCGGCGCCGTGGCCGAACCGCGGACCCGGCCGAGGCACACTCCACCCGAGCCGTCGGGCGCTGGCGAGCGCGGCGTCCCACCCGATGCTGCCCAGGGCCAGCATCGAGCGCATCGTCCGGGCCGCCAGCTCGAGGTCACGGTCGAGCCAGTGACCGCAGACAGAGCGCTCGACCGGTGTCGGCCTGTTGGCCGGCGGCGCGCACCGCACTGCCGCAACGATGCGGATGCCGTGCAGCTGCAGCCCGTCACCACTCGCCACGCTCGTCGGCTGGCAGGCGTAGCCGGCGCGGTGCAGGGCAGCGTAGATCCAGTCGCCGCTGCGGTCGCCGGTGAACATCCGACCCGTACGGTTCGTCCCGTTGGCGGCTGGCGCCAGACCGACGACGAGGACGTCGGGCTCCGGGTCGCCGAATCCCGGACCGGGACGGCCCCAGTACGGCTGGTTCGCAAAGGATGCCCGTTTGCCCACTGTGGCAACGCTTTCGCGCCACTCGACCAGCCTCGGGCAGGCACGGCATACCGAGACCATGGCATCCAGGCCGGCGACGGTGGTCGCCTCCGACGACAGGAGCAGCACCTGTGCCGCGTCCTCGGCCACCGGCGTCGCGGCGTCGGCCGGGTCGCCGGGCCAGCCGGTCCCCGGAGGCGCCGGAGACGTGAAGAGCCGGCCGGTCACCGGGTGCGGCAGCAGCTCCTCGCTCATGCCCAGCATGCTGCCATCAGCCTTCGTACCCGTCGCTGCGGGTGCCCGTTGGCGTCGGAGCCGTGAGACCGCGGTATGCCGTGGTGCATCGTGACTCGATAGTAGGGAGGGGTTGTGAAAGCCTCCTACCCGGACGGTCGGCAGGTCGGCAACGTGCAAGGAGGCACCGGTGAGCTTCTCCCGGATCGCGGTCGTCAACCGCGGCGAGGCCGCGATGCGCCTCATCCACGCGGTCCGAGACCTCAACGCCGAGCACCGGAGCCACATCGAGGTCGTCGCCCTCTACACCGAGGGCGAGCGGCGAGCGATGTTCGTCCGCGAGGCCGACCTGTCCCACAACCTCGGTCCTGCCTCGGCCCGGCCCTACCTCGACCACGCCGTCCTCGAACGCGCACTGCGCGAGACCGGGGCCGACGCGGCGTGGGTCGGCTGGGGCTTCGTCGCCGAGGACCCGGCGTTCGCCGAGCTGTGCGAGCGGATCGGGGTGACGTTCATCGGCCCGGGCGCCGACGCCATGCGCCGGCTCGGCGACAAGATCGGCTCGAAGCTTCTTGCCGAGCAGGTCGGCGTGCCCGTCGCGCCGTGGAGCCGGGGGCCGGTCGACACCCTCGAGGAGGCCATCGCCCGGGGCAACGAGATCGGCTACCCGTTGATGCTCAAGGCAACGGCCGGAGGCGGCGGTCGCGGCATCCGGGTCGTCGGCTCCGATGAGGAGCTGACCGACGCGTACGCCCGCACCTGGCAGGAGGCCGCCCGCGCCTTCGGCAGCGGCGTCGTCTTCCTCGAGCGGCTGGTCACTGGGGCCCGCCACGTCGAGGTCCAGGTCATCGCCGACGGGCAGGGCACGGCGTGGGCCCTCGGGGTGCGGGACTGCTCGGTGCAGCGGCGCAACCAGAAGGTCATCGAGGAGTCCTCCTCGCCCGTCCTCTCCCGGGAGCAGACCCGCGAGCTCAAGGACAGCGCCGAGCGGCTGGCCCTCGCGGTCGACTACTGCGGCGCGGGCACGGTCGAGTTCCTCTACCACCCGGGCGAGCGGTTCTTCGCCTTCCTCGAGGTCAACACCCGTCTGCAGGTCGAGCACCCCATCACGGAGGTGACGACCGACCTGGACCTCGTCAGGGCCCAGCTCCACGTGGCGGCCGGGGGCCGGCTCGTCGGCTCCCCCCCAACCGAGCGGGGCCACGCGATCGAGGCGCGCCTCAACGCCGAGGACCCCGACCGCGACTTCGCGCCGTCACCGGGCCGGATCGCCCTGCTCAACCTGCCCGCCGGTCCTGGCGTCCGGGTCGACACCGGAGTGGGCGAGGGCGACACCATCCCGGCCGACTTCGACTCGATGATCGCCAAGATCATCGCCTACGGCCGGAACCGCGACGAGGCACTCGGCCGCCTTCGCCGGGCCGTGGCGGAGACGACCGTCGTCATCGAGGGCGGTTCGACGAACAAGAGCTTCGTCCTCGACCTGCTCGCCCAGCCCGAGGTCGTCGACGGTTCCGCCGACACGGGCTGGATCGACCGGGTCCGGGGCGAGGGACGACTGGTGACGCACCACCATTCCGGGATCGCGCTGGTCGCAGCCGGTATCGAGGCCTACGAGGACGAGGAGCAGCTCGAGGTCGCCCGGCTGCTGGAGACGGCTCACGGTGGACGCCCCCAGGTGCAGCACCGCGTGGGCCGAGCCGTCGACCTCAAGCTGCGTGGCACGGCATACCGGGTCGTCGTGACCCGCATCGGGCCCAACCGGTTCCGGGTCGCCATCGGCGACGCGGCGCCCTTCGACGCTGATCTCGAGCGGATCGACGAGTACACGAGCAGGCTCGTTGCGGGCGGCTCGCGCTTCCGGCTCGTCACCGCCACCCATGGCCCGGTCCACCTGGTCGAGGTCGACGGGACGACGCACCGGGTCAGCCGCGACGAGGGCGGGGTGCTCCGCTCGCCCGCCCCGGCACTGGTCGTCGCCCTGCCGGTCGGCGTCGGGGACGTCGTCGGCGCCGGTGCCCCGGTGCTCGTCCTCGAGAGCATGAAGATGGAGACCGTCCTGCCGGCGCCGTTCGCCGCCACGGTCAAGGAGCTCCTCGTCGCGGCCGGCAGCCAGGTCGAGACGGGCGCGCCGCTGATCCGGCTCGAGCCGACGAGCGACGGCGAGGCCGCCCCGGAAGCCGCCATGGACACCGGCCTCGTGGACCTCGAGCTGCCGTCGGCAGCGGTCGGGGGTGGCCCGCCGGAACGGCTCGAACGCCTGCTCACCAACCTCGGCGGCATGCTGCTCGGCTATGACCTCGCCCCCCACGACGAGGGCCGCACCCTGGCGTCCTACCTCGCAGCCCGGGACGAGCTCGCGTCGACCGGCCGGCCACCGGTGCGCCAGGAGATCGACCTGCTGCGCGTCGTGGCCGACTTCGCGGAGCTGAGCCGCAACCGGCCGGCGGGCGAGGAGCGCCACGTCGAGCACCGGGTGCACAGCCCTCGCGAGCACTTCCACACCTACCTCCAGAGCCTCGACATCGAGCGTGGCGGGCTGCCCGAGGAGTTCCGGACCAAGCTGACGCGGGTGCTCGGCCACTACGGGATCAAGTCGTTCGACCGCTCGCGCGAGCTCGACGATGCCGTCTTCCGGATCTTCCTCGCCCAGCAGCGGTCGAGCCCGGAGACCCAGCTGTCCATGTCGCTGCTGGAGCGCTGGATGGAGGAACCGCGCCCGGACCCGCCGCTCGACGACGAGGTCCACGACGTCCTCGACCGGCTCGTCCACGCCACCCAGCTGCGCTTCCCCGTCATCGGCGACCTGGCCCGCAGCGTGCGTTTCCGGTGGTTCGACCAACCGCTCGTCGAGGCCGAGCGCACCGCCGTGCTGGCCGGCGTCCGCGACGAGGTCGCACAGCTGGCGGCCGACCCGGACGCCCCGGACCGCGCCGCCCGCATCGACGCACTGGCGGCGATTCCCGAGCAGATCGTGCGGTTCCTCGCAGAGCGGCTCGAGCACGGCATCCCCGCGGCGGAACCGATGCTCGAGGTCCTCATCAAGCGCCACTACCGCGAGCACGAGCTGGTCGGGCTGAGCTCGAGCACCGTTGCTGGCCGGGCGTTCTCGGTTGCCGACTACACGCTCGACGGCCGGCCCACCCATCTCGTGTCGACGGTCGGCACGGTCGCCGAGCTGACGCCCGGCAGCGACGTCGACACGGCGATCGCCCGCGAGGTCGCCCGCGCCCGTCCCGAGCAGGAGGCGGTCGTCGATCTCTACCTGTCCTGGCCGGAGGCCCCCGACGCCGTCGAGAAGGCATCGGAGGAGCTCGTCGGCCTGCTCGGCGCCCTCGACTTCGCGCAGACGGTGCGGCGCGTCGCCGTCGCGGTCGCCCCGGGAGGTGATCGGCCGGTCGGCTACTTCACCTTCCGGCCCGACGGTCAGGGCGCCGTCAGCGAGGACGACCTCGTGCGCGGTGTGCATCCCATGGTCGGGCGGCGGCTCAACCTCTGGCGCCTGCGCGAGTTCGACCTGACCCGGCTCGAGGCCCCGGAGGACGTCGTCCTGCTGCAGGCGGTGGCCCGCAACAACCCGGCAGACCAGCGGCTCGTCGCCCTGGCGCAGATCCGTCAGTTCAGCGTCGTGCGCGACGAGGCCGGACGCGTCAAGGACGTGCCCCACGCCGAGCGGGCACTGGCCAGCTGCCTCCAGGGCATCCGCCGGGCCCGGGCCGCCCGTGGCCCCAGCGGGGCCAAGCTCGACATGAACCACGTCTGGCTGCACGTCTGGCCGGTGATCCAGGCCGAGGTCGGCCAGCTCACGGCCCTGCGGGACAAGATCGCCCCGCTCACCGCCGGCGCCGGCATCGAGGAGATCCTGGCCGAGGGCCGGATCGCCGACGAGGACGGCACGACGAGCCCCATCTCGGCCCGCTTCTTCTACCAGGCCGGTGCGGGAGTCGTCTCGACGATCGGTCCTCCGACGACCGAGCTGCTCAAGCCGGTCGACGACTACCAGCAGAAGGCGCTGCGAGCCCGCCGTCGCGGGACGGTCTACCCCTACGAGCTGCAGGACATGGTCGCGGGCCCCGGCGGCTCGTCGGTCGAGTACGACCTCGACGAGTCGGGTCGACTCGTTGCCGTCGAGCGTTCCTACGGCCTCAACACCTCGGGGATGATCGTCGGTGTCGTCACGACGAGGACGGTGCGCCATCCCGAGGGCATCACGCGGGTCATCCTCAGCGGTGACCCGACGCGGGCGCTCGGAGCGGTGGCGCAGCCCGAGTGTGCCCGGGTCATCGGCGCGCTCGACCTCGCCGAGGAGATCGGCGTGCCGGTCGAGTGGTACGCCCTGTCTGCGGGCGCCCGGATCTCGATGGACTCCGGCACGGAGAACATGGACTGGGTCGCCCGAGCGCTCAAGCGGATCATCGAGTTCACCCAGGCGGGACACGAGATCAACATCGTCGTCGCCGGGATCAACGTCGGAGCGCAGCCCTACTGGAACGCCGAGGCGACCATGCTCATGCACACCAAGGGCATCCTCGTCATGACGCCGGACAGCGCGATGGTGCTCACCGGCAAGCAGTCGCTGGACTTCTCCGGTGGCGTGTCCGCGGAGGACAACTACGGCATCGGCGGCTACGACCGGGTCATGGGCCCCAACGGACAGGCGCAGTACTGGGCCCCCGACCTCGGTGGCGCCCTCGCCGTCCTGCTCGCCCACTACGACCACACCTACGTCGCCCGCGGCGAGAGCGGGCCCCGCCGCGCGGCAACGAGCGACCCCACGGACCGCGACGTCACGGCATACCCGCACTCGCTGGTGGGCAGCGACTTCACCACCGTCGGCGACATCTTCTCGGCCCGGACCAACCCCGACCGCAAGAAGGCGTTCGACATCCGGACCCTGATGCGGGCCGTCTCGGACCAGGACCACCCGACGCTCGAGCGCTGGGCGGGGATGGCCGACGCGGAGACCGCCGTCGTCCAGGACGCGCACCTTGGTGGCTACCCCGTGTGCCTGCTGGGCATCGAGTCGAAGTCCGTGCCGCGGCGCGGTTTCCCGCCCACCGACGGGCCCGACACCTACACGGCCGGCACGCTCTTCCCGCGCTCGTCGAAGAAGGCGGCCCGGGCGATCAACGCCACCAGTGGCAACCGGCCGCTCGTCGTCCTCGCCAACCTGTCCGGCTTCGACGGGTCGCCGGACTCGATGCGGTCGCTGCAGCTCGAGTACGGCGCGGAGATCGGGCGCGCCATCGTCAACTTCACCGGGCCGATCGTCTTCTGCGTGATCTCGCGCTACCACGGCGGTGCCTTCGTCGTCTTCTCCAAGACGCTCAACCCGCAGATGACTGTGCTCGCCGTCGAGGGCTCGTTCGCCTCCGTCCTCGGTGGGGCACCGGCCGCCGCCGTGGTGTTCTCCGGGGTGGTCGACGCGCGCACCGCAGCGGACCTGCGGGTCACCTCCCTGGAGGCGAGGGTCGTGCAGTCCCAGGGCGCCGCCCGCGCGGCGCTGGCCGCACAGCTCGCGGAGACCCGGACGGCCGTGCGGACGGAGAAGCTCGGCCAGGTCGCCGCGGAGTTCGACGCCGTGCACAGCATCCACCGGGCGGTCACCGTGGGGTCCGTCGACGCGGTGATCACCCCCGAGGAGCTGCGGCCACAGATCATCGCCGCCATCGAGCGAGGTCTCGCCTCGGCCGACTGACCGCGCGGGTGACTCGTGGGATCGCCCGAAGAGGCACCGGCCGGCCGCAGCTGACGTAGTCTCGCAATGATCCCCCATGAATGACGGAGACGAGCGAGCAGGGGCCTTGATGAGCAACCAACCCGCGGCACCGGCTGGCTGGTACCCGCACGGCAACGGACAGCGGTTCTGGAACGGCTACGCCTGGACCGAGCACACTGCCCCGCCACCTCCGCCGCAGCTGACATCCGGGTATGCCGTGCAGCGCCCGGCCGGCTGGGTCCAGAGGTCCCACGGGATGGTGCCGGTCCTGCGGGTCTCGCCCAAGAGCCCGGCGCTCGCCCTGCTCGCGTCCTTCTTCATCCCGGGCCTCGGGTCGATGCTCAACGGCGAGGTCGGCAAGGGCGTCGGGATC
>JAABUJ010003690.1_pt1 | contig 16923 bp, 4 predicted proteins | sample 5559131 | NCBI WGS metagenome assembly JAABUJ01 (sample SAMN10711875, study PRJNA513366) | rock metagenome | isolation source: Antarctica rocks | place: Antarctica: Victoria Land, Mt New Zealand nord | collected 2016-01-07 | reverse complement strand
TCGCCTTCTTTAAAATATTTTTTAATCAAAATTAGTAAAATGACACGATTCTAGTTCTTAATTGCGATTAGTGCTAGTTTAGCATCAAAGACAACGAAAAAGTTGGGATTAATTGTAAGTATTGTTAGCTTTAAATGTTCTTATAACGTCATTTTTCAAATATGATTGCTATAGCTTCTTGAAAGAATTCTAACAAGACAAAGTCGTTAATTAAATCGTTAAATAAACAATGCTTGCATAGATTGACTCAATTGATTAACAAGCTTAACTTTAACTCTTCGTAGCTAAAGAAACTTATCGCGCAAGATTTAAACGTTAAAATGATCTTAACATTTTTGCAACAAATTCGCTCTATTAAATACTATTTTATATTTATCGATATTTTTATTAGCTTCGTGACACAAATTTGCAACATACTTCAAGATATTACATTAAAAAGAGTTTTTAAAATGATTAATATTAAACTTACTTTAAACGAAGAGTTTATAACGAAATATTAATGCGAAAGATTCTATGAAGATTCTTACTTATTTATTAAAAGCTAGTTTTTTTTCTCTAATATATATAAGATTAATTCGTTAAAAATCTCACATTTCATTGTTAATTGTGATATCTTTCGTATCTTCTTTGATTTTAGTATGTTTATTAATTTGAATATTGCGCAAAGCAAATCTATCGTTTTTAATATTAGTTCAAAAACGTTCAATTTCTCGTCTTATCTCTCTTTATGCGTTATGAAGTTCATTAAAAGACTTATGAAGCGCTAGCGTTCTATTATTAGAAACAATTAAAACAATTTAGCGAATTTCTTACTAAGAATGACGAACGAAATCGCGTTCGATAAGTTAATGAACATAGACATTCTAGAAGAAGCGAACGTCAAAAATCAATCAATAACGAATAAAAATTCGAATGAAGTTTAAATGAATAACTCGAGTCAAAGCAATGCGCATTATGACAAAAACAACGAAGTTGATAAATTTTCGTCGTCGCAAGTTCGTAAGTCTTTTTTGTCGTCACAAGTTTGTAAGTCTTCTTCGTTGTCGCAAGTTCGTAAGCCTTTTTTGTTGTCGCTAGTTTATAAATCTTTTTTGTCGTCGCAAGTTCGTAGATCTTCTTCGTCGTTATTAATTCGTGAATTTTCTTCGTCGCAAAAGATATCTTAGTTAAATTTGTTAAACGTCTTAAAACGTTTAAATTTATTAACTAATTTAGTTTTCGATGTTGTTCACAAAAATCTCGTTGCTAAATACAATGTTAATGTCGCGTACAACAATCTATTTTTCGTTAATATCGAAGAGATAACGTGTTAAGTATTTCATTCGAAATTTAATAATGTGAAAAATATCTAAACATGTCTTCACAACTACGTGAATTCTTGCGTCATTGCACAATTCAATCTTGATTTTAATGAATAAAAAATACTTATTCTTGAAATGATATCAAGTATAACAATAAAAAAGAATAAAGATAAAATTGTTGTTGTCTTTCGAACTCGAGATAAAAGCAACAAAATTAAGCTTATATTGACATTTAAAACTATTTTTTCGAAGTTTAGACAATCGTCGATCGTAAAGCGATTGTAAGTCATTGAAAATTAATGACGCTTAAAACGAAAAAAAAGTTTAAACTATTAAACTACTAAAATGCGATCAATTAATGCAAGTAAGCGATAAAGAATGCAAACGACAAAGATAAATAATACACAACTTGCAATATCAAAAGAGAAATTATAAGACAATTAAGACGTGTTTGTATTATTTTGTGCGTATTAAAGAGTATCTTAAAAGCTAAATCGTAATATGACGCCTTAATATTACATAAAATAAAAGAATAAACATCGAAACGCTAAATTTATAATACGACGACGCGATATAAATCTTGGCTAAGCATTCTTTATCTTCATTGTAGTATTGACTTATTCGTTGATATCTTCGTTTAAAATGCGTCTTAATAAGTCGTCATTGTTGTTCTTTATTGTTGATCGAAGTCTTTGTGAGCGTTTTCGTCGATTAAACTTCTTCTTTGTCGATTTAATGTTAAACGTTATGTGCATTCTAAAAAGACTTAAATTAATTTTTATTCGTTAAATGTTTAGTTGTTCGTTCGATTTATTAATTTTTATTCATGCGAATCTTAATTTGAGTTGCGATTCACTTGATGCAATCTTTAGTTTAGCAATTTTAACTTTTTTGATCTTTAGTTTTAGCAACAAGTCGATAATATTTTAGAGAACAACATTCTTTTGTGTAAAATCTTTAAAGTCTTAACTAAAGATTTAAAATAAAATTTCTCTTAAACGAACGTAAACACTTCAAATTTATTTCAAATTTCTTTCGACTTCTTTCGCGTAATGTCGCTTCTAGTTAAAAGCTTCTTCGATTAAACAATACTTTTGACGCTCTTCGTACAATTGATTTTTACATTTGACTTTTGCAACTTTCGATACACTATAGTTATATTAAAGCTTTTGAAGATAATTGTGTAATTTGTTAAAAGCTATTTGATCGCTTTGCGCGTTGCTACTAGCATGCTAAAAAAATTCATAAAGTCGATTTATCTAAACTTGAAATTTCTTAACTTGTAGACGTGTCGCTTTCTTATAACAATAAAATTCGTAAAAAACATTTTAATCGAATTGTCGAATACATTTTTGACAATTCGATGCGTAATTGTCTTAAGATAGTCTCACAATTATTATTTTGAAAAACATAAGAAATTTAAACAACTTATTATAACTTTTAAAGAAACGTGACGTAAAAGCGAAAGCAAAAGATCTTACAAATAAATGTTGATTGCGAATTGAAAGCAAAACTACGAGTTAATAATCTAGAGCAACGAAACGAATGCTAAGAAAATAGATTGTTCTTGAAGCAATAAAGAAACGAAACAAGAATCTAGAGAATGTAAGATTGTAAATAATAATGTGATTAGTGTGATCGTTGGGTTGGATTTCAACTCGATCGAGTTAACTCGCTCAACCTTGATTCTAGAGTCAAGCAAATTTCCTAGCCCAATAGAGTGGGACGAGCGAAGAATGCGCGTCGAGTGTTTAACTCGACCCACTCGATCACGTGACGTCACGTGACGCGCTAACTATATGCGATTAGCGTGGATCCTGCGCTAGCTCAATCGAGTTAGCGCATAGATAAGAGAAGATAAGATAAGCGAATGCTAACGCGACGAAGTTAGCTCGAGTTCTTGGCATTAACTCGACGAAACCCAACCCTAGAATCGAGTTCGCGCCTTGACCTTGGCCCAACCCTACGAGACCCAAGAGGGTGGGTCGGGTTAAGAAAAAAGTGTTCGACTCAATTCAACGATCACACTAAATGTGATTGTTAACAAGTCTTACTTCTTATATATTCAACTTCTTACTAAAATTGAATAACTATTATCGCGCGTCTTGCTTAATGATTCACTATTTTAGTCTTTATCTTTTCTTTCTTATTGTTTAGCTAAGAAGTATGAAAGTGTTAAATTGAACTTTCCACTACATAATAGCTAAAACATAAAGGCTAAAACCTAAAACTATTTAAAATAAAAAAGAACATCACATGTTGCTTTTGTTGTTATAGTTGTCATTTACTTCTATATCTTTGCGATCAAAGTAAAATACTTATTTATCTAGAGCATTTGATTTATTCTAGTTGAAATTATATTTATAGCGATTCATTACTCTTGATAAATAATATCGCATTTCAACAAATTAATCTATTAATCGTGAGCGAGTTCGCTCGATATTAGAGTTTTGAAGCATACGTAATTATCAATTTAAAAAAGAACTTCTTCGTCAATTTCTTCGTTCGACGATGACGAAACAAAACTTCTATTCTCGAGCTTCATGAATTTTAGTTTCTTTCACTTCGATAAAATCGAATCTACGATGCGTTGTCAAGACGAAGAAAGCTTCTAATTAAGAAAATCAATAATAATTAACATTTGTGCGTGTAAATTGACTTCACAAACATATTTTAAAATGCGTTCGTCGTTGTAGTTTTTAATTCGCTAGAAAATGCAACGTCTTTTAGTCTTAAATTTGCTTGTTATATCTATCAAGTAATTTAAATCAACAATTATAACATTTAAAATTCGAAAACGAATATAAAGCGTAAGACTTTAATTTTAAATATTGAACTTTTCGAAAAATAAATCTTGAGCAAATCTAGATTTGTTATTTTCGTGTTTGTTGTTTAAACGTCTTAGAACGACAATGTGTTATTAAAGAAACGTATTTCGATAATGAGCGACAAATTCAAAGAATTAATAGATTAAATTTACGACATTATCACATTCGCTAAATTAGCGTAGTGTTTGCTTTAAATTACTTCAAGTAGTCGCAAACGATAATTGACAAACTTTAAATAAGCTAAGAATGCTTGCAAGAGTTCTAGCGATTTTTTAAACATAATATCGTTAAATAACTCGCAACGAGTTTGTTTAGAATTGCATTAAGATGCGATTCTTGCAACGTAATTCTTTGTTATGTTTGACTAGCTCGTAATCGTGAGATTCGATGCACATTTTGTGATTTAACATTAATACAATGGTCACTCTTAATAATAGTCGTCGTGAGAGATTAAACAAGAATGAATCGCCTTATATATAAGAAAGAATCAAAGTATAAGAAACGCAAAACGCAAGACATCGCAATAAAGAGACATAAGATAGATTAGCAAGAAGTGTAGCGAATCGTAGTTAATAATGTCTTTAATTAAAACGCTTTCATTATTAATTGCGACTTAATTAAAGAAGATCTCGTCTATTAGCTAAGCACAAACGATTAACTAAGTCAAACTTAGTTTAATAGCAATCGTTTAAGCCTTTCGAATGTCGTTAAATTAAATCATTTTCTCTTATTGTTGTTTTCACGTTCGCAATGTGAAGCTAATATTGAAGTCGAAGTTGAAGCTATGTTTAACATGAGCGTTCGTAACGACGTTAGCACCTTGTTCATAAATAATCTTTGTCAAAGAATCGACGCGTTGAAAGTCTAGTAAATTCTTTAATCTAAAATAATCTATAGTGAATGCTAACATGTGATGCTAGAGTAAAAAAAAGAAATAGATTTGTCGAAATAAAGCGCTTTCATGCACGAGTTAATTATTCGACTAAACACATCGATCGACTTTAAATGTTTTTCGAAGAAATGTAATTTTGATCGAATTAAATGACGAAACATTTGTACGATGTGTATCTAAATCGATGTTTCAATTACGTTTTTGCTACTTCGTTCGCTTAAGTGAATTCACAACAACTATAGAATGACGCTTTTAACGTATAACATGTTGAACAAGTGATAACGTTCTTTTCGTTAACTATGTTCTAGACTACGTAATCTTAATCAAAGCGTAATTACTTTATGTGTAATGTTTTTAAAGTCGATTGTCTCGCACATTGTATCTTGCATTTCTATATATAGTCTTCGATGCATCAAATTTCTAAAATCGATTTTCTTATACGTTAAATTTTGCAATTTCTTTTTTGTTAATCTCTAATAACTAGTATGTCGATACAACGTTAAAATGACGCAAAAATCGCAATTGCAATCTACTTTGTCTTTAGAAACGCTAGCTATAAAGCTTGTGTCAAAATTATCTTTCATAAGATAGAAAGAGTGAATTTAGAGTCTTGAATTAGTCTAAGTGTACGCAACAAGCTTTACGATATTCGTATAATAAAAGATTTATAAAGATTATAAACGAGCTAGAATCTAAAAGTTATCGACGACTACTTAATTAATCTAAATGTATATAATCTTAAAAAACTAATAAGTGCAAATAAAACGAAATTTGTTATAATTTTGAAGATACAATTCGAAATCAACGTAACATCTTAACGTTAACATAGTGATAAATCAATTATAATGTGTTTCGTACAATCATACTTTATGCTAGCAAAATTTTCGAACAAAATAATTTATTGCTATACGATTCTTAATTAGCTTCTCGTTGTATTGTTAAAATTTAATAAGAACAATAACTTTAATATCACACGATATTACGTTTAAGATTTGATGTTATATCTTTATAAAAATTAAGTCTTAAAAGAAGCAATAGACTTTACGATCTTTATAAGAATCTTCATCTTTAGCTTTAATTAAAGATGACAAACATCGTATTTAAATGTTATTATTGCGTGTATAAGAGAAAGAAGAAGAGAGCAAAGATAAAGATATTTATAGAAGCTAAATTAAGCAATACTACGACAAGACAATTTAATAAATTGATAGTGCAATAGAATTACGTTATTGTCTCAAATAAGATTGCAACACTTAGACTAACATTATGTTTTATATTTACTTTAATCTCTAAAAAACAAGTTTATTAAAAATATACTTGAAATTATTTATTTGTACAAATGCTTAAAAGCGAACTTGTTTGTTTGTTCGAATTAATTGATTGCGAATAAAATGACTTTACGATCATTATAAAAAATTATTTGATTTAAGTCTACATAAAAGATTGACGCTATTAAAGACTTAATGTGACAATCTTTTACAATTTTCGACAATTCTAAGAGATAACTAGAGAATCAATTATCGTAGCGCAATATTTGACAACATCTCACGTATTATTCTTTCGTATATTTAGTACTCTCTTCAAATCATATAAGCTAACAAGAACGATTAATATCAAATAACATTTTATCGTTTAAAAATAATACTTAAACTTGTTGACGCTAATAGACTTTTCTAGTTTAGTTCGATTTCATAAAGCAAATGCAAAGCGCGTAGAAACTTCGATAATTGTAGCAAGTTTGTCGCTTCGATTTCTCATTACAAGACGAAAATATTTTTGTCTTTTTAAGAGTGTTAGAGCTTAAAGTAACTAATTATATGTAAGACGAAGATATTTGTTTAAAGATGACTAATTTTTAATAAAGCGAATAAACGTAAATAGAAGATTTTAATATCATTATATTCGATTCTTTTATATGAATTTTAATTCGTAATTTTGCGTCAATTTTCGCGTCATTGTCTTTAGAAGATTTAGTCGTTAAATTGTTTTGTCAATTTGCAATGAACGTTTTTCAATTTAATTAAATGCAACTATAGACTTCTTAAGAGTTAATAAATTAGTGTGAAGATCTTTAAATACAATGTGCGTTGCGAGTTTTAATTATGTTATTTAGATTAAAATTTGATCGTATATTGCAAACGATGCACGTATTTAAGCGAAATCATAATAGCTATCAATGATTCGTAAAACGTTTACTTTGATTAAAATACTTCTAGTACTTAAAAAACTTAAATTATCGAGTTAAGCTTTTTTTTTCTTGTAGATTGTTTGCTTTTTAACATAATAATTAGAAATTAATACGTCAAATTTAACTTTAAATAGTTTTTAAGATGTTTGCGATTTTATTCTTGAGAACATATTTAAATCTTTATAGAATGATCGTCTTCTCTTTAGCTTTTGTACGTATTATTACGTATGCGATGTAGAGTTTTCTTTGTCTCTTAAGTCAATAATAGTGATAATGTGTTAATATTTCTTGTCAAAGAGTCTAAATTCTTCTTGTAGAATCTTCGTGTTTTAAGAATTTTAATTTGTTGCGTTGTAGTAATTTTTTGTACAATTAAATTCGACGACTTTTAGCAAAATTAGAGCTTCGACTTCATTATCGCGACAAAAATCTTTATCACGTAAATTAATCTTTAATGCTTCGTCTAAAATACTTAGAAATGTAAACGCATTTTTATCGATATTTAAGAATGTTATCTAAACAAAGAAGACGTAACTAACATTATTTGAATCGTTGCTTCGATTGCGTAATGTATTAACAAAAAAGAGCAAATAAGCAATGCTTATTTGTCAAGTTATGACTTTACAAGAAATTTTATACTAAGAAGAAATAAGCTTCGATCAAGTAAAAGTAACGAGAAATCATGTATTAATGCAAAGAACGAACAAACAATTGTGTTTAAATTGCAAGAGAAATTTCAAATCTTTTAAACAAGAAACTTAGTTAAATGTCTATAAATTATTAAATTAAGAAATTCGCTTTTAAAAGCGAACTTAAAGCGATTAAATTACATTGTGAAGATCTTTGAGACAATTATTCAATAATACATGAGCAACTCTTAAGAGTCTTAGAGCACTCATTTAGCGTATTCTAATACGTACTAGCACAAATATGTTGTCTTGCGTATATATGTTCGCTAAAAAGTTAACATGTAATAAGTTAATTAATTAATTGTGATTAAGATAATTAGCTTGTCTAGAGTCTAACTTTCAACTAATTTCTAGTAAGACTTTAACATTTATTTCGATGCATTAATTGAGACTCTTTGCAAGAATCGTTACTTAATATTACTATTAATTACGACGTTATATCATTGTGCTTTAACACAATTCATACAATGGAAAAAATTATACGCGTGATTTTAACATTTGTTTTATTTTAACTTTAACTAATGCAATTGCTAAACGTATCTTAAGATGTGCTTTTTATTATCTCGAGTAAATAGTTATTATGTCGAAAATTTGCTATTGTAAGTCTAACGAATTTTTTCGAAATTAATCGAAATAATGTCGATTTGCTTATAAAAGATAAGAAATTATCGTTTGAATTTTTGATCTTTAATACGAAATCTCGTGAATCATGAACGCAACAAGTTAACAAGAGTTTCTACTTTTTCAAAAATGATCAAATTCATTCAATAATGTTCGTAGAACAAAATGACAAAAACGTGGTTATTTTTATATCAACGTAGAAGTAGACTTTGAAGTGCAATGCGAGAGAATTCGACGCAAGACTCTTAAAAGCAATCTTCTTCGTTTAAAAGATACATATTGTAGTCGTATCTCTTTATTAACATCTTTTAATGCTTCTTCTCTTGTAAGAAAATTGCAAGAATAAGAATCTAATAAATACAAGTTAATTTAAGAAATTTGAAAACATTGCTCAATGCAATAGAAAGAATACAACATAATAAGACTACATCTTGTTTAACATTAATTAACGTAACGACAAATGTTTTTACGATTTATATTAACGAAATCTAGTTAAGCTTGCTTATGAAGCTTGCTTTTCTTATTAAACTTTGTAGCAATTCGTAGATTTAATTGCTTAAACAAAAATCAATTATGACGTAACGCGTGATCTTAAGTGAAAGTATTAAAACTTCGTCTATTAATTATCGCTTTTTTAGAGTTGTTTCAATTATTATTATTTCTTATTTATTTCGAAGCTAATCTCGCATCTAAGACTCGTAGAAATTGCATAAAAAGACAATCGACAAATTGTATCGTTCTTCACATTGTCATTCTTTTAATTCATTAAATAAGAGAAATTTTTATCAAGTTTCAATTAAAAGATATAAGAGTTTAAATTGTTTAATTCGAAGTTAAATTGCGTAAATTAAACAACAATTTGTTGTTTTTGCTCTCTTAAAGCATACAAGTTGAAGTGATCTTATAACAAAATTTAAAGAAAATTAAATTAAAAAAGTTTATTAAGAGTAAGTGAAAAACTAGTTATTATAAGTGATCGATAAATGATAATCTCGTAACAATCGAAAGAAAATACTCGAAAAAAAGAACATTCGCTTTGTGTCTCTAATAGCGAAAAAGAAATTAAAGAAAATAACATAATGATAAGAATATTTGTTTTTAAATAATTGTTTTGGCTAGCAATTATTGCGAAAAGATATTAATCGATCGACATTATTAAGATTTTTATGAGTGTTTTAAAAAAAGTCTTACAAACTTTCACGTTTATTTTTTGTACAATTAGAATAAATATTAAAGGCGCGAAAGCTATGCGAAAATAGAAACTAATTGGCAAACAAAATGCGCATTCGACGATAAGCACAAATAGAGATTGCTCGTATAGATAGACTCTAAATGATTACACTTTTATAAACAAATTAACTCACAATTCTTTTTCTTAACAAAGACGAGAGCAATACGAGTCTTTTAACAATAAGATTGTTTAAATAGATTTAAAAATTTAAGTTTGTACTTAGCTTTTAAAGAAGAAGCGTGCAAAAACTTTGATTAAGTCAAGAAGCAACTTCTAGATGCAACTTAAAACTCACTAATAGATAACTTGACGCTTTTACTTAGTCGAAAAGAACTATAAGTCGTTCTAAATTAATTCTATTGTGGAGTGTCTTATTGTTCGTTCCTTAATTATGTATTTTACTCTATGTTTTAAAAATTAAGTCGTAAACGTTTGTAGAATTGACGTTTATTATTACGCGATTAATTTCTAAAAATGCATCTTATTAAGTTAACATTCTACTTAACACGCGATAGCGATCAATGAATCGTAAATTACTTCGAATTGTACATCTCAATAATAAATTATCGAATTTCGAGAAGAACAACGATATAGTATAAATCTTGCAAGAAAAGAGTGATTTATTACTAAAGCAAACGATTAATTTCCAAACGTTTAATTTTATTTTGTTTAATAACTTGAAGTTACTCGCATTTGTTATTAGAAATGTTGTGTTTAATGAAATCTAATCTATTTACTACGCGATATCTTGAGCGATTGACTAATAAGACAAGATAAAGATTGTCAAATTCGTTCTCTTCTCGACACATAATGACTTTTTCATTATCGCTTATCTATTAATGAGAGAGAACGTACGTTTGACGCATAGCAAAAGAGACGAACAATGAAAAACAATGACAAACGCTCTAGAGTTCGCAAAACTTAATTGTATATATCTTGATAACAATTCTATAATAACTTAATTAATTAAAGTGAATTAAGATTTCAAAAACGAGCACATAGATGTTACAAAGAAGATTCGAACGAATAAAGACAATATGTAAAAAGTTCTTCTTAATTGTTGCAACAATATGCTAATTGTTTGCATAACTTTGTTTGCATTCACTAACTAAAACGAACGATTTCTTGATTGAAAAAGAAATCTTCTTAAGACGTATATGCAATTGTTATACGATATTTGTTTAGAAACTATGCAAGTCGAGGCAAACTCTAGTTTAAAAGATATATATTTAATATACTTGAGACAATAAATCAAGATTGCACTAAAGAAGAGATTTTTATAATGTGAAATCGAATCTTCGCAACGTCAATTAACTAAAATTCTACATTTTTATCATTTAATTAAAGAAGCTTTCTTTCAAGTCTAACGAAACAAATTCTTGAAAAAGTTTCTTAAGTAAGACGTTAAAGAAACAATTGTCATAGTAGATTAAATACGTTTCTTTTCTATAAGAAGCGATTTATTGTCTTGAGTTTGACAACGTTAAAAGTACGTTAACATCAAAAACGTCTTCTTAATTCTTAATCGTTAGATGTAGAGATTCGAGAAAATCGCGATGCATAAAAGCTATAACTATATTATTTTTTAAATAATTGCTTGTTGTTTAACGAAGTATAATCTCGATCTTTATATAAATAAGGCAAAGACAATGATCAAGAATGAAAGAACGTATTTCTCGCGTTCTTAAGCGCTCAAATCCACATCTAAATGTCTACTACGCATATGACGTGTGTAGTCGCATTGTTTGCTCAAGATTTTATCGCATTTATTGTAGAATCTACTCTTTATTTTGTTTGTCACGTGTTTGTGTTCATTATTACTTAAGCTTCTAATATGTCGTAATAAATTATTTGACTTGTTATAGCGAAACTTACATTCTTTCGCAAGGCATTTAAATACTTGAGACTTTCTCTCTAGACGTTTGATCGTATTTAGTATAGAGAGAAGTAGCTTCTCTTGCAAATCTACTTTATCGTAAAGCGAAGTTTTATTCTCGTTGTTATACGAGACTTCGAACGTTTGCTTTCTAACGAAATGATTCTTGATAAAACGACTAAAATTAATAAGATAAATATGATAAGAATCTTTCGAATAACAATTTGAGTTTGCAACAATGTTTAGTAAGTTTCTTAAATTCTTTTAACAAAATAAAAGTATTATTTATTATTAATTGATTTTGTTTGAAAGATTGAACTCATTTGATTGCGACAACAAAGACGAGAACGATAATCGTACGTTTGTCGATCAATTAAGATAAGAAATCTACGATCAAGAATTACGTGTACGACGTTCATTAAAAAGCTCGCTTAAAAATCGATTTTATTTATAGACGCGTTCGATTGTGATTTAGATTCTATCATTATGTACATCTATAATTACTAGATTACTCTAATATTTAATATAGAAATATAAGTATTTAAACAAGATTTTAATGTCTTACTTTTAATCTTTTAAATATTTAAAATTCTTAATGTTCTTTAGAACGAAATGCTAAATGTACAAGTCTAACGTCTTGACTAAAATGTTTAATGACTAGCGTTTGAATTTAATCTTATATATCGCTTTCAATCGAAGCTATTTAAAAATAAGAATTTTGTTAATCACAATAAAGATATACGTATTTGTAACAAGCAACTAATTACGTTCATTTACAATTTTACGTTCGATTAGCTTCTTAAAATGCGATTTCTCGTAATATTTACGTATATTCGAATGTTAATTATATTTTTAAAAAACGTTATAAGAAGTCTTTGCACTTTTAAAGTTATATAAAACATATAATGTAATGCGCAAAATTTAATGTTTATTAGCAAGCTAACTTGTAGAAATCGAATTTACTTACTCTTATTGTTAAGTTTTCACACTAGCAACATGCTTTGTGTTCGAATCTTAAATCTCTTAATATTTGCAAAAAGCTTCTTGATGTAAAGAATTTATGCAACTATGTTAATGTTACTTGCGAACATTAAAATGCTTTCGAAGTCGTCAAAATTCTTAGCTTTATTGTATAAGTCGTTCATTCATATACGCAAAGCAAAAGCATTCAAATGTTTAAAAAGCTTTCGAGTAAACTTGTATTTAAATTTAATAAGTAGATAAATCTTCTTAATTCGATCATGTAAGTTCTAATTTCATTATATAATCATAAAGAAATAACTTTGAAAGAAAGACTAGAAGTTGCAAAAGAGCATTTATATATAAATGTATTGTTTCGCGCGTACATTCTATGATCGACGAACATCGATTTCGAGACAAATTGCGTCATTAGCTTTGTGAATTTAAACAACTCGTAATGTTGCATATAAGCGACTTCAAAAGAATTAACAAAATAAGAGTCGACTATATTGTAGCAAGATTATGACAACAAAGATCGAAGTATTAATAATAACATAGAATTTTGTGAAAGTAGATTTGATCGTTAAGTGACGCTAGAGTGCGATCATTATAAGTATGGCGAACAAGAAATGTGACTTAAGAAAAAACTCGTAAAGAGATGAGCGAATTTATGTGAGAAGCAAAAGACAAAACATAACTATGCTAATCTAAGATAATGTTAGTTAATACTTGATTAAGAATTTTCAACGTATTAAGAAATTATAGAAGTGAAGCGAATCTCTTAAACGTAAAGCGTTATGCAACACAAAAAGAAGCACATAAATTAATGTCTAAACGATAATCATAAAGTTAATGAAATTATAAAGAGCATAAAAAGTATAAAGAGACAAGTTAAGCAAATTCGCGACGAAGCTCAAGCGACTTAAGAACATTAAAAGAATTATATAAAGCGTAAAGAGCACATCTATTTAAGTTCTTGTCTTGATCAAAGATTTTACATTTATTAGATTACAAGTCGTAGTTGCAAATTAATAAAGAGTAAAAAGTCGAAAACGTCAACGACTAAAGAGTTGAAGAAATGTGTGTCGTTAAAAGAGAAATAAATAAACTAAGTACTTAAGCATTAAGAAGAATGTTCGATTCTAAATTTAATAAAATATAATTAAGAAAATGCGATAAAAAAGCAAAGCTAAAAGTATATCGTCAACGATAATATTGTATATTTGAGTGAAATTTATGTTGTAATATTAAAGTTAAATGATTTTTGAGCAATCTCTTTCTCTTGATCTACGATATCTTAGATCGTTATATATCATTATCGATCAAATCATATAATTGTTCTAAGATTAAATAATATAGAATTAGATATAACGCGCGCTTAGTTGATCGATAATGAATTAGCGTGAACGACTAATCTATTCTCGTTGCAATATACAAATAGAATTCTTACATAATTAAGTCTTAACTCTTAAGACAAAATTATAAAACATCACAATTTATCGCACTCAAAGAAAGAATTGTTTCGAAAACGATGATTGGCGTTGTTCAAAAAAGTTCACGAAGTCGTTCGCTTTAACGTTAATGTCTATTTGGTAATTCGACGTTGCAACAATCATTATTTCGTATTCAATTTAAAAGACTTGATAAATTGACCCTTTTCTATTAAGATCGCGATAAGTTTCTTATTGAAGCAGGTGGTTGTAATGTAGTCACGCATCATTGTTTGTTCTACATAATCTATGATTGAAAAGATTTAACAAATATACGCGATTGCCAAGACGCTAACCCAATTGGGTAAGAGTCTCATAGAAGGCTTTCGCATCTTATTGACTTCAACACTTCCACTAGATGTGATTAGATTCTAATTCTTCAAGCGAATCAATTACGACTTGGCGAGCAATTGCTAGACCTACTTGTCAATTCCTTAACTATAAAAACTTCTCGAAATAATCTTTATAAACAATTTGTTTTGCTTCCTCAATGCAACATGCCTAACATACCTAAGAATTTCCAAAATTTGATCGATAGCAATGCCTTAGTAAGTTCATTTGCGATCATGTTCTTCGTAGACACATATTGCAAAATGATTAGACTAGATTCGACTACTTCGCGAATTTAATAATATTGGATATTGATATGCTTTGTGCGACGATAATGCTTTGAGTTGAAGACTAGAGCAATTGCTCCTTGATTGTTCTCATATAATGGAATCGAAATACTAGGAATTGCATGCAATTGCATCAATAAGAAGCGAAGTTACACTACTTCTTTGTTTGCCTTCGCGACGACAACATACTTAGCTTCACAAGTAGATTAAGTAACAAGATCTTAACGCTTAGAGCTTCATAATATAGGGTCATCAAATAGAAAATAAATTCATTCGTCTATAGAACGACGATCGTCGACTGCTTTAGCGAAGTTTGCATTCATATAATTTATAAGGCTCTCATTTCCTTCGTAGTGGATGTCGTAATGCAATGTTCCTTTAACATATCTTAGAACACGAGTGATTGCATAAATATGTGTAGAATTTGAATTAAAACAATAGCGAGAAAGCATTGAAAGAGCAAATCCCAAATCTAGTCGTATCATAGTTATGACATACATTAATGATTCTATTATTGATGCATATCAATAAATAGTATCGATATTAGTCTTGTAAAACTCATTTAAAGATGCAATCACGTTAGGAAATTCTAAATTCATAGAGATTGACAATGTCTTGCAATTTGACATTCCAAAGCGATCTAACATCGCCTACAAATAAGTCGTTTGATTAAGACTAATTTTGTCGTTTGAACGTGTAATTGACATGCTCAAATAATGCGAAATAGAATCTAGATCGCTTATCTTAAAACGTACTTTAAGGCGATTCTTTATAGATTGTAGATAAGCATCTTTAGAGTCAATTAACAATATGTTATCAACATAGACGCACAAATATGTGCCTTGATCTTTTGATACAAAAACAAAGGAATCGACGACAATAGACGTAAATTCTAGGCTCTTAAGAAACTCTTAAATTACTTCATACTAGACTCGCGATAATTGTCGAAGATCATAAAGAGCTTTTCGTAATTCGCAAACTAAAGTAGAATTCTTAATAAAGTTGTTAGATTAACTCACATAAATGACTTCGTTTAGAAAATTATATAGAAAGACGATGATTACATTCATCTAATATATGTAGAGGCTACGAGCTTCTACCAATGCAAAAAGAGCTTTAAAGAACGTTAATTTTATCACATCTACTTAGGTAGAGATAAAGTCTATTCTAGCGATTTGCTTATAGTCGTGAATTACTCATCGTGCCTTGTATTTAAGAATGCTATCATCAAGATCGTATTTAATCTTGAATATTTATCGATCAATGATTATCTTTTGATCGTATAGTAGTTTTGTAAGCACTTATATGTCGTTCTTAATATGTGAGACGATTTTAGTCTTCATGACCTTTTGTCATTGCGTTCATTTAGGTAATCTACGAGCCTTCTTATAGAATTGCGACTTTGTAATTGGTAGATCTAGTGTCTTTGATGCTTTAGCACTATAAAGATCTAAGTTGTCACCAATAAAAAGTGCTCGAAGAACGCGTATTATATACGTGTGACCTTTAGATTTGCCACGACGATGCAAGTCTTCATAGTTAGAACAATCTATTGCTTTGAAGCTTCTAGTCGTCCAATCTAAGAGCGACAACAACGAAGCTTTGTTGTAGATGCGTTTAGATGGCTTTGATGATAAGGACTTTATTGAAGCATCGTTTGCTACTATAGAGCCACGAGATGCAAACGATAAAGTCGATGAAGACATAAAATTTCGTAAAATGAGTTCATCTTTAATAGAATCATTTGAGCTATTCTAACCTAGTGTAAGCTAATTATTTGCGTTGTACTCGTACTCTTTCTTCTCTTTAGTGTCATCAAGAGTGTCTACAATATTCGTAGTATTTGCAAGTGTAAAATATCTATTTTGGGAACGTCGAACGATGCTCATTTCGTCATTATCTCTCTTAGTTCAAATATGTCTTGTTTCCTTCTTATTGAAATTATTCTTTGTGCATTTCGAAGCTATTAAATTAGGCGTATAATAGCTAGCCTTTTCATCAAAGCGTACATTGCGTGATAGATGAACTCGTTTGATTCTAGAATTGTAGATCTTTCATTAGTTTAGATCTTCATATTCTACGAGAACGCCTTTTTAGGAACGATTGTCAAATTTGTGTCTTATAATCGTCTTTGACACATGCACATAGAAGCGACATTCTAGTGCTCTTAAATTTGAAACATCTAGCTTTATCCCATTAATTATCTCAAAGGGTGTAGTGCTAGGTTTGA
>JAABUJ010003688.1_pt1 | contig 16928 bp, 16 predicted proteins | sample 5559131 | NCBI WGS metagenome assembly JAABUJ01 (sample SAMN10711875, study PRJNA513366) | rock metagenome | isolation source: Antarctica rocks | place: Antarctica: Victoria Land, Mt New Zealand nord | collected 2016-01-07 | reverse complement strand
AGTCGCCGTCAAAACGTCGATGATTGCACGCATCGAAATCAGAGGAGGCCCAAGATCATGCACGAAACTCTGTGGTATCTTCAAGCTGGCTTATCTGCTACTATGGTGCGCCAAATTCTAAGCACATGTCGACCTTCCGGAGATTAATATATTTTAAGCTTGTCGGGGTCACCTTTGCCTGCCGTGCCTTGAAGGATAAGGCTAGAGTGCAAACAGACGAGCGAATAGTCGAAGCTTATCTGGTTCGATATGCCCCAATCTCAAGGGACAGAGCTGACAGCACGATTCAACAACAGGCTTCATATCTCGGAGTCTTCCTGTACTTTGCCGCGGGTATCCTAGCAGACCCTGATGGTCCGTACATGCCGACTAAGTCACACTGTTCTACGTGGCTGATCGCGCTGTTCTATGAGTTGTCTCTGCTCGTCATGATAAGTCGATATTCTCTGGAGCAGACTGTGTTCGTTCACCTTAGTATTATGGGAATCGCTCTTGGTGGCCTCAGATCGTTGGTTTTGTGCACCATGTTAGCCATTTTTATCAGCACGCAGTATCACGTATATCAAGAAGAGGAGACTGACTGTTGGGAACGGGAATCCCTCAGGGCTAATGGGCAAGTCACCTACGGCGAATATGGGACGATGAACAAGAATGGTGGAATGGGAATCAAGTCGTATCCAAAGGATCTGCAGCCATCCGGCTGGCTTGATTATATCGCTGGTTTTCGTATCCTATTTCCGTATATATGGTCAATGGCCTTCTTTTTCTGTTGCCTTCCCTGCTGACTGATATTACAGGCCCTCAGACTCTCGTAAACAGCAAATAATCACCTTGTTTTGTGTCGCCTTGATGCTTTCCCAACGGATAATTAACATTCTCGCACCGTACCAGCTCGGAGTACTTGTTGAATCCCTGGGTCGGGGCCAGATCCCCTGGAAAACAGTCACTCTTTACGTAATTTATCGAGGCCTCCAAGGCCAGCAAGGCATCCTAGGGTCTGCTCGCGCGATCTTGTGGATCTCGATCAGCCAGTCGCTATATCAACGACTGACCTGTGCCGCTTTTGAACACGTACTGTCGCTATCACTTGATTTTCATTTGAGTAAACGACTTGGCGAAGTCATAAGTGCTCTTAACAAGGGTAGTGCTCTGAACACATTTCTGGACGGCTTTGCTTTCCAGCTTTTCCCCATGATCTTTGACCTTTGGATCGCGGCTGTCTACTTGTTCATATGGTTTGATGCTTTCTACTCTCTGGTTGTCGTTGGAGTTATGTGGAGCTACGTCTACATAACCATCTATATGGCTAAATATAGAGGTAGGGCTCGGAGAGAAATGGCTAAGCGTGATCGTGAGATGGACGCAACAAAGTAAGTAGATGAGACTTCTATGATAACAGTATCGCTCAATCAGTCACATTTACAGAACCGACGCGATTTTTGCTTACGAAACAGTCTGCTACAACGGCGCCTTTGGGACAGAGACATCCAGCTTCAAACGGGTTCTCAAGACGTTTCAGGAGGCGGAATTTGCAGTCCTATTCTCGCTCAACCTTCTCAACGTGACGCAGAATCTTGTTTTCACCATTGGCGTAGCTCTCGTAGTCCTCCTCTCTGCATATCAAATCTCGACTGGCCGACAGACCGTAGCAACGTTCGTTAGCTTACTGGCCTACTTCACTCAGCTCCAGGGTCCATTGGCCTTTTTCGGGAGTTTCTACAATCAGGTGCAGAACAATCTGGTTGATGCGGAACGTATGTTGGCTTTGGTAAGAACCCACCAAGCTATACCTTGCTCGTGTCTAAACCAACAAAACAGTTCAACCATACTGCTCTCACGGTCGATGGCCCAAATGCGACTCCACATCCACATTGCAAGGGCAAGATTACCTTTTCGAATGTAAGTTTCTCTTACGCTCCGCGTAAGACCGCGCTGGAAAACGTGTCTTTCAGCGTAGAGCCTGGAACTACAACGGCCATTGTAGGTGAGAGTGGAAGTGGCAAGTCCACTTGCCTTAAGTTGCTTTTTCGATTCTACGATGTCGATAGTGGCGCCATCTTCGTGGATGATAGGGATGTACGCGATGTGACTATAAGCTCGCTACGAAGTCATATTGGAGTTGTCCCACAGGATGCTATACTATTCAATGCGTCACTCCGGTATAACATACTATATGCGAAGCCTGGTGCCACACTCAACGACATGCAAGAGGCATGCCATGCAGCCAGTATTCATGAACAGATTACGAAGTTCCCAGATGGCTACGAAACGATAATTGGGGAAGGAGGATCGAGACTCTCTGGTGGCGAGAAGCAACGCGTAGGTTTCAGTCTGCTCTTGGGGTCGCGATCCATCCTTCAAATAACATTGTACAACCCAGGTAACGATAGCCCGTGCCATTCTTAGGAAGCCGCAGGTCATGCTTTTGGATGAGGCTACTGCTTCTCTTGATTCACATACAGAAAAACAAATCCAAGTCGCATTGAAGACCGTTACTGCAGACCGGACGACAATGATTGTTGCGTCAGTTCCCTCTACTGGTCTTCCTCTGGGAGAGTTCTAGTTTGTAATTACAGGCAGTCGTTGACACAATGTACAGGCATCGTTTATCAACAATCACAGAGGCAGATCAGATCCTTGTGCTGCACGAAGGAAAAATTGCCGAGCGTGGGACACATTCGCAATTACTGCAAATAAGAGGGAGATATAGCGCCATGTGGGAAAAGCAAACGCACGTAGAACAAAGCGCTCAGTACAGATCATGATTTTGTTGTACGAATCATATTCAGCAAAACAGCTCATATGGCATCTTTTCCGGTTTGGAATGGTTGCAGCTCCCACTGATCACGCTCTTTGTCATCTAGTCCATCTCCACGGCCGAAGATCGGGGAGAAGAATACATCGTGGCTCAGCCAGATTACGAGCATCGTTGTTCGAACAAGCCCGATAACTGCTGGCGGAGCGTTCCCGTCCCGCCGTGTGGTCGTATGCACAATCTTTTCCAGCACATTCATGACAGGACCCCAAATCGAGGTGAAGACGGCCGCGCCGAGGCTCTGCCATGAACGCTGTGGCGTACGATATGTCGGGATCTGGCTCAAGTAATGTTGGTATTTTGTGGGTAACTTGGCTTCCGCAGCACCATCTCTCACGATACTCTGCATAATACATTTGATCAGTACCCTGACAGCTAAAGCAAACAAGATGGCGTCTAGCGCTATGGGAACAGCGAACGTAGATGAATCATCTGACGCACCATGTAGCGGCTGCTCGGTCGGGCAGGCGGAGACCTAGTTATTGCTGAGCCAAGTGTGCGTACTTTGAGCCGTTGGCCAGTTTTGGTTGCATCTTTGTCTGCCACCGGAAGTGCATCAACCCAGATATCTGCATAAGCTGCTCCGCCACCTTCCGATGCAATGACTCTCTTGTATTGCTCAAACATGATTAGATACGCGACGCCGATGACACTCGGTGCACCAACTTCAAGTGTATCCGTCGCCGGTCGGACTGAAGTAAATGCTGGCTCGGAATATGGTAACCCTGGGATCTCCAAGGTCAGGATCCATCCTGGAAGCCAGACTCGGGCAATATCAAGCGGATGAATTCCTCGGCTTCCGATGAACTTGGCTGTACTCATGTTCGATCCATAGGCGAAATACCATAACTGTCGGTCTGCAAAGTCTTGTGTGACAGCCATTGTTGTCAAGTCAACCGGCGAACTGACACAGTTTTTGAATGACCGTAAGTATGCTACTTTTCCATGGCCGCTGCTTATATCTCCCCTCCAAATCTCGGCCTCCGGGCCTATGGGCAGGCTCTGGTACATCCACGTAATTGGGGAACGGCTTACTGTTCGCTAGTAAGTAGCGTAGGATACGCAAAGAGCATCGGAACATAATCGGAGGCTCCCCCCACATTTCGGCAGCTACATTGCGGTTGCGGACATGTCGTCAATTCTTAGGTATACTATAGCGCTTTCTCTAGGGGTCAGCACTTGAGTTCACAACCACCATATCGTACCCACCCACACGCATACGCTACACTTGACTCCATGTTGTAACATCCTTGAACACTCGCGGAATTTGCTGCGATGGATTATACGACGGCAGAGATGCATCATCAGATGTTAGTGGAGATATCGCTTGTCCTGGAAATTCCATTGATCGACATTGATATCAATGCCAGCTTTGTTCATGTCGGAGGGAACTCATTATCTGCCATGACACTTGCCCGTACTTACCAATCATATGGGATTCCTCTTGCTGTTGAGTCAATTTTATCCAGTCCTAGCATTTCCATTTTATTGCAATTGGGGGCAGAGCAATCAGAGTCGACGTCGGACAATCTAAAGCAGCATCCCTCACAGAACCTTCAGTGCAGATCTCTGCTCAGCATCCGTGATGCCACCAGCAGTGGGCCAACGGCTGATGAATCGATGAAATGGTTGTCTCACAGCGATATTAAGCCCAGGCCTTGTTTTACCGCTCGCAGCCCGGATCCTACTCATAGTGACGAATCTTATCCTATGACAGAGATGCAGCTATCGCTCATTTATGGTAGCCAGAATAGTCGCGGTACGAACATCATTAGTCATTACGAAACGTATAGATCCGATATTTTACCGGCTGTTCGGCGAGCATGGGAGTCGGTCATCAACTCGGAACCAATCTTCCGAACGGAATTCTTCTTGGACCAGGGTGGAAGCCGCCTTGCGGAACGTAGAGAAGCTCAATTCTCCTGGACTGAGACAATGGCTTCGAACCAGAAGGAATACGAATCTTACCTTTGGAAGGATTGTTCCCATGCCAACATTGACTCGTCTTTTCAGGTAATATCCCTCCCTTTAGGCATCGGAAACACCGGTATCAGTACAGTGATATGGCACGTGCATCATGCTCTGATCGACGGATACTCGAGCAACTTGGTCATAAGTAAGGTCCGCGCGGCTATGGCTGGCTTAAACGTCCCCCCTGGTCCATCTTTTGGGCAGTTTGCTCGAGAGCTGCAAGCATTTCAAGAAAGATCAGCAAACGCAAGGCGCAAATTCTGGCACCAAATTCAACAAGAGCATCCTTCAGCCTGTGGCGATCTCCTCCTGGCTCCCCAGGCATGGCAAGCTTGCAAAAGCGATAATGCGTCCAATAGCATTGAATTTGACACACCACGAGCCGACATGTCAGTCTTTGCCCAACGACATGGAATTACCTTAGCGTCGGTGTATTACGCTGCGTGGGCTATGGCACTCTCGTTGTACGTCGGTTCCGAATCTACAGTCTTTGGAGTGGTTCTGTCTGGTCGCAACCTACCAATCGCGGGAGTGGAGAGGGTAGTCGGCCCAGTCATCAACATTTTACCGTTCCATGTCAGGCTAGATGAAGCGACCAATACCACCGCCTACTTACAATCCATCTTTTCACGTCTCGTTGAGCTTATATCCTATCAGTGCTCGCGTCCAGAAGACGGATTCAACAGGAGATTCTCGTCTATCGTATCTATACAGTTCGAAGATCCTACAAAACAGGTCAGGGACATGGATCTCGTGCATCCATCGTCTAGTAGGGTTCTCTCTGACGTTCCTTTGTGCGTTTTGGTGGAACCCCGGGGGCTTGTTCGACTGAATTATCACAATAACAAGTACGACGAGGCCCATATGGCGCGCCTGGGAGAGACTTTCTGTGCCGCGATCACTCTCTTACTGAAGCCTCACCAAACAATTCTGATGTGCCTAGAACAGCTCATTCCCCGTCAAATTCGCGATCAACTCCATACCCTTGGGAATTGTTTATCGCCCTCAACGTTCAGACCTTCCTTGCAGGAAGATCTAGTCACCCTCTTCGAAAACGCCGCGGCTACTACTCCCAACGCCATTGCGATCGAAAAGGGTACCGAGTCTATATCATATGCTGAACTGGATGGCAGAGCCACATGGGTTGCTCGCCACATATCGTCCCTGATACAACCTGATGATGTTGTATGTGTACACGCTGATCGATCAATCCAGTGGATTATCGCAATCTACGGTATTCTGAAGGCTCGTGCAATTTACAGTCCTTTCGATGAAAGCTGGCCGGCTGAGATCCGTGACTCCAACTTCGAAGCAGCTCGGTGTAGGCTTTTTGTGGCCCCAAGCGTTGCTGGCAAAGCATTACGGCCCAGCCAATGCACTTTGTGTATCTCTGTGGAGGAGCTACTTCTTCCAAGGAGATCTTGGGCAGGAGTCCTGTCAGAGCCAAGGTCTGCTATGCCAAAGAAGGGTGCTTATCTCTGCTTCACATCGGGATCCACAGGGCTTCCAAAGGGCGTCTTGTGTCGTCACGAAAGTCTTGTCGCATTCCAAGAAGACCCGAAGATCCGACTTTTCGCTGCTCCGGGCAAGAGGATTGCACAAATTATGTCTCCAGCATTTGACGGGAGCATCCATGAGATTTTCTCCGCATTGAGTTATGGTGCTACTCTTGTACTAGGGAACGTTGCGAACCCCTTCGGTCATCTAGATCGGGCTGATTCTGCAGTTTTGACGCCTTCAATCGCCGAGGTTCTCGATCCTGCAGATATCCCAAAGCTTAGCAAAGTACGCCATGTGCAGTGTCCTGCAATATGTATAATGAAACTGACGGTATCTAGGTATACCTCGTTGGAGAGCCGGTGCCACAGACCGTGAATGACCGCTGGGCTGCTCACAAATCGCTGTACAACATGTATGGACCCACAGAGGTCACGTGTGGCGCGACAACCAAGCAATTGCTTCCTGGACAGCCAGTCACGTGTGGCATCCCTAATCCTTCTGTACGACTCTACATACTCAACGATAAGCAAAGGCTGGTGCCATCAGGTGTCATAGGTGAAATCTACATATCGGGTATCCAAGTCTCTGAGGGTTATGTAGGCAGACCTTTGGAAACAGCAAGATCCTTCCTACCAGACTCAGTATGCAGACAATTGAATAGCCGCATGTATAAGACAGGTGATTATGGCTATTGGAACCAGAATGGGGACCTCGTTTGCATGGGTAGAAAAGACCGACAAATCAAGCTTCGAGGCTTTCGCCTCGACCTGACCGATCTCGAGGCTCGGATGCTTAAAGCCGCTCCAGATGTGAAAGCTATAGCACTTGTGCAGAGAAAAGATTTTCTGATTGCGATGGTTCAGCCAAGTTCTCTGGACATAGCAGGATTTAAGGCTGGGATTGCCCGGCTTCTTCCCACGCAAGCGCTCCCTAGGCATATCATTGCCGCTGACCAGTTCCCGTTGACGTCGGCAGGCAAGGTGGATCATGCAGCAATTTCGAACATGAAGAGCTCCTCTGGTGTGCAATATAAGATGCCTCTCTCCTGTCCTGTCCTGGATTCAATGATTGCCATATGGCGCGAAATTCTAGGCCTTGCATCAGATGTCCCCATTGGCAGCGAGTCGGACTTCGTAGACCTTGGGGGCAATTCGATTCAGCAAATGCAGTTAGCCAGCAAGGTCGCTGCTAAATATGGAGGCCCGGTGTCGCTACAAATGGTCTTGGAGCATTCGATGCTTAGCGATCTAGCCAGAGAAGTAGAAAGAGCTGACACCAGAACAAAACTCCCCAGCGGCACTGGATGCGTACAGGATGAGAGTGAGTTATCCTTAATTGAAACAGATTGGTGGTATAAATATGAGCTGCGCCTAGGTTCTTCGGCGTTCAACGTCAATTTCGTGTCCAGGGTGGAAAAAGGAGTTGACTTGCTAGAACTATCAAGTGCATGGAATACGGTACTCAGGCGTCACCGTATCTTATCCAGTCGATACAGGCATTACCGGCGGTCTGGCGTGAAAAAATTCTTCTCCGAGATCCCACCTCGCGTTGAGCGAGTCAGGTCCATTGACATCTGGCAAGAGATTAACCGCCCCTTCGATCTAAGCGTAGATTATCTCATCACCGTTCATATCTCGGCGGACTACATGCTGGTTAGGATCAGCCATATTATTTGCGACCTGACCTCACTGCGAACACTACTTCGGGAAGTAGCACTCGTCTATGCTGGAGCTACACTCCCTGAGATTAGCACCACTTATGCAGAAAGGTCGCTCTTACGAACAGCAATTGCTCCGGAAACACTTCGCTTCTGGAGCGAATACCTTGCGGATTTACCAAGCGAGCACATTGCCGTTCCTCGAATACAAAACCGTACAAGCTACGGCGGTGCGAGTGAGGTCTGCAAGATGTCCAAGGAGCTTTTTCACGATATGATCAGATATGTATCAAACGAGAAAGTCACGTTTCACCAACTGGCTCTGGCTGCCGTGGCCCTAGCTCTACAGCATTCTTCGGACATCCTGGACATCGTGCTTGGAGCGCCCTTTCTTGGCCGGGAAACCGAGGATGACAGGGACACGGTTGGTTTGTTCCTACAACCTCTACCGATTCGTATCCGATACCCTCCTCCGCCGGTTCGAAGCAGAAGCAAGGACTTCGGTACATCAGATGCTACGCCCGGAACTAAGCACAAATCCTTTGTTCATAGTGTCCAAGGTTCCAGCCAAGCCGCTCTCTCGCACGCCATTCCATGGACGCGGCTGCTCGAACACCTAAAGATCCAATCCGATTTCCCAGATAATCCTTTGTTCGCCGTAATGGTAACCTTCCACGACGACCGTCAAGAGAACAGCTCCCCACTCCCAGGATGTAGGACACTCTATACTTGGAGCGAAGGAGCGAAATTTGGTCTCATGACAGAATTCATGGCGACTAGCCAGAATACGCTCTTACTGAGGATCGAATATGACACCAAATGTTTTAACTCTAATGACGTAGCATGCTTGCAAGAGTTGATTGTCGCTGCTCTGAAACACCTGATGGCAGGGCTTGACCTTGACAAGACAAGAGAGCGGTTGAAAGAGGTAAAATGCGGTCAATCTACAAGCGAAGAATTAGAGAGATGCGCGGAATGGGAGTTTTTCGGCGTAGAGATGGATAAACTTTGAGTTATTGGCGCTTGTAGCTGACTCCTACGACAAGGCTGTATGTGACATGGGATACGATCACAAGACAATGATGCTAGGGTAGCCGACAATTTCGAAATACCATAAGTGGAACTAGAGGCGGAGACTTGCCCGTTAACGATTGGGACATCGGGCCAGGCTGTAGTTTTGAATCTATAGAATGCGTTTGCTCACTTGCGATGCCTGAATCGAGATTTGGGCTACAAGCTCTTTTCGTGATAGCTCAGGCAACACTGGTGAAGGACTGGAGAGCTCCTGTTTCTGCTTTTCTGACGTACCTGCTGCAGAACCTCGTTGCTGTCGTCCGACCAAGCTACCAATTCCTTTACACGCTCAAAACAAGAAATCCTCTCCACCGAGCCATAAAGCGACGACGTAGCATACGGGTTAGCTACAACAATGGATATGGAAAGCACGGCTTGTCCATTGCTCTATCCCTTACTTTGGCCAAGAGTGAGCTACTCCGCTTGGTGTGCGCTTGTGGAACATTCGGATGTATCGTTTTGATTGGTTGCAAGCGTACTCAGACCGTTGTCTCTGGAGCGCTCACCTCCGCCGGAGGAACACAACAACATGCAAGAATTTTGCCAACAGCACTGGAGGCACGACACGGATCAACGTCTATACGAGAACACGTTGGAGGTCCAGACCAGTTCGGGCTCATAGGAAAAGCGTTGCTAAGCCTTTCCGAACTTAACCGAATGTTCAACTTGATGTCCCAATTCCTTTGTGTGAGCATTCCAGAACAATTCGGCCTTGGTACAGTAAGCGAAGTTCCTCTTACAAAGCCAATGCTAAGCGCTTCTCAGGTTCTATTCCTTGTGGGATTCTCTACGAAATGTCGCTTCCTCCATCGACCTCCCGAGCCCATTTACAGGATGACGATAATCTTTCGAACGCCTCGGTACCACGATCGGCAGGTCTTCTTCAGCTGTCGAATGAGCTCATCATTCCGATCATCGCTCGCACTTACCACCAAGACCTATTCAACCTCGCCTTGAGCTGCAAGTTGTTGAACGCACTGGCGAAGTCAGCGCTGCAAGTACATCGAGCTCCGATGCAGGATTTCAGTGTCCAAACAACTTACCATAACCCTCGGCATTTTAGCAAAGTTCTCAGAAGCGTACTTGAAGAGCCTAGAAGCGGCCTCTACGTTCGAGAGCTGGTGCTTAAGCCATTTGGGATCTAGACCCCAGACCCAGGGAAGACCACTGACGACAAGTGGTTAGTCGTCAAAGCCAAGAAGTCGCCTTTCAAACACTTCATCAATAAATTGGTAGCTGACCTCTATGGCGAATCCAATCCTGATGTGAAGCAAGATCTATTGCGAAGTATAGCGCGGGCAAGCATTTGCCCATAGTCGCATTTCTATGTGCCCTATTGCCAAATCTCAGCAGACTTGAGATTCACACATGCTTCGATTCTGTTAGGTTGCAGCTGGAGTTTCTGGATCTTGTGCTGCAGTCTCGTCATTTAATGAAGGTCGATGGAAGCCATTTCTCCAACTTGCGCTCGGTCGAGGTCCACGGTAATGCTGGACCGTATAGCAACACCGCCTTTGGAATACTGAAAACGTGTGCTCACATACCATCTATGTGGACACTTGTTGGTGTAGGCTTTGTCTTGGACGGCTACCAGACTAAGACCGAGTGGGTTTCTAGCGTGAAGCTCTGGCGCTTCAGAGATGTGCTATAGACGAACTGACGATTCGGCACATGGTGCTTGGCATGAAGCACTTGAAGCAATTTACTTACACACAACTGGAATCCGCGCAACGGCCTCAATCTCGACCCAATCTTGGTAGTCTTTGTGCTGCGCTGTTGGATTGTTCCCGGGAAATTCTTGAGCGTTTGGAGATTACCGGCTTAGACCGAGGCATTCCAGATGTGGATACATACGAAGGGTGTTTGCTCCGCTTCGCATCAATGCAAGATGTCACCGTCGAATATAGCTCGCTGCTCAGGGCTCGACACATTGTGAATCGGTGGTCCTGCGGCCTTTACGCTCGCCTGCCCGACTCTATCCGCAAAGTCCGATTGGACTGTTGGAGCCTCCAAGCGGGATATCGATACCGTCCCCGGATCATCAATTATTTGTTGGAAGTCTTGCTGGACGAGTCTGCTCCTTCGCTGCCCAATCTCGAATGTCTAGAGATAGCTTCTCTTGATGTGAGGACTGTCGACAATTTGATCGAAGCCGGATACGTCATTCGGCTTGCAGCTGCAGGGATACAACTAAACTTTGACGACGTGCATTCTCCCGATGATTATTCCGATAGGACATCGTCTAATGGATAGGCCTAGAACAGAGAACAGGGCAGTCTACAGACCCTGGAATACACTGTCGGTCCTACGTCTGGAAAAGCTGCGGTGATATTGGCATCTGTCGCTTCAGAAATTACTGGTGAATTTCAAGGTGATCAGCTCGTCAAAGGTCCATCGAGCAATACTTCAGACATGCGACGTTAAATGCCACTGTACAGGAGTCTGTAGGTCAAGCCCACAAAGCCTGTATACTTGCTTCCAGATGACCACATGCTATCGAGCAGGTAGCGAGACACGATATACTCGGTATCTCTTCGGCTTCTCAGGTTCTGAGGGAGGCCTCCTCCTGGATCAAGTGCAATGCTTCGTCCCATTCCCATCGAAGAGCTCAAGAGAAGGTGGTTAGGGGCAAATGCGGAATCAAGGTGTTCTCTTCTTATCAAACTAACACAAAAGTCGAAAGCAGCGTAGAAAGGGGCTAGAACCTTACTATCTACTGATACCCCTGTCCTTGCATTTTGCGTGGTCTTTGAAAGCATCGATACTTCAAGGGAGCCTCAATTCGTACCCTACATTTACTATATAGACCATGGCAAATTTTCTCTATCTTATGACACGGCATGCTGCATCATACTGGGTTCAAAAGTCAATCGCGTGAATCTTCAATGTTCAGTTTGCATTAGTCGCTGCTTCTGGGTCCCTTGCCCGTTCAAGCGGAACGATTTGACGTTTTGCCTCATTAGCTATGGATCTTCACTGGTTGATCTGCCCATCACTATCTCGTCAAACCGTTCTGTTCGAGAATTGGTGCACAAATTCTTGCCAAGGCATGGGACAGAGAAACTTGCCATGGTCCGAATATTAATCGAATGGGCCGGTCATTAAAGTACCTAGAGTACGAATAGAGGGTTCCTACTTCAACCGGTCCTCAAATAAGGCACCGAGACCTTACAAGTAAATCGATATTGGCCCTGGACTCATTAGCCGAGGTTAGGGCCAATATCTCGCTTAGCGTTGGCAACCACAACGGAGCCTTATAGCTGTTCAAATTCCTGTCCTTTTCCCCTTTAAGACCACACGCACACACCAATCTACACACTTACACCGTGGCCATTCTTGTCTTTTCCCCCGCCGTTGGAGCATCTGACATTTGTGCAGGCGCTCCTTTCTCCTGAGCTTATCTCAGTGAGAGCACATTCGGTGTTGAGATTTATCTCTTCGCCTCTTATCCCTAGGGTCTTGAACCCGGTGAGTTTAGAAACCCAACATACTATCAAGTATGTCTCTTTCGCAGAGTATCCCTGTGTTAGAGTAGGAGATCAAGTATCTACGACGGGATCTGGAGCGAGCGTGCGACGACAAGCAGGAAGATGACCTCAGAGCCTACCTCTTGAAGAGCGAGGTAGTGAGTACTGCGAGGGAAGTAGCTCCTTCAGAGGCAATCGCAAAGCTTTCGAGCGAGCGAGATCAAGCATTACGCGAGAGGTATCAAGCTAATCGTGATAAACAGAAGGTGATAGCTGAGAAAGAGCAGGCGGCCGAAGGCTGGACAAAGATGTGCACGCAGGTTGAGAAACTACCCGCACGCATCTCCGAGATAAAAGCGGAGCGAGACGTCGCTCAGCGTAGGGTCAAGAACCTGGAACAGCTTTTCCCTGACGATGTAAAATATCAAGGCGAGCTTGTCACGCAGACTACCTCGTCGGCTCTCACCACGAAACGGAGAGAAACTACGGTTGAAGATATCATAAATCCATCACCGGAGCTCCAGGCCAGGTTGAAGCTGCAAATGTAAAAGATCAAGCAGGAGCAGTCGTCTAACAAGCCCTTCGGAAGCCCCCAGCAAGTCATGGAGTTTCCTGTGCCGACGGCGGAGGAAGCAGAACGCAAGCGAAAAGAGCGCGCTGCGGCATCCAAAGCTACTGTTCTTGCCGCACTTCGGCAGTACAAGGTCCAGGACGAAGAGAATGCGCGCAAGCTCAAGGTAACAGTGCATGAGAATCCAAAGGGCACTGCACGCGAGACCCCAAGTGTCTTTCAGAAGAAGTCGACCAGCTCGAACCCTTGGGCACCGAATGCTAATCACACCGATGAGCCAGGAGCAGCGTCGTCTATCGCGGGAAAGCGCAAAGCGGACGAGGCATTGATGCCCTCGGCCGATGCACCAGAGAAGAGAATGACCGTACGCCAGCCATCTCGTCCATCATGAGTTTATCTGCGCCCAACAGGACAGCTCAGCAAGTCGTGCAAAACCTGGGACGATCTCTTCTGAAGCTCCCTGCAGTGAGTCCGTTGCAGCGATTAGGCTGACCTCAGGCTTATGCAGTAATTTCCTTGAGCCAGCCATCGTCGAAGGACAAGAAGGAACAATATCTGCTATCGGTGACTCGAGGCGAGAGAATTAGTGAGACCAGGGAGGGGCAGCGATAATGGTGAGCTCTGCCGTGGACCGCAACATTGTATGAAGGTTACTCACACTTCTAGGTAGATGGTAGTAGGGTTTTTGGGCCATCGTGGGCGTCGCCGGAGGAGTCTGTTAAAAGAGAGAAGTACTGCCTCTCAGAAAGACATGTAACTGAAGAGTCTGGGGTGAAGAAAGTAGCCATGCGGGGTGGTGCGGACTTCGAGACACTTCTGGCGGTATCCTGAATTGCATTGATCCCGCGGTGGAAATTGCCAGCTCACTTCCACTTCATCCCTCGTAACCTGTAAATACTTGCAACAGCGAGCCAACCGGCTGGGCTTCTCTGAGAGCGTCAAATCGGAACAGATCGGCGCCGCCATCGCAAGACCCTTTTGCCCAGGTGTAGTCACGTGATCGCGTCAAGCGGCTGACCCTAAGCGCGTCCCGCTAGCGCAGGCCACACTCAAAAGTATCAAGCTCGGCTTTCTCTTTTTCTTTCTTCTTCTTCAAGCGTTCTGGATGATAGCACCATCTTTCAATTCGACCGCTTCCGCTCTCCGCCATAGTGGCACAAGTTCCCACTGAGGCTCTGCGGTCCATTCTTCAGGAAGGGCCTGTCCGATCACTTCGTGATTGGACACCCTATTGGGCATCGTCCCTTTAGGTCTTCACCAGCGCGGCCTTCGTGTCCGTTGGATTTCAAAACCCACAATGTCTCTTCATGCGACTTCGCCAACCACACAGAATGTGGCTGCTTTGCAGCGAGAGGCTATGACTTTGAGACGCGATCATCAGCGTGCTCTGGAGGACCATCACCAAGAGATCGAGGATCTGAGGCGTAATCTTCGGCGAGCTGAAGAGGACAAGCAGCAAGAAGTCGAGATTCTCAAACGCGCGTTGCGGCGCACAGAAGAGGACAAGCGGCAAGCTGAAGATGATTTGAAAGATCATCTCTTGAGCTGTCAAGCGTCGAGTCGCTTTGGAGATAAGAGTAGCCCTGATATGTCGAATCATGAGCAGCATCGAGGCCCCATTTCGACTCTGACACTTGAGGAATCACAAATGCCAGCTCATAGAAACAAGCAGCAAGCGGCAAGGCCTCTGGAATCTGAAAATTCGGACCTGGGATCGACACTATCGCTGACTGCATCTATTCCATCTATTTTTCCAACGAATTCGAAAGATGAGAAACGCTTGTGCCCTTGGAACTCTCCGGCACCAAGGAAGGTCGCTCGGTCTTTGCAAGAGAGTAGATCAAACCCGATGGACAATCCATTCTATCGAGACTACATTGGAGAGGAGGGCCGCAAGGTGCTCAAGCTATTTCCGCAGCGAAGCCGGGAGGAGCATGAAGCACTAGCAGAGAAACAATTCCAGGAAGGCAAGGCGCAAGCAGCCGAGCGCGAGCGACGCGAATGGCTAGGCGAATTGAACGGACATCAGAAATCTTGAGTTCAGACCTTTCCTTCGAAACGGCCAAGTGTAAATCTGGACGCGGTGCTCGAGCAATCGTGACATTAACGGCTACAAGCCTTTTGAATGTCCCTTTCCAGGTAAGATCGATGTTCAGCGGCCCATCGTTGACAGAGGTCCCACATCCCTCCCGAAGATAAACCGAACCAGCCGAGATTTCTAGACCAAGAAGGCTTATAAGTAGATCGATGAGGGCTATGTATGTATCGGCAGGATGCTGTGGTGGCTCTGTTATCCAGGCCAGAAGTGGTGGGCCCGCTTCTCAGCGACTTGACGGAATGACGTTGGGTTGATCGGCCAGTGGAAGTCCGTAGCTAAAGTGGCAAAATGTCAATGCATCTGCCTTCTTCATACAAGACACCAAATGGGGGGACTTAGAGAGGGCAGTGGAGATATGTAAGCGACTTCATCGAAAGCTAGAGGTGAGCCCTTCTGCGCATGTGCTGCCATTGTGAGACTCCGGCTGCAGCGTCAGAGTGTATGAATAATTGGACATCCAGCAACAATCGTCATGTGCGGTAGTTGACTACCGCTCGCACTGGGCCTTGAGCATTACAAACGACGAAAATTTCCGCTCAAGCGCGCAAGCATCATGAAGTCCATGGCCAGAGTATGATTGTGCGTCTGCGCATTGATCCGATTCCAGATCTTCCATACTGGTGCCCATCCTCCATTGATTGCTTTTCGGAGCATCTCGCCCTCACATGCGATCCATTTAGTACTGTGGGACCTACCGCTCATGTTCTTCTTACAAACTCGCTCCCAGCTCCCTGCAAAACGCGTTCCCCGAGAACTCAAGTCATCCTATGATAGCGCCGCCTTCAATTATTGAAAGTCTCTCGCCGAAGGTGAGAGAGAGCGAGCTAAGCCGGGTTTGCATCGAGATTCATGAGACAACGTGATGCACAGAAACTGAACGCCTTGCAGCAAAGATCTTACGACGACAGCACGACTTGCCAATGGAAGTGGCGTCTGGCGACCACCGCCTACAGCGCCGCACCGCAGCGGAAACCAAGCGGCACCGGTCAAGAAGGCACCAGAGCCCCCATCGATCCAGCCGTCTTCGGCGCCCATTTTCGGTCGGCAAAGGCCTTACTGACGTAGCAGGCTGGCTTAGAGAGAAGCCATAAAGTGTAGATTGATTTTGGAGTGCCAGTTTACCAGGCGGAGGAATCGACAAAGATTGCGCTGCGCAGGCTTGAGGAGCTGGAGCGTGCAGAATCATCGCTTTTAAGTGGTTTGGATTGGGGTTTGGATTGGGAGGAATAGGTACGGAATGCGAGTTGTAGGCTGAATATCCAGGTTTTTAGATGCTCGACGCCCTTCTCTACCCTGATGGAATTGGTTTTGCGCCGTATTGGCCTGTCGGTAAGGCGATTGCTTTCTAGACATCTTGTACAACAGAACCCTTTAGCAAAGACCTCAGCTGTTGGCACGATGGCAGAACGCGGGATGTAGAGACACGTAAGCTTCGCACAATTCATGCCAGGGATTGATAGCAATTCCTGCGCCGGATCTTCTTAGTACAGTTCTTGCATGAGACCAATGATCCAGATGGATGCCCCCCTTTCGGTTCGACCGCTGCGTTGGCACCAATGGTAGCTGAAATTCTTTTCAATTAATGTTCGTGGCGTGTGGCTTTCAGGGGGTCCCTTTGACTGAAGTCGCTGGTATACTATAACGTTTTGCCGCTTTGGCAGTGGTATACCACTGGTCGCTCAGTCCTTCGCCATATGGTGACTCGGAGTTTCCTATGGTGGAATTGGTCTCAGCTTATTTGTTCAGTCTGTCTTATGTGACTTCTGCCAGGGCAA
>JAABUJ010003687.1_pt1 | contig 16929 bp, 14 predicted proteins | sample 5559131 | NCBI WGS metagenome assembly JAABUJ01 (sample SAMN10711875, study PRJNA513366) | rock metagenome | isolation source: Antarctica rocks | place: Antarctica: Victoria Land, Mt New Zealand nord | collected 2016-01-07 | reverse complement strand
CGGCAGAGGTGGCCTAGGCGCCACTTTACACAAGTTATCACGCACTAACCCGGGCTCATAACCTGTTAAAAGGTGGCACCACACTAATAGCATAGCTATCGTGAGTTATATATCTAACAAAGAGAAAGAAAAAAAGAAGAAGAAATTCTTAAGTTCTGAAGACAAGCAGTATAATGAGAACTCAGTAATCTTGACTGTGATAGAGAACTATAGTCTTGTAATCAATAAGATGTCATGAATAGCTGACTTTGACACAACACAATATATATGCTGTGATCTCTCTGCATTTAGCTTGATCAAAATATTCAACAATGAATTCTCTATAAGAAGAGTGTCTGAAGTGATGCACACTTAAGAAATAGAAATGATTGACTTACAGCTAAAGAACAGCAATGAAAAGACTTAAAATATTATTTTAATAAATGTTTATCTTATGTCTAATATAGGGCTCAATCTCTTCTCAATTAAAACAGTCAAAATGAAAAAGATATTGATTAAGATCAAGAATGAATTATTATGTCTAAAGAACAAAGTAGAAGATATGCTTGATTACACAGTACATAAAGATAAGCTATATTATCTTTAAACTTTAACAATGAGAAATTCTGTGAACAAGAATAAGACTATGTCAGTTATTAAAGATAACAAGATCTCAAGAGTTACTTGACATTGATATCTTAACTATATAGAGAATTTAAGTCTTGACAATGTGTCAAAAAATCTCAGAATAGTGAGACTTGACTTATAAGAACTTACAAAAACATTATTACACTTGTGTGATGTCTGTATGAGGACAAATCAAAAGAAGAAGATCTTAAGAAAATCACAAAACTGAGTTATAAAGATAATCAAACTAATTTACATTGATGTTGTCAGTCTCATCATGCTGAAAGCATATGATAAGTTCTTGTGATATATAATCTTCACAGATGATCTTACTTGCTGACAATACATTTGTAATATGAAAACAAAAGATCAGGTAAAAGACAAAATTGAACAGTTTCTTAATATGCTTTTTACTCAGATGAATCTATGAATTGCATAGATATGACTTGATTGTTAAGAAGTGATGTTCTAGCTGCTTCTATGAAGCAGAGTAGAATTAGCATCAGAGACTGAGTGAAGACTCTGTTTACATTAACTGCAGTCAACATTCTTTCTACTTCTTCTGTAACTCTCTCAATCAAGACATGCCCATAGACAACATGATTTAGAGATTTCACTAGACAGCATAGTATAGCATGAGTATTCATTTCTTTTAATAAATTATGAGCTCAGATTAGCAAGAAGCTTCTTAGAGAAAGTGCATACTTCTAATGTATATGGCAGCTGAGTCTGCAGACTTTTAAGATTCACAGTGAATCTGACTTTAACAGTGTTACTGATTATTGAGGTTTGTGATAAATCTGACTTTAGTGAAATCAGCACAGTGATGACAGCTTGATATGCATCTGTTAGGCAAACAAGCATCTTCAGTAGCTGAGTATGTTTGACTCAGAAGATTCAAGAAGAATTGATCTCAGCAAAAATCAGCATTTACAGTTGTTCACAGAAGCACTGTTCTTTTGACAGCTTAATATACATCTTGTTGAATAGACAAATAAGCACTCACAGTTGCTCAAAGAGCACTGTTCATTGACAGCTTAATATGAGTTATTGAGACAAATAAGCACTATTATCTTACAGAACAAGAGATATAAAAGCTTTCTATTTGTTTTATTTACATTATCTTCAATGCATACATTGTTACTTTACTTTATTCACTTCTTATACTATGTGTCAACTATCATCACAATGAACTTCAATGACTTCTTTACAAAGTGATGATTCATCTCAATTCTTACTTACAAGAACTGCAATCAATGATTCATTCTCATGAAAAGATAACTGATAAAAGAAAATCTATAAAATGTTGTTGAAGTCTTAGCAGTCAACACTTTTGTCAGTGAATTCTTAGCTGCATTTCTTCTCAGCAATCTCAGCTTCAGAAGTCAGAAAACTGATGTAAAGATTTTATATTGACTTATTATCTGCATCAATGCAGATAATCAAGAATATCTGATGAACAAGATCAGCACAAAGAATGTTTGAGATGCATTAAAGTTCAAATACAAGAAGAAGTTGCAGATGACTGAAAGACAATATTTGATGAAGTTTGTTGAGTATAAAATGTCAGAAAATATGTTCATTAAAGAAGCATAAACTTATCTGAGCAAACTTGACAGAAAGATTGCTGCAACTCAGTCTGACATGACTGAGTTGTTCAAATCAGAACAACAGTTTTAGGCACTGTTTTAAGTGCTGTTAAATGAGTACATTGTGATCTGCAATGTCATTGACACTCAGAACAATTCAGACATCAAGAGAGATCTGTAAAAGCTTCAGAAAAAAGAGATACAACTTAAGACTGATGAGACTGTCATTGTCTTGTGAGCAAACAAACAGAAAGAAGATCAATGTTTAATGAATTAGAACTGCAGTTCATTAAATCATTGCATAGCTAATATTAAGTAACATTATTGCAGATCATTCAGCTTAGACAGTGATCATTCTTCTCATTATTTTATTAAGTGCTTTCTTTGCAACAGCCTTCACTTTATTAAAGATTGTGAATTTCTTTCTGACATCAAGCAAGATACTTAAAAGAAGGCAAGCAGATCAACTGCAGTCAAGCTGTACAGATTGACTGCAGTTAAGTTGTATCAAAAGTCAGTCTACAAAGAAAAAGAAAAGAGATACAGAGTCTTTAATACAGAAGTTAGTGACAGTAATGACAATGACTTCTTCTCTGAATCTGATAAGAAAGAAAAAGTCAGCAATGAAATTGCTGCTCTGTTTAAGAAGACTGTTAGTAAAATGTTTAAATCTGAATGAGTTGTAGATTCTAAATTCTTCTCATACATAACTGATCAACTTCAACTCTTCAGTGACTTTCTTATACAAATGAGATGCTGATGAATTAGAGTTAAGAAGAGACATTTATACTCTTATTATTGTGAAGTGATCATTATGCAAGTCAGATCAGAAAATTCTGTAAGACTGAGTTCAACACTCTATATGTCTGAACTTGAGATCAATCTTCTCTCAGAAAAGCAGATGTGCAAAATGAAACTGCATAAGAGCTTTAATCAACACTGTCTTTAAATGTATGATAAGCACAACAAGACTATAATAGAAGCATTAGAGTGAGATGAAGTCTATATAGTTAAGTACATTGCAAAAAGTCTTAATGAATTTGCTCTGATATCTGCAGTGCACACATCACTTTCAGAGACTGCTTTTTTCACAGCTGCTTCAGATATAAGTCTGCACAACAACATGATCAATTTCTTAGAAGTTGACACTGCATCATTGAATAGAAAGATCAAGGCTTACAGACTTTAACATCAACAATTTGCTCATCTTGATTTCACAAAGCTGTGTGATCTTCACAAGATAACAATTCTTGAAAAGTCAATTCTCATTGTTGAGAACAACAAAACTGTATGTGAGATTTATGCTCTGATTAAGTTCATCAATAAGTGAGGTCACATCATAAGCAAAAGAAAGACTAACATTCTTGTTCTTATCTTCATTGACATATGCAGCTCATTATTCTTGTCATTTAATGAATATCAGTACTTTCTGAAGATAATAGATAATCACTTCTAAAAGACATGAATGATACTGCTGAAGCAATGTAATGAGGCTTCACAGACACTGCAAAAATGATGATTAAAGACTGAACTTCAGACTGATGCAAAGATTCTTGCTGTATAAAGCAACAACAAAATGAAGTTGAGATTCACTCTGAACAACTGATGCAAGTCTTTTGACATCACACTGCAGTACATAATGTTTTACATGTCAATTCAGAATGACATTGTCAAAAGAATCATTCAAATCACAGAGAACTCAGTGTGTGCTATGATTAAAGAGACACAACTGTCAATAAAGTTCTGAGTGCAGGCAGCACAGACAGATGCCTATCTTCATAATTGAACAGTAACTGATTTCTTAATTAATGACAAGCAGACAACTTCTGAGAAAGCTTTCATCAATGTAAAGTTATTCATCAACTACATTTATGTATAAGAATGCAAGTACTACAGCTATGTTGATCTCAAGTTACTATCTGAAGATAGATGTGACAAGTTCATGAATTGAGGACAAGTAAGAGTCTTCATAAACTATGTTGAAAAAATCACAAAGCAGTATCAGCTTTGAGCTTCAGACTTTAAGTGCATCATCAAGAATTACACTGTAAAGTTTGCTGAAAGTGAGAAAAAAGATACTGTTGATCTTAAACTGCAACAGTAGACATCAAATGTTTTTCTGAACAGAAGATTTATTAAATATTTATGAAAGAAGTTAATCATTATGAAGATCACAGCTTCAGATTAGGCACTTATAACTTAGAACAGTAAGATGCAGCTTAACTTGATCACAGTTAAGATCAACAAGTCTTAAGATAAACAACATGAGATCAAGTTGACTGTAGTCAATCTAGATAAGTTGTTAGATAAGAAGATCAATATTGATTAAGTTAAGATGATGACACTCAAAGAAGTCAGAACCTTTCTGTGCATTGAGATTCTGAAATGAAAAAGAGATGACAACAATAACAATTAAGATGTGAATGAGCTCTCAATTAAAATATCAAGAATCATGCTGACACTTGCAGCATTCTTTACAGACAAAGAAGATTCTGTAATTAGATCTGACATTTTAATGCTTGTCATCTATGCTGAAGCAGTGAGAGACTCAATCTGAGAAGAAATGTAAAAGAACATCATTTACACAGAGCTGACAGTCTTGACAGTAAATGAAATATAAGAAGAGATTGTGTCATTAAGAAGAGTTAACATTGTGATCAGCAAATGAATCTTTAAACTTAAGCTGAACATCAATAGATTCTTAAATAAGCTTAAGACAAGACTTGTGACAAGAGACTTCTTACAGACATACAGTGTTGACTATGAGAACATCTTTATTCTCACTATTAAGTTTAACATTCTGTGAGTCTTTCTGACTATTGTTGCACTCAAAAATCTAGAGTGTCATCAAGTAAATGTCAATAACATCTTCACAGAATTTTTTCTGAAGAAAACAATCTATATAGCACTTTCTTCTGAAGTTAATGTCACATCTAATTGTATTCTGCACATACTGCACAGCCTTTATGATCTTAAGCAAGCTGCACAGAACTGACATAAACAATGTGTCATTAAACTGCTCAAGTTAAGTTTTCATTAAAGCAAGACTGACTTCTGCTTTCTTCTTTACAGCATTAAAAGAATCATGCTGCTTCTTTATGTAAACAATATTGTTGTGACTTCAGCAAATCTATTACACATTCTCTGGTTCAAGCAAGCTCTTGTGAACATGTTCAAAGTCAAGAACTTAAGAAAGACACAGAAAATTCTTAACATTCAAGTTATACATAACTGTAAAATGAGAACTCTGTGCCTAAATCAGACTCATTACATGAATAAGATACTAAAGAATCTTCACATGTAATCTGATAAGCACAGAGTCATCAGCATTTCACTTAATAAATATGATATTCTTTGTCTCACTGACTCAACTGATCAAAGAATAGATCAAAGACAGTATTAATAGACAATTAAAAGCTTAATGTATGTGGCAATTCATACTCAGTTAGACATCATCTTCACACTAAATTAATTAAGTCAATATCTCAGCAATTCTGTAAAGCATCATGAATACACACTTAAGAAATTACTGCAATACATAAGATCAATCATCAATCTCAGCATCATGTACAATCTTAGTGAAAGTCAAGCAATGCTTGAATACTCTGACTTTAACTATGCTTCAGACAAGCAGAATTGAAAATTAATTTTAAGGTGCATCTACATGCTTGAAGATGAATCAATGTTGTGAACAAGTTAAAAGCAGAAGTTTGTCATTATCTTGATTACTGAGATCAAATACATGATCATGTCAATGTGTGTGAAGACTGAGATCTGACTTGAACAGATATTAAAAGACATAAACATAAGCAAATATCTTGAAGTCAACTCATACTGCATGAACATTCAAGAAAACAAAGCTCATTAAGCTTCTTTATTCATTCAGTTCAGAGAAGACAATTAAGTCATCTTAATCTTAATTAAGAATGTACATATACATGAGTGATCAAAGCACATCAATGTCTTCTATCACAACATTCACAATCTGCATAAGCACAATCAGATTCAGATAGACTTTGTGCTCAGTTAAAAAATGATTGTTGATGAGCTTATTAAGTCTCTGTCTAAACAGATCTTTAAGCAGTTCATTGAATTTATAAAACTCATTGTTAATGATTAATTAAATTCTTAAATGATTTGTTGAACTCTTAACAATGTGTTTAGTTATCTGGTGTTTGTTGTCAGTGAGAGTCAATAGATGCAGCCTCACTGAGTGAAAGTGTTAAGAAGTGATGTTCTAGCTGCTTTTATGAAGTGAAATAAAATTAGCATCAGAAACTGAGTGAAGACTCTATTTACATTGACTGCAGTCAACATTCTTTCTACTTCTTCTGTAACTCTCTTGATCAAGACATGCTCATAGGTAACATAGTTTAGGGATTTCACTAGACAGCATAGTATAGCATGAGTATTCATTTCTTTCAATATTGATAATGAAAAGAAATTTGAAAGTAAGCTCATCATTGAATGATTATAAAGTCTCAGAATTATCTATGAAACAACAGTCTCTTATGAACTGAAGCAGAATGGGATGACAGAAAGAAGTAATGAACTTCTGACAGCAAAAGCTAAAATTATGATTCTGAATAGTGAAGTCTCTGAAACTTTATGATCAGAGACTGTCAGAACAGCATGCTACCTTCTTAATTGACTCTCAATGTCAGCTCTTGAGAACAACAAGGTCTCAATTCAGCTACTGTTCAAATTCTTTAATAAGAATAGATCAGCAGATCTCATTGATTTTAGACATCTTCAGTGTTTTAAATGCACAGCATATGTGCATATTTTAAAGAAGATCTGAACAACAGAAACTAAATTTGAACTCTGAAGCAATAAGAGAATTTTTATTGAATATAAAGAAAGAAATCAATATAGAGTATAACTTTCTGAAAAGAGAAAGGCAGATCAGATAATTAGAATAAGAGATGTGCAGTTTGATGAAGATTCATTGATTTATGATGTTGAAGTTGCAGTCTTAATTTTTAGAGTCACTCAATCTCACATCATTAGTACAGAACAAGAAGGTGTGCAGCTATCTTTCTTATCTTCATTTTAATTCTCATCATTGTTATCATCTTTGAAGTATGTATCATCATATTCTTTCATATTGATATTGTCAAATCAGTTAGAAGAAATGAAGAAAGAGAAAGAAGATGTTACAGATATTCTTTTCATAATTGACAGATCAGTATTAGCTGAGTCTTGATGCTTTAAAAGAGAAAGATGATTCTCTATAAAGCTAAAGCTTAAAATAATCATGGCCTATCTGACTGTGTTTGATGTAATTATTGATGTCATAAAAAAGAAAAAAGACTCTGAGAATGAATCTCAGACATTTAAATAGACAATTGCAAGTCACAAGTTGAAAGACTGAAAGAAAGCAATGAATAGTGAGTATAACTTGTTAATGACTAACTTCACATAAACTTTAAAGATGTTGCTATTTAATTGATGAGCTTTAAAGAGCAAATGAATCTATCATTACAAAAGAGAATCTGATGACTCAATTCTACAGCATAAGGCTTGATGAGTAGTCAAAGAATTTGAATAATGATTTAAAATTGACTACAAAGAGATCTTTACAATAATTGTCAAATTCATGACTTATAAAGTCATCTTTGCCATAGTCACATTTTATGACTATGAATTGAAATAAATGAATGTCAAAATGACTTTCTTACACAATGATTTAAAAGAAGAAATCTATGTGATTTAACTCAATGAATATGAGAAGAAGAAAGAAAAGATGTGCAAATTAAAGAAAGCTTTATATAAATTAAAATAGTCTTCTCATCTTTAATATGAGATGATGCACTGATTTCTTGATAGCCTTAAATACACATGAATTCATACAGACAATAATGTGTTTAGAAACAATACTTTATTTGTTGCTGTATATGTTGACAATATCTTTATATGTGAACTCAATAAGAACAAAATTCTAGGCCTTAAGACCAAATTGAGTAATCATTTTGAAATGACTAACTGCAGAGTGTGTAAGCATTACTTAGAAATGCTAATTACATAAAACAGAATATTATAAATGCTTACTCTGTCTCAGAAGATCTATTTTATAAAGATATTTAAAGACTTTAGTCTACAGAATGTCAAGGCAGTCACAATTTCAATGAAATTCAGAGTCTATCTTACAAAGATTATCAGAACAGCTGAATCAGAGCTAATAACTTAATATTAAAAGATTATAGAATCTCTTATGTATATTATGACACAAACTTGACTCAACATTGCATATATGATGTTAACTCTTAGTCAGTTTGCACATAATCTTAACAACACACATTGAAAGACTTTAAAGCAGATGTTTTAATATGTATAAGAGACTTTAGACATCATTCTTAAGTATAAATTGAGTGATCAACTTAAATTGCTAGAATATTTGAATTCAGACTGAGAGGAAGATCTTGAATTGAGAAGATTCACATCAGAGTACATATTTAAGATAATTAATGAATCAGTATTCTGAAGTTTAAAATGTCAGAAAACTGTTGTTTTATTCTCTTATAAAGCAAAATACATGATCTTAATGAAGACTACAAAGAAAGCAGTGTGAATGCAGAAATTACTTAAAGAGCTAGAGCTAAATGTTAAAAGGTGGCACCACACTAATAGCATAGCTATCATGAGTTATATATCTAACACTCTCCCTAACCCGCAATCGGCCCACAACTGACCCACAGGTGTAAAGGGTGCACACAGACAGTGGTTCAAACTCATGACCTTTTGGACTTACTCTCTCACCATGGACTTGAACCACCGGCAGAGGTGGCCTAGGCGCCACTTTATGCAAGTTATCACACACTAGCCTGGGCTCATAACCTGTTAAAAGGTGGCACCACACTTTTAGCCACAGCTATTGTGGGTTATATATCTAACACTAAAGAAATTTAGAACAGTCACAATTTAGATGAACAATCAGAAAGCTATAGTCTTGACTAAGACTTCTGAATTTCATGTCTGTATAAAGCACATTGACATATGTCATCACTTCATAAGAGAAGTCAAATTCTGCAGACTTATTCACCTTAATTACATTTTCACAAGTGACATGATCACTGACAGGCTTACAAAGTCACTTTTAACACTGAAATTCACTCATTTTACAAATCTTATGAATCTCATCAGTCAGTGAAAGGCCTTGTGGTCTAATAATATGACACTTGAGTTCAAAACTCAAGAGATATTCATTCAAATCAGATCAGAAACATAGCACATCTTTCTCAACTCTATGAATAAAGAAAGTGTGTCTTCATTTTCTATCTCATTGTTGCTGAAATAGACTGAGAAAGTATGTCAAACTTTCAGCCTCATTTTCTTATCTTAGTGGTTCAGAGCTCTACAAAGATTTCAGGAACATGCAGAGTTTGCTAGGGCAAACAGTTTGCTACAGATAAAAGTTTTTTCTTTTGCTGATTGGAGGCCTTCTTATAGGGCCACATTTCCATAGAGTAGCTAGACACTTATGATTACACGTTCATTCCACTAGCCACTCCTCCTATGTTTGACATTTTTTATACTTTGTACGTGTAGCTACTCGAGTACGAAGTACCTCTTTGGTAGATCAAGCGGTGGACTGACCAATTTTGTACTTCTGCAGTACTTATACCCTAAGTACAGACTGTTCCTGCGGCTTGCAAGGCAAGAAGGCTGAATGAAGTAACCTGGGGATGTCGACTAAACCTTCTATTTTGAAGGCCGTCATCTCATGAATAAGAATATTATATGCATGGCCAGTAGTATCGTATCTACTCCGTACAGCGAGGGTAGGTAGCCTTTAGGGTGTTGATATAGTGCAGCTGAGTCCATTTCATAGCGCCAAGCTCATTACTTTACCCCAGATGGACAAAGCCACAGAGAGCGACACCTCAGCTGGACTAAGATCAATATCCAAAACAGAAAAACAGAAAAACAGAAAAACAGTCAAGCAAGTAACGTTACTGGAATGTGGAGACATGAATCCACACAATCATATAAGTAGGTAAGGTACTTGTACATATAGGTCGCCCTCACAACCTGAAAAATATATATACACGATATGTATATTTATATGTATATTTATATGTATATTTATAATGTATATTTATATGTATATTTATAGAAATAAGTCATATCCGAGATGTTATTGAAAGCAATCAAATCTGACTACATCATATACTGTAAGTCTGTAACTTACCTAGTTCTTGTACCTTATGTTGTATCATACCTAGATTACAAGTACGGAAAATAATGATATCGACTGTAATTCTACCACAAAAGTAAGGTAGCAGGATATAAAAGTGTGTAGGTGTGTAGGTGTGTAGATCACCTTGCCTCTACTTGTAAAAGGAGCAACAATTGCGGCTCCGGTCCCTAGGCAATAGTTGCTCTACTTAGCGCTTGTTCCCGTAAAGATAGAGAGACAGAGATACACACACAGAGCAGAAGACAGAGAAAGAGAAAGAGAGAGGCTTTACATTCCTCTCAGGCGTTATTTGTGGTACCAGTACACAATCAAGGTAGGTACTCTACCTTACTCATATACCCATACCCGTACCATATCCATATCCATATCCCAATACCACCCAACCAGTGTCAAGTACACCGTTCACTCTTTAGCAGCAGTATTATCATTCAAGCTGGAGACATACCCACCTGGAGCTTCAGTCGCGTTCATCATATACACACTGGACGCTGTGCATTGCGCAATTGCTTCGCCTCCCTTGATCCCTCCTCGGCTGTCAATCCATTCGACGTCCATTCAAACCAAGGGTCCCTAAAGCGGTGGTGACTTGCCAGTGTCCAACCACTTTACGCTCTTTACCGTATCAGTATTACTTTCGAAGCAGACCTCGGTTCCTCAGTATTCACCGCCGCCTTCCAAACCCTACGGCGAGGTGCGAAATCCTGGTATTCCACTGCCTTGCGCAACCTACAAAGGGCGGATTGACATATCAGACTATCAAAGTGCTAGGTGTTTGAACATCGCAAGGACAGGGTTCTGCAGGTTGACCGGCGCATACTTGGCATGCTATAACAAGCATATGCCGTTCGCGTATGGTCACTGGCAGACGCTGTGCGCCCGTAGCCATTGGGAACTTAACCTCGTTTCGTCCGGACTGAACCAAAGAGGTCCACAACTCTGATACCACAGCCATTATCCATAGCCTCAGTTACTTGATCGCTGCATCATCCTTATACCGCTTGCAGCGCTGGTGTCGATCACGTTGGATAAGAGCATTTCTACGCATCGCCCTTTAGGCTCTCGCTATCGATTTCATTACGGAGTCATCGCTCGGGCGTCTCGTACCGAGTTGGAGAGTCAACGGGCAAGCTGAAGTACAAACCTGAACCAATTTTGATATGAGTCCTCAATCGGAAGGCCGACCTTCGACGGATGGGCGCAGTGCTGGCGGACTTAACATGGCGCCTGGTGAACTGGATCAGCACGACGCCTATGATTTCAACAATCCATCGAATCCTGGCCAAAGCAATGGGTATGATGTGGAGGATGGTCAGCTGTCACGGCCAAAGTTTGCTGGGCCAGCCGCGGGAGAAGGGAATGATAGTGCACAATCTTCACCCGGAAGTGGTCGCACAGGAAGAGATAGGGATCATGGAAGGCATGGACCGATCGCAGATCGAACTCGGAGCAATGGTGGGAAGTCATCAAGTGGCACACCGAGGCTTTGCAGGAAATGCGATGAGCCTCTGACCGGACAGTTCGTCCGAGCCCTTGGGGGGACGTTTCATCTGGACTGCTTCAAATGTCGTGTAAGTGACACGTAATTCGTCAAAGAGCCTGGGGCTAACAGGCTGTGCTCAAGGACTGCGGACAAATCGTGGCTTCAAAATTCTTCCCCGTCGATGATGAAGATGGCGAGGGCCAGTACCCACTGTGCGAGACTGACTACTTCCGGCGTCTCGACCTCCTCTGTTTCGAGTGTGGTGGCGCACTGCGCGGTTCTTATATCACGGCGCTTGAGCGCAAGTACCATATCGAGCACTTCACCTGTTCTGTCTGCCCAACCGTTTTTGGGGCTCAGGATAGCTACTACGAACATGAAGGAAAGGTCTACTGCCACTATCACTATTCCACTCAATTCGCTCAGCGATGCAACGGCTGCCAAACTGCCATTTTGAAGCAATTCGTCGAGATTTTCCGAAATGGACAGAATCAACACTGGCACCCAGAGTGTTACATGATACATAAATTCTGGAATGTACGCCTTGCGCCGTCTGGCGCGAACGGGTTTGAGCGAGAGAAGCTTGACACCGATGCGACAGATGAGGAACGTGCCCTAGTCCGGGACGAGGAAGAGGGCATGGAAGAGAAGGTGTATAACATATGGAGTGTACTATCTACCTTCGAAGAATCATCTGCGGCCTGCATTTCCGACATGTTGCTTCACGTCAGCAACGGAGGCTACATCGATGGAGTTCTCGTGGCGAAGAAGTTTATTTGGCATGTGGACATTCTGTTTAGCGCAACTGATAGACTGCATCATCTTATGATGTCGGAAGGCATGAAAGGTAACAGCTCAACCTTCTGTCAATCTTTTACTATCTCGTGCTAATGTTGGCTTTAGAACTTTCATATGGAAGAGAAGCGAAGCTGTTGTGCAAGAAGATTGTTGCGTTCTTCTCTCTGCTTTCTAAAACTCAGGAAACAGGAGTCCGGAAACTTGGTGTCACGCAAGAGCTACTGTCTCTTGTTACCGGCCTTGCCCACTATCTGAAGCTTCTGATCAGAATTGGTTTGCAAGGAGCGCTAAAACTTGAACGTGAGAGGGGTAACACTCGAGGGCTCCACGAATTCCTAGAGGAATTGCGTGACTTGGAGTCCGTCAAAGACGCCGAGAAGTCATTGCTATCAACACTCGGGGTGTCGGGGCTTGCAGACCAGCGTTCCGATCTCTGTTTCACATGTAAACGGCCAATCGATGACGAATGTATCCAAATGGCCGAGAAACGCTGGCACTGGGGTTGTATCGCATGCGCGTCATGTGGACGCGAGTTGAGGCAAGACTTTGAGGATATTAGGTGGCGCAAGCGGGATCGAGTCACCCTATGCAACGGCTGTGTCGAAAGGGAGCAGTCCTTCGATGTTGAGGCAGGCTTTGAGCCTGTCACAAGGCTTCAACAATACGTTTTCTTGCTGAGAGTGGCTCTCGCAAGACTTTTGTCTGTGTTGCGCGCTGGAGGCACTCTGCCTCATACCTCCGGTAAGCATCTTGTAAGCCTGCTTGCTCATACTGGCTAACCTCTTCCTCAGATGATCCCAACCTTTCAACTTATGACTCCAATGAAGGACATCGGGTATCTCCAACCGGCCAGCTCGAAGCACCTTTGCTGAATGCTAATTCAAGATCGAAGTCTTACGGCGGTGCCTCGGCCGAGGAGCCAAATGGGTCTTCGTACGAACAAACGCTCGGAGACATCAAACGACTGCGGTCCACGAGAATGGACAAGCAGTTGTCGACGACTATCAAAAAGGCACGTACATCAAGAATTATTGACGGACCGGAGGGAAGAAGCATACGGCCGGGCTCGGCTGGAGCAGATGGCTCAGATCAACGACAGTTCCAAATAGTAGAGGATAGGGACGCCAATGGCGAAGCCATCACCGAGCTTACTTTTGGCAACCAGGACGCGTTGACACTGGATGACATACCTCGGATCGTAGCTGCCGAGCAGGCCAAAGAACAACGGCCGAATGCCTACAAGCATGCACGAAATCCCCTCTTCGGATCTGGAAGCAGGGAGCCGAAGCTTTTCAGTGGTCATCAGCGCGCCATGTCCGGAGGGCACGAACTGGACCAATACGTTGCAGGCGAGCCGTCTCCGCAGCGGGCTAAGAAATACTTCTCGGAGCTGTCCGCGTTGGAATACTTTATCGTCCGCCATCTGGCGGTAATGTCGATGGAGCCCCTCATGGAAGGTCACTTCAACTTGGAGGAATTGCTTGGCCTGATTGAGCCGAGAAGCCTCATCGAGTCGAGGAAGCCCACTTTCTGGGGCAAGTTCGGCAAAGCATTCAAGAACGACCGAGCAAGAGGAGGCAAGAAGAAGGGCGTCTTTGGCGTACCCCTGGATATCCTGGTCGAGCGAGCGGGTGTCGAGTCGACTTATGGTGTCGGCCCAGGTGCCCTGCGCATCCCAGGATTGATCGATGACGCCATCTCCGCAATGCGACAGATGGACATGTCAGTAGAAGGGGTATTTCGAAAGAATGGAAACATCAAGCGATTGCGGGAGCTCGCTGACCAAATTGACGCAAAAGATGGCGAGGGCGTTGACTTGACGCGGGAAAACCCTGTCCAAGTCGCCGCACTGCTGAAGAAATTTCTAAGAGCACTTCCTGACCCACTGCTGACTTTCAAGCTCCACCGACTGTTCATCACATCCCAAAGTATGTATTACCAGTGTTGTAGTGTTATTCAAAAATGCTGACAATGGCGCAGAGTTCGCAGACGAAGACAAGCGACGGCGGGTGCTGCATCTTACTTGCTGCCTGTTGCCGAAAAGTCACCGGGACTCGTTGGAAGTACTCTTCTCGTTCCTGAACTGGGTAGCCTCCTTCTCCCATATCGACGAGGAGTCGGGAAGCAAGATGGACGCTCATAACCTTGCCACCGTGATCACTCCGAATATCCTCTCGCCTAACAGCAAGACACCCGGCATGGATGACAGCGCTTTCTTAGCGATCGAGGCAGTACATTCGCTGATCGAGTATAACGAGGCGATGTGTGAGGTACGTGCGAAAGGCTTGCATATGATCTAGAAAGTTGCTCATCTACTCCAAAGGTACCAGAAGACCTCCAGTCACTCCTGAACGACACCTCCCTCTTCAACAAAGACGAAGACATCACCACCAAAGAAATCCTGAAGCGCTACGGCGACATCCGCAACACGACCGGCCCTCAACGCACCGCGGAGAGAGTCGACTCCCCTGCATCTCGCTCCAAGGGAGGCAGCGGCAGCCGAGCGGGCGCACCACGAGCCACCCGCATCGACACCGACGCCCACCAAGCCAGCGCGTGGCAGAAAGAGAGCTCCGTCCGCCACGTGCAAGAGTACAACGGTCCCGCCTCGTACGCCGCCAACAGCAACCACCACACCCCACCGCAAACCCAGTACGAGTTCACCAGCTCCACCGGCTCCTACCATCAGCGCGCCGGCAGCCTCGATGCGGCCCAGGACGGCAGCCATACCGCGTCGCCGAACCGCCAGAGCTATCGCCACTCCGGCTGGGGTCGGCAACCGGGCCAACCGGGTCCTATGGGCGTCACTGGCGCCGGATAACCGTCCGCCCCCAAGCGCAGTTTTTCAGCCAGTCGCCTCAGCGTTGTGTTCTTTCGACCGTTCGCAGCTTCGGTCACGGTTCTTCGCCTCGCCAGATTTTGGATCAGGTCTTTTTTTTACCTTCCATCCCATCCTCTGTCCTCGCCACCGGCGTGTGTGGCGTTTGCTTGCTCTTTTGTTCCTATGCTCCTTAGCCGATCCCGTTCGTCTCCTTTGTGCTGCGTCCCATACGCTGTGATCTGACGAAACCCTTTTCTGGCATTTGGAAATCGGAGTTTGATCGAGGGACGATCTGGGCTTGCGTTTTGACGTTATCTTCTTCTTCTTCTTCTTTCGCTTTCACTCCCTCTTCTTCTTTCTTGCCGATTATCAATGCTGCTATGCACTTCCTTCTTCGATCGAGGGGGGGTTCCTCGATAAGGTGTTGTACGTTGGTCTGTGTAAGGGAGGGGTTGGACTTGAATCGGATCCATGGCGGACCGTCAGTGGTTAGTTAGGTGTGTGCACCGATGCTATGAGACTAGGTTGTTAGGCCACCAAGGAAGCGAGCAAGCAAGCAACGCAAATGTACGTTGCGGTTTGAGATTATCTTGTGATCCCGTACGTCGCCCCAGGCATTGTTGGCGTTACCCACGTCTCCTACATACCATTCATTGCTCGGTATATTACGTCCACTTGAGCCCGTTCATCCCGCCCCAGTTCCAGCCTTCTAATCGAGCTATGTCGACTTACACATCCATTTTGAAACCCCCCACCCAAACCACGACACACCCGCAACCCACGACCAAAGTTGATCATCACCACCACCACCAATACACTAGACTTCGTCCAACAAACGAGAGATCAGAAAACATCAGTCTGCACGCAGACCTAAATCACCCTCTTCAGCTCCAGCTCCAGCTCCAGCTCCCCCACTCCCCCCATTCCATCCCATCCCGCCCCATCCCGCTCCGACGCATAAGAAGCTGCCCCAGACCATCCATTTCCCACGACACGGTAAAACAGAGCTAAGCCAAAACAGACAATCCCAGCGCCTTAAGAAGCAGGACGGCGGATTTTTCCAGCTGAGGCTTGGCCCGACCAGACCAAACCAGACACGCACAAAGCAGAACACAACAACAGAATATAGCAGAACAGCACAAAACAGAACAAACAGAACAGAAGAGAACAGAAGAGAGAACAGAACAGCACAAGAACAGAACGGGACGCAAAGTCAACAGTCCACAACACCGAAGAGGGTTTAACTTCGGAGAAGAGTGCGAGAGCAGAGCAGAACCGAACAGAGCAGCGCGGCGGTCTGTTGATGACGAGGCGAGGAATGGCACGGCAGCCCGGGAGGAAAGGTGAGTGGTCATGCGGGACTTTCGCGGTGGGCTATGTGGGAGGTCGGGGGGTTTGATAATTCTTTGGGGGGAGTAGGGAAATGGGCTTGGTT